>Ga0080013_1000186_pt1 | contig 87874 bp, 77 predicted proteins | sample ETNvirenome_6_85_FD_69236 | JGI IMG/M metagenome (GOLD analysis project Ga0080013, IMG submission 69236) | Marine viral communities from the Pacific Ocean - ETNP_6_85 (SPADES assembly) (version 2) | ecosystem: Environmental > Aquatic > Marine > Oceanic | place: Pacific Ocean | collected 2013-06-19
GAACTATTTGGAATAAAAAAAATTTTTGGGGTCTCGTCAAGGAGGTTCTTTTGTTCCTTTCCCTAGTAGGCACTCCGCTGTTTTACGCGCTCTTCTTTTATTTAACCACTTAGACTAGGGGGTCATCCCTCATCCTTGGCCATCCCCCTCCTTTGAAGGTTTGGGGTGGAGTTACCTTTTCTGGGATTACCGGGAAAGTAACATAGCATTGAGCTTCGTCTAAGATGAAATTTATTTCAAAATCGTCAATAATGGGCATGATATAAAAAGTGCTTTTGTTGCTCGCAGTGATTGGGGGACCAAAATATGTATGATTTTTTAACCTAATCCCAATTTTATGTCCTTTCTTGAAAGTATAATATTGAAATCCGGAGTTCACGGTTATAGAGCTGGAGTCTGTTACATTGTGAAAGCTCTGGCACCCTAGAGCAATCGACCTTGGATTTATTGTTTCTGTTACAACTCCGTAATCATTGCTAGCAGCTTCGAGATTGCCTTGCCAACTTGAAGACTGGTACCAAAACTTATTATAACTTGGGTCATAATCGAGTACGTCGTATCCGAATTGGCTACTAGCGTCAGTACTCGAGACCACAAAGTTTCCGCTAACCGGCCCTAGTATTGTGACATCCTCGCTTAGTACCTCACTAAAAAACTCGTAGGAGGATGTGTTAAACCAAGGACGGTCACGAATGGTTCCTTGACCGGTATCTAAAAATAAAGTACGACTGAAGTCGGAATTCGCACCAGTTAGGTTGTCGGCCATAAGGTCCATTAATTCCGATGTACCGCGTACGTCTGCTCCTTCGAGCCCATCGCCAACGCCTTCACCGAGATTTAATACTTGCTTAACACTTGCACTTACCTCAAACGCATCAGGCGCGTTTGCGGCGAGCACTGAGGGGTCTCCGCGTACAAGATGGTTCGCACCCCCTGAAGTAACGAGAGCGTACGTCACAGGCGTTTCCTGGGGGTGTGAGGAGGTATTTAGATGTATTGCGTCAGGTATAAACTCAGAGTTTCTATAGTCCCCATATGCCTCAGGTGTTTTCATAAATCTGTAATTAGTGGTTGGGTGAAAAGCAGTAGGGTCTCCTTTTATGTGTTTATTAAAGAATTGGACAATGAGTTGTGTTCGGTGTGCCGTTTCCACATCAACATCCTCGGCGGTATGATGTCCCGTTGTGGCATTAAGATGCTTTGGACCCTTATATTGTGCCGCCCAGTACAAAGCGTTATCTATAGATTTTTGTCGGTCCCCGTAAGAAAACTGTAGTAGCATAGGGACTGTTTGGGATTCCATGTGGTCGCGCCACGGATTTGTATCCTGCCAGTGTCTGTTAAACGTGGTCATATCTCCAGTTGCCATGCTTTTCCACAACTTATCATAACCTGCTGGACCAGAAACTTCTCTAGGGGCTACGGAGGTACCTTGTAAAAGTCTAACAAGTCCAGTAACCCATCCGCACCTTACCCCATCTGGAGCCATTAAATGTGGCATATCAGCTGTTTGGGATTGTGCTGCAATTGCTTGAAATTCGGGAAAGGAGCTGGTTGATGGGGTAGTCTCGTAGTCCGCCCACGTGGGACGAAGGGTGTTAGTACCAGGCCAAGGGAAATTGCCGGCGGCATTCGGGTCATAGCCAGGTATGTAGAAGATGCTTGTGGGGTCATCGTAATTATTGCTAGAACTATCTAAAAGATTGTTAATAGAAGAGGTAATAGATTCATAAGGGATTCGTTTTCCAGAGAATGCGCCAGCTAACATTGTACAGCAACCTCCCAGTGAGGTGCCGAATGCGCCAACTTTAGAGGAATCAAGCTTATCGGCGTGCTCCGCAAGAATGTAGCTCCTTAATTCATAGATGTCTAAAAGTTCTCTACAGTTGAAAGATTCACCTCCAAATTCTGCGCTTAAGGCGTATTGATAATTATCAGGATGGTACCAACTGTTCTGGTCCCCTCCCCCAGCGGCTTGGATGGCGCCGTCCCAATTAGTGGCTTGCCCTCTAACGTCATAACCAAGAATCGCATATCCATTTGCCAGGAGATTTTCTACTACGGAATTCCCGGGGCTTCCGCCGCCCAAAAAATCTTCACCGGGTGCGACGCCACCGCTGTTACGGTATGCCTGGGTAGAAGGTGTTACGATAAGAAGTGGTTGGTCAGTGGCGTCGTCTTGGTAGTAGAAATTATACATCATACGATATCCATCACTTAAAATAGTGCTGCCACTTGCGTTGCTAATGTCTGTTCCAGGAATAGTCATATATCTTATTTAGTACAAAAAAAGGACTATGTTAATATAAACACAGTCCTTTAACAATCAATAGATTTTTTTACTCATTATCTTCCGTAAAAGGGTCAGTGGCAACATCGGCGGCTCCAGTTACGACGCCTTCAACGGTCTCGATACCAGTACCTACCAATTCCTTTCCCCCATTCCAGATAGTACTAACAGCTGTTTCCCCTGTGCTAATCACAGTTGATACACCTTTTTTAGTACCTTCCCAAGCGGGTTGAGTAACAGAACAGCTACACATAAGCATAGCACCTAAAAGTAAAAGAAGTTTATTCATAATGTATTTATATTATAGTTGTTTGAGATATAATTAAGAGAATATTTTTTCGAATTACTATATAAAGTAAGGCACTTGGGCCTTATTAATATTATGGATTTTAAACAATACATTAGGGAACACACCGACCCCATACAAGTTGATGGGGGTAACCGTATTAACTTTAAGAAAAAGAAAGACAAAAAAGGATATGGAGGGAAAGCGGGAAGAAAAGGTTTAAAAAATCTATATGGAGGAAAAGAGCTCACCTCTAGGCAGAGAAAAGCTATACAAGCTCATTTACAAAATCCTGAAAATGCAAAGCAGGTAGCAACGGATTTGGGTTCAGATTACTTAGGGACCAAGGTTTACAGCGGAAATCCATCTCCTCCCGTTAAGAAGGAATCCTTAAGGGAAAATAAGGTAGAGCGCCGCAAAACAGATAGAAGAAACCCATCTAAGGAGAAAACCTTCAATTACGGCAATGAAAAAAATGCGGGAAAAAGAGACAAGCAAGAAGCAAGAGTTGCGGCTAATAAGGAGCGTATAGCACAAGTGTTGAGAAACCAAAAAGAAAGGAAACTTCTCGTCACAGGATTACTAAAGCAAAAGAAAGAAGAAGCAAGAGAAACCTCTAAGGCGCGAAAAGCAGACACTAAGCTACAAAGAAAGCAAACGAGGGCGTCCGAACGAGCCGATATGAAAACTATTGATAAGGACGCGGCAAATCGCTTGAACCGGATAGAAAGAGAAGGCAGAGCTCGACTGGCCGCCGCCAAAGCTGATTCTAAATAACAAAAATAATATTATAATATGGCACACCCAAACCCTGATTTTCAAAGCTTAGCCCGAACCTGGGTTACGCTCCTAGTACCTTTCGTAACCTGCCTTTTTTGGTTGTTTACTTTGCAAGCCAGAACTGATGCTAACGCAAGTGAAATCAATGATAATAAAGTAGCGATTGAGAAAATGGAAATTAGGGTTGAGAATATGAATAATACCCTCCAAGAGACACACACTAACGTCAAATTGATTCAACTTCAAATGGAACACATATCAACTCAGCTGGAAGAGTTGGTTAATAAACAATAATGGCAAAAAAAAAGATTTCAGAGTTTAACCATAACATCGTCCAGTCAGACGATGCTGATGGAACTCTGAACCTATTTGATTTAAACAATCCAGATATTAATCTGTTTAATGCGATTGATGACGAACTTATTAAAGTTTCTGGTTCTAAAATCCTTGTTTACAAATATGAGCACGATGAGAATTTTGATGACCTCTATGACGAAAGACGGTCAAAAGCTATAAATCCTTATCCTAATGTTGTGTGGGGCCACTACGACCCGCGTGCCCTAGAGGAGAATCTAACTGAATTTGGAATCGAGATTACAAATGACCAGGTCTTTACATTTAACAAAGCGTACCTGGAGCAGGAACTAGAGAGGCCCCTCCGAGCTGGCGATATAGTAAAGCCTTCGTTTCAAAATTTATTCTATGAAGTATTTGAAGTAGTCGAGGACAACTTTGCTGCTTATGGGGTATACCACCTTCTTGCATCCGCCAAAGTGTTAAGGGAATCCCCAACCGTATTTCCGGAAGGAAAAGTTCCTTCCAACTAAATCATAACCCCTAAATACTACAGACTATGAACCATATCCTTACTGAAAGCAAAAACAAAGAACTCGCCGCTTTAATGATTAAAAAGGCAAAACAGGGAGGAAAACTTAACCGTGCGGATTCCGAGGCGTACCAAACTGCCTTAACAGGATTTAATGCTCGGGCTGCGGGGCACCGTAAAAGAATGAGTAAAAAACCTATTGACTGGGAATCAGGCAAGGATGCTCGTGCAGAGGGTCATATTGCTAGGGCCACTACAGGAGTTAAAAAGCAGAAGAAAGGTGCAGCGCGAGCTGCCGCTAAGGCTCATGGCGAAAAAGTAGAAGAAAGTTCCACCGGAAGGGAAAACCTTAGACGAAGAGCAGATGCTGTTCAAAAACAGGTCGGGATAGATGCCATTGTAAGAGGAGCCATGAACCGGAACCCTGTATTCCGTAAAGAGCGCGCTGCGGAAAAGAGCGAAGATACTAGAACAACTCTCGCAAAGGCTATAAGCCATAAAAGAAGTGGGAACACAAAGGCTTACAAGAGAATGATTAAAAATCTCTTGTCGAAGAGGCGGGATGAGAAAGGAATTCTCGATGACCATAAGCTAGGTTCTTTTGATTCTCTCAAAAAAAAAATAGATTACATCGAAGAGCTAATTAAAAAAACTGTTAGAGGAGCTCGTAGATTTGCAGGACAACCTGTCGACCTTGCCGGACGAGGAGTCCAAGGTGCTGGAACTGGAGTAGAAAAAACAGGACAGGGTATTGAAAAAGGTGGCAAATTTATTAGTAAGAAGGCAGGACAAGGTATTTCAAAAGCTGGGCAAATAGCTGGAACCGGTGTTCAGAAAGTCGGAAGCGCTGCTGGAACCGGTGTTCAGAAAGTCGGAAGCGCTGCTGGAGCCGGTATTCAAAAAACTGGGGACATAGCTGGAGGGGCCATCAAGAATGTAGCAAAACCTGTAGGTAAAGCCGCTAAGTATGCAAGTAAAGTCGCAGGCTCCACTATGAAGGGGGCTGGAAAGGTGTCAACAGGCACAGGAAAACTAGTAGGTAAAGGTGGACGAGCTGCCGGGTCGGCAATGATGAGGTCCGGAGCCGCAATGTCAAGTACTGGCGTCGGGATGCTTGGTGGAATTCCTTTGGCGGCTTTAGGTGCTTTAACTTATGGAGCTGGTACTGCTGGTGAAGTTGTAGGTAGAGCAGGAGGTGCCGCGTTAAAGGGTGCTGGAACTGCAACTAAAGCTGCAGGGGGTGCTATAGGAAAAGGCGTAGAATATGGAACAAAGGCCGTGGGACAGGCTGTGCAGACAGGTTCGAAGATAGCTGGTGCTGGAGTTAAAGGAGCAAGCCATGTTGCCGGTACTGGGGTTAAAGGAGTAAGCCATGTTGCCGGGGGCGCAACTAAACTAGCAGGAAAGGCAGCAGGAAAAACAGTACACGGACTTGGAGCCGCAGGATCAATGGCAGCAGGAAAAACAGTTGGGCTAGCAGGAAAGGGTATTAAATCAATAGGAGGAGGAATCTCAAAAGTAGGTAAAGCAGTTTCTGGCGATTCAGCCAAAACATCCTCCGGGCCCGCAGCCAAAAAAGATGTAAAATTCGGACCTGGGTCTTCCCAGGTAGCTAGATATACACAGAAACAAGCCGCATAAATGAAGCACGTCACCGCATACACCCCCCCTAGTCCTTTAACCCAACAACTATGGGAAATTAAGAAGAAGGCTGCAACTAGAAAAGGTCCTCCGGACTCATCCGGTAAACCGACTCGGGAAACTTCCAAAGGGGGTAAACCTGGTACTATTGAGCGTGGGTCTTCTTACGAAGGAAGCCAACGCTTTGTTCATGTTACAGACCCTGACGGGGTTATGCATAAAGTTTTGGCAAAGGATGCCAAAGCCGTTGCATCTGGACGGTCATCTGGTAAACCTCATTTCAGAACCACAACGGTAGAAGAAGGGTCGGGAGGATTGAAACGGACGGCTCGGGTGATGCAGTCTAAAAGGGCATCTTCGGGTGTTAAAAAAATAGCCGGCATGAAGCACTCCAAGAAAAGGAGCTGGGGGAGGGCCCGAAGTATCGGATTGCGTGGTACGTCTGCCGCAGGAACACCGGTCGGGTTTGGAAAAACTCCTGTAGGGATGAGAGGTTCCGCGTCTGACAGATTAGATGCCAAAAGGAAGTCCCTAGGTGGAAGGATTTCTAAAAAGATGAGGGATGCAAAAGAAGGAGCAAAAGCTTTAGGTGGAAAGATTTCCTCTAAAATGCGAGGAGGAGCAGATTCAGTTAAACGATTTGGACAAGGTACTATGCATGGAATGAAAAAAGGAATGCAAGGTACCAAAGGTTACAAAAAAGGAACCGCACAAAAGCGTGGCCAATGGACTGGTAACAAACTCCGTCAAGGGTACAGAGGCGCTAAAAAGCTTGGTGGGAAAGGTATTGAAGGTATTAAAAAGCACGGTCCAACCGTAGCCAGAGGACTGAAAAAAGGAGCGTTAGCCAGCTTACACCACGGAGTAAAGGCAACTCGACAAATTGGGGGAGCTGTGAAATCAGGATGGAAGGCAGGAGGCCCAAAACCTAAACTACAAGCACCAAAAGCAGGAGCGCCAGCACAAGCAGGAGCGCCAGCACAAGCAGGAGCGCCAGCACCAGCAGCTCGTCGGCCTCTGAAGGCAGCACCAGCCCAAGGCGGAGGCAGTAGAGGTCAAGGTGGTGGCGGAGGCAACCAAACTCAAAATGTATCGCAAAGAGCTGGGGATGTAAACGTTCAGGTTCAAAGCCCAGGAGTTGGCGGTGGTGGCCAACAACAACAACAAGGACGCGGAGCAAAAGGTGGACGACGTGTAGGAGACAACGCTAAAGGAGAAAAGAAGAAACCGCTGACGGGCAAAGAGCAAGGTCAATGGGACCGCGATAGAGAGATAGCTAAGGGAGGTGGACTCATCAAACGTAGAATTAGGCAAATCAGTGGAGGAACCTCTAGAGTGGCGCAAGGCGTTATGAATGCGGCACAAAGCACCGGCGGTAATGCCTAAAAATATTGCTGTCTTCTTTGGGGATGATACATTTCCTAAAAAAGGGCGTGGACGTAGTACAAAAAAGTTTGAGGAAGCTCTTTCTAGAGTAGGTCATACACTACAACATCTAAATATTACTCATTTATTTCTCCCTTCGTATAAAGGCACTAATGTTGTAGCGGGACTCCTCCTAAAAAAATTAGAAATTCCATATACTTTAGTAATACCCCACCCTAGTTTTGGTAATATGTCATCCCTAAGGTCCAAAGTAACACTAAGTCTACTTTCTAAGGCCGCGGAGCGCACAATAATTCTGGGGGATACCAGCTCAGACACTGATATTCTGTACGATATTGAGGGTGTTACAGACGATTTTGTAGATTATATTTCAAAACATTGCAATGCAATAATTGTAGCCCATTCCGAGGATATGCTTACTTCAAAGTTTTCAAAATTAATCGACCGATTTCCTGAAGACACTTTTGAAAAAGCATATAAATTTACCTACTAACCTACAGTAGTAGCGGGAAGTTCAGGCCCAAATTTAGATATAAACGCTTGTCGGTTATCGTCAAATGTTCCTGATGGATTCCCACCAGATTTATGCCGCAGAAGAATTGGAGCAGTCACATTTATAAATCCTTTTCTAAAAGCTTGGTATGTATAGAAAATATCATAGAAATGCCACCCGCTTGGGAATGAACTCGGCTTTTTAAGCTGTATAGAATTTAAGAGTGCTCCTGTCGCGGCTAAGAATACACCATCTAAAACTACAGTTCGAGCGTATCTTCCGTACATATCCAAAGACATAGTTTCAAGATTTTTACCATGAAATACTGCTCCTGATAAGTGGTTTGTTGGATGACCTGGGGTGTGGGTTGGTCCGTAATTTCCCCACCACACACAATGAGCGGGTAAAGATTTACTGCCTGCAACTCCTAAAAATCCAGATTTAGGATGGTTGAAATGTAAATCTAAAACCCTATTAAATGAGTCTACGTCATTAAGAATTTGAATATCATCATGGCACATGATAACATGGTCAGTTGCGAGAATACCAAAGTCTTTAACCGCATCTGAGTAAGCATCAAAGATTGACGATTTCCCAATCAAAACCTTAACATCAAATCCTGCCCCGGTTAGGTACTTTTTTAAATCTTCTAAAGTTTCTGATTCTCCAGTGCGAGAAGGTATAAATGCGTATTTTTCCATACTATATAAAAGTAACAGGACTATAATAAATTACATGACAAATGAAGAAATTTTAAAAGAATTTAATAAATGTGCGGAGGACCCAATCTATTTTATTAATAACTATATTAAAATTATCCATCCTTTGAAAGGACAAATCCCATTTGATTTGTATAAATTTCAAAAACGGATTGTTAGTGAAATTGATAGCAATCGATTCAATGTCATTAAAAAGTTTAGGCAGGCCGGAGTTACGACCATTATGTGTGCTTATTCCCTTTGGTTTATAATCTTTCAAGAGAAAAAGAATGTCATGGTAGTGTCTATTGGGGACCGTGAATCCACTGCATTCTTGGCTCGCGTGGTAGACATGTATGAGCAACTCCCCCCTTGGCTACAGCCTGGTGTGCGGGAGAGAAACAAGCATAACTTAGTTCTGCAAACCGCAAGCAGAATCAGGTCGCAACCCGCAGGTGCAGGTAGAGGTGAATCCGTGTCGTTGCTTGTTGTAGATGAAGCCGCATTCATCCCAGACATGGCTGAATTTTGGGCAGCTATGTATCCTACCCTATCCACGGGGGGTGACGCTGTCCTGTTATCGACTGTTAATGGGATGTCCAACTTATACTATGAAATCTATAAGGGAGCCGAGAGAGGGGAAAACACTTTTAATATTATCGATATCTTTTGGAGAGAACATCCTGAATACACTGAAGAATGGGCAAAGGAGATGAAACCAGCTCTTGGGGATAGAATGTGGAGCCAGGAGTATGAGTGCGATTTCCTAGGAACGGGAGATACCTTTATTAATGCCGACACTCTTCGGAGAATGACAGATAATACTAACTCTAAATTCTCATCACGATATAACAACAGATTAAGGGTATTTAAAGAGCCAGACCAGTTTCACAACTATGTTATTGCGGTGGACGCATCATTCGGTAGGGAACAAGATTACTCAGCGTTTCATGTTTTGAATATGTATAATGGGGAACAGGCGGCAGAATTTTATTCCAATAACGTTTCTTTAAAATCCTTTGCGAAAATCATACATGATGAGGCAACGAAGTACAACCTAGGGCATGTTGTAGTCGAACGAAATGGACTAGGGTTGGCTCTAATCGAAGAGTTGTGGGATGAATTAGAATATGAAAACATGTGGTGCGACGATAAAGGAGAAATCGGACTACTCGTCACCTTAAAAAACAGAGATACAATTTTAAGTGTTTTAGAAGAAGGACTGCGAACCTCCAAATACAAAATTAATTCAGAGAGAACAGTACATGAATTGCAGACATTTATTATTACAGAAACAGGTAAAATGGAAGCGGATGAAGGGTACCATGACGACCTAGTCATGAGTTTAGCGATTGGCATGTATACATGTAATCAAATTTTTCTAAAGAGCCCTATTGCGATAGAGACTCTAAAAGAGGACAAGAGCACAAAAACAGTGGCTGACCCAATCGGGAAGTCTAAATATAGTGACTTTAGTTCTAAAGCCAAACTTAAGGAATATATGAAATGGGTTCTGAGAGAATAGATAACGACGACGATAAATTATTAGAAGAGTCTGGATTCACTGAATTCCCCGAAGCTACAAGGTTCGGTGGGGATTCTTTTGGAAATGGCAGGTTTTTTGCATTTTTTAGCAAAGTATTTGGACGTAAGAAAAAAGGACGACCAAAACTCCAACCGCCTCTAACAGGAGATGCTCAGGACGCCAAAGGTGGTGACCTCATGCCTCCAGGGGATGGCGGGCACGGTGGGGGTATGGGTATTGGAGTAGCTAAAGGATTTCTTAAGCTGCCCAAAATCGAACATGCGCGAAGAACTAGACATCGCAAATACGAACTAATGGATGATTATCCTGAGATTGGTGCGGCTTTAGATATCTATTCAGACGATTCAACATTGAAAAATGAAGATGGAACACCGTTTGTTGTTGAAACAGAGGATGAAATTGTAAAGGAGGCTCTCGAGAAGTTTATCGATAAAATCGATTTAGAAACTCATATTTGGGATATTACTAGAAATGTTGCCAAATATGGGGATTGTTTCGTTGAAAATATTGTAGACTTAAATAACTCCGAAGCGGGAATTCAGAGGTTAAAGATTCTTAACCCTAACTTCATGTACAGGGTTGAGGATACTTATGGATACTTGAAAAAGTTTTATCAGGAAATCCCAAAGCCTGGCGATTCGCCCGCGGGAAGGCCCCCCATGGATTCAATGGGTATGCACGGGACGGGAAATACAAACGATAAAATTATCACACTTGATAAAAACCAGATTATCCATTTCAGACGGCACACCTCTGATGCCAATTATTATCCCTATGGAAAATCAATCTTAGCTCCTGCTATTCAGGCGTGGAATGCTTTGAAGATGATGGAGGACGCAATGCTTATCTACAGATTGCAAAGAGCTCCTGAACGAAGAGCGTTTTATATCGAGACCGGTTCTATCCCACAAAGCAAGGTTGAAAACTTCATGGAGCGGATTAAGCAGAAGTTTAAGAAAGAGAAGTTTTGGAACCCAGACACTGGTTCGATTGATGAGAGATACAATCCATTGTCCGCCGATGAGGATTTCTTCATCCCTACTAGGAATGGGCAAGGTACGAAAGTAGAGACGTTGCCTGGCGCTCAAAATCTCGGTGATGTGGATGATGTTAAGTATTTCAGAGATAAGCTCCTGGCAGCATTGAAAGTTCCTAAAGACTTTATCGTAGAAAAGGAACAAGCCGGAGAACGAAAAGCCAACTTAAGCCAGCTAGATGTAAAATTCTCAAAGACGGTAATGAGGCTTCAAAGAGATATTGAGTCAGGTCTTAGAATTTTGTGCCAGCGGCACTTACAGTTAAAAGGCTTCCCCCCAACAATGTACAACAATTTTAGAATTTCTTTGTACCCGCCTTCTGATATGTTTTTGAAGCGCCGGCTAGAAACAGATGAGCAAAGACTAAGAATTGTACAAGCTGCCAAAGGGTTGATGCTCTTCTCCGATGAGTACATCTACCACACGTACTTCAACCTTTCGGATAAAGAGATTGCTGACATCAAAGAGCAGCTTAAAAAGGAGCAAGAGGAAATGGCAAAACAGCAAGAAGCTTTGGCTCCTCCGGCTCCTCCTATGGCTGGAGGAATGGCTCCTCCAGGAATGGAAGGTCAAGTACCCCCAGGAGAAGGGGGTGAAGTTCCCCCAGTTCCACCTGGCGGGGGTGGTCAAGTTCCTCCTCCGGGTGGTACACCGCCACCTGGTCAATAAAAAACTTAAAAAAGTTCAAAAAAAATAACTTAAAGGGTGTATATACTATACATGCCTCGGTCATATGAATAATTTCAGCAAAAATTTAGACTCCTTTTTCGGCTCCAGAGACAAACACCTTACTAAAATAAATGAGGCTGTTGACTATCTAAGCCGGTCTACTCGTGAGAATCTCGCAATTCTTAATATTGATTCCGAAAAGAGCCAAATTTCTATGGTTTCGGAATCTGATAATTTAATTAATTGCCGATTTAACATTGTAGGGGGCACGGTAAGGTTGGACCAATTCTCATCGGAAAAACTTTCCGAAGTTTTATCTGATACGTATATGGATTCCTACGCTTCAAATAAGGTGTCCGACTTCGTAAACTCCCTTCGAGAAAATAAATTTGAAAATGCCGATACAAATTTCTCCGACCTTCTAACAGCGTTTACTAACAGGAGTCAAGTAAGCGAGTATAGAGCGCAGGTAGGTAAAGCTAAGGAGTCATTAGACAAAAATATCTTCGAAACTGATAATGAGAAGTTTAGCCAACTTAAAGAGCTTACAGGGAATATCAAAAATGAAATAAACAATATTGAAGAATTTGATATGGATATTATTAATGCGTTGAAACTGAACAACGCGATGGCTAAAGCTTTTAATCTTCCAAAACAAGACCTTGAAACGCTACAAGAAGTAATTGTACCCCAAGATAGCAAGTCTTCTTTATACCAAATGATTTCTGAAAATGAATTGGTTCGGAAAGAAATTATAAACGCAAAAGGGAACCTGGCCGGAGCATGGCATAGTAACTCTGCGATTTCCGAGTTGGCATCATGTATTTATGAAAATGAAGACCTTGTTGGGGAAAAACTACTTACGGTTGTTGAGGAAATTCCTTATTTTGCGCTAGCTAGTAAACGTGAAATCCAAGAGGTTCTAGCGTCTACATATGAGGTTATCAACCCAGGTACAGTATCCACAAAAGATATCCGGCAGTATACATCTAAGCTATTTGAAGCTAAAAAGCCACTTAAAGAAGTTATCGTAGAAATGCTGAATATTAATTATGGTATCAATATTAACAACCTTAAGATGGTTCCGTCTTTCAAAACATTAGCTGAAACTCAATCTTCCCTCTTTACCCTCCTTTCTGAGCACCTCGAAAAGGGGGGTCTTTGCCAGAAAACTGCAAAAGAATTTGGCTCATACTTAAGGAACAAGAGCGGCGTCGGGGTATTGGATGTGTCTGATTTTGTAATGGAGTTGTTTAGCGACATCTCCCTTGAAGACGAAGATTTAACTCACTTCATGAAGCCTGTAAACTTGCAAGAGGCAATTAAAGACCTCATGAAAGGCAAGGACAAGGACGAAGATGAGCATAAGGAACGCAGTAACGATGATGAGGACGACCCTGTAGACGCTAAAAAATTAAAAGCGGTTGCTAAAAAAGCTAAGGACATCGCATCAAAACTAAAAGGTGAGGACCCTGAAAAAGATGATGATGGCGAAAAAGATGGAGATGATACTGAGGCGGACAGGGATGTTGACGGCGACGGTGATGTTGATAACGTAGACAAAAAGGTAACCGGCGAGAAGAAAGACATCAAAAAGGCTATGAAGGAAAAGCAAGCCAAGGACAAGAAAGGCGAGAAAGAAATAAAGGAAAGCAAATGGGAGAGTGGAATCGGTAAATATAGTGCTGAAAGAGTACAAGACTTCACACCCCCTACCAAGAAGGAAGTTGAGGCAGAGCGCAAAAGGAGAAAGGAAGCTGGCTTAAACCCGGATGGAAGCAAAAAAAACAAGAAAGACTTGAAGGAACAAGCAGAGATGGAACAAGCAGAGATGGGACAAGCAGAGATGGGGCAAGGCCCTGCACCCGAAGAGGCTGGTATGGGAGAAGAGATTCCTTCAACAGGAGACGACTCCCCTGAAATGCCCGGCTTGTCTGACGATGAGATGACCGATTTGGTATCGGACTTAGAAACCATTTTCCAAGATATTGATTTCTCTAAAGGACAGGAAGTATCTCAAGAGGAACAAGCAGAGGAGGACGAAGCCATAGCTATGGAAGAAAAAGAATCTGAGCTAGCTCAAGCGCAACAAGACCTACAATCTGCCCAGGAAAAGGTGAACTCTATGATGGTTGACCCTGAAGGAAAAGTTACGGAAGCTAGTAAAGGCTATGATGAAGACGATGTAAAAACCGCCAAGCGTCAAGTTAGGCGGGATAACGAGGGAGAAGGATGGCTTCACTCAGATGAAGACCCTACTTTTAAAGCATCGCTAAAAGGTGAACTGGCTAGGGGAACAAAAGAAGGTGCGTATAAACGGCGTACAAAAAAGAAAACAGCAAAAAGGATTCCCAAAGCGGATTAAATAAGTTTACTCTATCTACAGAGCATTATTAAAAGATTTGAGGAGGAAACTGTTCTTCTAAGCGCTGGCGCAGTTGTTCCTCGGTCACAGGTTGCTGTCTCCCTGTCAGCTCCTCCTTAGGAATAAGTATTGCCACCGTATTTGGTGGAACCACGATGTACGTGGCACGGTCCGTTTTGGTGCTGCAGGAAAGTAAAGCTACTGCTGTTAAAAATATGGTGATGTATTTCATGTTTTCTTGGTCGGTTGCACTATTATTTAGTCTGGCTTACAAAGACAAAGAAAAAGTGAGGCAGCAGAAGAAGTACCAGAAGTTTAATTATCTTCATCCTCTAAGACGTATTCCTGTTTAAGCCAATTAAGCAGTGCGTCCACATGCTTGTCTCGGACAAGTGTAAGTTGGCTGATAATATTAGTTAAAGATTTTACGGAGTCCTCTGTAATCATGTTACTGTCCAACAGCTTTCGGAGGTTTAAAAGAACATCCGCATACTCAACGGCATCAAATTCCGTCAGCTGGTTAACTTTGTATTTCTTTTTTTTACGTTCCATGTTCGTCTACGGCGAAGTTTAAGGATTTGTAAGACTTAACCCGTTCTTTAGAGTGCTTTGAAAGGTAAGGGGCTTCATCTTTAAAATCAAAGATATATACCTTTCTCTTGGACTCATGGGTTCTTAATGCGCGCCCAAGAGCTTGCAAGGTGGCGATTTCCGATTTTAAGCCACGGGCATTAACTAAATGAGTTATTTCTGGAATATCAACGCCAGTTTGAAAAATTGTTGTAGCAATAAGAACTGAGGTCTCGGAATCAACAAATTCTTTAACAGTCGAGTTCCTTACAGATAAACCGTCCTTGCCCTCAAGTTTTAAAGAGTCTGGAATGAGCTCTTGTAATACTTTAGCATGGTTTAAGTCCTTTACCAAGATTAAAGTTTTCGAGGGCACTTTTTGTACTTTTGCAACAATAGAAGCAATTAAGCCATTCCGTAATTCATTTTCAGTAATAGCTTTACGGTATATATCAATATAAGAATCTCCTGCCTCAAAAGGAACCGAAGGTGCTGGAAGGATGTGTATTTTAGGTTTTGTTAAAAATCCCAAATCCACAAGTTCTGATGCGTCAACTTCAGTAATAACACTTCCTAAGGCTGAAATTAGATTAAGTTTAGCTATTTTATCTGAGGGAACTGTTGCTGTCATACCAATTCTGTAGGAGGCTTTAGGGAATGATTTTATAACCTTTGTAGAAAATTTTCCTTTAGAAAATTCATGAACTTCATCAAAGATTATAAACTCTGAATGTTTTAGGTGAGTATCAAGGACTTTATCAATAGATTGTACAGTACACAAGGTTATGGGTTTGATATCAACACCCTCACCAAAAGCTACCCCAACATCAAAACCATGCTTAGTAAGAAATTCATAAGTCTGATAAACTAACTGTTTCTTATTAAAAATCACCAGACCAATATGATTTTCTAAAGCTTTTAAAAGTCCCGCAAGAATTACTGTTTTACCTGAACCAGTAGGAGCTTGTAATATACAGCCTTTCTTCTTTAAAGCTTTTTCTATTAATATTTTTTGATAATCTCTATATTCAATTGAAGATAAAGAATAATCATTTATTAATATATCCTTTCTATTATCTTCTATTTTATATTTTAATCCTGCTATTGTTAAATCTTCCTTTATATATGATAGCAAACCGGAACCGAATTTTCCTGTCTTTTTTTCAAAGAATTTTTTAGTCCCGTCCCAACGTCCTTGTTTATAAGAGGATACGAATTTGTATCCGTCAACTTTTATTTTATATTTTTTTTCTAAAATATTTTTTAACTTCTCGTTGTTAGTTTCTAAAATTGACGTAAGATTATTAACAATTATCTTCATAGACGTACTATTATATACTGTCATTATAGTCCCTTATGACCAATTCTAATTATGTTTGGAAAAGATAAAGAAAAAAATATTGTCGATATAGCGAAAGATTTCGAAGTGAGTAGCCCTACACCAGAACCTGATAGCGGGGATTATAGACCTCCCGTGGCTGCTGATAGTTCTGTTCCAGAGGTTACCCATATTAAGGATGCTCTGGCGTCTCTCCTTGAAAACGTTGAAACTAAAGATACCTACGTGGAGTTCAACCTCCCTTCTATGGGTAAATTTTACAAAGGATACGATAAGGAAACCATAGGTGTTCGACCTTTAAAGTTCTCCGACGAAAAAAGAATCCAGCAATCAGCTGTTGGTGACAGAGCTTTAGATGCGTTGAACGCTGTATTAGCATCCTGTCTGAGAGGGCCAAACTTTATGGAATTAACCATTCCGGACAAACTTTATGCTTTGTATCGATTACGTCAGATTTCATACGGCTCTACGTACTCTTTCCCCCAGAAGTGTGAATCGTGCAAGAAAGAGAACGAAATTAATTACGAACTATCCTCGATGAAAGTGGACTACCTCGAGGGCAGCCCAGAGGAATTACTCACTGTTGTTCTCCCAGACTCTAAAAAGACCGCGGTCGTCAAATCTCTTAGGGTTAAGGATGAGGACAAGATGACCTCCATGAAGGATGTTATTCAAACTCTTCCTGATTGGATTGAGAGGATTGAGGAGCATAAGGACCCAAATATTATCTCCCTTTTTGTGGAGGGTACCACCGTAAGGGATGTAGCTGCTCTGCGCAAAGCAATCTATTCTCCCCCTTATGGTATGGATTCCGAGTATAATTTCTTCTGCCAAGATTGTGGGACAAAGAATGAAATGAATATTGGTATTAACGCAAATTTTTTCTTCACGAGCTAGAAGCACGCGTTGAGGGGCGTATTTTAGATGTGGAAGCCTACACCCTCGTGAAGCAGTTAAAATTTGATTACACCTCAGTCCAGCACATGTCTTCCCTTGACCGGAAGCATTTTCTACAGTTATATGGGAAGGAAATGAAACTTAGAAAAGAATCTATGGAATCCATGAAAAACAACCGCTACAGGAGGTAGATAAAATCGGCATAATGGTAACTAAAATTACTATATAAATTATGTCACCCCCCGCTTATTCTGTAACCGGCACTGTCGGGTCAGTCACCGGCGCCGATTTCCATGCCTCAGCTGATGATATCCATGTGTTCCGCCAGGAGCAAGATTGCGTAATTCATTACGAAGTAATCCAATACTCAAATACCCATCGGAAGAAAGCTTGGCCCCCGCTACCCTCAACAGCGTCAGGTCTTCATATTACTGTTGGCCACTCCGTCCACGGAACCTCCATTTTTTCTTACCAGACTACGGGGAGCCCGTGGGTATACCTGCAACAAACTTACCAATTCAGTGGTACGGGCGGGGGGACCACCAGCGGGATGGGCCTTTCAGGTATGATATATTGCCCTGACAATTATGGGGTTCACCAAAGAGCGTATATCCCAGGCAAGGATACCACCTACCGAAGTTGGATTGTGTATGACGACTTCATTCTCCCTTATACGAATCATCAAATCATTGATGGCGCAGACGAGGGCGTCGCTGCTCAATTAGTTGTTCGAGCATTTATAAAAAGCATTGGGATTGGCGGAGCTGGTTTTAACATAAATGGAGATGGAACTCCCGCCAATCCGTATTGGAGACCCGACCTCGTGGTTTAGCATGTAATGTGTAACACATTATGAAAATTAACACACATACTGTAGTTCCTCGGAACAACCGTCCTACTGTTTTAGGTAATACGGCGTTGGAACTGTACTACGTTAAGGGTGGAGCGTACGCTGACCCTTACCAAGTTTGCTCTGTTATTTTAGTCCCGGATACTGTTACGTCCAGCACGTACCATAAGACCATCACAAACGGGGACCCAGAGCGTTATTTGGATTATGAGTCTTCTAGCACACGTTATGGTAATGTCGCGTCAGGGGTTGTCTCTGCGGTTGACATGCGATGGCGTAATGTGGTGCCCGAAACACAGGAACATGTGTCTAATCCCCTTCTTAACCCAGACCAGTTTGATCCAGTTAATTACGGAGGGGATGTTAGTTCTGCAAGTGGGATTTTCAAAATTGGTGAGGGGCATTTCGCTGTTGTGCTTCAGCCTGAAGGTCTTTACGTATCATCCGAGTACTTGAATGACATCGAGTTTGCAAATTCCGGAACTGCGACTCAATCCGCGTCTGGGGTAGGAAAATATTATGATATCTGGGTAATTGTTGATAATGAAGGAGCTTCGCCAAAAGCTTACATTAATAAGGTAAGCTTGTTTAATGACACAATTATGGCTATGGCGGAGCCTTTAAGTTTTACTTCTAAAAATCAATTAGTTCAGAAATACGTAAATGTTGGGAGTAACGTAAAACTTAAGGTTAAGACAGAGATTTCGCTAATGGACAAAAATATCCCACTAGACATCCGAAGTATTTTTTCTGACTCGGTAATCCAATCCGCCGAGATAAAGATTCGTAAATACGATGAGAATGGAGGGGGATGGTCTCAGTTGCAAGATTGGTCCGATGTCGATTTCATCACATCAAGTGATACTATGTTATACGGGTACACCTTCTCAACTGTTGGGAGGTACGATGTTCAAGTCAAATATACCTTAATGGACGAGACTATCTATAGCGACAAATGGAATTTAGTTTGCCGATAAGGCTTGGGACACGAAAAAGCTAAAGTTCATTGCCCTAGTACTTTGTGATATATATTCGTACATCTTACTGGCGTCCTTAATGTCTATGTGGAACGCGTTCCAGTCCTTGTAATCTTCTGGAGGTTGCACTTGTTGGATGTTTGGCGTGTTTAACCTAAGCAAGAGATTACGAGCTTTTTCAGCTCCCACTTTCCCGGCGTCATCATTATCAAAACTTAGAATTATTTTGCGTCCTCGGAGTTCCCGAGCTTGGGTGTAGGACATCATGCTCCCCTGAATACACGTAGCGTTTAGCCCGTTCAGCTGTAATGTTATAGCATCTAGAGGACCTTCGGTCACTATTACGTAATCTAACATTTCGTTAAATGGGAATAGTATTTCACTAGACTTAACTCCATGCGTAGCCTTTCCTGGGTTAAGATACTTCATTCCGTATGAGGATAAGTTTCTGGCCTGAAAGTAAACCATATCACCTTTGTACTTATAAGGGATAATTAACCGGTTGACGTATTTGCCTTCCATTCCTACATAAAATGGGAAGTCTTGCAACCCACGAGTTATAACCATTTTAGATGCTACTCGTTCCGATAGGGAGTCTGAAATTAAAGCTGATGAAATATTCAGTTTTTTGAAGTTTTTAAACTCTTCGTCGATTTCAGACTGACTGTTTGAAATGCTTTCCTGTCGGACGGTCGACACGTCAAACAACGCTTCTGGGGAATCGAACAACTTCCGACCTACATACTTATGAGCTTCCTGTTCTGAGATTCCTTCAATGTGGGATATCAGCTGTGGGAAGTTACCGGTCTCTTTGGACTTGAAGTCTTGCCACAATCCAGTGCCCATGTTAATGGACATATGCTTCTTTTTATCCTCAACGAATATTGAGTCTACTAAGAATTCTTGATTATTTACTAAAAAAGATTCAAATTTCTCGTGTAAATATTCTTTAATAATACTGGATGGAATTTTCATATGTTTATAGATAAAGTATCTCCTAGTAAAATTAAAGTCTTCGATGAGTGTAAAGCGAAATATAAATTTAAATATATTCATTATTTGAAGGAAGAGTATAACGAAAACCTGTCAACCGACGCTTTACAGTTCGGACAGTTCATACATAAGGTCCTGGAAGACGGGGTTAATTGTAAGTCCTATGATGAATTGGTTGAGATTGCCAAATCAGTACGTAGTCAGTACACCTTCTCCAAGGAAAAGGAAAGACTCACAGAGTCGTCGCTTAGGAATTTTATTATGTTTAATAAAAGCCTAACGGACACCGTAAGCACTGAAATGAGTTTCTCGGTACCTTCCCCTTGCGAAGGGTACCATATCAACGGAATTATTGACCGGATAGTTATGGGGAAAACGGGAGACCTTTTAGTTATTGATTACAAGACTAGCAAAAGGCCAGCCGCAAAAAAGGACTTGTACCACGATGCTCAGATGCAGATGTACGCGTACGCCATTCATAAAATGTATGATGTCCCTGTAGACAGGGTGACCGTGGCTCACTACTACCCTCACTTAGATAAGTTCGTTTCTATTAAGTATTCTTCCAAACACATTGCCTTATTTTTGAATGCGCAGAAGGGTAAGGTCTGGGATATCCGAAAAAGAAAAAAGGATGATTTTCATCCTGTTACGAACCGTTTCTGTGACTGGTGCGGATATAAGGGCCTTTGCCCAGCCTACGGAGCCGACCCTAATAAGGTTGATGAGCTTATAGAGGAGATAGGAAAGAAGCGTAGGCACGAGAAGCGCCTGAGAGGTCATTTTACTAAGAAGGATAACCCCTGAGCTAAATGCTAGTGGGATAGTTATTTCACTTTCCTATCATCGATTACGAGTGGCCTATACAATCTTACGTTTATGCAGGAAAAGAAATCATCCACATAGTCTGGTCCGTAATTAAATTTTCTGGTATAGGTGGCTACTAGTGTGGAGAGTTTGAACGGTTTTTGCCGCTTTAGTGCCGTTATTATTTTTTGTTGGAAGATATTTACGAATGACGTGGAAAATCTGTGTTTCCATTTGTCCCTGAATTCAAATGACAAAGCATAGTCTATTTGCTCCAGGAATTCTGATATCTCTATTGATAGGTTGTCCACGATATATAATAGAGGGGTTTAAAATAAATTGTTACCTTTTTATAATAAAGTTTTAGAGGAATCTAAGTTCAGATTAGGCACTGTTACGCGGATGCCTTCGTTTGCGTCGAACTTGTACACGTTTCACTACAGGAGTAAAACCGGACATGATAGCTCTCCTTTTGTAATGCTTATAATGAGTAAAAGGTCGGGGAACGCAATATTCACAGCAGACAACGGATTTAGGTACATGCTTGCTATTAATTTACAGTATATTACTAGCGCTGAAACTAGGAATCTCCTCATTGAACGCCTCGAAGGCAAAGGTCCTATATCATGGAAGCACGCTCTGACTGTTGGTAGATTTTTTACTAAAAAGTCCGAAACGATGTTCGGGGCCCAAAACCCAGGAATGATGAAACCTTTGGTATCCCCCCTTATGCCTCATGAGGATGCAGGAGTTTCAAGGTTTTCTAAAAATGCTGCTAAGTATTTCATACGTCAATATGATATCCGTAAGCTAAGAGACCTTTCTGTTGTTGACCCTGCTAAATACTTAGAAGGGATGGGACATTCCACCTAATCTTATGGCAAATAGACAAGAAGAACTAGTCCTCGCAATGGAAGAGCTTACTGGCACAATGAAGCGCCAGTCCTCTATTACAGAGACTATGGGGCAAGCCATCCAAGCAGCGATGACGTCTTCTGAGAACCTTAAAGCTGCAATGCTTAAGACAGGAAGTTTTCAGGAAGGCAAAATGCTTGGAGCTATTAAGGACCTATCAAATATGCCAGGTCGTGTTGATAAAGTTATCCAAGGTATGGGACAATTCCTAAACCAAGGTTTGGGAGAACATTCCAAAACCTTCCACAAGGTTGTCAGCCAAATTAGCGCTCTTGGGCTGGATAATGGACCATTCCTTCAATTAGCACGTTCAATGAATGCCAAGATGGGCATGTCCGTAGAACAACAGACCGAGCAGTTGAAATCTTTAATGAATCTTCGAGTTGTTACAGGTCAAAATCCTGAGTTAATGGCTAAGGCATTAGCTGCTCAATCTCAAACTTTCGAACAAGCTGCTGGTATTTGGGGTCCTGGATTCTCTGAAAAATTAATGAACTCTATGAAAATCATGGCTCAAGGTCGTGGAGGTCAAGAGATGGTTGCTAAGATGATGAATATGTTAAAGCCGTTGCTAGAAGCCGGACCTGAAGGCATGGCTAAGAGAGCAGCCCTAAACCAAGGAAGAGGACCTAAGCTTCACGAGAACATGTCACAGCAGGAGATGATACAGTGGATAATGACTTCGATGGAGTCTATGGGTTCTAACCCCGCATTCCAATCCGCTATTACTCGAAGCGTGACAGGTGGAGGTCTTCTAGGTATGGGAGGTGGAGCTGAATTCCAGACAGCTCAGCAAATGCGCTCGAGATTAAAGGGGCAAACTGCTGGAAGTTTAATGGCGGACTTAGCAAGAACAGGGGGAGATATGGATGACCTTGCTAAAGCCGCGCCAGGTGGGAAGCTTGGTCAAAGCGTTGACCAACTACTATCGACAAAACTAGCCAATCTCATTAACCCATGGGCTGACGCTCTCCCTGAAGCAATTACAATCGTTATGAAGTCTTTGGATGGGCTGGCTGAATCTGCTGCCGGCTTATCTACCAAGTTCGCAGGATGGGTGAAAGGAAAAGCAAACCAAGGAGCTGGCACATTAGCCGGCATGATTTCCTCCTTGCGCGGAGGATCAGCGGATTTAGGGGGGATGCTGGGAGGATTGCTGTCAGGTGGAGGAGGTATGTTATCTGGAGCGGGCTCTATGCTTGGCGAGGGACTAGACCATATGGGGGCAGGTGGCGACTTTTTGAAAAGCGGTTGGAAAGTACTATCTAACTCTGTCATGCTTCTTGTAAAGGCTTTCACCGAAGGTGGAGTTTTTGGGGCTTTAGGGGGTATAATCAAAGGTTTCTGGGACTGGCTGGTGGCCGCACTACCGCACTACCTTAAAGGCACTTCCGAATTACTGGGAGCCCATATAGAGTTTTGGGTGGCGAACTTCTCGGCGACGGTTGAGCATCTCATGGCTTCTGCGTTCGCTTGGGGTGACTATTTTCTCTCGGTCCTCAACACAAATATGGAAATGCTATGGGCTGATATTTCACGTAGCACCGTCTGGATCTCCGACACCGGGAAGTCGTCTCAAGAAATCTTTAACGATGCTTACTTGAAATCAGAACCTGGCGAGGACGGATTTTACGAGTGGGGAGGAATTACAGATACGCGTGACAGTGCAATCGGTGATGCAGATACAGCCCGAAAGACCGCCATGGGGAGGGCCAACTGGAACCTTGAGAAGACTGAACGCATTGGAAGGTTGGGATTGGGACCGAGCCCCGATATGCAGACTGCAACTTGGGAGATGACCGGGGCCCTTCTAGATTTGAAGGATGCCTTTAATAAAGGACCCCAAGCTGAGAGGCTCCAGAATATTGAAACCGGTTTGGAAGACATGGGGAAAGTAGCTAAAGATGCCTGGGAAGTGGCAGTTGCATGGTACAAAAATAACTAATAATATGGTAGGAGGACATAGAAAATCAGCAATGGGTGCCATTACTATAGATGGCGCCGGGACTATCCCTATTTATGAGAACCCAAAGATTAGGGAAGGAAAGAAGGCAGGGTACAACAGGACTAATATTTTCAAACGTAGTGAGCCTGTTCGTCTGTGGGTGGGGTCTACTGCTATGACATTGGACGTAGAAATTAAGTATACCTTACCCCACATGGTAACTCTTGGAGGTGCCGGGATTGTACAGTCAGCAGTAGAAGCTGCTCGCAAATCTGTTGAGCCCAGAGGAAAGAAAGGGCCTGGTGTTGCCAGACTTACGATGTATGGAGCTTTAGTTAAATACCCTCCATGTATTATTACTGACTACGAGTTAGATGCTTCTTATGACCAAGGAGCGTACGGTCACGATTCTCGCGTAATTATTTTACGATTAAAAATGGAAGAATACCATGGACTCGACTAATGACCAACCCACACGAAATTTTTAATGCGTCCTCCATAACCCACAGGGATAAGCCTCTTTCTGTGTTATCCCCCTCCCCGGAATATACTAATTTTATTGAAAATCTGGATAACAATACTTATAAAGTTGCTATTATACCTGAAGGGGTGGATGGACGCCCAGATTTGCTTGCTTACCAAATTTACGGGACCGAAAAACTATGGTGGGCTATTATGCTCGCGAATAGGATTGACGACGTAACCACACAATTAGTAGCAGGCAAGAAGGTTTTTGTTCCATACATTCCTGGAATTGCTTTTGTTATTGATTGATTAATGGTTATTGCTGCTACAAACGACGGACCTGCATTCGTTAAAGCCCGCGCTTTAAGTGGTGACGGCGGGGATGACCCATTTGATTTGAAAAACACAATGCGGGAGTTCCGCATGCAAATGGGCGCTTCTAAATCCGGAGGAGGTAGAATTTGTGAACTCTCCCTAATAGCCCCCTCAGCCTCCACTGAGAATAAACTTCTTTCTTTTCTTGGTAAAAATCGTGAGGAGAATTGTTACGAGTTTGAATGGGGTTGGGAAGGTGGGGGCAAGTCAGATAAGGTTCTCGCGCAGTTTGTGAACGTGGACTATACAATGAATCTTGGTAGCGAAATCACGATGAAGGTTACGTTTGCTGTTACAGACAATCAAATTAAAAACTCACTGTCCGGAAAGAAAGCAACAAAAACTAGAAGGGTATCTTCTTTAGAGCCTGAGAAAGGGTTAGGGAAAACACTAGGCAAGTTAATTGCTAAAGTTTGCAAAGTTCCCGGGATGATTACCGCTGTTCACATACCTGAGTCGTTCCAGATTAACAGTAAGATGGGGGCTTTTGCAGACGCTATCAAAAACGGTTGGGAACCTTCCTCCAAAGAGGGTGGCGACGGAAAGCCTGGGAACTCCGAGGGTGCGGAAACATATGATGCGCGGGATATTCCAAACGTAAACGAGGGTCTTGCTAAAGATGAAGCCATGGCACAGGCTCTAGCGGAAAGCCCGCTTAGTTATAGAGCAGGGACAGGAGACAAACGTTCCGACCCATCTAGCCCTGAGGGTCAGCTCAACTCGTTATGGGGAGGGGATAGGAGAGATGCCGCGGACAACCCCTGGGGTAGGTACGGAAGAGATTATGATAACAGCCCCTTGGTAGGACAATCTTCATTCTCTTTGGACATGAGGGACCCTTTTGATGTTTTATTAGGGGGCGAGGGGAAGCCTTTAGATGCTAACCCTACTCACCCTGATGATTTTATCCCAAGCATTCCAGGCGCAAGCGAAAGTATGGAATCATTTTCGTCCCTGCGCTCTGCCTTTAATTCTCAAGTAAACTTTTTTGAATGGGAGCGAAATTACCCGGGACAAATAGAATACTGGGTAAGAGGGGAAGCTCCTCGTGTTATTCAAGAACAAGCCCAGTCTAATCTTGCGACGTGGGCGAGGGATGAACAAGGCGCTTGGGATAGTTTTATTCCCTCGTTGGCTTATGTATCTAAATTCTGCAAGGTCATTGGTGACGGTGCGTCTAGCCCTAATATATTTGAAATACCCCCACAGGACGAGGAAACGACTGATGCGTTTGGTCCTGGAGTATGGATGTTCAGGCTATCCAACGAAGCTGTGGCGGATATTACCTTGCACGTCTCGCGACAGTCTGCGAGACTTGATGTTGTTGATGGGTTAAACTCTTTGGAGTTTATGCCCCCTCCGCAATCGACTGCAACGACAACTGGGCCCTATGAGGACGGACAATTTTTATATAATTCCTCTCCGTTTGATTCCGGGGGCTTCATGTATTCAACCGCGGGTGATGGAGGTGGGAGTGACAGTGCGGGTGATGGTGGAAGTGATGGAGGTAAAAAAGCCCAAGTCGTTTTAGCTATTAAAGAAGGGGAAGACATTGAATCTTGGCTTGGTGGTGTTATAACGTGGGTAAATGAGCTCGTCGCGGAGGGAGATATGTTATCCTATAGAATTTACGAAGGCGCCGATATAGGGAAGGAGCTTAAGAAAGCGGTCCAAAACCCAATGAAAGGCAAACTTTACTTAGTTATCGCACCTTTAAAAGATATGGGAACCGACAAAAGCAGTATCAAACCTCAGTCATCGTTCCCTTGGATTGGGAAAAAAGACCTAAACATTACAGTTGGTGGTTGGCAAAGCATTGTCGAAGGGTTAAACGTAAATACCACCGTAGTAGCTGCTGTACCTTCGAAAGGTCAGGTAGACCAAGGTAAGCTGAAATCTAAAGGTGATGCTAAAAGCGGAGCCGGAGGGGATTCAGCACAGGACAAAAACAAAAAAGAGGTTTCTAAAGGCGATATTACGAAAGGCGCTGAGGCGGTGGGTTCAGGTCAAGTAGATAAAGCAGCCTCAGAGGTAACAAAAGACGACAGCGACAAAGCTAGTGCCAACGGGGAAGAAGTAGAAGCCGCGAAAGACCAGACGGGCTCTGTTGCCCCGAAGACCGCTGAAGCATCTAATAAGAAAAAAAAATCAGACGCTGCTAAAGCTAAATCTACTTTACAAGCAGTAAACTGGGGTAACGTTGCGTTTAAAGTTACAGTTACTTGTTTAGGGCTCCCGGAGATATCAGGGGTTAATGAGATTGCAAGGAATGTGAACTTAGATGTTCCGGATATTCGAGGAGGCTCAGGTTCCCACGGGCTGTCTGGTAATTATATGATTGTGGATTACGAACATACTATTTCGACTGAACAAGGTTTTAAAACTAAGTTGGTATTATTTACCAAAACAGGTAACGAGTTTACAAGTTAAGATATGGGACTAGCCGCAAGATTATACTACTTGGAGAAACAAGTAAGAGAGCTGACCAACAGTTTAAAGAAAACCGCAGGCTCTAGCCCACAGGACGCTGCTATGTCTGATGCGGGAATGAACACCGACCTTGCCGTGGGAGGTATGGGGGAATTCCTAGGAAAGATCTTCATGGCTAGAGTAATTAATTCGGTTGACACCCTTCACGGCGGTCACCTGAATGTGATTTGCGACCAGGTCCATGGTGACGAGGAGTTTACATGTAAGATGGCTACTCCCTTTGGTGGAGCTGGATACGGATTTTTCGGCGTTCCAGGGAGAGGAGCCTCAGTTTTAATCACAGAGGTCACGGGTGAAGGTTGGGTTTGGTTCGCGTGCGTGTATAATTTGGAAGTTGAGAAAGGTGGGATGGCGACTGTAGTAGACCCTAAAGGTGAAGGTTCTGAGTCGCAAAAACATGAAGCAGAGGACGAGCTCGCAAAATTAGGGAGAAAGGAAGGGGACCCGATGCAAATGACTCACGGGGTTCCAGAAAGCTTCCTGGTGTACGAAGACAATAACCAACCAGAGCAATACATTTGGAAAACTCCGAAAGGTAATAAAATTATTATGTCGGAGAAGCATACTGAAAACAGTGAAGAAAAACATATAACGATTCAATCTGTTGGAGGGAAAAGAATTATTCTGGATGATGGTGATGCTAGGACGACAATTGGGACTGAGCCTACTGTCCCTGAAGGACAGACAGGTGATAGGATTATTATTGCCGATGGAGATGAGTGGGAAGAGGAAGGGGGACCTAATAGAATTTGGATTCAGTCTACAGCGGGAGAAGCAGGTGTAGAAGATTCCATTCAAGTCTATGCTCGAAATAGTTTATTTTTAGAAGCCCGAGAAGGGAATATCAATATGACCGTACTTGACTCAGAAGTGGAAGACGCTCATATACTTATTACTAATTTGGCTGGCGGCAATTTGGAGATGGATATCGAAGAAGGTGATATCGCTGCTGCTGCCAAATATCGAATTTGTTTGAATGCTTGGAATGAGGACGACTCAGAGCCACACTTAGGTACGATTGGCATGAGGTCTAAAGGGTCTTTTTCGGTTAAGAATGGATTTGAAGGTGAAACTCAAAATCTACAAATGCACCATGAGTCCAAAACGATGACGGTAAACGCGGGCACTCAGGCTCTTGTTTTGATGGGTGGGTCAGAAACCCCAACAACACATTTAATGGGTAACACGGTGTATGTTACTGCTGAAGATTTGATTCTTTTAGACGCTGAGCGCATTGTTCTCAATGCCAACTCAATAGACTTAAATTATGGCAACCAAATTATAAATAGAACGTTTGACGATGCTTTTAATCTCCCAATGCTAGACGGACTTGCCCCTTGTGAGTTACTAGAGGATGATAAAGAAATAGAATTTTTATCCAATAATTCCGGAGCAGGTGGTGGAGCCTCACTTGCCGGAATGGGAAGTTTAGGGGGAGGTGGCGAAAACCTTACTCAGGACCCTGATACTGGAGGCGACACAGCTGGCCCACCTCCTCCTGGAGAAACTCCCGGTGAGGTCGGATTCGGTCTTAAGGGTGAGGATGGGGGCACCGGAATGGGTGGTGGAAGCGGTGGTGGTGGTGGTGGAAGCGGAGGCAGTGGTGGAAGTCCACCTCCTCCTCCTCCTGGAGGAGCTCCTCCTCCTCCTCCTCCTGGGCCATCGACTCCGACCACGCCGAGCACGCCCGGAGCAACTCCTCCTCCTCCTCCGCCAGGAACCCCAACTACACCTCCTGGAGGTGGCACGGCTCCTCCGCCAGGAGCCCCAACTACACCTCCGACACCCCCAACTCCCCCTACGATTGCTCTACCTCCAACGCCAACCACGCCTCGGGGACCAATCATCCCTTCCCCTCTTGGGGTGCCAGGCTTATTGGATGATGAGTTTGTTGACCCGCCAAACGACTACGGTGATGAAGATCACGGGGATCCTGGAACACCGCCGCCGCCTCCGCCAGATGATCCAACCGTCGTGGTCACCCATATCGACGATCCTGATCATGGAGGTTTGGGTAAAGATGACCGCGGCAAGATTCATCCACCCGGACGGCGCCCACCCGGACAGGATGGAGTAATTTCACCACGTGTCTCTTGGTTCCAACAAACACGTAGGGTCGGGCAACCTGGGGTTGACGAAACCGAAGAGACTCACGGTACGCCCTTAAAGGGAGACTCTTTAACCTACTCTACTTCACCTAAAGCCCCATCTACAGGTAAGCCCGGTTCGGAGGGTCATCCTGGAACTTCACAAACGGAAGGTCTAGGCTCCACAACTTCCGAAAGAGAACCACCTACTGGAGGAGGAGTAGATTACTACGGATTATAATGTACACTTTAGACTTAGGCTTTCCTGCTAATGAGGTTCCCTCGCGTAGGCAATTAATAACTAATAATTCTTCCCGCGAGGTCCAAATAAGTAATTTTAAAATCTACCCAGAGGTTAACCCTGATGATTTTGATATTCTTCCTCAAATGTATTATACCGTTTATGTGTCTGGACACGACCCAGCTGCAATTTTGGATAAGGAGACTGTTTACACATTACCAATCGTGTTTACTACAGACGTATTTGTAGGTCCTGCTGCAGATGATGTAGTTCCCCTCCATGGAACTATAGGTCCTCGTGGGGTTAGGACAATTGCGAATGATATACAATATTATCACTGTCATGAGTTTTTAGGTTTTACCCCAAGCTCCCAAGCTATTTCTGGGGCACCTCCAGTTTATGGGGAAGAAAACAGCAAAAAGGATTCCCAAAGCGGATTAAATACTTTTTACCACATTACTACGGTGGACCCTTTTGTGCTTCCTATAGGGATGCAATTGTATATGGATTTGTCCGCAACTCAGGCTGATACCCACGGATTGAACCAGGTCTCTGGTGCTTTTTTAAAAGATAACCCGACGTATACATCTGCTATAGAAACCTATTACCATGAGGGGCAAAAGGTTAATGGGGCTTTACAGTACATCGCTTTATATAATGAGGCTTTGGGTTCAATTTCCACAAGTAAAAAATCAAGTACAGACCCTGTTATTATAACTACCTTCGATTATGAATCTACTTTACTTCCCATGGAGGCTAATTTTACTAGGATTAAATTAACAGGAAGTGCTTACGAACCAAGCTCAGGGGAAATTACAACGTCCGCGGGAGATTTTATAACACTTGTTCAAAATGCGGAATATGCAAAAGTTCAAACAGTGGAACAGCGGGAGTATCAGTCAGGTAAAGGGGATTTAACTATTACAAAATTGCAGTTATATGCTTCTGAATATAACGCTGCTGAGAAAGCTGTTTATGATATTTATAAAATGAGGAGTAATGGGTTTTACGAACCCCTGTATTACAGGATTCCTATTTATGCGAGCTCTAATGAACTCCCGGTAAATACGATGAATAGTGTCGCAAGTGGAACGTCCGCTCTTGATTTTGTGGAGACGTTCTTCGACACTAGGAATTTTACAGCGGTGAGGTTAGCTCACAACTCCCAGCCAGGTCTAAAAGATGGGGAGGCTATTGTGGCTGTTTGCCGTGAAAATTCTCTAGGAGGCTCACCGCTTGCAGCAATGGCCCGCCAAACATTGACGGTCTATTATGAGGGGTATTACGAGCAGGAAGGTGGATACCAAATAACCTCTCAGACTGGGAAGAGATATCAATATCATAATGCCTCAGGGAGGTGGCAAAGGATATGACCCTTTTAACCTCGTTCATTATTGTTCCAAGGGTAGAGATAGAATTAGTAGTTCCGGAGGATGTTTACTTACCTTTGGGTGTGGACAAAACCCCTCCCTCTCCAGTACTTCCTGAGGGCATAACTACAGGTTCCATGGGAAATTCCAGCCTTAAAGCCGGTGTCCCGGCGGTAGCAAAAGGAACAACTGGCAGCCCTATTGTTGAAATGGGAGCTGCGCTTTTCGGTAATACCAACCCCCTTAAATCGAAAGGAAGTCTGGAACCTGTTAAAACAGAGGTTACTAAGCTAAATAAAATAGAGCCAGTGGTTACCCTGGAAATTATAAGATGAGTGCAATAGCAACTGTAGGAAGTAAGTTAAACGCAGACAATGGCGTTGTAACCCAAGGAAAAGATTTTTGTAGGGTTGAAGGGAAACCTATTGCTCATGTAGGTTCCCAAGGGACTACACACCCATGTCTCCCTGGTGAAGGTGCTGGAGCAGGAGGAGCAGGAGGGTACAAAGGTCCGGGAGACACGGTTCCCCCGGATGGAGGCGGAGCTCCCCCTCCCCCTCCTCCTGCTCCTCCTGCTCCGTGCCTACATATGGCAGGGGAATGGGCTATATGTCACGCCCAGCGCTTTGTTAGAGTTGGGGGTCAGAGGGTTGCCACGGTTGGCAGTAAAACTTCGTGTAAACATGTGGTTGTCTCTGGCAAGTTTGTAAATATAAATGGATAAATAGATGTTATCAGAAACTACGCTACGACTTTTTAATAGCACCGCTTTAACAGCGATGTCTAATGTATTAACTATTGAGTTAGGTCGTCTGTCACGAAGAATGGGTAATGCTCGTGCGAGACTTGTTAGATTAACTGGACAACATCAACAGGTTAATAGAGCCGGGAATAAAAGATTGTATCAATCTCCCAATTCTGGAAAGATTGGCGATGAGAAATCACAAAATAAATTAGCAGCAATTAAGAGCTCAATTGATACTATGTCGTTGTTGCTAAATTCAGGTAATGATGTATTCCGCTCCGGCGCACCAGAGGGGGACATAGCTCAAGCGATTCAGCAGGCAAGAACTGAACTTTACCAACAATTTCCACAACCTAATCAATTTAAGAATACCTTCGCAAATAATAAAATACGGAGGGTCTACTCTGCGTTTGTAAGGTTAAGAACCGATGTCGATGCAGTATCCCAGCAGGTTGAGTATATTCATAGGATTCTGCAAGACCGAGCTGAAGGGGCAGCTGAGGAGCCCAAGCTAAATTACGATGCACTGTTTCAAGGCTCCACTCTCTCGGAAGCTGAAATGGAGTCTATTGCTCAGTACGAGCAGTTGGTAGAAAGGTCTGTGATTAAACCGTACAGAAAGAACAAAGCATTCTTAGCATCTATCAACGCCCAAATGAAAGACCAGGAAGAGGAGTCTCCGGAGGATACCTCTATGTTCGATTTAGTGTATGGACCTCCGGTATCGACTGAAGGTAAATTTATTTTATCGGAAGACGGTCTTTATTATGATTCTAGAAGGGGAGGAATTCCCTTAACGGAAGATATTGCTATGGCTTCGAACAGCTGGACGCTGCGCAATAGTCCATATTTGGGAGGTCGAGGTCAAGCTGTAACACTAGAAGATTTTAATCTTATCTCTGAAACAATCTTTGCTATTGATTTTTCTGCGGATGACCCTGAGGAAAATGTAAGTCGCCTGCTTGAAATGGACGAGGTGCTACAGGCGTATGTCCGAGATAGAAACTTGCACCACACCCAAATCGAAGCTCAAGTGACTGAACTTGTAGAAACTGGATTTGCTGAAGATAGCCCAACAGTGGTTAACTATAGGCGTTCCCAGACTGCCATTAGTGATGCTTATGAAAGTAAGATTGTTAAGCGCAAAAAACAACTCCAGCTGTTCGGGTTATTTGGGGGCATTGAAATCACAACCAGTGACCATAAATTAGGTCCGGATGTGATTATTAAAACGTTAACTAATGCTGAACGTACTCATCTATTGGTTACGAATGGGTATAAAGCAAATGGGAGTGATTTTCCCTTTGACCTTAACGACGGTGTAGTCCGGATTGGAGATGTTGTAGTGGACATGGAGGAGGGTAAAGTACGAGTTCGTAAGAGGTTAGAGAGAGCTCCTTTAAATGATTTTTCATATTTGAAAGGTACGGGCATAATTCCTAATTTAAAAACACAAAAACGAATTGTTATTTCAGAAGATGTGGCTAGTATTGTAGACCCGGTAGAGCCTATGTTTGTGAAAGGCAACCCACTCCTGGACACTATTTATTTAAAAGATTTTAGTGTAGACGATATTCCAACTGGAGATTTTGTTAAGTCTCGAGGAGGAGTGTCTGGCACTGGAGCCACTTTTAAAAGCATTGGGGATTCCTTGGTTACGGAGGGTTTGGAGGTTTGTTATAACTTCTTGAAGCCCGATGTTGTAGCTCCTAACTCACATTTATATGAGTTGGATAATTTTGCTGAGGGCTCTCGGGCGCTGAACGGTAAATTTGTTGCTTCTTCAACCGCGCATGCTTTTCCATCTGGTGTTTCTATTCCTTTTTTGAGAGGAGCGATTTACAATCCCGAGACCAGGTTTGGAATTTACTATAGGCCCGTTGATATATCAGATGTTCACAATAATGAAGGAGGCTGCTATATTAGACTCCCTAACAACATTAAGGATGGAGAGCTTTATTCTGCCGGTGAGCGTGTCAATGGTCTTACATATGGAAAGGATGGTTGGGCCATGGATTTTTGGACTCACATTCCTGATGTTTCTGCTGGACTTACCGCACACCACAGATATAGGATTGTAGCGGCTTGTGAAAATAGTGGAAACGACCCGGAGGCAGGCAACTTTATTACAGCTGCTGTAGAAACTGATGACCGTGGTCCCGTTCGAGGGATGGTCATAGGGTTTAGGGATAAGGACGTTTCTGGGGCCGCAATTGACGGACCTTACCCAGCGGGTAGCGACGGTCAGTTAGAGTTTGTAATCCTACCCACAGTTGGACAGAACTCTTTGATAGGTGCCCAGGATGGTTGGGAGTGGGACCATAGCATTGCTATTCAAGAAAAAGATATTAAAGACGCAGATGAGGGGGCTGTTCTTGCTTCTCCTTCTCGTCATGGTAATACGACTTCCGGTACGGAGCTTGGAATTAAAATTCCTGTAACAGTTTCTACAAGCACCGGACAGTCGTGCCTCAGCTGTGATACAGAATTCTGCCACTATGTAGTGTCCTTTAACTACAGTCAAGACAAGGCTTGCGTCTATGTTGACGGGAACTTGTTGGCAACTTCCTCTATATCTGAGGCTTTTAATACTGAGCCTGGAGCTCCTTTAAATTTTCCTGGACCAATCAATCCACGAAGGGACTCCCGTGGTAGTTGGGTTTCGGAAGATACTAATTCTGAGAATTTAGCCGAAGGGTATACTTCTAACGGACTTCCTCGATACCCAATCTTTACACCTTGGATTCTTGGTGGAGGATACTCGGACATGATTGGTCCGGCTGTAAATCGACCTGGGGCTACTACCCCTTTGGGGTTCTTAGGGTTCAACACCAATGACCAGTATAAAATTGTATCAGGTAGATTATTAAGTAGCGACATTTACGGGGGGTTTATAGGGCAACATATTCCGGGTATTGGAGGCCAAAGTAACACAGGTTCCTCTCGAAAGATTCCTAGAAGTGGGCTGGATGGGTTTTTAGGAAGTTTTAAATTGTACTCCAAAGCTCTAGATATTAAAGAGGTTAAAATTAATTACGACGCCCAAAAGGGATATTTTAAAAACATAGAAACATATAGATAATGACACTAGGAAACGCAGAAGCATACACTGTTAAATATGTCCCGTTAGGGATTACTGAGCAGTTGACGGGGTTAAACTCAGGGTTATCCCCTGTGAATGCGGGGGGAGTGTTTTCCAAGCAGTACGGTGTCCAGCTGGTAAAAAGAAATTTAATTGATTTACTTAGCACGAAAAAAGGAGATAGGGTTATGCTTCCGGATTACGGTACAAACCTTCATTTAGCTGTGTTTGAGGAACTAGATTCTTACTTAAAACAAGACATAGAAAAAACTATTAGTCGTGCTATTGCTACCTACGAACCTCGTGTAGATATTAAACACCTGTCTGTAGATATCATCGATGACACTGTGTATTTTTCGGTCGCTACCGAAGAGATTGTAGGTTTTACTGAGAATTCTAAAGTTCTTATTTCGTTAACTGTAGCGTTAAAAGAGGATGCACTTTCTACTGAACATATTAACCTCGCCTTTTAAACATGTCATTTCCCACTAATCCTTTATATAATGTGTCTGCTTTCGCAGGCACGGTTGAGTCTGATTATCTCCGCTACGCGGCGATTCCGGAATCAGAAAAGCCGTCATTTATTGACTATTCCTTAACAGACTTTGCTTCTTACAAACAAGCATTACTAAACTATGTTAAGGCGGTATACCCTGATGAGTTTACTAACTTTTCCGAGTCTGATATGGGTGTTATGTTTGTGGAACTATTCGCATACCTTGCAAGTGTCGTGTCTTTAAAAGCTGATTTTTTAGCTAATGAAACATACTTAAGTACTGTTAGAAGCACCACAAATTTGAGAAAACTTTTGCAACTTCTAGGTGTAGACTTAAAAGGCCCCACAGCGGCTAAAGCGGAAGCGGTTGCAACCCTGCCCACAGGGTTTTTTGAAGATGCACCGGCGAAAGTCATTATCCCTAAAGCAAATCGGAGTATCATAGGAACTCAGGACAAAGACGGTAAGGCCATCCATTATACCCTTTACAGGGGAAATACCGATGGCACAATTGTCTTTGATGCCAATGGTGTGGAGGATTTAGAATTTGATGTTGTAAACGACACTTATACTTATGGAAACTTTTATTTGATGGAAGGCGAATTAATTGAGGAGTCACGAGTGTTTCCAACCACTGACGACAGTTTTTCCCTGACTTTATCAGGGGGTCCTGTTGTTGAGGGGAGTATTATGGCATCTTCTTCTGATGGACGTCTCTGGCAAGAAACAAATTCATTATTTTTAGCCTCCTCAACCCAGACTGTTTTTGAGAAGAAATATGACGAGGTTTACAAGGCAACTCTTACGTTTGGAAATGGAACTAAAGGCGCAAGGCCCACTGCTGGAACTGATGTTAAAATCTTTTATAGAAAGGGAGGAGGGGAACGTGGAAATGTAGCGCGTAAAATCATCGATAATTACCTTACCTGTACGAAGGATTCAGGAAGTACTGCCCAAATCAGGTTTTTTAACAACACTACTGCTACGGGGGGAAGAAACTCAGAGTCCCCGGCGCATGCGAAGAAGTACTACCCTCATGTTTTTAAAGCACAGCAGAGATGTGTTACCGGTGAAGATTATACCGCGGAAGCTAATTCTTTCATTTGCTCGAATGGGGTTATGGGAAAGGCTATGGCAGTATTAAGGGATAACGGAGCAGGTGCCAACAATATTGATATTTACTGCTTGGCCAGAGCTTCGCAACTTCAATTGGAGAGGTGTTCTTTAATATATAAATCAGAGTTGTTATCCCATTTAAATAACATGAAAATGATGACGGATGAAGTTACCCTTGTGGATGGTGTCTTACGAACCTTAGACCTAAACTGTACCGTCATGATTGACGCAGACGATAAGTACCAACAGGCTGCAATTAAGCAACGTGCTGTAGATGGTCTACTTTCTTATTTTGATGTCGCAAATCGGGAGTTTGGTGAATCGTTGTCTCTTTCCAGACTGCAGAACCATATGCATGAGGTATCGGGGGTTAGGTATTTTAAAGTAGATAATTTCCCGGGAGATATTACTGCAAACATAAACGAAATTATCCAACTAAACAACTTTGAAATCACGATGGACCTCATCTAATGAGTATTCAAAAGCACAACTACATAGACCACATAGTCCCCTTAGTCCCCTCTCTATATTTAGACAGGGAGGATTTAAATCATGGAGTTGAAGAAGAGCTTTCCTACAAGGTTTTAGCTCACTACTTAAGGTTAGTCAGTACCGCGAGCTCGGTTTTCCCCGTTAGCGGACTTTCCGCAGTAGAACTACAGGCCAGGTTTGTGCCCGCTAATAAACTAACCAGGGTTACTTCTCGAGATATAAATGATTATGTCTTTGCTCCTTTAGGGCTTGAGATAGCAGATTATACTGCATCTTCCGATTTCGAAACTGTACTGACGTCTAGTGTCCTCAGCGCTATTATTTTAAATGGGGAGGACCAGTATAGGAGTGACGCATTTCGACTGTGGGTTTCTGGGGATGGTAACTCTGTTCCGGGGGTATCAGGACTCTACCCTGAAGTAAGTACGGTCTCTTTAGCGCACAATAAACTTGTAGAGAAGTTAGGTCTTTTATACTTTTTAAACTGCTCGGGACCCGTCCCACTCGCAGATAAAGATGCCGACCACGTAGAGCTGAGCTCCTTGTCCGTATCAAGTCTATGGATTGATAAGATTTTCAAAGGGGAAACAGTTACCGAGGAAGATTGCTTGGCGACGTATTTTGAGTATGTCTGGAAGAACAGAGAGTTTGGGTATTCGACTTTAGCTGCACATAATGTCATGCCTGCTGAGTTTTTATCAAGCACGGCAGAAGTCTCTTCTCAAACATACTTATCTGGAACTCAGTTATTGGACGCATATAAATCTTCTCTGGGTTTATGGACAAACACAAATATGGACGACTCTCCTTTCGTAAAGGATAGTGTCGAAGTATTTTTATCGTCTACTCTTATTCCTACTAGGTTTGCAAATAGTGGGTCTCTATCAAAGTTTTTGAGGGCTTTGGGGTATGCGTCTTATGACTTGAATCACGTCGTTGATTCCCTCCAAGATTTAATTGATATTGATAAATGCCCCGCCCAGTTCTTAGATTATTTGGCTGCCATGGTAGGGTGGAAGCTTATTGGTTCCGATTCAACCGAATGGCGCCAACAGCTGAGGAATGCCGTCAATGCTTATCGTATGAAAGGTACTGCTTCTGGCTTAGATGCTGTAGTTGAGTATATCTTTGATAGGGATGTATTCTACCCAACGAGTGGGCTGACTGAGACTTGGGAGTCTTACCTCCCGAATATTTTATATTATTTGGTAAAGACCGAATCATTTTTAACTTCAGCAACAGGGGAAGAGGCTAGGCAATGGACGGCATGGTGGAAAAACAATAGCAGCGTAACTGTTAATTATGACCCAAATGACATGGATAATAACTGTCGATTTGTCGTCGATTTTCTGCTCGAGTATCTGGACAACCAACATAAATTAATCCACATTAATGGAAAACACTGGAAACAGTCTGATATGTGGAAAGAAATACAGGAAAATCCTAATTCCGCGAAAGGGTTTGAGCACCGTGGAAAAACTGTAAAAATACCTCCGTGGGAGAAGGATAGGTTTTACTCTGATTCCTATATCACGTTGGACGCGCTCTCTAGTGTGTCTTCTATTCTAGCTACTGATAAACTTCATGGGGGCTTGAGCATGACCGAGGAGGCTGCCGCCTACGTTGTAGATTTTTGTAAAGAGAATTTAGGATTGGACCAAATCCCACCCATGCCTGGAGATAGGCAAAGATTTAAATTTCTTACGTCAGCCTTAGCTGTCCCCCCTAACGTAAGTTCTCTCCCTCTCAGGTCAGGAACGTTTGAGGACGCGACCAATCTAAGTGATTATTGGAATAGGAAATCCTCTGTTATGGTTTTGGATATCAACGCTGAGGATGTGAATATGTCCCAAAAAGATTATTCTAAACTTACTTTAGAAAATCTGAGAATGCTCCATCAAGTGTTTAGGGATTTTGTCCCTCTTAGGGTAATGATTAACACAGTCATTACTAAAAGTATGGATGACGGTGGAGGAGGCCCGTGGGGTACAGGTGGATACTTACCTTCTGGCTCTCTTTGTCTCCAGGGGGATTACTCCAAGCAAGACCCTGCCACAAATATTATTAACGATGTATTCACCTCAGGGTTCATGATGCCCGTCCGCGATGGGCAAGTAAGTGCGGGAGACTGGCAAGAGGGAAGGTACCTACCCGATCCCAGCGCCACGTTTTGGAATACCACCGCCGACCTTGGCATCCTTGCCAGGTTTGCGTCTAGAGCTAGAAACTTAAGGTACAACCTTCCTGGTAGATTTTTCTCTAGGAATGGGAGAAACAGCCCCCATTCGATGGATTTCTTCTTTAATTATACGTGGGGAGACACTCTGACAACTGCAGTATCAGCGGGGGAACATGGGTATTTATTTAGTTCCATGATAACTTCATCGTTTGTACCTAAAGGGTGGAACTTTTCTTCACAAAGCTATCTTCCTGTATCCTCTAGAATATTTGACGCCTCGAACCAGATTAAAGCGGGTAGGGCTGGCTACACCCACCCCAGGTATCTGCCTACAGAAACAGGCATCGGGGCTTCAGCCAGCTACCCTTTCAGAGCTCCCGTGAAGTACGCCATGGATTGTAGTGGGTGGGGTGCTGAGGAAAGACATAGGCTGTTTGAAATTAACCGTCAAATTGTGGATATCATTATTAAAAGGTACAAAGCCACCAATGATAGAGCTTTGTTGAATTTTAACCATGAGGATTTACTTAATCGGGAATTCGGCATAGGCGTGCACACCCTATTTAGAAAGTACAAGAATCAGTTTATGAACCGGCTGGACGATAGTGGGTACAGCGCAATGTATCATATTTATGGCCCCCTTCTAGAGAATGGAGATGTCCCAGTTCGGGGTAGCCTACTGGATGGCACTGCGGATACAGCCCAATCCCACACACCTGGCCACGCGCCGGGGGTTGATGATAATATGGCTACCCGACCTGAGTATAAAAATATCATTGGGGGTCATGGCATACACGCAAACACCTTTTACAATTCCAGCGGCGTAAAACAACTAATTGAGAGTTTTGGTTTAATTTCCGAGGAGGGGTTGCATTCCTGGAAGTCGGATTTCGATAGACTGTCCACAAAACCTCAGTATTCAAACGCGTCCCTGCTTTCAGGTGTCCAAGTTACCACTAGTGTTGCGGGGAAATCTTTTGCCGTATTAAACGATGAGTACACGACATTTCGGCAAACACGACAAGACACAGATTGTATCTCTCTATTGTCACGAGGAGGAAACCGGTCATACGAGGATTGCTTAAAATTTAGATTTCCTTTACTACAAAATAAAGAATTTATATCAAACCCAAGATTTAAAGCAGCGGACCCCTCCCAGCTTGCGACAGTCCGCCCTTCGCGTGAAGATGTTAAGAACTGGGAGTTGTTGGACTACGCTAGAGCCCCGGGTTGGTTTACTGTTCTTGGTGGATCTTTAGGGACTGTAACAGTTTGGAAGGATGCGAGTGGGAATAACAATCTCGTCGCAAAGTCCTACAATAGCACACCAACTTGGAGAAATGATATGTCTCCCAATATTGCAACTCCAATTGAACCTTTAATTGGGGCAGGAAGCACCGACAAGGTTCCCGTTCAACCTATACGTAAAGGGTTTATCCCGGGCAAGACCTATACTGCAAGTCTAGAGTGTAGCTCCGATGGAGCTGGCGTAAAGTGGAGCATGGGTATTGTAAACACCACATCGAATAAAATATGGGATGGTACTAGCTTCATTGCGGGTGGCCTCGCCGAGGCTCAAGTTGCGACCACAGTCAACGGTGCGTTGGATGGGTTTGAAACGCTTTCCAATAATTTTACCATCCCATTAAATGCTAGCCCTAGTGATAATTACCAGATGTGGTTGTCTTTCGCAGGCGGCGCACCTGGCTACCGGTCGATGCTTAGAAAATTTTCTGTAAAAGAAAAAATGAGTGTTGAGTCCAACGCCTTAACCCCGGACTCAAAATATGAATTTGTTATAGAAGCATTAGCTACAGGGTTTCAGTTCCCAGGGATAGATTTTGATTATAAAACTGGTATTCTAGGCGCTAGAGTATGTACTGATATTAATAATGCAGATGATTCTACCGAAGGAAGTCAGTACGTCTATAATTTTATAACTAAACGATGGGATGTACTTGACGCAGCTGCGTACTCAAGAGATTTAACCGAGGGGTACTTAGGGTTTGGGTCTAGGGATGATATGGGTGCGCCTGCCGGACAGTTCCAGTATTCTGAGACTGGGCTTCCTTATTCAGGAAAGTACCATAGACACGACAAGGCAGGAACCGTAACGCACATGACCGGAGCAACCCACAGTGCAAGAGAAAGTAAGAAATTAACCCCAATAGGAGCCCATCACTATGTTCTAGAGCCTAGAAATGATTGCGCACTCTTTTCGTTGCCAGCAGGAACTAAAAAACCGCAGAAGCTAACTTTTCAGTTCCACACATTAAACCAGAGAGGCCCTTTAGGGGGAGATGGGAAAAGGTTAGGGGGGACCCATAAAAACATCCACAACGAGGATACCGGGTATTATGTTGAATTTTTCCAGGTCAAACCCCCTTGGACTTCACCAGAAACCAAGGAGACCAGGATTGATGTTCATAAGGTTTACGGTAAAGATTTGGAATTATATAAACTTACGACCGCAGAATTTAATCCAACCGACTATGATAGAGAAGACACAGAGGTAATTTTAAGGTTCTTCAATAGTATTGTAGATGATTATAAAGTTAATTCCAGGTACTATCCTGATTCGTCCCCATATGTGGGAACCGGAGGTGGCGGAAGGTCCGAGATGCTGGTCCCTTTAGGTGGCCGTTTCATAAAAGCTGACGACGCCGGCTCACAGTTTGGAGTTGGGGGTGGAGGACGTACCGCTACAGTGTACGAAATCTAAATATCATTATGGAAGGAATTGTAGAAATTTTTGAGCTCAAAGAGGATGGGTGGGGCAAGATATATGAGGACCCCAACATGGTAGTTCATGGAGGGAAGACAGCCTGTGTTGATATCTTTACCCATGTCCCTTATGAATTTTCAGACGGCACAACTCCAGATGCGAGTTCTGTGTACCAGTCAGTTTCGAACTATACCATCCAATCCATGACCTTAGGCGCTGGTACTAGAACGATGGCTAAACGAGATTCGAGGCATGCCGTTGTTAAAGAGAACGATTTGGACGGTACTGGGTCTACTGATGCACATCAATATTTAGATGTTAGTGGTAAGTATTACAGCTTGCTGCCTTATCGAGAGAACTGGAACTTCTCATCGTTTGGGAGTAGGGGCTTGTACAAAACCCCTGCAAAACCAAAAAAGCTGCCCCATCCCGGAAAAAAGTTTCCACCTTCGATTTTAGATTCTAATATTTTAGAATACGGACGCATTGGTATTTCAAAAACCGATGAGGATGGGGGCTCTCTAGTTTTTACGAAAAAGTTAGGGCAGGATTACGCTATTGTTGAAATTCCTGTAGATTTACATTTGCAAACTAAGTATAAGCTAAGTCTGGGAGTTGAAGGGGAACTGCCGGCAAAGCTTGAAGTTGTTCGGGTGGACAAAATCACTCGGGATAACTCTTTAAGTGTTGATTTGCGCGAACAGGTTTGGGACTTTAGTTTAGACAGGTTCGTATATGAGTATGAAGAGTCTGATAAAGACAAACTCAGCACCCTTTTATACGCGTCTTCGGTTATCGCCGGAGAGTTGACTGAAACTACAATAACAACTGCATTTGATAGGGTTGATGAGGGAAAACGGGTTGAGCTTTTTGATTACAAAGTTAGAATTACGGTACCCCAGGCAACGGATTTTCAAAAAGGTACAGTGAGACTCCACAGCTTTAAGATAGAATCACAGGATGATATAATTCTGAAGAATCCGAATTTTGAGGATATTGAGTCATTAGTAACCAATACAAGCTTCAAGGACCTTTCTCCCTATAACCTAAGGGCCCCAAACTCCGAAGCAAATGTCGACGAGTTGAAAGTTATGGGAGTATACCAGATAGGGGGGTGGGAACACCAGTCCCCTTTGTACGCTTCTGCGAATCCTTTGTGGGAGAGTTTACAACCTTCCTGCCTGGTAGGGTGGATTTCTTTAGACAATGTGGATTCCTATGGTACATCTGCGGTTCCTCCAAGAGTTTTAGACCAAGATGAGTCTAATATTGGAGTCTGTTTTAATTCATGTGCTCTCGGGTTTGATTGGTCTGGGACCGCGCAGCTTACTAAAAGGTTTAAATATCCAAAAGCGTGGACAAACTATTATACACATTCAGGTTCTCGATTTGAGAGGGGGTTTTTAAGTGACCCTTATTCTTGGAGGTCGTTAACGATTAAGTTTGATGCTATTCCGGTGTCCTCTGCCGATGTAACTCCAGATGAAATGATGGGGGTTAAAATTCGGTGTAAAAATGTAACAAGAGATTTATATTATAATTTTGTTGCCGGGGTAGGTTTTGATGCCCACTCTTGGGGGGGAAGTGGAACCCCTGTACTCCTCGGGGAGGGACTTGCGATGGGCACGTCGACAACTCTCCAAACAAATATTCAAATGCCTTTAGATTATTATAATGACGAATTTAAGCTGGATATAATTGGGCATGCAGGAAATGCGAATTGGGTTAGGGGTAAGTTAATCCTAAAGAACTTAGATATAGGTCAGTGGAGAGGGTGGAATGTTCATGAAGCTTTTGCTTCCGCGACAGCTGTTTCCGCTTGCGAAGGAAGACCTGTTTCGGGGATAAATATTATAACCCCGGCTAGCCCTCCTGCCAATTGGTACACTTTGTCATCAATCGAGAAGAATACTTTCATTTCCCAAACCATAACAGGGTTGGACCCTAAAAAAGTTTATAATTTAATCGTAGAGGGTAAGTCCAACGCAGGTACAGGAGCCCTTGGAGTTGCATTAGTACATAAAGGATTCAGTGACCCTTATAATTTTAATTATGCGAAATATTATACGCTCGGACCCGCGTACAATGCGGGGAATGTTTATTTTTCACATTTTAATGTCGACACATGTTTGAGTTCTTTAATATTTAATATGCCTGGCCCCGCGGGTACTCGAGATGCAACCCAATCTGATTTAAGATTTCAACGCCATCAAAAATGTGTAAGATGGAACTTACCGGCATCTGGCGTAGATTCAGGGAACACTCTGTATCGTTTTACTTCTGAATCCCATCCATCCTCACTCCATACACATAACATGCATGTGAGTCTTCCCCCTGGAAGATTTAAGTATGAGATGGACCTTCGCCATATATGCGATGCCCCATTCCTGGCCCAGCAGACCAACCCATATGGATATTTTGCTCCTGTGAATCTCGGTATGAGGATTCCGACCGGGCAGTTATCCAATACGGGGGAAGCTTTTTGGTATAATTTTAAAACTCGAAAGTGGGACCTTGTAAGGGATTCCGAAACCCTTGTTGATAAGCCGGAGTACCGCCATAGGATTCTCCCAGGCTCCCACCACAAGAAATTTAATGGTTCGGAACAATTTCCGAATATCGCGAAGGACAGTGTAAGTATTCATGACTTGGATGGGGACCCTGATGGGTGGACCAAGGCAGCTGTTTCGTTTGATATTCGAAACCAAGATTTTAATTCGATGTGCCCACCGGGGGAAAACAAGAACGAACTTCACATAAACCATACGAAGTGGGGCACGCGAGACGTAGAGTTTGTTGTCCAGGCAGATTTTAATGTGGATGTCCCGCATGGCAACACGCCTTATGGTAACGTTTTAAATTCTGTGGAGCCAAAAGGCACCGTACTTATAAAGAATTTTTCCCTCACGGGACCAAGTCCTTTCAGGGAGCCTTTAAACACGTATTACGCGTATAAGGGGGCTGGCAACTGGACAGCGACATCTTCTTTATCCTCCGTTGAAGTCTTCGGGAATTCAAATACAGGCGCGAGAACTGGCCATAGACCCCGGAGAGATGTTAGTGCGGGGGTTGACACGTGGAACGAACTTGGAGATGGTTTCGCAACCACCGTGAGCCTTAGTGATGTCCAACAAGTTTTTACCATTTATGGAATGGACAGGTTTAAACTCCCAGACTTCTCGGACCGGCCCTACGGCTCGTCATATTTAGGTGATGGGGAACTTCTTACATCCTCCATGCGAATGGCATGTGAGGACAGTGTTTATGAGTTAATATTGTTCCATACTGGGGGCACAAACGTGGAAATTCACAATGTAACATTAACAGATGTAGCAACTCAATTTAATGATAGCCCAGATATTATTAACACTACCGGATGGACCTCGGAGCCTGAGGTGAGCCCTCCCAGGCTAGCTTTTCCTGGCGGATGGACGACGGCATTCCAGAACGTCACCTACACGAACCCCGATAATTTTTACCAGAATCGTTCTACGCAACCTCCTGAAGTAGCGACTTATGCTAGTGGGGGACAGTCGGATCTAACTACACTTCGCACTCGCCAACAACAGGGGGATTATAAGACTTCAGATTCCGACGCTTATCATGCCACTATACATTCTTACTGCGACACCTTGGAGAATTTTAAAATGTTAGCTAGTAAGAGGTATGCGTTTAGTTTTGATTACCTTAATGGCGGTGCCCAGGCTTCGGCTGCTGTTTTTCTTGATAAAGTGGAAGGAGACCACCTGTTATGGCTGTCTGGGACGGGAGATAATACGATATGGGTTCACGGAGATAGAAACGTTGGTTCTAACGGAACCTATTACGGTGCAGGGGATGGGGGTTGTTGGGTAGGGTTGGACAACCACAATAAAACCGCCGGCAATATGCAATACGTGAAAGACATTACACGTGATTATGTGTCCCCTGAATTTAAAATCCCAGGTGGAATTCCAGAGGGTGCCAGGATAGGGGTTCTCGTAAGAATTCTACCAACAGTTACAGGTTTTGTAAATGCATTGGGGAATGTTAAAGCATATGAAGTTATCCACCCGGATGTTGTAAGTTCAGTGATGCCTGACTTCCCCCAAGAGCAAGACTCTATGGTACAATTACCGACAGAGGCTAATACTCCTGGGGAGTACGGCCACTTTCAAAACATGATTGAGTTCTTCCCGTCAGGCACTGCTTGGGATTACAACGCCAGCACTACTGAGCACATCCCAACGTACGAAAAGGCGGTAGGTTTGGGAGCCTACCTACCAGGGAGTGGTATTGTATTTTCTGCCGGAACGTTCGGATATAACGGAGCCGAGGCTGATAACTGGAACAGCACTGTGTCCAGCATATCAGGCACGCTTAACCAGTATAGTACTATTACTCCGAAAGGTCATATCCTTAGAAACTATAACGCAGACCGACAGGTCGGTCAAACTTCCCTGATAGGGGGAGAAGACAAAGATAATTGGATTTTTGAAACTAGTGCTGGATTGTGCGTTTCTGGACCGATGTCTGAGAGTGGCCAAGATGATGCTCTTACTACTAGAATTGTTAAGTATGGCCTAACGCTCACGAAGGAGGAGTTTGAATACCTCAATTTTTATGGAGGGGGTATCGAGTCCGCAGGACTGTGGACTATTGACGGGCCCCGGTCGGCTAAAAAACTAGATACCAACTATGGAGGCCCTCCATACTTGGTATCTGGAACTGGCACTCCGTATACAGACAGCATATATAATCTGAAGGATTACATTGAACCAGATTGGGATTTGTTTGCTAAGAAAATATTTTTTGCTGGTGGACTACAAATGGACCCAGATTCCAAATATCTGACTATAATATGGAGCTTGAAATTTTAAGATGAGATTTACCGACGTTAACAATATTAAAGGACACTTAGAGGTTTATAAGGTCTATTCTGATGGTAGTGAGGAACTTCACTACAGCGACCACAATGTAATTACTAGTGGCATGGGGGTTAACCTTGCTCATGCTTTTGCAGCGGATGCTGGAGTTGATGTTAGTTCCTTTCAAGCAAATTGGATGCAGATAGGTACTGGAGCCTCGTCAGCAGAGATTCGAGAGAATGCAACAGTTCAGGTTTCATCACGAGCAGATTTGCTGTCCTCTATCCCTGCTACTCAATACGGGGACGTTAACACTATAGGTCTTAAAGTGTCTTCGATGACCTATATGACCTCGGCAGGTACAACTCTTACCAAAGATTTTATCAAGGTACCTTATGCGTTTGTGCATCGGGTTTCTGATAGGAAAGTTATGTGGAGGCTAGTCCTTAATGATAGCGCTTGCAATATTGTGGATGACGCAATCCATGGGGGTGCATTATGTGAGGTTGCTATCTTTTCCAACAATCCTACTCAAGCTACCCCTGATGAATTATACATGATTGCTTATCGAGCTTTTGCTAATATCACTAAAACCAACGAATTCACCTTAGATTTTAGGTGGACCATAGAATTCTAATGTCTTATAATACTTACACAAATTTAGAGCCCGGGACGACAGCCCATAAAGAGCTGTTCCCTAGCGTAACAATGTTTGACGCTAGTACATTTTATAATTGGGAGCAAGACAATGTCCCACTGCATGAATTAAAGCAAAGAACAGACACTCTTTTGAGGCACGCAGGGTTTAACGAGGGGGGTAAACCTACCGAAACAGTGACCTATACGTTGTCTAGCGCCGAGGATGCTGACATTGGCATCTATGATGATATGGACAGTATTTTGGATTTGATTCCAAAGCGTCTAACTTACCCTGTCTTGGTTGAGATTTGTACATATGGTAAAATATCATCTTTTGAACTGGCAGACATTGTCACAGAAGGTGAAGGACAGCTAGAGATTGTTAACAGGCAGTTCTCTTATTCTCCTGGCGCTAAGCTCAGGGGAGTATCATCAGTTCAGGGTGAAGGGACGTATAATAATGTCCACTTCACAACATCGGCAGGGGATGACGACGACGTGAACTCCTCAAAGTCTTATTGGAATGCGTATGATGCTAGCTCTCATAGGTTTGAGCGGAATATTTTTGATGAAAACTTGTGGGACACCACGGGTAGTAGAGGGTTCCAGTCAATCTCAAACAACAGTGTGTCGGCGCTCAAAACATATACCTGTTTTGCTGAAGGTATCAAGATTGGGGGAGCTGGGTGCAAAGGTGTTAGTGGGCATCCTTATGATGTTAATAATGACTCTACTATCCCATCCCACGACGTTAGCCCTTCGTCCCTAAGCAACTTAAACGCCAGGGGTACGAGACTCGGAGGAGAGAGGGATGGTTACTTAATAGGCACCACACGAATGACCAATGTGTTATACGGCAACCACTTTACCAACATCAACGTTCGGGGGTGTTTGGGTAAAATTACCTTGCGGAATCTATGTGTAGATGGTGCAAATTATCTATATGGGGACGATGTGGTTCATATAGGTGAGTACGGTTTTAATATCTCCAATTCTAATATTGTTCTTGAGCACTGTGCTGCTATGAGATGTAAGAGGGCTGGAGTTTTTGTTAAAAATTCTGATGTTAGCATCGCAAGCGGTATGACTTGTTACAGGAATTACGAAAAGGAAAGTGGCTCCGTTAGGGGTTTCTTAGGAAATGATGAGTACGGAATTGGGCTACACGCGGTCAACTCAGATATAAATTTTGCTACTATCAATGAGGCTGGTGCCGGGTTTACTAATGCGGCGCAACCCAACGAGCGTGGAAATCCATATAACTTTGCTAAGAATGACGTTGGAATTTTCTTAGAGTCCTCGAAGCTACATGGAGGGACATTATGGAATGGCGCGAACAGCCCTCTAAGAACCCGAGGGACTGCTAATGATTTGGTTACCTCGTTTATTAGGACGTTCGGGAATGACGTAGGTCTTAAAATGGAATCTTCTAATATCACCTATCTGGGGATTTTAGAATCTTTTTTAAATAATACAGGTATTGAGGCTAACAATTCTGTTCTTAAATTAACGCAGTTCGATATTCAGGATAATGCGATTGTAGGGTTTAATTTAGACAACTCGAAGTTAGAGTATGGGTACAAAGGGGACCTACTCTCTGGCGCCGCCGCTGGTCATAATTCAAACAGTATCAAGGAATATAAAAGGTCTTATACTTGTTCCCGAAATGGTCAAAATTTGATTATTAAGAACTCAAGCCAGGTAGTACCTTCTAACGTAGGGGATCTGACGACAAACCTGGGAAGTTGGGGTGGGCCTGGAACCAGCATACTTGCCGAAACTGGTACTCTAGGTCTCCTAGGAGATTACATGCACAGCGTCGGAGCCACCTCACGATTAGCTGACATGGTGGATATCGACTCATGTGATTTGCCTGCTATCGTGGTTAAAAATGGTTCTTTTGCCGAATTTGTAGGATTGGCCTGCGCAGCACGCACCGATGGAGCGTCAATTAAAGGCGCATGTGTCGCAGTTACGGATAACTCCAAAGTAGCTTTTCGTGGATCCAAACACAGTTGGACAGCACTGACATGCGTCCCGCAAAACGGCTTCGCCGTAGACGAACAATTGCGTAATTGGGGTACCGCGGGGGTACTTGCCAATAATAATTCAGTAGTAGAGTTTACGGGACCAACAAAAATATCTCGATTTGGAGTTCCAGTTCTTGCTGAAAATGGGTCCACTGTTAAGTTTGGCCCACCCACAATTGATGGACAGGAAACGACTATGGACCTCAATAGGTTCCCTGTCTCATCCCTCCCCGATGGGGCTAACGATGTCAACCATACCAAGGTTGAGCTCCACTCTACAAGAGCATGTTTAGTAGCCAATAACAATTCAAATATTATTATTAAACATATTGGAGGTTGGGCGAATGACGACTTTCAGGCTTGGACTACTGATACAACAATGCGAAGCACAAATCCGGACGACCAATGCAATAGGTGGAGGAGCCGCCATTGACCAAATTAATGCGGCTGGGTATCAAGCATATACGAGCCAAGCTCTGCCATTGTCAGGTTCTGACGAGCGATTGGTCATGGGGCTCGAAGGTGGAGCGGACTGGTCTCTCAGTGGTGGGTCCATGCAATTTTCTGGAATGGAAGATGTTTTTGGACAAGGATGGGCTGCTTCTGCGATAAACGAGCCTGGGGGCATACAAAACGGTATAAACTGGTATGTAGATACTTCTGGCAATCGGCGAGGAGCTGTCCCGAACATGTCTATTCCCCCGTTGCATATGGACTGGCAGGGGTATATGAGAAATTGGCTAGATGAGTCCGCATCTAACTTGTTTACGAATGCTAAACACGCAGCGAGTAAAAAAGTTAACTCGCTTTCAATCTATCGTTCCACAACAGAAGGTAGAAGAGGGGGTGAGGGCCGCGACAGTGATGAGTGGAACGCTTCTTTCGGAGTAGGCTGTCGGTCTCTGAACTTGTTTGATTTGGATAGGTTATTGTAATGGCACGAGAACGAATAAACCCAAATATTAGATATTATCTCCCCGGAGACCCATATTACTATGAGGTTGATAATCTCCCCCTACAGGACTTGCAGGCTAATGATGCGTCTCTGCAAGCTCAAATAGATGCGTTAAATACTAGGATTGATTCCGCTTTAACAGCTCCAAGTAGGTATGGATTTAATGAATTGCTTCCTTATTGGGACAAAAATCACGATGGCGCATTGCGGGTAATGGATGGAAATTTCATATCTAGGGTAAACACTAAAGCCACTTTTGAAAATGGTTTAATGGAGCGACTGCACGGCTCTGATGTGGACTCTAATTCCGTATGGCTGAACGACCAGTCGAGTGGTGAGATTAGGACTTTAGAAGCTGGTCGAGCTGGTCATGAGGAGTTTGAAGCTAAGGCAGCCGCAAGAACCGCAGTTATTCAGTACCGGGACGCACATAGTTTGCCAATCCCTACTTTCGATGATAGCGATTTTACAGACGCGGATGCGCCGGATTACAGGATAGACCTTTTGTACATTCAAGCCTCCCCCTCGATGGACGAGTCTAATGAGTTTGTCCCAAGATTTGGTAATACGGCTGAGACTGCTCGTTTGGGGTATGTGAAAGGCGCGTACTTTAGATTGGACACCTTGGCTGGAAACGACAGAAATGTGGGGAACATACTAGACTCTGAGGGATTGGAGGGTAAACTGCTAGGGCTCTCTCAGGTGGATGTTTATGGGAGGAGTGAAGGAACTATTCCTTCCCCGGATGATGTCGTTAATGGGTCCTGGAAAGGTGATATACCAGCCGGTGCTGTTTCGCACACGCCAGGGATTACAACCTTATCTTTAGACGTTTGGGCTGAGAATCAATTTGATAACTTAGGGGTCTTTTGCCTACCTGTTGCTTATGTTAAGGTTCCCAGGGGATATCTGGCAGGAGAGGTTCTTCCCCAAAATGCACTAATTGATATTAGACCTTTGTTTAGGTCTACGGAGCTTACTTTACCTGAAAGGCAGGCTATCGCAACTTCGCACGCACCAAGCCTGAATAACAGGTTCATGACTCTGCATGACGCGGATTACAAACATTTCAAAGATGTAGTGGTTAAAGGAGCAGGACTGGCGGAGCCCCACAATCATGAGGGCCGTATCCAAGAGCTAGAGCGAAAAATGCGAGCACAGGCGGATATGGAAGTTTTTCAGCCTGTAAATATTTCATGTATGGAGGGCCAAGAAGAACTACCATATTATTTAGACCCAAATATCGAAAACCCTGATAGACTTGGGGGCTTTAGGGATTTTATGGAAACTACTGGAGACTGGCATACGAGGAGAAACAATGAAACCTATAAAAAGACTGTAAGAGCTTTTAGGTATAAAGTTGGTGAAGGGTCATGGATGTTGTACACAACCATTCATTTTAATATTGCCGATGAAGCTCGTCGAGGAGGTAATAAAGATTACTCTACGGAAACTGCGACTAGAGAAGGGGATGACTCTAATGCCCCCGAACTGCCAATGCCTTCTGGGTATTACAGATTGAATATTACCGAGCTGGGATATACTGGAGCTTCCGTAAATGCTATTATTGCAACCCCAAACATGGAAATGAAATGGGGTGGGGATGCTTGGGCTATGGATATTTTTAGACATGATGATTGGGTAGACCCTAATAATCCTGAGGTTTACGAGCCTGGCTTTATTGATTGGGATTTTGGGTGTAGTGACACACATGAATACAAGAAAATTAAGAACTATCCTAGCTGGTCGTTTTGGAGAAAAGACAAGAAGGGGTGGGTCACCACCCAGGAAGGCTCTATGGCATGTTCTCTAACTTTGATTGGGCTCTCTACCGTTCCAGGTTTGTATGAGGGTGCGGAGATTGCAACTGATGTAATTTATTAAAATGAGTGGACTTTCTAGGATAAAAAACGTTAAACTACACGGTCCTATAGGGACCTACGAACACACTGACGACAATGCTCCTTTAGAAGTGTTGGCGCAAAATGACGTTATTCTACAAAGTCTGGTCGACGGTACATACGAAAGATTGCAAAACTCTATAGATTTGGATTTTGACAGAGACAATTTTGTCTCCCTTTTACCTGAGCCCGTTAGCAGAAAGTTATATGTAAACCCAGGAACTTTTTTATGCCGCATGCCTACCCGTTCTGGCCCATTTGAAAATATAGGCCGTGGGTCAGGTCTAAATACTAGAAGAGGAGGGTTGGAAGGTGATAAGAGTGTAGCGAACACTCTCGCTGGGCTTCCTTACCATGAGATGAGTGAAACTCACCGCTCCTCTGTTATTTTCTTTCAAGGGGGAGATGCCTATTTTGAGCCGTGGCGAGATACGGATTTTAACTGGACTGGTGAGTCTGGCACCTGGACCTCGGACGCGCCCAACCACAGGATTGATTTGGTCTGTATTCAAGGGTTTCCGTCCAATGACCAATTTGGACAAAATCCTACTGTACTTGCTAGTGACTCCCCTAAATTAGTTGTCGTGAAAGGAGCCGGGTTTCGTAATGCTCCTTGGTTTGATGGTAAACAGGCGAATGAAGACGTAGACCTAACTTATTTTCACGTTTGGGGTAATAGTGTCGGGGTTGATAAGTACCGGGAAACTTTAACTGGGAATTCAGAGGGAATTACCAAAGCAAAAACATATGGAATGGGGATGACGTCGATTGAAAAACGTAGCTCTACCCGTACTTTTGGTACCACGCCCGCTCCAGACGACATCATTAATCATGCATACCATATGATGCCTGGATTGTTGGACGATTACTTTAACCCCCTTACGTCTAGCACCGCAGAACTTGCAGATGCGCAAAGTAATAACTCTCATGTTGGGCTTTTTTGCGTGCCTGTGGCTTATGTTAAAATACCAAAAGGTTACTCCGGAGGTACTATTCAAAAGTCTTGGGTATATGATATTAGACCCTTTTTCAGGTCCACAGAACTAACTTTACCCGAGAGGCAGGCTGTTGCAAATGCACATAACCCTGAAGCTGCCAACAGGTTTCTTACAATTTGGGATTCGGATTACCAGGCGCTTGTTGATTATGTGATGCGCGAGGACCAGTGGAATGCATTTGAAACTGCGACTGGGCAACGTAATATTATCCCTGGAAATCACGAGGGACGAATTAAGGCGATGGAAGCTGCATTATCACGTCCTCAGTTTCAAACTGCTCCTAGAACATCTTATGAGGATTCCATTCCTCAATTAAAACTTCGACCCAAGTACCCGAGGTCAACGGGGGATACCCCTGTTTGGGGTTGGATGTGGGGCAATGGGCCAAAACATTGGATGCACAGTGGGTCGACCGGAACTGGCATTGGGTACACGGGAGATTTATATTATGCTCCCGGGCAGCACATTCCCGCGGTTAGGAATTACTTGGATAGGTTTTATTCCGATATTTATAACCTAAAAGAAAGATATCAGGAGATGAGTCTTCTTGAGCCTTCAAGAGTTTACGGGGCGCATAACGTTATGGCTAGAAGAATTGTTAACCGCAGGAAGTTTTTAAGCTACAACACAAATGCCTGGGAAGGGTTTGAGTATGAGGGTGGGGATATCACTGAGTACCCCGCAGCCACATACCGAAACAAGCATGTTCGTGGAGCTACAAGAAATATACACAATACAAGTAAGGGAGCTAAGATGGATGATTCCATGTTGGACCCTAATAATAAATATAAATTTCAGATGATAGAGCTAGATTTTGAATTTCCTCCGTTTGATGTGGATAGAGATGAGCATGAAGAGTGTGAACAAGTTTGGGTTCAAAGTTGTAGTCGCGGAAGAGGATGGTCAGGTTTTGGGCATGGTGGCGACTCAACTTGTACGGGTAAATATGTAACCCGTTGTGCAATGGTCGACGGGGGTAAAACACTTGAACAGGAGCTCCCCCACATGGGGATTCCTCTTGGGTATGTCCCATATTGGGTTGATGTTGATGCTCTAGGCTTCGCGCCGGGCACTATTGACGCACTACAGATTCAAGTTGTGAATTCGTTTGATACTAAAAATGATTATGGAACGTTTGTGTTTTACAGGTTTAATAATAGAAGGCCCCCCCATCGGGGTGGCCGTCCCTTTAACAGGCCGGAAGATGGCTCTGACTATGTAATCCAGGTTCCTGAAAGCCAAAAGTCCTTGGATGAGAGAGTGAGAGCCATGGATTGGGAAGAGTCGGATTGGGTGTATGGTGTTGTAGGAGAGACTCAAACGTGGACGAGGAATTATTTCGAAGACGAAGGGAAGGACCATCCTGAGACTAATTTTCGAGCACCTCAAGTTTCGTACGGGTATAACGGTTTCGTTTTAATGACCAACATGCCAATCAAAGCTACGAAGAACTCCAAAAGGCATGAACACTGGGGAGGCTTGTTTAACCACACCGTAAACTGGTACAACCACACCCAAAGCTGGAGACCGAAGCGGTGTAAAATTAGAATTGCAGGTCCGGCGCATAGATACTTTAATGGGGCTTTCCTACCCTCGTCTAGTAATTCTGATAGTGGGGATTCTGACGTTGGATACAATTGGATTGATTAATGATTAAAAACTTAACTATTTTACTTTTGCTTCTTCCCGGATGTTCAACCTTATTGACCGCAGCGGGAGCTGGTGGTGGGGCTGCTATAGGGAGCTTCGCTGGCCCCGGTGGTTCTGCGGCTGGAGCAATTGCTGGTGTTATCGCTACTGATTTGGCTACTGCTGAGACCCCCTTGGGGGAAGGCGCAGGGGTTCAACCTGACGGGCAAATAGCGTCCACTGTACATGAAACTGCGACCTTAATTGAAACTGTAGGGATGTGGTATCTCTTAATATTCGTGTTCTTACCCTTTCTTACAAAACGTGGTAGAGGTTGGTTAAAGAATTTAACACGGCTTCACGACAACGTATCTAAGAAGGAAGTTGAATCTTTAGTAGAAGAGTTAAAAAAACAAGTTAATTCTTCTAAGTAACTACTAAATAAAATAGAAGAGTTGGACCTCTTCTAAAATACTATGAAATATATCGAGAATGATGACCCCCTCGGCGTAAAACCAGCTTCGCCTGATATCGCTAACATGATTATGGAGAACCTCGGGTACAATAATGTGAGGGAAACTCCTAGCATTATCGCAATTGACACCGACCTCTTCGCTTTGTCCCCAGAGATTTGCACTATTGAAGAAACTTTGTGTATCAAACTCGAGGAGCTCAACGACAGTCTGTTTGAATCTGTAAAGGAAGACCCTCTTTTAACCGAGAGTGTTGAGTTTGATGAGCTTTCCCTTGATTTCGACGAAGTTGTTGAATGTGATGGAGACTTCTATGTAACTCTATGTGAAAGTGTTGAAGAAGATACTGAATCCCATGAAGATTTTGTTATGGAGCTTAACGGTGTTGAGTATGATGTAACTGAAGACGAAGATACTGCTGACTCATTTGCTTTCATCGTAGAAAACGATGAAGGTGAAATGTTCGTTGTGGACACTGAAGAAGAAGCAGACTTTGTAGTTTACCTTAACGAGAAGTAACCATGACGCAACAGACCATCGCGCAAATGGCTGATGACATTTTGGGCGGTATTTTGACCGACCCAGGAAAGTTGAAGTCTAAGTCTCATCTGCAGGAGAATCAGGAAGAACTTCCTGAGGTTTCTCCTGCGCAGCATGATATTATTATGTCCCATATTCTGGATGAAGGCGTTAAAGACACTGCCGTGCGTGTGATGAAGAAGGTTAAGCGTTCGACGAAAGTAGCAGGCAATCGGGCTAAAGCTTATGTTACAGGCAAGGCTGGTCCTGACTCTTGGAGAAACGCGTCAAGAAAACCAGGGAAACATGGAGCGCCTGCTTTGCCAAGAACGCTTGGAGGAGATGTAAAAAAAGTTAGAAATAAAATATCTGGAATGCTTAAACCTATGTCCGATAAGGATTTCGATGCAGCTGGAATGCCGAGAAGAGGTGAACGCTACCTAGGACCTCGTGAAAAAAACGAACACAAAATGGAAAACTTCACGCAAGACCAAATTGAGACCCTTAAAAAAGCTAAGGAAATCGTATCCGAAATGACTGGAGTTGGTTCTATCGGAGTAAACATGTCCGGTGGGGATGAAAGTTCTCACCACCCCGCATTACAGGTTAAACTTCCAGGAGATAAGGACCAAGCCAAACAAATTAAAGCTGCGTCTACCCCTCCTGCTATGCAACTGAAGGCTATTAAAGGACAATCCCCAAAAGGTCACTATGTGAATAATAAAGCGGGTGTGAAACGTAAAAGCAGTTCATCTAAAGATGATGAAACTCAAAGACGAGTTCACGACGATATGTCCGCGATGTACCACGAATCCTTTGATTCCTTTGTTGATGGTATTCTTCTTAAAGAAGACGCAACCGGCAAACGGTATAAAGGGGACGTAAGTGTTGCTGAGTTTGGACGGAAAGGCCCAGCCAATGACACCTTTGGAGGTGGTGGAATTCAAACTGGGGGAAGAGGTCCAGTTGTTAAGTTGACTAAGAACCAACTAATGACCGCTAAAAAGAAATCCGCAGGCAGTGGACAAGACAAAGGTGAGAATGGATTTGGCAAAGCATCTTCTCACTCTCGTAAACACCCACAAAACCCGTACGCGGGGGGTAAGTAATTATGTATCAAAAAGGACTTCTCAACGAACTTTCTCAGAAACTTATTAAAAAAGTTGCTAAGCGAACCGTAGCAAAATATCAAAAAAAATCAGACGCTGCTAGAGCTAAAGCATGGAAAGACGAAAGAACTCAAGACGCTCCGTCCGCACGCGTTTCTCTGGCCGGGTATGAAAATGCGGTAGAAAAAACATCACAAAAGCGGGAGCAGGCCAGACGAGTTTTAGCAAAAATGAAAGGTAAACACGAAAGAGGAGACGAATACAGTGGCGACAAAGACCACAGCTTAACCACAAGCTCGAAACATGGATTGTCTAGACAGAACATGCGAGGTGAAGGTGACAAGACGCTCTCTATCGCTCCAAAATACGTTCGCGACCCAAGATGACTAACCTACTTCGAGACTTCTACTCCTTTGGAGAAATACAAATCCTTACTGAAGGTAAGGGTGGTGGCCCTATGAAGATTCGTGGGCTGTTCTCCGAGGCTGAGTCCGTTAACGGTAATAAAAGAATTTATAGTAAGAAGCTTCTTGAGCGAGAATGCCAAAAGCTGGGCACTATGATTTCCGAGCGTAGATTGGTAGGTGAATTGGACCACCCTTCTAGTGAAGTTGTTTCTTTATCCAACGCTTCTCACCTGATTACAGGGTTACAGTTTGAAGGGAACAAGATTATTGGGGAAGCTGAAGTGCTTAATACCCCGTCAGGCAAAGTCCTACAAGAGCTCTTGAAGTCAGGAGTACAAGTAGGTATTTCTTCCAGGGCTACTGGAAGTCTCGAACAGGATATGCATGAAGATTGCTATCGGGTTCAAGATAACTTAAAAATGATTACCTGGGATATGGTATCAGATCCGTCTTGCCAAGGTGCATTTCCAGCTCTAAAAGAAGGTATGCTTCATGAGAAGCGTGACCCTATTGTAGAAAAGATGGACCACCACAAGCAGGAAAGAATTTATATTACAGCACTTAAGAATACGTTAAGAAATAAGTAGGCTTATTGACCCTGTTTACATAGATATATTAGACTAAGATTATGAGTAACACTCTTGACCAAATCGTAAAAGCACTGCCTAAGGACCTTTCTAAGAGCGGCGCGAAGGAAATCGATAAGCTCGTTAACGAGACTGTTGATTGCCGCGTTGCCGATGAAATGAAACTTTTAGAGTCCAAGGTTAGCAGTTTCCTACGGACAAAACTTGAACAACTGAAAGAGACTGCCCAAGAGGAGCTAAGAGCTACCGATGAGACTTATCGCGCTGTTAAAATTTACGAAGCGGTTAAGCAGTTGGTGGCTGGTGACATTGTTTCCGAAGATAAGGAAAGCATCGCTAACTCCTATGCTGCGCAAATTGCACAACTTGAAGAATCAGTTAGGGCTTTAAATGAAGCGCTTGAGCACGCAGCTCAAGAAAATCGCTTGCTGGAAGGCAAGCTCGGTTCTACCGAAATGGAGGTCACCTCCCTTGTAGAAGAGAACCAAAATCTACAAGAGCGAGTGGAACGTCCATTCCGCTCTTCTGAATCAGCAGTGGTTATTACCAATGAAACTGATTCAGTAGAACATTTCACAAATGCGTCTTCGGATAATCATTTCCTCACCGAAGATGTAGTGCGCCTATCGCGTACTTTCACGGAGGATAAATAATTATTATGTTAAATAAAGACACTTCACGTACACTTACTGAGAAGTGGAATCCGATTCTGGAAGGGATTGAGGACTCGTCAACCCGTGAGAGTACCGCCGTCCTTCTGGAGAACCAAGCTCGTTCTATTATGAACGAAATGACTAAGGATGGAAATCGTCTTGACGAGTCCACCGGTGTTGGTTCTCTTGGCACATTCCAGAAGTTCGCATTCCCTCTCATTCGTCGGGTTTTCCCGGAATTGATTGCCAATAAGGTCTGTGGTGTACAACCTATGCAGGCACCTGTTTCCCAGGTGTTCTACCTGGGTTACTCCCGTTCAGGCACGGGTGGCAATGCTGGAGTCGAAACCGTATACAGCCGTTACAACCTAACGTACGCCGGTCGTGATGCATCCGCTAACGATGCTGATGGTTGGGGTACAGGGTCATCTCTGGATCAGCAAATCGACTTTGGTGGTCCTTATGATGGTATGGGAACTAACCCTGGTTTGTCCGGGCACACTCTCGCTGCTAACGATACTGCTGGCGGTAAGATTGCAGCTTTCCCAGATACTACCAGGACTTACGCTCTTGACGTATCCACTGGTGAAAACCTTACAGGTACTGGAATTCCAGAAATCAACTTCCATATCGAACAACAAGCCGTTATGGCTCGCACCCGTAAGTTCCGTGCGCTTTGGACTCTCGAAGCTGCTCAGGACCTGCGTGCGTACCACAACTTGGACCTTGAGCGTGAATTGACTGACTTGCTTGGCAAGGAAGTTTCTTTGGAAATTGACCGTGAACTTTTAGAAGATATCCGTGGGCTTGCTTATGACTGGACTGCCAATGATGGCTGGAACCGTGATATGCTTTCTTTGGGTAACTCTAACCGTTTCCCTGATGATGGCACTGGTAACTTTAACCCATCTGGTTTCTACTACGAGTTGAACCAGTATAACGGTGGTACTGATGCTGACGTAATTGGCTCTGACCCTGCTGGTACTCGCAGAACTAATGGTAACGTTTTCTTAGTTGATTTCGCTACCTCAGCGCTTGGTCTTGACCCTCGTCACGTTGGTCAAGTATACGCCAACCTGGTTGCTGTGCTAAATTTCGCTTCCCAAGATATCTACAAGACTACTTATCGTGGAGCTGGTAACTGGATTGTTACTTCCCCGATGGTTGCCGCTATCCTTTCTTCTGCTTCTAAGCTTGAAGGTGGCGTGCGTCAAGGTGAGTTTGAGGGTAAACTTGGTGCTAACATTCAGTACAAAGGCAAGTTGATGGGACAATTTGACGTTTACGTTGACCCACTTTGGCCAGAGGATGAAATCCTCATGGGCTACAAGGGTTCTTCCCCAATGGATTCTGGTTATATTTACTCACCATACATTCCACTGCAGATGCTCCCAACCATCACAGACCCTGATACGTTCCAACCACGTAAGGGCTTGCTCACTCGCTACGGCAAAACTGCTGTATCTCCTGAGTCTCGCTTCTTCCGGGTTATTCGTCTAATGGGCGCTAACGCTAACTTCCTACACCAACCATTCTCAACTGTGACTGGTTCGTAATAGAAGTTAAAATTTACTTAACAAAGAAGCCTATCCTTTTTACGAGGGTAGGCTTCTTGCATTCCTATATAATGTGTAACTATGACTGCCTATCGACCAACAACCAAGTTCGGAAATACGTTCGCCCATAGGAAAGGAGTTTCGAACGATGCTTCAGCGTGGTCTGAGACTCTAGGGGACATACAGTACGATTCTATTAATAGAAGGCTCTTTGCTGAGCAGATAGAATTTAATAGATTCTATACAATTATTCGGGATTTTATTAAAGCCCGCTTGGGTCATCCTGTGGTTCGAGTAGAGCTCTCCGATTTTCAAATATTAACAGCTATTGATGAAGCAATCGCAAAGCTAGACTACCACGCCCCGGATTGGTGTTTACAGTTTATGACGTTCCACACGAAAGCTGGGGAAAATTTGTATGAGTTACCTCAGTTTGTAATGAATAACTTTAGATTCGCGGCGTATAAAAAAACTCTTTTATCTGTAGCGCGCCAATCTAATACTCTTGAGAATGATTTTTTTATTAAGTATTTCCAAGAAAACTTTTTGTTCAATCAGTTGGATATTGGTGAATTTCTATTGATGAAAATGCAGCTGGAGCAGATTAGAAAAGTCCTAAGTCGAGAGGGAACATGGAGCGTCGTGAACGGCAAGTACCTTGCAGTTTGGCCAGTCCCATCGGATGAGCAAGACCAAGAAGAAGTTGCTGTGGAGTTTAAAGCTTTAGACACAAACACCTTACACCCATATTTTGTTGGCTGGATACAAAGATTCGGCGCCGCGGTGTGTAAAGTTATCCTCGGACAGATTAGGGGTAAATTTGCTCAACTTCCCTCTCCCCAAGGGGGAGCTACGCTTAACGGGCCTGCTTTGGTACAGGAAGGAAATGCCGAGCAAGAAAAACTCGTTCAAGAGCTTCTAAATGAAATAGAAGAGCCCCCTGTATTTACTACATTCTAATGGATAATATTCTGTACGCAAAGATTCAAAAGGATATAAAAGCCTTTGATGAGTCCCATCCCGCGACCACGGATTTTTATAGGAACTATACTAAATCCCTAATGGACCGTCTGGTTATTGAGGTAGTGGACGCGGAGGACAAACGGTCAACTGTTCCTATCATGTACGCGAACCCAGAGCGTGCAATCGCTAAGGTAAAAGAAGACCAAACGTTACAGCTACCCTTAATATCTGTTGCGATTGGTGATATTGAGGAAAACATAAAAGCAAGGAGACCTGATTTACAACTTACACATTATAAATTTTTTGATGTGGAGAAGCAGAGAGCTTACCGTATCCTTAAAAAAACCTCAAAAGCAGTCTCCTTACAGTTTCAGATTACTTTTTGGGCTAAGTATACTGAAGATATAAACCAGATGGTCGAATCTCTTCAGTTGCTATTTATGCCTTCGATGGTTTTGAATACGGAGCACGAGCAGTCAACCAAAGCATTCTTACTGGATATCCTGGATATGTCCTCCGTACAGGCTGGCGACAAACAGGACCGTACTTTAAGAAAGCGAGCCACTGTTAGGGTAGAAGGATACATCCCAGGAAGGGAGTATTTATACTCTAATACGGGAAGAATTAAAGAGTTTATTAATACTGAAATTGAGAATAAAGAAAACTAGAAAAAAATACTATAATACTAGATTGGCGACTCCTAAATAAGATAGGAGAAAATCACAGAATGCCACCTCGTAAAAAGTCTACCAAAGCACCGAAAAAAGCTGCGAAGGAGCCCACCCCTACAAAGACGGTTTCAAAGAGGCAATACGCCCTGTGCAATACCAGTAGTTCTGATTTTGAACTAATTGTATCTGAGCATGGAGTAGTAAATCATTATTGGATGACTCCTCACAAAACGATTCATATTCCCATCGGACCCTTAACCCCCCAAGTCCAGGAATTCCAAAGACGACACATGTTGTCCGTTACTGAAGTACAAATCTAAATATTATGCCTACCTATAACAGCCCCGGAGTTTATACTAGCGAGAAGGATTTCTCTAATTTCGACCCTGCGTCTAGCCCAACTACCCCTGGTATTGTCGGCTTCGCTTCCCAGGGTCCGGTCGATAAGCCAATCTTAATCACTAACACTGTTGATTTGGAACGGTATTTCGGCATGCCCACAGAAACTACTGGAGGTCAAGGACTTCTTGGAGCTTACGAGATTATGCGGGAAACGAACCAACTAATGTTTGTTCGCGCACAAACTACTGCTGCTTCTCGAGCTGAAGTTGACGTCCCTTTAGGGGGTTGTCCGTTTGTGTTGGTAGGCCACCCTGACAACGCAGAGACCGCAGTTAAAAACAATCTGTTTAACCCTGCCAATTCTGGCTCCACCACAAGCGGCTCTGTAGACTTTGTAGTTGCGGTATCAGGTTCTAACGGAACAGCAACAACCTCGAAACCCTATTTCCTGTCTATTGCTGATTGCAATTCCGTGGATACCGTGGTTTCCGCATTTCAACGGACTCTAACCGACCAAAATGATTTTAGTATTGAGAAACTTGACGATACTTATTGCGCGTTTGTTGGGGCTTACCCTGGCAGCAACGCGGTCATTGAAGTAAGCGCATTCCACCCTTCCGGCGTCTGCACGATTGCAAACTTTAAAGCTACTGAGCTTTCGGGACATGGTGCAATCGGGGGTGGAGGGAATCTGCTTTCAAGAACAGTAGGGGGCAACTACGTACAGTATGATGGAACCTTTGCTGATGTCCGTGCTAAGACTGGCGTCGACGGTGCCGGGGGCTGGACTGACATTGGGTCCCCAGGTACCGGCGACCTTTCGGGCATGCAAGTCGTGAGTGGTATGTTTTATAACTCCTTTAACAGCTACAGCATAGCATCAAACGCAGACCTTTCGGGGACAAACTTTAAGATGAATGCAACAACGACATCTTCACACGGAAGGGTCTCTGGTTGTGGAGTAACATTCGCAAAAGCCAACTCTGCCGGTGGGGCCTATACTGTTCGCGCACTCCATACGGGACAAGGGTACAACGCTGTTAGCTCTTATAACGGAACCACACAAGTTGAGCGGGGCCTTTCACTGCGCGTGGAAAACACCGGGAAACTGCAGCAATCTCTAGTTTTGTTGCGAGGCGGTGGCGTGGAAGAGAGCTATAAAGTTCAACTAATTGAGGAAACTTCAGCAATGCCTACATGGCCTAGTTCTGTTATTAACAATAAACAGTATGGTAGTGGTGAGACTTCAGATTACATATATGGAGCGTTTGAGAATACCGACACCGACGTAGCTGTTACTTGGACAGCTCCAAGTAGTATTTTTACTGCAACTAATTCGTATGTTGCTTCCCCGTCAGGCACCTCAACAGGAAATAGCCGATTCTTGAAGTTCGAGTCCGCAACGTATGATTTCTCCGGAGGCGCCAACGGTGACGCGGGGGACCATGGGGGCTCTATGACCAATTCCGATGTGGTTAATGCCTTGGCCGGTCCTGCAGGCACGTACCGAGGAGTTAAAGCTTTCTCCCCAGAAACGGTTGACGTAGATCTTGTCGCGATTCCTGGAGTACACGTTCAGGACGTACAGTCGGCTGCAATTACAGCAGCCGAATCTAAAGGAAAGTTCCTCTATGTCACCTCCCCTCCTGAGGGTTTATCCCCACAAGAAGCGGTTGACTGGCATAATGGAAATTACCCAGGGAGAACTGTTACAATGAACAGCTCCTATGCTGCCTTGTACTATCCTCACTGTAAATTCTTTAATACCTTTACAGGGGTAGACCAGTACATGGACCCTGCTGTCTTCGCAATCAAGGCTATGTCCAAAGCGGACAACGTCGCTGAGGTGTGGAACGCTACAGCTGGGGTTACAAGAGGAAAAATCTCCCCTACGGTAAAGGAAGTTGAAAAAGACTTGAACCAAGGAGACCGTGATTATGTTTACGGGGGAGGAAACGCTCTGAATCCGATTATTAATTTCAAGAGACATGGAATCTGTATTTGGGGTCAGAGAACAACACAACGACTCGCGACTGCCTTGGACCGGATTAACGTCCGTCGTCTAGCTATCGCGATCAGGCAGAAAGTTCAAGACTTAGGTATGCCCTTTGTGTTTGAACCAAACGACCCAATCACATGGTCCTTGATTGTAGGGGAGATAACTCCTATGCTGGAAGATATCCAAGGTAAACGAGGTATCCGCTCCTTCAGGGTGTTCTGTGACGAAACCACAAACACACCTCTAAGAGTTGACAGAGGTGAATTGTGGGTTAAGATTGAGGTTGTTCCAACAAAGTCTGCCGAAGCGCTCATTTTTGAGATTAACGTCTTAGGTCAAGAAGAAGCCTAAATAATATAGAACAGAAAAATGGCATTTAGCAACAACAAAATTACTAACGAATACTTCGACCAGTTCAGAGAGGGCGGTGACGAGCGTTTGAATACTTTATCCCAACAGTACGATTCACTTAGAACGTATAGTTGGTTGGTATCTATCGAAGGGTTGGGTATTAGTGAAGAAGGGGATAGCCCAAGGGACCAAACTAATGCTCTCACTCTAGCCTGTAAGCAAATCGGAGCCATTGGGTTTTCAGTAGAAGATATTGCCGTTGACCGTGTTAACGATAAGTACTACTACCCTGGAAAGTACTCCGCAGATGAAACCACGTTCACGTTTGATAACTTGATTACTGGTAAAGCAGCGGCTGCACTTTTTGCTTGGATTTCCGAAACTTACGACCCTCGGACAGGACAGCTAGGAACCTCCGAGATGAAGCGTAAGATTGTTATTACGCAACTAGACGCAGACCACACCCCAAAGATGACCATTACTCTGTACGGCGCATATGCTAAGTTTTACCGCTTGGCTGAGCTAAACTACAGCACTAATGATTTTCACACAATTGAGGTTGGGGTACGCTATGATTTCGCTGTCCAGGAGAAAATATAAAAAAACCTCTATTTTTTATTAAACTATTTTACAGACCTCTTTATAATGATATATAAAGGGGTCTTATTTTTATTATGGAACTTAACAGCAATTCACTTAACATTTTCGAAACATATCTGGACACAGTCCTTTCGGAAGCTGGCACATCGGGGAAACACAACCGGTGGTTCTACGGCGCCGAACAGGGGTCTATAGATACCCTGGCAACGTTTGCTAGAACACCAGATGGGTTTAATACACCAGAATCGGCAAAGCAAAAAACCGCAAATGGCGCCGCTTGGAGGGACTACGCAACTGACCAAGGTGGGGAACAGGGAGGGGAGCACAAAGTTTACTGGGTAAGCCTTTCAGGTCCACAAAGTGCAAGCGCGAGCACGTTGTTAGCTGCTATTGCAAAATGGAAGCCTGAAGAGGAGCCCGACGCTGAACAGTTTAAGAAAGAGGGAGAGGCGTTGCCTGCTCAGCAGGAATTCGACGCGGAACAGCAAGCACTCGCGGAGGAAGAAGCTGAAGTACAACAGGAGAGGCAAACTGACCGCCAAACAGACCCAGAAACTGTAGAAAAGGTGGCTAACATTTTAGCTGAGCGGTTAGAGTTAGACCCAAATAAAGCACGTAAGATGGCAGAGACTCTTGACGCTAATTGTAAAAAACCTACCGACCACAAGTTTGCAAAAGATTATAGAGCTCTCCTAGCCTATACCAGAACAGATGAGCACAAATTTGGACTTCCAGGAGAAGCCAACGCGGAAATGATGGATGCTTTTGTCGACCTGCTTGAAATTACGAAACATATTAAGCGAGACTCAGAAGGTGAGTATGTGTTAGAGGAAGATTTGACAGAACGACAAAAAGATATCCTAACAAGTGTTAGAGCAAGAGGGCAAAAAGGTCAGAACGGGGTCTACGTAGGGTATGACGGCGATAGAGCCCATAAAGTTTTTCCAAATATATCCCAAGCCCTCGTCGATATCCAAACTTCTTTGACTGGGCAAGCCTCTGAAGAAGCTAAGGAAGCTGCTGATATTGCTTCCCCGGACCTTTTCAAATATGGTGTATCTGTTAGGGGTTCAGAGCCTATTGGTGAGGCATTAGGAGGGGTAAAGATTAGGAAAAAGGATGGAAGCGAGGAGTTAATGTTAAATCTTACCTCTGCGGCAAAAACAACTGCCTCTAATAAATCCATAGGGGAGTTTACCGAGAAGTCCTGGGTTGGCATGGTTAATTTTATGACAACAGGTGCTGACGATGGAACCTTACAAGAGGGGATTCAATCCTTTGCTAAACACTGCCAACTTATGGCTCAAGTTGCAGCCTCTAACCCTGACAAACTCCGGAAACAGCTCCCGGATGTCCCTTTTACCGCACAGGAGGAAGCCGAGCTTGAATGGTTTGATAGAGCCAATGATTTTTACAACACCCATGGACAGCCAAATGAGCTCGTTAAGGCTGTTTTTATGCAGAATGCAATGAACCTAGCAAGAGTATTTCACCACGCTCAGGTGGCTCCTATAAGCGCCAGAGAACCGGATGGGGACGAGCCTCGCGGAAACGACTTAAAGTTTGGAGTTAAACGAGATATTGTGTTTGATTTCGCAAACAATAGTGATGCCGTAAAGTTTTGTAAATCATTAGGGTTAGGTTCTGAGTACGCACATGGGACAGAGGTAGACCTTTCTTTAAAACAACTAACGAGGACAACAGGAAAAGTAAACAACGAAGGCGCAACTCTCCCCGTAGCTTTAGGCCAAAGCACAAACTCATCTAAGCAGCAGCAGTTTGAAGACCATAAGGAAAGTACTTATGATAAAATTCGTAAGATGAATCTGCCAAGTGGACGCAGTGAAAAGCTCGTAACAGCCATGGACAAAGCCCGAGACTGGGACACGGAACAATGGTCTACCATTTTTTCTGCTCTACACCCCAAAAACGGGAAAGTGCAAGGGTCTATGAGCACTCTTTTTAATAGTGTGTTAGATAAAAACTGCCCGCCAACACCTGAAGGGTTGAAAAGACGTGAGGGGTTTAATCAGTTGTGGAAGGATTATAAGGCTTCCATGGAGGGTTCTATAAACCCAACTAAAGAATCATGGGTTTTAGCGCAAAAACTATTTGGCGCGTTAAAACATCATAGGTCTGAAACAGACGAGCAATACAGGCATGGTTCTTCCTTGAACGAGACAATGGGGTGCCTAACATCTTCTCACTCAGAAATTCTAATGAGGATGCACCAGGATAAAGTAGCCGCATATGGCGCTGATGGGGCTCTTGCTGATACAGTAGACGCGTGTCAGAATGGTAATTTGGTCTCAAAACCTAATGGAGGATTTTACATCACGGACGACTCAGGAAATCGTATAAGCGAGACTAGTTATGTTGTTGCTGTAGGTTCAAATGGTCAACCTTTTATAAGGCTTCGAGGGGGTTTTGAAGGAAAACGTTTCAATGACGAATCCTATCATATACCTCCAGATATGAAATCTACTCCATAAAGTTTGTAGTATCCAAAGACAAAAAGTCCGTAAGCTTGTATATGTAGTATTCCTTGTTTACAACCACGACGGTCCCTAGGTTATAAGGTTTACTCGTAATAACGAATGGTTTATGCCTAGTCTTCTTGTAAACTACCAGCCAGTCTTTGTCCGCTTTCTTAGCGTCTCGCCTTGCTTGTTCTATAAATTTGTACAAATCACTTTTCGGTTTGAAGATATCTTCGAAAGTTACGTCGTATCCAGATTTACATTCTAAAATAAACTTGAATTTTTGTGGCGTTATTAGGTCCCCATGGACTTTAATGTGTTGTGGTAGTTCGTGAGTAGTAGCAAAAGCTCCTGACCCTGGTGACCTGCAAAAGTCTTTTGTACCAAACCGAGTGTTGAAAAGCTTCGCTATTTCTCGTTCAAACGCGTTACCCTTTCGACGGCTGTTAACTCTTTTCTTTTTTTTGAAATCGCCGTGGTTCAAAATATCCTTAAGTATATCACCCATAAAGTATAATAGTAACGATGGAAGAAAAGATAATCATTAATCCTGAAAACGTAAAGTGTAAATTAAAAAACACAGGTAGACGAATGAAAATTTATATTAAATTAAATAAAGCAGAAACAGAAGGCTGGAATAACATTAAGAAAGGTTTTGAAGGGTTCCCTGGAACTCAAGAAGAACTTGTAAAGATGATGTTTTTTCGAGGAGTGAATGCCTTCATGGAGGACCTTAAAAATCAAGTGGACGAGCTGTCTGAAGAAGAAAAGGAAAAAATCCTGAAAGAAGTTGATGCCGAGAAAAGCTCTAAGGTTTCCGAAAAGGAAGCAACTGATGAGACAGATAATTAACATTACCTCTGAAAAAGACCTGACTGGGCTGTACGCTAAGAAAAAGAAAGGGTCTTTTTTCATCTTATACACTTCCCTATGGGATGGCGCCTGCCAGAGGTTGCAGGCGCAAGTGGATAAGTGGAGTGAGCACGAGGGTGAGGAAACTCTTTACGTTATTAACAGCTGGGACACCCCGGCTGCGTTTTCAATGTTTATGATTACTTCCGCGCCATCCTTGGTATCTGTTAAAAAGGGGAAAGTAAAAGTTAACGTGGAGTTCCCTACAATATATCGGTTTTTCGATGTTTCGGGGGAGTGACGTATTCGTCACTGAATCTTTCCTCCATCATCGTTTGGTACTTTTGGATTTTTTGGCGATACTTTTTATTCTTTGTAAAAATAAGCTTCAGGTTGTTTACAATAACTGTAGTAAAATAGTTAAAAGCTGCTCCATTATCTGGATTAAAATTCTTTAATGTTTTAATGGCTAACAAAAAACATTCCTGCTTGGCGTCATCAAAGTCCACGTTGAATTTAAACGACATTAAAATGTTTGTAATTAGTAAGTCCAAAAGCTCTATGAGGCGTTCCTCATGTTTTGCGGGATTTTTTAAATATCCTTTGATTACCTTTTCAAACTCTGTATTATCTATATAATGGGTTTGTTTCTTCTTTTTAACCATAACCAATTATAGCCCATGAGTTTAGATAGTTTACTTAATTCTTTCGAAAATGATGAAAAGAAGCAGGTCCACCGTGAAGATGTTGGGGACGAGAAGATTGTGTTCATTCATGATTCGTACCGCCAAAAGTACGGCAAGACCTACAGCTTCGACGACGAAGAGTATGGGATTTTGTCTACTTTACTTGCTAAGACTAATGTCCCCCCCTCCTCTTACCAGTTTATACCCGCAATTGGAGGGTTTAACATACGAGAGGATGACGTAACAACTGAGCTCCTTCACATTCATAGGGAGAAACTTCTTGAGGACTTAAATGCCATCGGTCCCACTTTAATAATTCCGCTAGGCAATCTACCCTTTAAGACTTTAACTAAGAAGTCTGGGGTTTCTACTAAGAGAGGGAAGGAGTTCTTTGTTGACATCGACGGAAAGAGCACTCCCATCGTTCCTACGCTCCATCCCTTTTCTCTATACTCTGAGCCAAAACTTAGGAGATTGTTCGTCCAGGACGTTGACAATGCGTATGACAAGTTTGTGCTTAATGTGAACAAGTTCGACTCCAGCCCATATGAGTTAGTAACTGAGGTGGACAGGTTTGAAGAACTGATTACTGAGGCTTTAACGCATGAGGCTGTGGCTATGGACATAGAAACCAATGGTTTGGATTATAAATTAGGAAAGATTATGACTATAGGGTTTTCGTTCGGAGAACGCCAAGGATTTGTTATTCCAATATACCACAGCGAGTCTCAGTTTATAGAAAAAGATATAGTCCGTATTAAGGGTTTGACCCAAAATCTTATTTCAGATGAGAACGTCGTCAAAATTTTTCATAATTCAAAATTTGATATAAAGTTTTTGCTTAATTGGGGAATTTCCGACTTTAATAATATCGAGGATACGCAAATTATGCACGCGCTTGTGGATGAAAATTTGCCACACTCTTTAATGGATTTAGTAAAACAATACTTTCCACATGAACTAGAAAAATTTTAAAATGATTACAGTAGAATACATTTGGTTAGACGGCACGGAATGGATGCCGCAGTTGCGCTCGAAAACACGAGTGTTTAAAGAAGCTCCTTCTAAATTGCCCGATTGGTCTTTTGATGGTGGAAGTACAAATCAGGGAACTGTTGAAGATTCAGACCGCATCTTAAAGCCCGTGCGTTTGTATAGGAATCCTTTTAAGCCTGGAGATAATCACCATCTTGTATTATGTGAAGTTTGGGACTCTAGTTCTGTGCCCCATCCCACAAATCACCGCAATATGTTAACAAAGATGGGCTCCGATGCCGCTTGGTTTGGGTTTGAGCAGGAGTACACCTTTGTACGACCTGACGACAGTCTCGCCGTCCCTGAGGACCTAGGTCAGGGAAGATTTTATTGTGGTGTCGGTTGTGGTAATGTCCTTGGGAGAACTATTTCAGATGCGCATTTAGAACTATGTGAGAAAGCCGGGATTACTTTGTTCGGGACCAATGCGGAAGTAATGTTGTCCCAATGGGAATTCCAAACCCAGCCCGAAGAAGCGGTGAAAGCCTCTGACGACCTATGGATGGCTCGGTATATTTTGGAGAGAGTTGCAGAAGGAATGGATATTAGAATTTCATACCATCCAAAACCAAGTCCAAATTATAATGGAGCTGGGTGCCATACCAACTTTTCTACCAATTGGACTAGGAAGAGTTGGGATGGAGTATTGGAAGTGCTGGACGCTTTGGAAGGGACACATGAAGCGCATATGAAAGTGTATGGAAGCGATAATCAGTTGAGGATGACTGGAGCCTGCGAAACCTCGGACTACAACTCTTTCACATACGGCGTAGGGGACCGCTCGGCTAGTGTTCGAATTCCCCTAGCTACGCATGACGCTGAATGCGGATATCTAGAAGATAGACGCCCCGGGGCAAATTGTGACCCTTATCTTGTTACCTCTAGACTCTTAGAAACTTTAATAGTATGTTAAGTGATTGCAAAGTTTGTGGGGGAACTGGTATTATCCTCGTCGATGACGGAGGAGAAAGAAAGTTTTGGAAGTGCCGTAAATGCTAACAGTACCTGATGGAGCGAAGCACGATTGGGGTAGCATGCCCCTGGATGAAATGGCAATTGGCAATGCCATGGATTGTGATTTTACGTTGCGATTCTGGCACATTTTACGTAAAGAGATGCGTAAGAAGCAGTTAAACTTTGTATATGATAATCTCCTCAAAGACATTGCATTGGAACTCGCGGGTGTTGAAAACTTTGGAATTTCAGTGGACACTGATTACCTGGATGAGTTGGAGGTTAAATTAGAGAAAGAGATTGGAATTCTTGAAAAAGAGCTACAAGAGTTGTCACCTATTGATGAGGTTAACGTAAACTCTAATGTAGATTTACAACGAATTTTGTTTACAGAGGATGAAGGGTTAAACCTTTACCCTGTAACCTTTACTAAGAAAACTAAGAAACCCTCGGTAACTGACGCCGACCTTCAATTAATTTTGGAGGAGATAGATAAAACATTAGCTGGATGAAGAAAGAAATATACCAAAAAGTAATAGCCGAGAAGAAAAAAGCAGAACTCAAAGCAGCCAAAGAGTTTATTGAAAAGCTCGTTGAGTATAAGAAAAAGTGTAAGCAACACAAGACGTATGTGAAGGGTGTTAAAGACGCCATCGCGTACAATGAAGAGGACCGCATTTACTCCAGCTATAACTTCTCACAGACCGTTACTGGACGTCTGAGCTGTTCCACGTATGTGTGTGGCCCAAAGATGAAGAAAGGGGTTTCCTTTCACACGTTACCGCGACCTACGGAGGATAATGTAAACATTAGACGGCTTATGAAAGCCGATGGGGGCAAAGCATTTGTTGCTGCCGACTTTTCCCAAGCTGAACTGCGGGTTCTTGCGCAATGCTGTAAGGATAAAAATTTGATTAAAGCGTTTACATCAGGTCAAGACCTCCACAGCTTTACCGCATCTTTGGTGTTTGGTAAAAAAGTTGAGGATGTTACAAAAGCGGAACGCCAGATTGCAAAAAGCGTTAGCTTCCTTATCGTGTATGGCGGAGGTCCTAACAAGTTGGCACAACAGATTAATAAACCTGTTTCTTATTGTAAGGGTATTTTTAAAGCGTACCAAGACTCATTCCCAAACGTTTTTAAATGGATTAATCTTATCCATAAGAGCGTCAAGGAGAATGGCCACGCCGTAAGCCTTTTTGGTAGGCGCAGAAACTTGCCAAATGTTAATAGCCCCATTAAACGATTCCAGTTCAGGGCTTTAAGGCAAGGCTTGAATTTTGTTATTCAAAGTTCAGCTTCCGACCTTATGCTACATTCAATTACTCGTTTATGTAAAGATTTAAAGAAGGAAGGAGTTGAATATGATTTGTTAGCTACTGTGCATGACTCAGTAGAGTTGCAGTGCGAAACTAAAGATGTGGATAGGTGCGTAGAGATTATGCGAGAAAGCTTAACCTCCACTGCTGATTTGAAATCCTATTACGGTTTGGATTTTGTAGTCCCTTTTGAGGTAGATATCGAGGTTGGCCCCTCTTTTGGGGACGGGTTGGAAGTAGATTTTGATTCCGCAGGGAGCCCTCTAAACACAAGTGAGCTAATTGCCCATGTCCAGAACAACTAGAGCCGTAATACTTACTGACCTCCACTTAAGAAGTGATTATGTTCCTGGGTACTTGGAGGCCCAAATGAAAACGTTAACAACTTTGGTTAATCAAAAACCTACTGATGTTGTTATCCTTAATGGAGATATTTTCCATAAAAGAAACCCACGTGGAGCTGAGTTACTTGCCTTTCGCAAGTTATTAGAGGGCTTCAAATGCGCGAAAATCTATATTAATAGAGGAAATCATGATACAGTATCCAAAGACGGGTCAACCCGTACTACGTTATCTTTGTATGGCGATATCGCTACAGTTTTTACAGAAATGGGCCATGCTCATATTGGCGGTGCCGACTTTGATTTCATCCCGCACTTTGAAGATGAGCAACAGATTATACGATGCGTTAAGTCCTCAAAGAATCACCTCTTTGGACATTTTGGCTTTGATGGTTGCGTGGCCAATGGTAATTATAAGTTTGATTCTTATCTTAAAAGGTCTCATTTTAATAAGGATAAGTTTGCCTTTTTAGGACATATACATAAACCACAGCAGAACAAAAATCTATACATCCTGGGGACTCAGTACTCTACGTCCTTTGGGGAGTCTAACGCACAGAAGTTTGTACACGAGCTTATTATTAGAGATGGCAATGTGCAAGTTGTAAAGAAACCTATTGATTTTGGCATTCGCCATATCGTGTCACGGATTGATGAGTTACCCTTAATGTCTAAAAGGTATAGGTTTGATAGCTTCTTTACTATTTTACGATTGAAATTAGATTACCTGGATTCGTCCACCGAGCAGGCTCTCAGGGATGATGTTTTGGAGAAATACCCCATTAACCATTTAGAGTTTGCTTTTGACGATATCCTTCCAAAATTTGATTCGGATTATGCCCCAGCTGGAGATGTATTTCGAATAGATGATGATATTATTTCTAAGTATTTGGACGAGGCGGATACTATTTTTACTGAAAAAGAATTACGAAGTGCATTAGAGGACATTAGAAGTTATGAAAATTAATAAGATTAGGATAAAAAACTTTCTATCAATCAAAGATGTAGAAATCGATTTTGAATCTTACAGTGATATTGTTCGCATCATAGGAGTTAATAAAGATACAAAGCCGTGGAGTTCAAATGGGGCGGGGAAGAGTAGCGTGATTGAGGCGATTGTGTTTTCATTGTTTGGTAGAACAATTCGTAAGACCACTGATAAGAGTTTAAAAAACCACTACACTAAAGGGAAATGTGAGGTCGAAATTGTTGTAAACGATAGCATTGTTATTAATCGAGTAAAAAAACCTCCAATGCTAAAGGTAGCAGTAGACGGGGAAAACGTCACTCAAGACTCTATACAAACAACACAAAGATATCTTGATAAGATTTTAAATACAAATTTTTCCGTGTTTCTTGCCTCTATGGTATTCGGGCAATCTAATAAGATGAATTTTCTGACCGCTACTGCCGAAGAAAAAAGAAACATAATTCAAAGTTTTTTAGACATTGGTGATGTCTTTCAATATCGGAAAGCTATAAAATCTAAAAAGGCTAAGGCTTATTCTAATAAAAAGATTTCCGAAACATTATGTTCTGAAGTGCTTTCTAAAAAAGAAAAATTGGAAGAGCAAATATCGAAAACAAAAAAGAATAAGAGGGCGGCAAAGGTTTTAATGGATTCGGACGTCGCCAAGAGGTTCATAAAATATTCTATAGCAGAACTACAAGAGAACGAACAGCTTAGATACTCTGCGGCGGTAGAATTTGAGTCTGCCAGCCATTCTCTTAGTAAAACCAAACAACGCATGGCCGATGTTCGTGCGAAGCTAAAAACTTTTAAAATTTCTGAATGTGAGTTTTGTGGCGAGGCCCCAAGAAAAGAGAGGGGTTTAGTTTCTGGATGGAATATAGAGATAGGTAAACTCGAAGAGGACCTCGTAGCAAAACAAATACACATTAAAGAACAAGGGCAATTACTTGAAAATTTTGGCCCTGTAATATCCCCTAACGATTTCGAACTGTTTGAGCAGTATAAAACTTTTGATACTGAGTTTAAAATACTAAAATCCCAACGAAAGGAACATACTAAGCTTTTAAGAAAACATCAGAAAGCGGTTGAGAAATCCCAAAAATATTATGATATGATGAGGTTCTGGGAGCAAGCCTTTTCAGAGCAAGGACTTATAAGATTTGTTATTCGAAATATTCTTTCATTTTTCAATGACCGTGTAAACTACTATTTAAAGTTTTTAAGTTCTTCAAATTTTTCCGTAACTTTCGATGAAACTTTGAAGGAACAAATCTATAATAAGGGGACCCTAACTTTTTTCGATGCTCTCTCCGGGGGGGAAAAGAGAAAGGTTTCCGTAGCAATTATGCTAGGTCTTAATGATTTGCTTTTATTGTCTGGAAAAGAAAGGTCTAATCTTATCTTTTTTGATGAGGTTGCTGATTCGCTCGATGAGGGCGGAGTAAAGGGTCTATTCGAATTAATTATGGACATTTCAAGTACCAAAAAAGTATTTGTAATTACCCATAATGACTATCTAACATCACTCCTTGAAGATGAGTCTGAAAATCTTCACGTCACTAAAAAATCAAACATAACTACGGTAAAATGACTAACGACAAATTTAATTTAGAACCAATCGGAACCAATCTGGTAGTCCGCAGAGCTACAGTGGAGCTTACTTCTGAGCACGGTATCCTCATGCCTGCGTCTGTAACAAGTACAAAGCTTAACGAAGGGGTGGTTATGGCAGTGGGCCAAGGCTCTCGGGATTCCAGCGGAAATAGAATCCCCCTTGATGTTGAAGTAGGTGATGAGATTTTGTGGGGAGACTTTACTGGGAGCGATATCGTTCGTGGTGGTGACACTTTCTGCATTTTAAATGAACAAGATATTCTCGTAATTGTACGATAATGGGCTACATCCTACCTAAAAATTCTCTAGGGGAGACTATCTTTATGGATAAGTATGCTTATCCTGGGGAATCCACGTGGAAAGAGCTTTCCAAGCGTGTTGCTAAGGCAGCCGCCGACCCCGAGTTCCCGGAGATGAGAGAGAAGACCGAGGCTAAATTCTTCGAGGCTATTCATTCCGGAGATTTCTGCCCAGGAGGTCGTATTCTGTTTGGCTCGGGAAGAAGCAAACAGAACATGCTCAATTGCTATGTTCTAGACCCAGAGGATTCTGTTGAAAGTATTGGTAAAGTAATCTCCGATATGTATAAGATTTCTTGTGGGGGAGGAGGGATTGGATTCAATTTCTCTAAGGTCCGTCCGAAAGGAGACAATATTCAAAATATTAAGAATTCAGCTCCTGGGTCTATCAGTGTGATGCGCATGATTAACGAGATTGGTAATCATGTACGTGCCGGAAAAAATCGTCGCACGGCGCTCATGTCTATCCTAGATATAACTCATCCGGATTTCCTGGAATTTCTTCACGTTAAATTAGATAGAAATGAACTAACCAATTTTAACATCTCAGTGGCCATTACTAAGAGATTTATAGAGGCTGTTGAGAAGGACGAAGAGTGGTATTTTACATTTGGAGGCAGACAGAACACATATTTTGTATATGAGGTAGAGAGAATCTCTGAGTTAGGCAACGACGGCATTGATGTGGTCGCTCGAAACGAAGAAGATGCTCTGGATAGAGCTCGACTTCACCATTTAAAACATTATGCGGATACATTTACAACAGCCAAGAAAAAGGAAATCCGCGCTCGTGAACTCTGGGAGCGTATCGTAGATAACGCAATTGAATCAGGGGAACCGGGAATTTTCAACATAGATTTTGCTAACGAATATACTAACGTTTCTTACTTTGAGCATATGCCTTCTACTAACCCGTGCGGGGAGGAGGTTCTGCCTGCATACGGTAACTGCTGCCTTGGCCATGTCAATCTTGCTAATATGGTTGACCTTGACGGGACTATTGATTGGCGCAGGATGGCTCGTACTGTTCGCACGGGGGTTAGGTTCTTGGACAACGTCCTTACTACGAACCATTTTCCGATTCCGGAATGTGAAGAAGCAGGAATGCGCTCCCGGCGTATCGGCTTGGGAATTACCGGTCTACACTACTTCCTCATCAAGGCGGGGTATAGATACGGGTCTGAGTCATGCCTTGAATTTCTGGAACGGCTATTCGCAACGATAAGAAACGAGGCGTATAAAGCTTCGATGTATTTGGCGAGAGAGAAAGGAAGTTTTTCTGCCTATGATTGGACTAAACTGAAAGATGAAAAGTTCTTTAAAACTTTACCTTCCCGCATTAGGTCGGATATTAAAAAGACAGGTCTACGCAATGCTGTTTTACTTACAGTTGCGCCGACTGGAACTATTAGCATGGTATTGGGAGTCTCAACCGGTCTCGAACCTATATTTGCCCCTGTATATAAGCGTCGTTGGCGCACTGGGACTGATGGTGTCTGGAATGAGACTGTTGTTATTGACCCTCTGTTTAAGCAGTTGTATCTTCGAGGTCGAGATGTTTCGCATTGCGTTGGCGCGTATGACGTTTTACCGGAGGAACACATTAAAGTACAGGCGGTCGTTCAATCGTATATTGATTCGGCGGTTTCGAAGACTTGTAACCTTCCCGTGGGTTTTCAACCCTCGAATCTTTATGATGACCTCTTAACGTATGCGAACGATATGAAAGGGATTACCTTTTACAGGGCGGGTTCTAGGGGTAACGAACCTCTTGTAGCGGTTGACCACAGCAGCTTGGATTTAGATGCTCTTATCCAAGAAGGGAAATTAGAGGAACTCGCGCAATCGGTGGAAACTTGCAGGAATGGAGTTTGTGAGTTATAATGCCAAATTACAATTACTACTGTAACCGATGTGACGGCAACCACACAGTTCCGCGCAAATATGAGGAAAGGAATAAATCTACTACTTGCCCCGACTGTGGAAAAAGAAGATGCCCATTGACGTACGATAACTCCAAGAATAAGACCGGAGGCGGTGGAGTGGTTGTCTTCGGTGGGGGCACGCCCAACTTCTATGGCACTGACAGCAGAATGGCACAGGAAAAGGATTGGATGGAGAACGAGGTAAAAAATACCAAAAAGGCTCTTGAGTATAAATCCGGAGCCTCCCCATATTCTCGTGTGAAAATTCCATATGAGAAATTAGAGAAAGAAGGTACTTTGAAAAAGGCATCTGAGGATAATAAAAGATTAAGAGTGAAGGGCGGACAGCACGTGGTGAAAGAAGCCGGTAAAAAAATGACTAAGGACGAAGTTGATAGAGCAGGAGAACGTGGTGATTCAGATTAAAATTTTAAATAAGAGCGACAACCCAACCCCCGAATATAAAAGCGAGGGGGCTGCCGGGTTTGATATCGCAACGAACGAAGATGTAACCCTTACAGCAAGACAGGCTGTGTTGATAAGCACTGGACTGTATGTGGTTATCCCTAAAGGATACGAAGGGCAGTTGAGACTTCGGAGTTCCATGTATCAGTCGAACATGGTCATGCCAAATGCCCCAGGCACAATTGACAGTGATTATAGGGGGGAGATTAAAGTTGCCCTCCTGAATACTAACCCTTATTGCTCCCGTAAAGTTAAAAAGGGAGAGAGAATTGCACAAATGGTGATTAATAAGCTTCCTGAGGTAGGCATAGAAGAAATTTCTGAAGAGGAGTTCAAAATGCCCCAAAACTTGACTATAAGAAATAGTAAAGGTTTTGGTTCAACAGGGAGAAATTAATGACCTATTCATTTTCAGATAATATTCAGCGGGGGATAATCTACCTTGCAAAAAGCGACAAAGAATTTTTAGTACAGTGCGACCCAATTGTGAGGAGCTCATACTTCGAGTTCCCCCAACATCAGCGTATGTGGGGAGCTCTTACTGATTACTATAAATCATACGGGACGCTTCCAACTGACGAAGCTATCCTAGAAGAAATTCGTCGGACGAAAAGCCAAAATGAGTTAATGTCCGATTACAAGGAAGAGCTTAGTAGTATTAACAAGCTAGATGAAAGCTCCATTGATAATAGTCAGTATTACTTGGATAGGGCAGAGGAGTTTGCAAGAGAGCAGTCTTTAAAAGAAGCTATCCTTGAGTCTGTTGATTTTATAAAGAGGAAGGAGTTTGGCAAGGTTGAGAGTTCTATTAAGTCCGCTTTGTCTGTTTCTCGTAACGTGGACCTAGGGGTAGATTACTTCCTAGGCATTGGTGATAGATGGGCGAAGCTTAAAGACCAGAAATTGGTACCGAAGTATAAGACGCCGTTTAACGCTATTAATTCCTCCCTTGAGGGGGGATTGTGCGGTAAAGAGCTGGCTATGGTGGTAGCGCCTCCTGGTGTAGGCAAATCCCTGTTTCTGGCTAATCAGGCGGTGACGTCAGTAATTGACGGGCACGACGTATTGTACATTTCACTAGAAATGTCCGAAGACAGAGTGGCACAGCGCCTAGACAGTATCTTTACCCGCATTAAACAGAAGGAGCTCCCTAACAGGGTATCAGATGTGGAGTCTCGTATTGGGGAAATTTCAAAGGCGACCAAGCTAGGTAGGCTAAGGATTAAAGAGTTTCCTACTAAAAGAGCCAGCGTCACACAACTCAGAGCCTTCATTAACCAACTTCAAAGCCATGAGGATTTTCATCCAAGCGTGGTAATTATTGATTATTTGGAGCTTATGTCGAGTGACACTAACAGCCCTGAATACCAGAACCAAGAGCGACAAGCGCAAGAGCTTCGCGGCTTGGCCATTGAATTGAATTGCTTGGTGTGGACAGCTACTCAAACTAATAGGGAAGGCAAACGGGTTAAAATTATCACAGACGCGGAACTTGCGGATTCTTACGGTAAGACTAGAGTTTGTGATTTGGTGTTCTCAGTAAATCAAACAGAGGAGGAATTCGATGAGGGGTTAGCTCGTTTGTTTATCATTAAATCTAGGAATGGAAAAGCAAGGTTCATTATTCCTGCAAAAATAAATTACTCAACCTTAGTATTGACAGAGGAAGTATGAGTCCTAGACGAGTATTACCCAAACATCCCCTGACAGTATACACTGGGATAAAAACATTTACAATCACGCAGAAGTCTTTAGCTAAAGACAATCTGTATGGGTGCGTAGAGTTCCCAAAGGCATTACTCACCATAGACCCGAACCAAAGTATCGAAGATTATAAAAGTACTCTACTTCATGAACTCTGCCACATTGGTTTGGAAATCTTCGGACTTGATGACGATGATGAAATACCCACAATAGGGAATGAATACTTAACAACCGTAATCTCTAACATGATTTTTCAATTAGCAGGGTTAAACCCTGAACTTTTTCAATATATTTTTAACAATGACTGATATTAAAACCACTTACGATAGCTTAGCTGAGGAATATCTAAATCTCGCTAAGACTTACTTAACTATTGACGAAGATACCATGGACCTAGCAATCAAACGGCATTCATCTATCTTTGCTTTTTTTGGGTCGGTTCTGTCTTACGCTAAGAAGAAAAGCGACAAGCTTAGTACCTTACTAGAAATGCTTGAGGCGAAGCACATGGAACTCCGCAGAGCAGAGTTGGCCAGCCAAGGTACAAAAGCCACGCAAGGAGCCTTGAACGCTTACGTCCTAACGGTCCAGGAGCTAGTCGATTTGAGAGCACAGCTTTTGGAGGCTCAACATAAATACAACTTGGCGAGGAATATGGTAACATCCTTGGACCATCAAAAAGATATGTTGGTACAAATGTCTGCAAATAAACGTGCAGAAGTGAGGTTGCACGAACTATAATATATCGTGGGGGACAAAGGTTCCGAAGGAAGAAAGGGTCTGCCGTCGAAGCACATAAGGCTATCCAGTTGTTTGTACTAGAGCTGTAATTCCCGCTACACCCCCCACATTCACTACTAACAATAATTACAATTATAACTATGGTCAATTTAGACGAACTACGAAAGAAATATGAGGAAGTTACCCAGCAAAACAGCGGTGGTAACAAAGATTTCCTCAGTAAATTTTTAATTACGAAAGAAGGGACATCCCTTGTACGAATTCTTCCTGCGAAGAACGAAGATGAGAACTTCTATGCGGAAACTGCCATCCATCGACTTGAGAATGACGGCCAGTTTAGAAACTATCACTGCCCACGAGTTAAGGGCAACAAGTGTCCTTTGTGCGACCTGTACTATGCTCTCTGGAAGACAGACAGCGACGACAACCATAATTTGGCACGAAGTATTAAAGCTCGCAAGCGGTATTATTTAAATGCTGTGGACCGTGAAACCGGAGCCGTTAAGATTTTGTCTATCGGTATGAAGTTATTCGGTAAGATTTTAGATTGCTTTTTTGATGATGATTACGGAGACATCACTGACCTTAAAGAGGGTTATGATTTCAAAGTGGTTAAAGACACTAATGGACAATTCCCCAACTACGATAAATCAGCGCCGAAGCCACGCCCTTCCGAGGCAGGCTCAGCGGCTGAAGTCGCGACTTGGATGGATGAACTCCACGATATTCAAAACTTGGTAAAGGTTGCGGAGTATGATGAGCTAAAACAAATGGCTATGAACTATGAACTCGCTGCCGAAGGTATGGGAGGTTCTACTGGAGGCCAAGCAAAATCAGATGATGACTACTTGTCCCACCTTAAGAATCTCGATACCAACCAGTGAGCGATAAGAAGAAGCTTAAGATTTTGGCGTGCCCTGCTAATAAAGGGGGGTGCGCCTATTATCGCATTATCATGCCAATGGAGAAGTTGCAGGAACTCTATCCTGACGACGTTGAGGTTCGATTTAATTATGACCCTCTGGGCGCAGAGACTGCTAAAGAGAGAGAGGGTAAGCTTTGGGAACCGAAGGACTGCAAGGACCTTAATTGGTGTGATGTGGTGTTTTTTCAAAACATCCATAACTATGGGGGGCCTTACACGGTTGATATTCTTAGGGCTGCTAAGGCGTTGAATAAGTTCACCCACTACGATACCGATGACCTTTTAACGGATTTGTATGAGGGGCATAGGCTTGTAGATGTATACAAGAAACAGAAGTTGGATGAGATGACTAAGGTTCTATATGCCAATTCAGATATGGTGTCTGTTACGCAAAGAAAGTTTGCGGAAAGAATTCAACCCTATGTGACAAAGGCGTTAGTTATTATTAAGAATGCTGTTGATTATGCTCTCCCGTGCTGGAATCTTCCGCGGCGTGAGGTCCCGAGTCGACTGAAAAAGCATACATGTATAGGTTGGGCTGGGGGCATCCACCACGAAGAGGACGTAAAGGAATTTCGTGCGGTAGCCATGGGAGTGAATTCAAAGGTAGGACTTCAAAATGTGACGTGGAATTTTTTTGGAAGACCCCCGAGACCTTGCGAAGAGAAGGACAAATGGCAGCAAGACGTGTGGGATAACTACGAGAAGTATTTATCTTTTGGTGTAAAGGGCAACCGCAATGTGCTGTTCCATGGTGCCGCACCTTCCCATGACTATGGCCACTTCTTTACAGGTCTTGATATTGTGATTGCTCCTCTACAAATGAATGCCTTTAATGATTCCAAATCGGAGATTAAAGCTATGGAGGCAGGTCGATATGGGATTCCTCTTGTCGCTTCCAATGTTGGTTGTTATGATGAGATTATTACAAATGGGGAAACTGGATTTTTGATTTCCCAGGATAACCCTCGGTCGGAGTGGGTTCGCGTGCTTACAAAGCTTTGTAAAGATAAAAACCTGCGAAAAGAAATGGGAAATAACCTTAAGAAAATTACTGACGAATACTACGACATTAATAAAGTTGTAGGCGGAAGGTTAGAACTGTATCAGCAAGTTATGGGGATTAAAGAAAGAGCTATCGCGGCTGCAAAATATCAGGAGTTGCCACAATGATTAGTGCCCTTATTAAAACTATAGGTCGCCCAACTCTGCAGAGCGCTATCGACAGTGCTAACAGGGAAGGTATTAAGCCAATAGTTGTTTCTGACGGACACCCTCTATTCGACCCAGAGACAGACCAGATGATAGTTAGTGGGGTTTACTCTGCTACTGAGTTGAAAAGGAATTGGGGTTGTTACGGTGCCGTAGCGGCAAACGCAGGGGTTGCTTTATGCGACACTGATTGGTTAATGATTTTAGATGATGATGATGAGTTGGCAGAAGGTGCAGGGGATTTTATTAGAAAGCAGATACATAGCAGTCCTAATATTGATATATGGATTCCGGGTCTGGTGTTTAATAATGGGATGGTTTTGTGTGATGGCTCTGATAAAACAGTTCGCCCAGGGAACGTAGCAGTCCCTATCGCAAAGGTTGAGTGTTTCACGGAATCCCCATTTAGGACTAAGGTACCAGAGGAATATAAAGACTACGCAGATTTCTTTCAAATACAGGAAATGCACAAGGAAGGACATAATATTGAGTGGTTAGGTAAAGCTACTTACTTGGTTCGTCCACATCTAGAGGGTACAAACGGGAGAGGAAAATGAACTTCCCAAAAATGATTACTTTAATATGTTCTAATTTTAATTCTACTAAGTGGATTGACAGTTACCTGGAATCGGTTAATGACCAAACTCTTCCTTGTTTTAATATTCATTTTATTGATGCTGGGTCCACTGATGGGTCTTGGTTGAAAATTAATAATTTTAAATTTAGACAGGGGATTTCAGTGAAGTATACTATAGAGAAAGGATGCACAGTCTACGAAGCTTGGAATATAGGTTACAAAGAAGCTGATTCCCCCTATTGTATGAATTACAATACAGACGACCGCTTGTTCCCTACGGCTTTAACAGTAATGTTGGAACACGTAAAAAGGGATAAGGACGTTGATGTTTTATACTCCCCTTGTTTTGTTGCTCATGATGATTCCCATACTCGATTTGCACAATTTTATCCGTGGCCTGAATTCACTAAGGAGGCTTTGATAAAAAACTGTATTTGTGGGCCATTCCCTCTCATTAAAAGAGATTCTGCGATAGACGTTGGTCTGTTTAATCCAAAGTTTACTATATCCGGAGATTATGAAATGTGGCTTAGAATGGAGGCTAGGGGTAAGAAGTTTAAAAAGGTCCAGGAGCCTATTGGGAGTTATTATTTAAATCCTAAGGGGGTAAGCACGGACCCTGAAAAACATGCTGAGCATGTTAAGCAAGATATTGCAATTAGGGAGTTATATGGGTGAAAAACGTCATTGCGTTCAGTTTGTGGGGGAACAATCCGGTGTATACAATAGGGGCTTTGCGTAATGCTGAGCTAGCAGAGAAAGTATACCCTGGATGGGCGTGTTGGTTTTACGTAGGTAAAAGCGTACCGCGGAAGATAGTTAAGTCTTTGCAAAAGAAGAGTAACTGTCGTGTTTTTGAAATGGGAGAAAGTGGCAACTGGGATTCCATGTTTTGGAGGTTTCTGCCAGCGGGAGACCCAGAGGTTGATGTTATGATTTCTAGGGATTGCGACTCTCGTTTGAATAGTAGGGAGAAGGCAGCTGTGGATGAATGGTTAAAATCCCCCAAGGCATTCCATATAATGAGAGACCACCCACAACACACCACTGAAATTCTGGGTGGAATGTGGGGGGTGAAGGGGGATATTCTCCAAGACATGCCGTCTCTTATTAAAGAGTGGAAGCTGAGTGATTACTGGCAAGTGGACCAACATTTTCTAAAAGATAGTGTGTACCCCAGAATTGCCGACAACGCTATGGTTCATGATGAGTTTTTTTCAGGGAACCCCTTCCCTACCCCCCGCAAAGATAGGTACTTTGTGGGACAAGCGTTCGACGAAAATGACGAACCCTTATACCCAGAACATATGGAGGAAATATTACGGTGAAAATTGATAAAATTGTATTTTGCACGTCCGAAGAGTTCAGTCCCTTTTGGAATATTCAATCTTTTCTATGGAAGGAGAAATTAGGTATCGAGCCTGTAGTTCTTTTGTGGGGTAAAGTAGAGAATACCACCATGTCGGATAAGTACGGAGATATTATTGAAATGGAATATGATTCAGAACTTTTACCTTCTTTTCAAATGACATGGAGCAAATTTTACCACACATCTACAGAACCAGACACTACATGGATTGTAGGTGATATGGATTTGATTCCTTTAAGTGCTAAGTACTTCAAAGAAGCAATATCAACTGTAGACCCAGGCGCATATACCCATTTAGCTTATGGTATTATTCCGAGGCAGTTAGGGGTTGGAGACGATGTTTTTATTAAGAACGGCGGTTACGTAAATAGCCCAGAGGGCGTGGACGTTCCCGCGTACTACCATGTAGCTAAAGGTAAAACCTTTACAAAAGCGTTGGGGCTTGAGGAGTGTTCTTTTAACGAACAGGTAAGGCGCGTAATTGCGGACGGACGTTTTGGGATGGGACCTGTATCAGGGAGGACCCGAGAGCAAGTCGCTTCTGAGTATTCTTTTCTGCCTATGTCTGATGAGGATAAGTTTTATTGGGTATCCGATGAGAATTATTCGTCGTACAGAATTTATAATTCCTGGAAAAAGGGAGTTATTGATTTTGTTCCGCGTATAACTCCAGTGGGGTGGCACCTCCGCGGTTCTCCAGAGTCGAGTAGTGCAGATAGAGTCGATAGAGCTTGTAGTCAGCCGGGAGGACCTTACATATATGGTAAAGAAAAAGCAAACGCAGGGCAATATATCGATGTTCATTGTCACCGTCCGTACCATGTTCAGGAGGACGCATTGCGCGAGTTACTTCGGGATGCGTGGGGCGAGGGCTTAGAAGGTGTCTAAATTAATTTCTATTGCGGGAAGTTCAGGGGTTGGCAAAACAACCCTTGCACGGTTACTGATGTTGGTGTTTCCAATCGATAAATCTGTTATTATTAGTGGTGATAATTACCATAAATGGGAGAGAGGAAATAGCAATTGGGAATATTTTACACACCTAAACCCAGCAGCGAATAATCTAAACCAAGCCACGCGTGATTTATCACATTTGAAAGAGGCAGGAGAAGCTTGGATTCCTCATTATAGTCACCGCAGTGGAAAATTAGAAGGACCCGTGAATGTAAAATCAAAGGATTTTATTATTTACGAAGGTCTTCATGCTTTGTATGGCACCGTTCCCCAAATAGCAGATGTTAAAATTTTTGTAGATACCGAACCTGAGTTGAAAATGCATTGGAAAATGGTAAGAGATACTGCGTCTCGTGGCTATAGCACAACTCAAGTTTTAGCTGCTTTAAAAGCCCGGGAAGAAGATGAGGTTAAATTTATTGAGCCTCAAAAGAGTGAAGCGGATGTTGTTATTAGGTTTAAAGTAAGTGGAGAAAAAGTGGTAATGGAGTATGAGAAGATTACCGGCAATGGAGGTGATTTGATTACCTCTTTGTGCGAAGCGTATGAAAAGCAAGTTGAGTTTATAGATTTGTGCGGTCAGATAGGAGCTAACAAAAACTTAGTAGGAAACAGAGGGGGGAATATATCCTACAAACTTAACGACAAGAGGGTGATTACTTCGTCAGGAGCTAAACTAGCTGAGGTTAGTATGTTTAAAAACCACTGGTTCTCTGGGTCCCCCGAGCGCCCTTCTATGGAATCAGGAGTACATCAAAAACTAGGTGAAGTGGTTATTCACACACACCCTAAGTATGTTAATGTTTTGCTGTGTTCCACAGAAGGAAGAGAGGTAGTAGACCGACTGTTCAGTGGATTTCCCCATCGTCATATTCCTTACGCCGCTCCAGGGAAAAAGCTAGCCAAGCAAAACTTTGGTGCTAGTCCTTGTGTATACTTTTTAGAGAACCATGGGTTGGTGGTGTCTGCGGATACTTTTGAGCAAGCTCGGCAGTGGACCGAAGACGTATGTAACTTATGTAAAGAGTGGGTGAACATGAACAAAAAAGAGGTATCCGAAACTATAATAGATAAGTACCTATTCCCTGATGCGGTATTGTTTGAAGAAGAGATGATGGCTAATAAGGTTATTGCTGAATTGATTTTAAGTTTAGGGCTTACTCCTAAATACTTAACATCTCCTCAAGTCCACGAACTGAAGACAATGGAAGAAGAGAAATACAGGAGGTCTTTAAAATGAAAATTATAATCCCCATGGCAGGCACAGGAAACCGTTTTGTAGAAGCGGGGTACACAGACCCCAAGCCTCTTATTAGAGCTAACGGGAAGAGAATAATTAATTATATTCTTGATTCGTTTGATAAGGATGATGAATTCGTTTTCATTTGTAATGATGTGCATTTAAGTACTACCAACATGAGGGAGGTTCTTCTAGAGTTGTGTCCCACAGCTGAGATTGTTTCCATGCCCGTTCATAAGTATGGTCCTGTTCACACTGTTAAGGCAGCGTATGAGTTCGTCAAAGATGATGAGCCTATTATCATATCTTATTGCGATAACCCTCATATATGGGATTATGATGATTTTAAAAAATACGTGAAGGATGAAGACTTGGATGGATGTATTCTCACTCACACAGGCTTTCACCCTCACACACTAAGTAACACTAAAATGGCATTTCTCAAAACTAAGGATGGGCTGCTGGAAGAAATTAAAGAGAAAGAGTGTTATACGGATGACCCTATGAGCGAACATGCATCCACAGGGTTGTATTATTTCCGTCGCGGTTCGGACGTAAAAAAATATTTCGACCAAGCCGTGGCAGAAGAGGTAACCTATAATGGGGAGTACTATGTGACCCTGGTCTACAACCTTCTTGTAGGGGATAATCTTAGGGTTGGGTATTACGCCACTCCATTCGTCACTGTTTTTGGGACGCCCGAGGAGTTAGAAAATTTCAATGCGTGGTCATTTGTACTAGGAGGAACGCAGGTGTCCTCCTCTAAAGAATCTACTTTATGTTATAATTATTGGAAGGAATATTTTAATGAATGAAATGAACCAGGTAATACATGTTGACATCGATGAGACTATTTGCAATACACCAGACAACCCAAGGGTGTATGAAAAAGCAGAACCAATCAAAGAGAACATCGATAAGATTAATAAACTATATGATGAAGGCAACACAATAGTTTATTGGACTGCTAGGGGAAGTCGTAGTAAAATTGATTGGTATGATTTAACTAAATCCCAACTCGAACAGTGGGGCGCAAAGTTTCATCTATTGCGGTGTGATAAGCCATTTTTTGATATTTTAATTGATGACCGTACTATGCGTATAGAGGAACTATGATTATAATCTCTCATCGTGGAAACTTAGATGGTGTATGTCCTGAGAAGGAGAATACATTAGAATATATTCAAGAAGCCATTGATTCGGGGTATGATGTGGAAGTAGACTTGCGGGTAAAAGACGGAGGTCTGTACCTTGGTCACGACACCCCGGACCATGCCGTCACCTCTCAGTGGCTTGAGGAACGTTCCGAAAATCTTTGGATTCATGTTAAAGACTATAAAGCGCTAGTGTGGATTACTTCTCAAGACCATAAGTTTATGTATTTCTGCCACGAGTCAGACACATACTGCTTAACGAGCAACGGGTATATTTGGTCTCACGACATAGAAAACGATATGAGCGAGTTGTGTATAGTCCCCCTTTTAGATTTAAGGTCAGTAGAAGGATTTTCCCAAACAAATTTCCACGCAGTCTGCTCAGATTTTGCGCATAAATGCCATGATAAGTTTAATTTAGAATGAAAATATTAATTATACAAGAGAACGGGAGGCATGACGCCAACCGCCATTTACGGGAATGCCATTCCATGAAAAGAGCCTTCAACTCTCATAACGTTGATTGCGACGTGTGGGGTTTGGGCCACGAAAATTACGAAGAGGCTCCCGACTTTGAGTCCTACGATTTAATAATCAATTTGGAAAATTACGATGAAGCTGGGTGGGTTCCCGATTTATCGGAGATTAGGACT
>Ga0080013_1000187_pt1 | contig 87858 bp, 96 predicted proteins | sample ETNvirenome_6_85_FD_69236 | JGI IMG/M metagenome (GOLD analysis project Ga0080013, IMG submission 69236) | Marine viral communities from the Pacific Ocean - ETNP_6_85 (SPADES assembly) (version 2) | ecosystem: Environmental > Aquatic > Marine > Oceanic | place: Pacific Ocean | collected 2013-06-19
AAACCTAAACCACCTAAAGGTAATGTAAATGAATATTAGGTATGTTGTATAACTGGTTGTATACTATTCTTCTTGGTTTTTTAATATATCAACTAGCGAAGTTCCTTTTATTATAGCTTTTAACTTGCCTATTACATAAATTTCGTCTATAATACATGAAGAATCAAAGGAGGTACTATGTATTCTGCACCAGAAGAACAAAAGATTGCATATGCTCGCAATCTTGATGAGAAATTAAGTCTTCAGCAACAAAATGCACTCTTACGAAATAATGTGAAAGAGCTGCAAGGACAACTACAAGATGCATATAAACGTATTAAAGAATTAGGCGTATACATTGGAAAATACAAGTATAATGCAGGCATTGCACCTGATTCTGCTACTGAAGAAGAACTAATTCGTAGAGTTATGGTTGCGAGAGGTGTTAATCCTGACGACCTAAACGAAGTTGAACAATTTTGGAGTGATTATCATGGAATTTCAGAAGAAAACTAAGGACAAACAAATGGAGTCTACATTTGATCTTGCTGGTTGGGAGCCAGAACCTCTAATTGTAGAGTTTGAACCTGCTCCTGAACTTGCATTAGACTTGGATGACGGTGAAGTTATTGAATTTGAACTTGAACCGTTAAAGAACTAATGATTGGGTTTTTATACACTGAGATGATGAAAGGAACAGCAACATGGCACAAAGTAAAACGGCGAGACGGGTACCGGCACGAGGTCGTAAAATTGATAAAAGCACTTATCGCATTTACCAAGGTAAAGAAGTAAAGCCTGTTATGGTGGGAATACCGAAAAAGAATACTACTGGTTATTCTACTATGATGGCGGGCGGCATTGATGGTGATCTTGTACGGGATTCAAAAGGAAAGATAATGCCGTACAAACAGATTCCGAATGAACGGTGAGATATCGAATCACCACTACATTAAGGTCAGGGATCTTAGATAATGCAGGAAAGGCTACTGCTTCTGCTCTAAGATCCCTAGGCTTTGATGATGTTCAAAGTGTAAGAATAGGTAAAACTATTACATTAAAATGTAATCCTCAAGATATTAAAGCTATCGCTAAATCTCAAGTTAACGAAGTAATGGAAGATTATCAAATAGAGGAGATGTAAAATGGAACTGGCATACTTATTTGATGTACATCCGAATATTAAGATTGACTACACCAATTTTAATACTTCGGTAGAGTCGGTTAAAAGTTATTTTCCCACTGCTGCTAGGTTTAAAGTAGAAGATGGAGATGAGTGGTGCCCAATGTCGGTTAGTTTTTGGGTTGGAGGTCAACAATACTGGTATGGATGATGCGAGGCTCATGTAAGCCTCGTATTCATTTATTAAAAGGAGAGATTTAATGGTCGAACACGAAGGGTTACTTACAAAATTATATTCTAGACGATGGGAGTGGTACGGTTCTTCCCATGAGTGGGCTTTGTTGGGTATAGCTTTTGTAGTTATTCTTGTAATTGTCCTAATTCCATAGTGACTTTATTCTTGCTTGATCCTTAATTTTTTAGTATACTTCTTTTATCAACAGAGGAGAAAACCATGAACCTGCAAGAAATGACCCGCGAGCAACTCGAAGCCCTTGTCACGCAGCAAGCAACTGCGGCCAAGAAGAAGACTCTCGTCAAAGTGTCTCAGAAGGGCTGCGTCCAAATCAATGGCATCCGGCGTTTTCCCGTTACGTTCTACAAGAACGAATGGGAGCAAATCTTCGGTATGAAAGACGAGATCGAGCAGTTCATTAAGGACAACGATCATCTCTTAGCGAGAAAATAATCGAAGTCGAGCTATAGGGGAGGTGGCTCGTTTAAGACCTCCCCACAGTTTTACTAGGTAGGTTGTTATGTGGAAGAAGTTTTGGGAAGCCTTTAGTAAGGTAGCCCATGAAATGATGAAGTAGGTAGCTAACTTAAGTGGGAGTACTGAAACATCTGGAGCCTCAGAGGGCAGGGACCGTTAGGATACTGTATCTACCGACGGGTAGCGGTGTGAGCCGGAGGCTGGAGAAGATGAATCCTACGTCTTCTCCCCAGTTTAAGAGGAAGTGCAGCAGGACAATAGTAAAAGGCAGCCACCCAAGAAAAGAGGTGGAACTTACAAAAGTGAGAATGTCTGTTAGCTTTTGATAAGTTGTTACTATGTAGGTTCGAGCCCTACCTTCTTCACTAGATTAGGGTTTCTAAGTCTGGAAACTAAAGTACCAGATAGAGACTAAGTAGCGCAGCGGATAGAGCATGCTTGCTGGCCCTTCAGAATCGGGTTTTCAATATTGCGAACTAGCACAGCCAGAGTAGAAATAAAGTGCCCAGTATTGAACTAAGTAGACCAGAAAAGTAATAATCTCCCTTCTGGGTCTGGCCCTTTATAAGGAGCATCGTATGAAAAAACTTATGGAAGATCATCGACGACTTGATACAGAAATAAAAGAATACGAAAAAGATTACCTACTCCACGACAGTACTCAAGAATTATTCTTGAAGATACGCGAATTAAAAAAACAAAAACTACTACTTAAAGACCGCATTGCTTGTATGGAAGCGAAAAAATGATTTTATTCTCAATTATACTTATAACTTCTTTGGAAGGCCAAATAGTTCAAGAGGACGCGATAGCCACTTATGAGTTGCATACAACTCTAGAATCTTGTAATATGAATATTAAACCGGCGTTTGAGCAGACTAAGTCTACGCCACCTTACAAAATGGAAGTGAAAGCGGAGTGTTGGAATTATGAAGTTAAAAACGAGAGACCCGTACTGGAAGGTAAGGCGTGCGTTCGGTCAAAAGATTGTGCGAGATCGTACTAAGTACACCCGAAAGGTAAAGCATAAAAAATGATTGCTATATTACTAGGTATTATTACCCCTTTGTTTATTTTTGGACTTGCGCTTGTACTAGCAATTCCAAATTTTATATCACTAGTAAGAGAGTTACTAGTTAAAGTTCCAAAACCCGTGCAACCTAAAGTAAGAGAGAGGTTAGATATAATAGTATGAGCTTCGGTCAATACATCAACCATATCGAAGAAGTAGATATGTTCAAGAATCACGTCCGTTTGAAGTGTGTTACTTCCGATGATCCACTCGGCAAGGAAAGTAAAGGAATGTGGATTTTGCTCGATGCAAAGGAAGCTCAATCTCTTGTCAATGAAATTTATGCGGTTGTGGATACACACAGATCAGCACTCGTAGCTCAATTGGATTAGAGCATCGGATTTCGAATCCGAGGGTTGTGGGTTCGAGTCCTACCGAGTGCTCCAATTAAAGGATAAAAAATGAACTTAGACTGGAACCCTGATTCCGATCAATTTGCTAATGAGTTTCAAAAAGCATTGGAAACCATTGGCTTCGTTAGATTACTTAATCTTTGGTCTAAGGAAGAGAAACCAATAATGGATCAGTGGTTTCAAACAGTTGAATACTGGTTTAATTTACCCGAATCACAGAAAGAAGAATATAAAATCTCAACTACCCACCGTCAAGGTTGGGTTCCAAAAGAATCATCTATCTTAAATCCTTACAGAAAGAAGGATTGGAAAGAAACTTATGAGTTTGATGATTTTAGCTTTAGTGATATTCCCCCACCATTTAGACCACTTATACGAGAGGTTGTAGATTTAATTCACAACCGATCTATTGGTATAGTACGAGTTTTAGAGAAAATACTCGGAACTGAGGAAAATTACTTAGTTAATTTACATGATAACCTTGATCAAAGTCATTTGCGATTATGTTACTACGCAAAGAGTGAGAAAAGAGAAAAGCAACTACCGTTAAGCGAGCATAAAGATTATACTTCTTTAACTCTTACCTTTTCACCAGATCCTTTTAAAAAATTACAAATTAAGGACAGAACTGGTACTTGGAATGATATAGAATATATTGATAATTCCTGTGCAGTTCAAGTTGGTAATATTATGCAAGTATTAACTCAAGATTATTTTAAATCTGCAGTTCATCGTGTATTATGGAACGAAAAAGCAGATGGTTTTACAACTGCATATTTTCTTAACTTACCTCCAGATTATTTAATGACTCATTTAGGACCAAATCCTAAAAAGTACGATGACATGACTGTAGCTGAATTTACAGAAAAATTTCACCTAGCAAAGAATCAAAGACATGGAAACATTACTGCAAGAAATTCAAGATGAAGTTTATAAATTAATTATAGTATTACTAGATAAGCATGGAGAACAAGCATCTTTAGCAATTCCTGCTGTACTATTAAAGACTACTTTGCAAATGTATCAACACACTCTTGAGAATAATGATAGTGTTGAAGCAGTAATTAAAGCGTCAATAGAAAGTCTAGAAGACTTACCACCTTTAATTCCAACAACTACATTGCATTAAAACATACTCAGGAATTCGTAGTCAATAAATTTTAATATGATTTGAACTATTACAATCGAGACCAATACTAAAGAATCTTAGACATAAATTCTTGATTTTAGTTCAGAATATGTTACTATAAAGATACTGAATTGAGGCGCTAAACCTTGTCATTGATAGCAAAATTTTAAAGCAGAGCAAGACGTAGAGAGTGCCACTCAAATCAGTCATTTACATCTAAATTGTCAAATGCACTTGACTGTGTTTGAAATTTCTGCTAATATTAGTTTGCAAACGAAACCAAACGCTAGGACATAGCGTATTTTTTTTGTCACGGCGATGACATAGCTATCACACACGCTTCCATAATTGGTACAGCGTGTATTTTTATTTGCACAGCTACTTCGGAGATGTTTCACACTGGCACGGAGTGATCCATATAAAAACGTAGTTTTACTGGTTGCAAACGCTGGAGAACTTCGTTCTCCATTTATATACTTAATTTTTAATACACAAAACTACTACTTTGTCACGCGAAGCGTGTGTGCGTTTCACAGCTTGCACACAGAGTTTTTCTACTTATATATATTATCGGAATACTTATTGTTCAAACTCTCGAACGGAGTTCGAAAAAGCAGCCCACCCTGGCCTCTGTCAAGCCCACTCGCCTGTTTTTTTGGGGGTTTTCGTAGGTTTTTTCCAAATTAATCCATTTTTTTACTACTTTTCCCAGATTCTTCCACTTTTTTCCAGTTTTTTGCCGCACTTCGTGCGGAGAAGGCCATTTTATGCTTGCTTTGAGCCGAAAAGTGTGCTATAATACCAGGGTGGGGAGGGGCTACCCTTTACCAAACTACGTTTCATCTCAAAAAAGTACTTGCACAGGTGGATTGGGCTCAAAAAAGTACTTGCATAAGGGGCAAACCCCCATTAAAATTCAAAAAACTACTTGCGTGCGACCGTAGGGAGCGCGCATAGTCACTTTTTACTTGCATTTTGCCGAAATTTGTGCTATAATAATGGGAGTGGCGGGAGGGCTACCTAGTTTCGCTCTAAAATCTACTTTTTACTTGACAAACCGCTCTAAAATCTACTTTCTACTTGACATCTGCCCTAAAAAAATTCAATATTATCAATGGGTTAAGTAGACAAAAAAAAGCCCCCACCGGAAACCAGTGCGGGGCTTTTCTTACGCACGAAGTGCGATTAGTTGGCAACGATCCCGATCAGGCGGGTCAGCGCTTCCTTGGTCGCGCCATCGAAACCTTTGGTATCAAAGCCCGAGGCTTCGAGTGACCGCAAAAGGTCTTTTTTGGTCGGACCTACGTTAACACGGGTCGCTACCTTTTCTTTCGCAACATACACGCCCTCACGGACGAGCTTGGAACGAACCGAGCGGACGGATTTGCCAACGATCTTGGCAATTTCGTCGACCGTCATTTTCTCGAGAGTGTAGTACGAGATAATTTCGGCCGTCAGTTCAGGCGAGTAGTTCACTTTGGACCTTGTCTTCACATCTGCCATAATTGGCCTCCTTTCTTGATGATGTTTGAAGTATAGACGAAATTTGACCAAGACGCAAGTGGAAAATGATTTTTCTTTTCGTGCGTCGGTAATTTAAAATCTACTTTCTACTTGACAAGACGAGCATTTAAAATCTACTTTCTACTTGACAAAAAGAGTATTTAAAATCTACTTTCTACTTGACAGGAGGGGGGCGACCCCAAACTTTAGAATGCAATTAAGAAGCATTCGCGCCTGGGCCCCCCTAGTCATTAAGTGATTGATTTCATTGGGTCTTTTTCCGAGGGCCCCGCGCGCTAAGTCATTGATATCATTGGTCTTTTTTCTGCGGCGCGGCCCATGCAAGATTCATGCCAAGCTGGGGCTAAAACTCGCCCCAGCCAGCCGAACGCGCAGCCTCATTATCGGCTTTAACATTAGCCTCATGGCGTTCGATGCGCGCCATCTCGGCGCGATCCGACGCGCAGTCGTGACAGATTGTCCGACCGCCCCAAGGATCGGTATTCCCGCATGGGACGAAAACCTGTCGGTGGCTGAAACCGCGCGGCACAAAAAACTCAACCTTATTAGAGCATGTCATATTTTTTTCTCCTTATTATCTGTAGCAATTTCGCGCTCACGCGCTAGAATATCACGCCCCCGCAATGTTCGGCAGGATGGGCAAAGAACCTGATATTGATCCCGTGGGTCAATATAGCCGCATCTAACTGAAGTTTTCAGCATATCGGCGCCAGCGGGAATATAAAGCGAAATAAGTGTTTTGCAATTCATAATTTTTTTCCTAAAACGCTATTCAGTGATCCATATCCTAGGTCGATGAGTTCGACCGCCAGTAGGCGTTTTTTTATGTTAAGGTGATTATATAGGAAACCAACGCATAAGTCAAATCAGACCTGCTGTAACCGATTGATTCTATTGCGTTATTCGACGTTTTTTCGGTGCTTTTTTTCGTGTTAAGTTATTGATATTAAAAGAAATTTTTTTGTATTATTTTATTGTTTTGTTTATGATGATCTTATAATAATATTTCGCATCGAGATTGCTAACCCATTGATTTTATTAGCTTTTTGGGCGGGGGCCCGTCTTGCTAACCCCTTGAAATGATTGAATCTTTTTTGAGAGGGCCCCCGCCGCCGCTAACCCATTGATTCCATTGGGTTTTGGGCGGCGCGTTGGCACGGATTTTGCAAGGCAAAGCCCGTGCCAGATTGACCTAGTATTCGCCAATCCCGCTCGCGCGGCAAGCCGCATCATCAGCGGCAATTTCACGCTCGCGCGCAAGAATATCCCGCCCGGATGACCAATGGCATGACGGGCATATCACGCGATCGCCCCACGGGTCAGTCCAACCGCATTTAACTTCGGTTGCCCGATAGTCGTTGCCAGCCGGAACCCAGAATTTAACGAGTGTTTTGCAAGTCATGATTTTTTCTCCTATTTAAAGATTAGCCAGACAATGCCAGCAATTAAAGTTAAGTCCGCGCAAATGCTCCAGACTATGTATGCGCGCCATGCCCAAGGCGCGAGGCTTTTAACGAAATTTGTCATGCCAGCCTCGCTTGGGCATCGCGGACATGCCCAACCCAACGAGCCATATTGCGCGGAACCTTGCCCAAATGCTTGAGGATATAATCCAGAGCATAAGTCGCAATATCCAGAGCATTCATGCCGAGCTTTTTAGCTTGGCGGAACGCGCAAGCGATAAATGCCTTGGCTTGCTTTTCAGAGCATTTGAAAAACTCCGAACGCCCCGAAACAATTTCTTTCGGCAATTTAGCTTGCTGGCCGTATTTGACCAGAGCGTAGGCTTGCGCGAGATGTTCAATCGCTTCCATTGTATCACGATGGACGCGCTTGGTGACCATGCAAATATTCATATTTTTGCCAATGCCACGGGCGCGAGATTTTGCGTCAACCGCTAAACCGATTTTGTGACCGTCAACCTTGGGATGGCTCATTATATATAATTCGCTATCCCGCATGGTGACAGCCGGAAAAACCCAGTTCGCAGTTGTCTCATTTAAAATGGTAGTGAACGCCATTTTTTAAACCTCCGCATCTTCGAAGACGAGGCTGGTAGCTTCGTCTTCACTCCAGCCAAGCCGGACCAAATCGGCAACCAGTTGATCGCCGGTCGAAATGCCGTATTCGAATTTTTGGACGGCTTTGGCAACCATAGCATTCCAAAATTCTCTTTTAGTGATAATCTGAGCAGTCATTTTTTAGCCTCCGAAAACGATGATTGCGAGAAGGATTGAATTTAGGATAAATCCAATCGCGTTGCTGACGAGATAGAGCCAGTCAGTTCTGGCAATTGCTCTAATGAAGAACAGTGCCAATCCAGCCCAAATCATTAGGATCATATCAAGTGGTGGAAGCGTATCGCTCCAACCCATGATAACGGCAAGTGAAGTGGGAACGGTTGCCCCATGTATGAGAACCATTCCGATCCAGCCTCCGATTTCTGCTAATTTGTTTTTCATCATGTAAGGATTATATAGGAAACCGACGCATAAGTCAAATCGAGGTGGGTGTAACCGATTGATTCCATTGCGTTATTCGGCGTTTTTTGGCTGCTTTTTTTCTTGCTAACCCATTGAAATCATTGAAAACTTTTTTGCATTTTTTTATTGTTTTGTTTGGGTCATTCACGCAATAAAATTTCGTTCATGTTTTGTTCTTTCCGCCCCGGTTGGCCTAATTCTTGCTAGGCAAAAATCGGGCCAAGTGGTGCTAAGTCATTGATTTTAAAGGGTTTTTTGCGGGGGGCCCGCCGCCCTAAGTCATTGATATTAAAGGCTTTTTTCGGTTAGCGGGGCGATTTTTCTTGCAAGATTCATGCCATATTAGCGATTGAGATCTAGGACGCCCCACATCATCAGCGGCAAGCCGATTGCATTTAATATTGTAAATAACATCCAGCTTTCTGTGTCATCTCCAATATTCGCAGGGTTCATTAGTTCGGCGGAAGTATCGATTGCTCCGGCGCCAAGTATAACCAAGAATAGTCCAAGTAAAATGCGAATCATTAGTTGATCTCCTTAGTCAAAAATTTATGTTTGATTTTACGCGAGTAAACCTTTTTTGAGGAAACAATTTGTTTCCGATATTTCGGCGTTCGCAAATCTTTTGCGATTGGATTTTTTCTTAAGTTTATTTTGCGATTGTGTGTCATGTTATTGCCTTTCGGTTAGTGGGGGCTTGCGCCCCCATCTGACCTAGCCTTTAAGGATGGCGATTGTGTATTCAATCGCTTCCTTGGTGGCTCCCATCATCCCGTTGACCGGGAAGCTGGGATCGACCTTTTGCAGGTCATTGAGCAAGGTTTTCTTGCTCGGCCCCAAAACCTTTGTGGTTTCGGGTTTTGCGATGGCGACATAGACGCCTTCGCGGACGAGTTTGGAGCGAACGCTCCGAACCGACTTGCCGATTGCCTCGGCGATATCAGAAAGGCTTTCGCCGTTCTGATATTGTGAGATGATCGAAACCGTCATCTCTTCGGTGTAGTTTGGTTGCTTCATTTAAAAGCCTCCAGAGAGTAGCTATTCAGTTAAATCTAGGATCAGGATGATCCGCCAGTAGGCTATCTCTCATTTGATATAGCGATTATAACCGATCTAGTCATATAAGTCAAATCGAGGGTGCTGTAAGTCGTTGATATAAAAGGGAGAATCGGCGTTTTTTGGCTGCTTTTTTTCTTGCTAACCCGTTGATAATAAAGGAATCTTTTTTGCATTTTTTTATTGTTTTGTTTGGCCCATTTTCGCAATAATATTTCGCGTCGTGGTGGCTAACCCCTTGATATCATTGGATTTTTCGCGGGGGGCCCGCGCCGCTAACTCCTTGTTATCATTGACTTTTTTCAGTTAGTGGGGCGATTTTTCATGCAAGATCTAGGCCAGTCTGGCTTCCTTCCATTGGGCAGAATAATTTCTCTGATAATGGCGAATAACCTTTTTAAAGCCATCAAGAAAATTTTCTCTGGTAAACTCTGGAAAGTGATGAACGTTTTGCTGGCACATAAACGCGCGATTTGAATGGCCGACAGGTTCAACGCTTTCGCATGTGCCTAAAACATAAACGGGTTTTCCTTGTCCCGAAACGTGTCCTAATTCGACCAACGAACCAGAGTGACTTTCCCCATCTTCTGGAAAGCAAAGCATAATCATCGCATCTGCGCTAACCGCATCGGGCTTGCAACCATTATCCCAAATATCGCGTTTATAAGCTTTATTTTCGCTTTTAAAAGCGGAAAAATTTTCGGTCGGTGTTTCCGGCAAATCGCCTGTATCAATCCAGCGCGAATTGATATTAAAACCGAATTTTTTCATAGCGCGCAAAATGGGAGCTGCCCAAGTTTTGCCTGCGCCATAAATAATGATTTCGTTTCTTTTCATGATTTTGCTGCCAACCAAGCGAGGTTTTTGGATTTTTTGCTAAAAAATTTCGCTTTATTAACAGGCTTGCCTTTTCCTCTGTTAGGAAATTTATTGGTCAAACCTTTATTGACTTTCGCCATATGAGAAAACCATCCTTTGGTTACGTTCATTAGTTTTTTTCCTTTTCTAAAATAGGGTTGATTACGCTAGCGGCAGCGCAGCCGATTGCGAGTAAGGGAAGCAAAATTAATCCCAAACCAATAAGTTCATTCATAATTTCGCCGGTAATTAAAGTGACGATGATTGCGGCGAACCATAAAATCATGCTGATAAAAGTATTAGCGATTGCAAGATTTTTCATTTTATAAGTCCTTTTTGAAAGCAGCTATTCAGTTAAATCTAGGAACCTTGTGTTCCGCCAGTAGGCTGTCTCTCATTTAATATAAGGATTATAAACCATTTAGCCGTATAAGTCAAATCGAGATAGCTGTAAGTCCTTGATAGTAAAGGGATAATCAGAGCTTTTTTTATGCTTTTTTTCTTGCTAAGTCATTGATAATAAACGAATCTTTTTTATATTATTTTATTGTTTTGTTTAACCTATTTGAATAATAATATTGCGCGCTTCAATAGCTAACCTATTGATATCATTAGCTTTTTTGGCGGGGGCCCCGCCCCCTAACCCCTTGATATTAAAGGCTTTTTAGGGTAGCCTTGCAAATGAGAATGATAATCATTTGCAAGGCGTCCTCCCTAGCTCCTAATCATGCGAAACCTCATGTCGATATTGTTTGCCCGAGCCAGCTTACGACGTGCGGCACGTAACCCATTAACGCCGAGCTTAACAAGCATATTCCTAGCTGCGAGAATAAAGCCCATTGCCTGACGGTAGGTAATAGCGAAAAACTCAGTATAGCCGTCGCTATATGCGCGAAGAGCTTTCCGCTTCTGAGTCTTGATGATCGCGAGAACCTGAGCGTAACGCTCAACCTCGTTTGCCTCATCATCTGTCTTAAAAGTATAGCTAGCCATCACCTTAAAATCGGGAATGGAAAGTGCCCGCTGTGCGCCATCTCCCTTTCCGATCTTAGAGCGGTAAGGAATCAGGGGATCCCGAGTATTGATGCCCGTGTATACGAGTGCTGCCATTTGATAGTCCTTTCTAGTGTTTAGCATCCTATGCCATCCAGCACGAATGCAGTGTTAAGACGAGCGCGTTCCCCTTTGAGGAATTCGACGTTATCAGCGTCATCCTCTAATGGGAGGTCGAATGGCTCGCCATTGCGAGTTAAGAAAACGAAGCCGTCTTGCTTCTTTAGTTGGAATGGTAGTTTCATAATTAAATCCTTCCATTGATTTTGAGTGGGTCAATCACGGCGTCTAGTAATCCGCGAAGGGTAGAGCGAACCGAAGCAGCATCATCAAACATGATCTTATTTTTATCTCTGAATTGCTTCAGATTAAAAAGCGATTTAAGTTTGGCTAATTTCATTTCGCCATCCGGTCTCATATCGCCATCCTTTCTGGAAAGGATCATGTTAGGATTAATTCCTTCGTTCATTAAAAATTCAAAGTCTGCAAAGGTCATTATCCGAGCTGTGCAAACAATAGTGAAATCGCCAGCCTTGGCACGTTTATTAATTTGCTGTGCCAATGGCATTAGCTTATCCTGAAAAATCTTTTCAGGCGTGGCATTCTCTAACCATTTGGATATATCAAGGGTGCCATCTGGCAACGTGTTTTGACGATGCCCGCTATCAATGCAGGTTCCGTCTAAGTCAAATATGGTAATGTTTTTCATCATGGGTGTATTATATAGCAAGTAAGCGTAGATGTCAAGTCGACCCCCCTCTTAAGTCATTGATATCATTAAGTTATTCGGCGTTTTTTGCGTGCTCTAAGTCATTGATTTTAAACGAATCTTTTTTTATTTTTTTTATTGCATTGATAACCTATTGATTTTAAACGGTTTTTCGGGCGGGGGAGGGCGGTTATCTAGACTTGACTTTGAAGCAATCCTGGGTGCACCTGCTCAGAGCCTTTATCAGGGATTTTTTCAAAAATTAAGAAAGACTGCTTGACACCCATTGAAGGGATGAATATAATAGAGTATACTTTAGATATTTGAGGGAAAAATGGTAAAATATAGATATGGTCCTCTTATTTATAATACACAAGATGAAGAGGATGACTCTGGTAATTATTGGTGGAGAGGGTTACCTCCAGTAGATTATGATGAAATGGGTATTCCAATTGATTCAAAAGGGATGCAATGTTTACCTTTACACTGTCCTATTCATCCTGCTTATAAAATAAAAAATGAAAATTTTTATAATATAATAAATGATTACCTTCCTTCTATAAAAGAATGGAAAGATTGGTTTGATGAAAATTTTATTGAATCATCTGATGATCAAATTAAAAAATTAATTTTAAAGTGGTATGCGAAACAAAGAGATAAAAGTTCAAAATTTTTTAAACTACAACAACAAGTAAATACTTTAGAAGAGATGGTAGAGATAATATGGCCACAAGACGAAAGCAAATAATTGATGGACTTGCTGTTGAAGTAGGACAAGCTCCTGATGTACATCCTGATAATGTATTTAAAAATTTTAAATATTTAGATGAAATAAATGATTTTCCATCTGTTTGCTTACTTCCAAAAAATGAAGCTCGTTCTGAAAGAGGAGCAAATCGTAGATTAGGCGTAATTGAGGTAGCTCTGCGTGGCTATGTTTTTAATGAAAATAATCTGGACACCGCCGAATTTTTAGCCCAAAATGTAGAATCAAAAATAGATTCTTTTTCTGCAAATACTGCTGCTAAGGCGAATGGTGTAAGTGATGCTCGTGTTGTAGTATTTAGAACTGATGAAGGATTATTTGATCCTTATGGTATTGCAGATCTTGAAATACAAATTTTATATGATGTGGATGAAAATGTATGACCTCTAATTCGGTTGCACCAGTTACTACTGTAGATGCTCTTAATAAAACACTTGAAGCTCCTCCCCTTGACCCCGTTATTTTAGCAATTGCTAATGATTATCTTGCAGGTAAAACTGTTGAAGAAATGTCTGATGAGTATGCTGTTTCACAGGACCGGATCACATCCGTGATCGAAAAGAAAGAAGTGAAATCTTATATTGATAATGTATTTGCTACACAAGGTTATTTGAATCGGATCAAGCGAATTAATTTAATTAATCAAGTTATAGATCAAAAAATTCAAGATGCAATAGAAACAGGCATCTATTCAAAGAAGGATCTTCTTGACTGGATGAAGCATCTCCACGAAGTGGAGACAGCATTGAAGCCAAAACAAAGTGGTCCTCAAGTTGCAGTCCAAATTAATAATTATGATAAATTAATGAAGGATTTAATGGAATGACAACAACGATGCCTTCTGACGGCCAAAATCAAGCAATTAACGTTCTTAATTTACGACCTGGAAAAGGGCACCAAGTTCCATTTACTTCTAGTACGGCAAATACATCACCTAAAATTTCAAATACAATTGCTGTAATTTCAGTTTATTCAACAAAAGACTGTTTTATACAAACAGGTGGTTCAACAGTAACTTGTACTACTTCTAATGGACATTTTTTACCATCATCAACTGTTATTGATATTGGATTAGGCGGAGGCATACAAGTAAGAGACTTTGACAAATATATATGTGTAGTAGGGAGTAGTGATTCTGGAACACTATATGTAAGTGAGCGCTCGTAATGACCGGCCTCGGGCTTGGGCTAGGTATTTCTGGTGGTGGAACAAGTGCAGGAGGAGATGTTTCATATCTTTATTTACTTGCTCAAGACGGAAGTGTATTACAAGCTCAAAGAAATAGAGGAGATGATAATACTCCTGCTTTAATACTTTATGAACCAAATAGTGTAACATCTGATTCCTTAATTGGACCAAAAGATTTATTACTAGCACAAAATGATAATGTATTACAGACTCAAGATGGCCGTTTATTAGGTATTGAAGATACAGATTTACCATATGCACGATATATCACACAAAGCGGAACTCTTATTTATACACAAGATGGACAACCATTAGTAGCGCAAGAGATACAACCAGACTCTACTATACAAGAGGTTACTACACAAGACGGAAGATTTTTATTTACACAAGCAGGCGATCAATTAACGACTACTTGATTAGGAGAACTAAATGGCTAATGTAAAAATAACAGACCTATCAGCGTTATCAGCAGGAGACGCTGCATCTACTGATGTTTTTGTAATAGTTGATGTTAATGCTGATGCTACTAAGAAAATAACAGTAGCTGATGCTACCACAGCACTTGCAGCAGCAAATGACTTCGTAACGTATACACAACTTAATTCTAATCTTAATACAACTACTGCTAATGTTACTGCAGTAGAGGCAAGACGAGTAGCTAATATCGCTGGTGCTATTTCATCTGTACTTACTAGTGACCTAACAGCGTCAAGAGCTATGGTATCTGATGGCTCAGGTAAAATAGCAGTTGATACTGGAGTCACTGCTACCGAGTTGGGGTACCTCGATGCTACAAGTTCTATCCAGACGCAAATTGACACAAAAATCGCGACTACGGCGAGCGCCTCGAACGACTTCGTCACTTACACACGACTTAATGCAAATGTAGATATAGTACAAGATAACGTAGCAGCTGTTGAGAGTAGGCGTACTGCAAATATAGCTGGTGCTATTTCTTCTGTACTTACAGGTGACCTTACTGCTTCTAGAGCTATGGTAACTGATGGTTCTGGTAAGATTGCAATACTCTCTGGCGTTACCTCTACAGAACTTGGTTATGTAGACGCTACAAGTTCTATACAAACACAAATGGATACTAAAATAGCAACGACTGCATCTGCGTCTAATGATTTTGTAACGTATACACGTTTAAATGCAAATATTGATATAGTACAAGATAATGTAGCTTCTGCCTCTTCTAACGCAATTTCAAGTGGGGATACTGTTGTTAATACAATTGATCCAATTATTACGTTTGTAGCTAATGGTAATGAAGCGGGTAGGTTTACAACTGATGGTAATTTATTTGTGGGAACTACAGGAGCATCAGGCTATTTTCTTGATGTTCGAGGAACAACCAATACAGCTGCCCTTACGGCAACAGGAGCTACTGTAAGTGGTCTTACGGCTTCCCGTGCTTTACAAACAGATGGTAGTAAAGGTCTGGAATCCTCTGCGGTTACTACAACTGAATTAGGTTATGTAAATGGTGTTACTAGTGCTATACAAACTCAATTTTCTGCTGCGGAAACAAGACGTACTAATAATATCGCTGGAGCTATCTCAAGTGTCTTAACTAGTGACTTAACAGCTTCTCGAGCAATGGTTTCTGACGGTTCTGGAAAGATAGCTGTAGATACCGGTGTTACAGCTACCGAGCTAGGATACCTTGACGCTACTAGTTCTATTCAAACACAGATGGATACTAAAATAGCTACTACCGCTTCTGCTTCAAATGACTTTGTCACTTATGCTCGTTTAAACGCTAATGTAGATATAGTACAAGATAACGTAGCAGCTGTTGAATCACGTCGTACTGCAAATATAGCAGGAGCTATCTCAAGTGTCTTAACTAGTGACTTAACAGCTTCTCGAGCTATGGTCTCTGACGGTTCTGGTAAGATAGCAGTATTAACTGGTGTTACATCAACTGAACTTGGTTATGTAGATGCCACTAGCTCTATACAAACACAGATGGATGCAATAGAATCTAGACGTACTGCTAATCTTGTCTCACCAACATTTACTGGTGAAGTTAATATGAACGATGATTTAGTCGTTGATGGTAACTTACATGTTCATGGAGATACTATTACTGCTAATGCTGTTAATCTTGTTGTTCAAGATCAATTTATCGCTTTATCTAATGGCGGTACTAAAACTATGGATGTTGGTATCTTTTATAATAGAGGTACTGAAGGTAACGCTGCTGTATGGTATGATGCTTCTACTACAAGATTTAAATTATCAGAAACTAAAGATCCGTTTTCTAATACAACTATATCTGAAACTTCTGCGGCTAACTTAACTGTAGGCGCACTTACTACTTCTGCTTTAACTATTGGAGCTACTGCAATAACAGCATCAGGTACAGAACTTAATTATGTTGATGGTGTTAGTAGTGCTATCCAAACTCAAATTGATTCTAAACAAGATAGCATAACCACTTCTAATTTAATGATAACTACAGGAACTAGTAACACATATAATATTGGTGCTACTGTAGCTAGTATAAATGAAACAGATGTTTATCTTGATGGAATATATCAAACTAAATCTCAATATGTGTTAGCTAATAGTTCTCATAGTATACAATTTATTATTTCAGCATTAGTTTCTGGACTAACATTAGAAACAGTAGTCCGTACATAATATAAATATTTTTAATTTTGAATTGACACTACTCTTAGACAAAGTTATACTTAATAAAATACGAAAGGTGATTTAAATGGTAACACGCGTAGGAAAATTTCTTGGCGGTCTCGGTGCTGATGTAACATCAGTAGCAAATGTTCATGCTTCTCAAAATCGTATTGCTTTAGGTGGAGATGAAAATCCTTCAGCAAATGCTCATGTTATCGGAACACTATTAGCAACAACTAATACCATTGTAGGCGCAACGGCAGTAACATCGGGACATACACTGGATGTTAGAGGTACTGCTAATACTGGAGCAATTACCGCTACAACAATTGCTTTATCAGCTGATGGTGGCGTGCAGGTTCCTAATGATGGTAATATCGGATCTGCAGGAGCGACTGATGCTATGCAAATTAGCTCAGGCGGTATTGTAACATTTAAAGATGATATTAAACTAAAAGATGATGGTACTATAGGTAGTGCAAGTGCAGCTGCTGCTATGACTATTGACTCTAGCGGTATTGTTACTTTTGTAGACGATATTAAAATTAAAGATGGAGGAACTATAGGGTCAGCTTCAGATGCTGCTGCTATGACAATCGCTGCTACAGGACAGGTAACGTTTAGTGATGTAGCAACTTTTTCTGGCGGACTTAAAGTTCCTGATGATGGAGATATTGGCTCTGCAAGTGCAACAGATGCAATGCAGATTTCTTCAGCAGGTATTGTTACATTTAAAGATGATATTATTTTAAAAGATGCTGGAACTATCGGATCGGCAACTACTCCAGCAGCTGTTACTATTGCTAATGATGGTAAAGCTACTTTAGCTGATGATTTAGCTGTTACAGGAAATATTACATCAACGCTACAAACAGTAGTAACTACTGGATTAGGTGTTGCTGGAAATAGCGCTCCTAGTGCTACAGCAATTAGTTTAGGAACTCCTGCTAATGTAATATTAAGAACTCATGCAGCTAGTGGTGTCGCTAATTTAATTATGGGTGATGCTACGGCTACTTCTGGATATTCCATTGATGTTAGAGGAAGTGCTAATGTAGGCGCTTTTACAACAAGTGGAATGGCTTTCCCAACCTCGGATGGTACAGAAGATTATGTTTTACAAACAGATGGTTCAGGAACATTATCTTGGGCTGAACAATCAGCAGGAGCCGTAGATCCTGCTACAACACTTGCATCTGATTTAGATTGTGGTACAGCTTCAGATTCTGGTGTAGATGCGTTCGGTATTGCAATCAGCGCTTTAACAGAATTAGATTTATCAACAGAGAAGAAAAATGGACTAGGCACTGTAGATCTAGGTGCATTTTCATAAGGAGAATTAAAAAATGCCAACACAATTACAATTACGTCGTGGCTCGACAGCACAGAATAATGCTTTTACCGGAGCTGTAGGAGAATTATCAGTTGATACTGATACAGAAGATATTCGAGTACACGACGGTTCCGTTGCTGGTGGTCGTGTTATATCTGTTCCTATAGGTACAGTTCTATCTTATACTGGAGGTTCTGCTCCTGCTGGATATTTACTGTGTGATGACTCAGCAGTATCTAGAACTACTTATGCTGCTCTTTTTGCTATAACCAGTACTACATACGGAACAGGAGATGGATCAACTACTTTTAATGTCCCATCTATGGGTGATAGACTTCCATTAGGTAAAGGAACTAATAACAGTTCTTTAGGCGCAGAAACTACAGGAGCATCTGCTTCCGCTGTAGTTGCTACTGCTTCTGGTTCTGCGGCTCTTACACTTTCAACTGGGACATTTGCTACATCTGCAAAAGACTCCTCAACTGCAACAGCGTTAACAAATGTTACCGCAGGAGGTCATACACATAATTTAACTATTCCATGTCAAGTATTTAATTATATTATTAAGACATAATTTATGGCTGAAACACGGGAATTAGATCAAATACAGGCTGAGTTAGAAACTTTGCATGATAGATCGCAAACTAATAAACTTAAAATTGTTTCTCATGAAACACTTTGTGAAGAACGTTATCGTAACATTCTTCAATTACTTGAGGCTTCCCAAAAACAACATGATCAAATGCATAAAGAAATACAAGCATTAAATAGTTTAGCTACTCAAGGGCAATCTACAATTAAAACTCTTTTTTATGTAGGCGGGTTTATAACAGCTGTTAGTGCTCTTATTTATACTATTTTACAAATATTTCCAAAATGAGTGATAAATTTTTTAAACTTAAAATTCAAAAACTATTAGATCGATTACCTGTACCTATTCAATTTAATGAAGCGCAGTGGGCAATGGTTTATGGTCTTGATAATAATCGTTTTTGGGTTCAAGTAGCTGCTAGGCGAACAGGTAAGTCTTATGCAGCTTCAGTATTAGCTTTTGCAAAACTTTTAGAACCAGGTCAACAAGTTATGGTTGTTGCACCTAATTTTTCGTTATCTTCAATTATTTGGGACTATGTTACTGATTTAATTAAAAATTTACAACTTGAAATTGAGAAATTTAATCAAAAAGATAGAGTTGTTAAACTTATTAACGGTTCTATTTTTAGATTACTTTCAGCTAATAATAGAGATTCATTAATTGGTCGTGCCGCGAATTTATTAATTGTAGATGAGGCTGCGGTAATTCCTAATGATGAATATTTTATTCGAGATTTAAGACCAGCATTATCTACCTATAAAAATTCTCGATGTCTTTGGATTTCGACACCTAGAGGAAAAAGCAATTACCTCTATGACTATTTTCTTAGAGGAGATAATTCTGATTTTCCAGAATGGGGTAGTAGTCTTTATACTTGGAGAGCCAATCCATTACTTTCATCTAAAGATATTGACGAAGCTAATAAAGCAATGTCTAGAGCTATGTTTTCACAAGAATATGAATGTGAATGGACAGTTACAGAAGATCAAGTATATGAAGCATTAAATGAAGAAAAACATATAGGTGAATATATAGGAGAACGATTTACTGAAGTAATTGCTGGACTTGATGTAGGATATAGAGATGAAAATGTATTAGTTGTAATAGGAACTAATGGAGATGAGTATTGGGTAGTAGATGAATTTATCTCTAAAGAATCTACTACTTCTGCATTAGCAACTACAGTTTTAGAAAAAATTAATGAATGGAATATAGATAATATTTATATTGATTCAGCAGCACAACAAGTAAAAGCTGATTTTGCGTATGATTACGATATTTATTGTGAAAATGCAATTAAATCTGTTAATGATGGTATCTCTGCATTACAAGTATTAATAGAACAAGATAAATTATATTTTGATATAGAAGGAGGAACACATACATTTAGTGCTATGTCATCTTATAAATGGAATCCGAATACAGAGAGACCAAAACCAATTCATGATTGGTCTTCCCACCCATGTGATGCAATGCGATATGCGATATATTCACATCAAAAGATGAGTAATATATCGGTTTATGCTTAGAATAATATTATTAAATTATAAACGACCAGATAACGTAAAAAAAATAGTATTCTCTCTTAGAAAATTTTTTCCAAGAATTACTATTATAAATAACAATCCAGAATATCAATTACCTTATTGGGGAGGAAAATTGGATGTTATAAATAATAATAAAAATTATTTTTGTATGGAACGATGGATTAGATCATATGAATATCCAGAAGAATATAAATTAATTTTAGATGATGATATTTTACCAAGTCCAGTATTAATTAAAAAAATGATGAAATCTAATTTATCTTTTACTGGAATATATGGTAAACGTGGAGTATCAACAGCTAATGCTTATGATGAATTAGAAGATGTTTGGAAATCGGAAGAAGTTGATTTTATTGTTGGATCATGCATTTTAGTAAAACAATCATTATTAAATGAAATACAAAATGATCTTCAAAAAATAGGATATCCAGAAAGAGGTGATGATATAATTGTAAGTTATTTAATTAAACATAAATTACAAATACCTTTAAAATTAACTTCTGGTCGATTTTTATTTTTACCAGAAGGTGATGTAGGATTAAATAAGAATAAAGAACATTTTTTAATGAGATGGAATACAGTTCAAAAATTTAAAAATATTGGTTGGACAGACTAATAGAAAATAGTTAATATGTAAATATATAAATATTAAAAGGAAAAAATCTTGGCGGATAATATAAACGAAACCCCTAGATGGCGTGAATGGTTAAGTCAAAAACTTAACCCGATTCAACCTACTATTGCATCAATGAACCCGTATGTAGTTCCTGAAACAATAGTAGAATTTGAACAAGCATATAGAGAGATAGAAATTATTCATCGATCTATTGATATGGTTATCAATGCTATGGTTGATACCCCATTGAAGATTTGCGGAAAAACTCCAGCAAAAAAAGTTAACAGACTTTTAAATGTCCGACCCAACCCTTTTGAGGATAGAAATAGATTTTTCAGAAGGGCATTCTTAGATTTTCATCTTGACGGCAATGCATTTTTCTATTACGATGGTAATGATATTTATTTATTACCTGCAAATAATGTTGAAGTAGTTCCTAGTCCTAAAACTTTCATTAGTCATTATGATTATATGGTAGCCGATCAACAAGGTACAGATTTTTTTGGCTATCATAAAGAAACAAGAAAAGCTACTAATATTCGATTTGAGGCAAATGAAATTATTCAAGTAATGAATGAGAATACAAGTAGTATTTTTAGAGGAACTAGTAAACTTAAACCTTTAATAAGATTAATTGAACTTTACTACTATATGATTAATTTTCAAAGACAGTTTTTTAAAAATAATGCAATACCAGGATTTGTTTTAACTACAGATAATATATTAAGTAAAAGAGTAAAGGAAAGACTATTAGAAGGTTGGCGTAATTCATATACAACTATTTTTGATAATGCAAGGCATCCAGCTATTTTAGATGGAGGATTAAAAATAGATCAGTTTTCACAAGTAAAATTTTCTGAACTTGATTTTGAAAACTCTGTTGAAAGATTACAGCAAGATATGGCAAAATCTTTAGGTGTGCCATATGTTTTATTAAAAAGTGGAAATAATGCTAATATTGATGCAAATCAAAAGTTATTTTACCAACATACAATACTTCCACTTTTAAATCAATTTTGTAGTGCGTTTAGATTGTACTTTAATAATGACGTTGATATTACTCCAGATAAATTAGAAGTACCAGCTATGAGACCTGATGAACGAACTCAAAGTATTTACTATTCAACTCTTGTTAATACAGGAATTATAACACCAAATGAAGCAAGAGTTGGCTTAGGATTTCCATCTATTGATGGTGAAGATAGCATAAGAGTACCCCAGAATATAACGGGCAGTGCGACCGATGCTACTCAAGGGGGCAGACCTCCCACAGAAGAGTCTGAGATTCCAGTCGAAGAAGGGACAAGCGATGAAGGATAAAATGTTTTATGTAAGTAGTAATATTGAAAAAGCTTCTCATAATAAAGATAAGTTTAATATTGCTGGTTATGCGAACACGACCGCCAAAGATCGTGCTGGAGATATTGTTACATCTCAAGCATGGGCTAAAGGTGTTGAAAACTTCAGGCGCAATCCCGTCCTTCTTTACCAACATAAACATGATTGTCCGATTGGTAAAGTGAATAAGATTACCGTAGACAAAAAAGGAATATTTGTTGATGCTGCAGTAAGTAATGCTGCTGAAACACAGCACGGTATTCAGACCCTAATTAAGGACGGTGCTCTCAAGAGTTTTAGTGTCGGATTTAAAGTTAAAGATGGTAAATATAGTCCAGAAGATGACTCAATGTATATCACCGACGTAGAATTACTAGAAATTTCTATTGTAAGTGTTCCTTGCAATCAGAATTCTCTATTTAGTATTCGTAAAAGTTTTGAGACCGATGAAGACTATACAGATTTTGTAAAGTCTTTTAAGTCTGAAGAAGAAATTTTAGAAGTTGAAATTAATAGTGAAGAAGCTTTAATAGAAACTGACTTAGATAAAGATAAAGACGAAGAAATTGAAGAAATTGAAGTGATAAGTGACCCAAGTGAGCCTATACCTTTCTTAAACCTTCTATCTTCGGAAACAGCAGAAATCAAAAATGGTGATTATGTAAAATATCAAGGTAAGCGTTATAAAATTGTTAAAATTGCAACTGCCCAAAGTCCAACTTTCAAACTTTTAGAAGTTGACGTAGAAGGAAAAGATTGTGATAATAATCTTGATATTAACGCTGAAGAAATTTTTATCATTAATACATGGGATTTAGGTTCAAAATTTGATTTAATTCTTACGGATATTGATTCTAATGAAAATATAAAAGAAGATTTTGCTAAGTATGTTAACGCTACGGAAACTCAGTTATATAGGTTTAAAGAATCTCAAAAATTGACTTCTACTGAGCAAGAAAAGTTAAATACTTTACTCAATATAAAAACTACACCATCTACAGAATGGAATGATTTAGAACAAAAAATTGCAAACCACTACATTAACAAAATCAAAGCTCTATTAGAGCTAACAAATAGTGAGGCACATGAAGATTCAAATATTAGTCTGGCTCTCAAGCTTCACGGATACTTTAAAAAGGAGAACGACAAAATGGCAGAACAAGTCGTAGATACACTTGATCTTACTAATGCTGGAAGCGAAATCGCTGAAGCAAAGATCGAAACGGCTGAGGAAGTCGTCGAAGAGAAGACTGCCTCGGCTACACAAGTGTCTGAACCAGAAGTAGCCAAACTGGTCGAAAAGACCGGAGAGGCCATTATGAAGGAGTCGGACGCTAAAGACAAGCAAGACTATACTCCTCGTGAGAGCGAAGAGCTAGAAGAGTTGAAATCTCAGATTTCTAAATATAAAGATGAGGTTAAAGCTTTAACTCAAACCAAAATGGTTTATCAAGAGAATGCGCGTAATACGTCTCAATTCTCTGAAAAAGATATGGCTAATGCTTATCTTCTTGCACATTGCATGAATAAGCGTGATGTTTTTGACACTCGTATGGGTGCTAAAATGAAAGCTATTACTACTGTAGATCAGTTCCTAAGTAACTTCTCCAGTAATATTTATACGGAAATGGAACAGCAGCTCGTTATTGCTCCTATGTTTAATCGCATTGCAGTAGATGCTCGTAATTTCCGTGTTCCCGTTGCTGATGAAGATACCGATGGTGATGTTGCACAGTTTGCATCTGGAACTTTTGCTACGGGTATTGCTGATCATACTAACGTTCCTGTTACTAATCAGAATACCATTAGCGCAGTAACCTTTACTCCTCATAAGTTTATGGCTACTACGCATCTAGCAAAAGATGAAGAAGAGGATACGGTTCTTCCGTTGCTCGACTTCCTTCGCGCTGCTGCGACTCGTCGTTTGGCTCGTGCCATCGATAAATCACTTCTTCGTGGAACCGGTGCCTTAACAGGCTTTAATGCTGCTCCCACGAACGCTATTACAGCAGGAACTGGTTATGGCGCAGTCTTTTCAGGCGTGTGCAAATTAGCTTCTGATGTTAGTCTTACTGTCTCAACGGGATCAGCAAGTGATAAAGCCGATCCTTCAGACATCGCATCTGCACGTAGTACCATTGGTAAATATGGTCTGCAGCTTGGCGATCAGCTAGTTTATCTAACCACGATTGAGGGTTATAATAACTTAGTTACTACTTCTGATTTCCGTACGGTCGATAAATTCGGTCCTAACGCGACGTACCTAACAGGTTCCGTCGGTGCGGTTTATGGTATTCCAATTCAGATTACTGAATTCTTGGATGCCGTTGGATCAACGAGTAACCAAATTGGTTGCTTGATTTATAAACCTGGCTTTATGATCGCAGAACGCCGGGGCATGGAAATCGAAAGTGAGTATGAACCTCGTCAGCAAGTTACGGCAATGTATCTCAGCACCCGCTTTGATATGAAAGCTCTTACGACTAATTCTAGCGCAGCTCTAGATACGTCTAAGTATAGCTATGCATGTAATATATTGGCTGGTTAATCTCTAGTCTTTCAATATGCGGTAAAAACGGGGGAGGTGGGATACTGCCTCCCCTTTTTATTTATAGGGGAAAAAATGATTGAAGAAATTAAAAATTTATCATGGAAAGAAGCTCATACTTATTTAGCTAAACATGGATATGGTCCAGGTAATATTTCTGCGCTTAAGAAAGAATGGAAAGCAATACAAGAAGAAAAAAAGAAATTAATTATTGAAAAGGATAAGTAAATATGGACAATTTTGAAGAAAATCTTGGAAAATATCCATACGTTACTCTAGCGCAATTAAAAAATTATTTAAGTATTTCTAGTTCTCAACATGACGGTACATTAACTAATGCTATTAGCTATGCAACGGCAGTAGTAGAACATTATATTGGGCAACAAGTATTAGCTAATAATTATTATGAGACATTTGATGGCGGACAAAGTTCTGTTTATACAAGTAGAATTCCTTTAAGCAATGTTTATTCTGTAGCAGAATATGATGGTACTTCATATGTAAATTTAGATAATCCTACATCAACAGGTATGGATGTAGAAAATGCAGATTCTCGAAATAATCAAACTATTGTAAATATAGGAGGTGTTTACAAAATTAATAGAATTAAAAAGTTTGGTACAGCTTCTGCTAACTTTGATGGATCTAATTATTTATCAATTACAGCTCCTAATGAATTTGCATTTTTCACAGAACCTTTTACTATTGATATGCAAGTACGTTTAGGTACATTAGCTAGTAATCAAACTTTTATAACACATAAAACAGATGGATCTAATTTTTGGGAATTTAAATATAATAGTGTAGAAGGATTACAGTTTAGAACAATAGAAAGTGGCGCAGAAGTAACTAATGTTGCTCATGCAAGTACAAGTGGGTATACAGTAAATACTTGGATGCATGTTGCAGTTGTACGAAATGGTACTGAACTAAAACTTTATAAAGATGGATCTAATGTAGGTGCTACAGCTACTGTAGCTTTAAATATAGATATTCCTGAACTTACAAGTAATGTTGAAATAGGTAGAAATCCAGCTAATGCTAATTTATTAGTAGGACAATTAGATGAAATTAGAGTATCTCGTTCAGCACAATATACTACTAACTTTACAGCGCCTACACATCAACACGCTACTGATGATGATACTGTTTTATTAGTTCATTGTGATGGTAGTAATTCAGATGTTGAATTTAATGATATTTCAACTACTCCTAATCAATTTACTTTTTCAAGAGAAACTGGTAAAATATCAAGAATGACAGGAAGTATGGGAATTCAAGGCAATTATCCTGTTGTAAAAAATTCTTTTCCTTCTCTTTCTTTAGGCGGTGTTAGAAAGTTTAATCCTTATGCAAATGCACTTAAGATTAAATATCGTGCAGGATATGAAGATGGAAATGTTCCTTATGATTTACAACTGGCTACTATGGATTATATAAAAATTATACATAAACAAGATCAAGGAAATAAATCATTTAGTCTTGAAGGCGAAAGAAAAACTAAAGAACCTCTTTCTGGAGATTTTCCTCCTCATATCAGACGAGTATTAGATCTTTATAGACTAGTAGGTGGATTCTAATGGCAGCAAAATCAAAGACTCCAACAGTAGCAAACCAAATAGTAACTATCACCAATAAATTTCCTGCTGGTACAATAGATGAGCATCTAGATATTCGTAAAGGTAAAGGTATAGCTAGCAACATTCGTTCAGTAGTGCAGAGAAAATTATCTGATTATATATCAGAGCAAATTCCTGGTTTTAGTAAAGCATTATCGGCAGATCAAAAAGAATTTTTTAAAGAACCTCAAGCAGCTCCTGATGGTGTACTAGATATAACTGACTTTATGAAACTAACAAGTATTCAATTAAAGCAATCAGCTGTAATAAAAAATCAGGCACTAGCTGCTCAAGAAGCAAAAGTTACAGGTATTAGTGGAGCTGAAACTATTGATATAACTGGTTTGAGTATTAGTAAATCTGAAAGACCATCACAATTTGCTGCGATTGCTGCAGAAGCAGATAAAAGAGGTCAAACAGGAGTAGCCGGAGAAGATGCTATAAATCTTATCTTTAATAATAGTGTTTTTAGGAATATTAAAAATCATCTTATAGATAGAGCTGCTGAAAAATTAGAAAATTTATTATTGATAAATACTGTTGATGCAGATAAAAGTCCTAAATTTACTCTTGGATTTATAGTAGATCCTACTTCTAAACTTCCAAATATTAGATACTTTTCAGGTATTTTTAGCCAGTATTACTCAATCAATATTACTCTAAAACCTGAACGTCGAAAAGAATTTGGAGAAGCTCCTGAATCTACGCCCGAGAAAAAAGTTTATAATAAAGGACCAACACGTTTTAAAATTCAACTTAAAACTAAAGCAAAGTTAATTACCGATATAAAAAAGAGACAACAAAATATAACAAATGATGTAATGAGTTTAATGAAGGGTAAGAAATTTAGTGAAGAACTATTAAATTATTTTGAGAAGCAAATACCAACTACTTTTAGTAAAAAGCAAGCTGGACAGTATTTATCTTTAGCTATAGGATTTGCTAAAGAATTTGAAAGAGGCGGTCTTACACCTCTGGTTATTAGAGCAGAACTACAATCTAATTTACCACAACGTATAAGAAAAATGAATGGAAAAGTTAGAGGACCAGGAATAACCCCAGAAAAACCACAAAAATTTATATCTGGCGCACAAATAACATCTTTAGTACAAAATCGACTTCGTAAAATAATGCCTCAAGGTCCAAGACGTGGACCACCTTTATCTCCAGTTACTATGACTAATAGAACTGGAAGATTTCGTAGAAGTATTGACATTGTTCCTATATATAGAGCAAATATAATGAAATATACTTATGATCCTATTTATATGTCTTTACTTGATACACCATATAATCCAGATAATCTTATCTCAAATACAGTAAGAGAAGTAGTTCAAAAGTTATTTAGTAGGCAATTTGCAGTTACACGAGGTATGTGATGGCAACCTCAAGACGAACTGAAATAATAGATTTTTTAGTAACTGAATTAAAAAAAATAAATGGAAGTACCTCTACATTTAACTCTAATTATACTTATAATATAAATTTATATAATAATGTTTATAGGAAATTAAAATTTTTAGATGAGGTAAATGATTTCCCAAGTGTATATATTGCTGCAGGAACCGAAATTCGAGATTTTAATTCTGAGAATTTGACAACTGCAACTCTAGACGCTACCATAAGAGCATACGTTTTTAGTGATGACGATTCACAAGATAAGATAGATGAACTTGTACAAGATATTGAGCATGTTATCTATAATATTGGAAATAATTCAAGTGCAGGAATTCAACAATTTAGTATTGCGAATATATCTGCTGATGAAGGATTAGTTGCTCCATACGGACTTGGTGAAATTGAAATAACTATCGACTATATATTAATCTAAAGGAGAAAAAAATATGGTTGCACTTAATTTACAGAGAAATTCTGAAGTGTTTTACTCTACCGTTGATATTATTAATGGAGCGGCTGTAACGAGTTTAACCAACGAAAACACTTGGAAACTTGAAGTGTTAGCAGGGTTTGCAATGACATCTTCTGCTGCAACTCAAGATATTACAAGTCTGGAATCAGGTACTAGTCCTGATAGATCGCAACAAAGATTTAATACTGCAATTGATCCTGTTGATTGGAACTTACAAGTTTATATGCGCCCAACAGGCGCAGAAACACCTGCTGCTGCTGGTGGAACAGGCGCATTAACAAATCAAACTGGTAATGCTTTACCTTTAGCAGATTGGTATATGTGGCAAGCATTAGTTGCAAATACAAATCCTTCTAATGGATCTGAATACAGAAGTTCATGGGGAGTTAATGGAAAACTTGGAACTACCCCTGTTACTAGTGTTAATTATCAATCAGATATGATATCTAATTTTGCAACAGCAACTGAAAATCATATGTATTTTAAACTGGATAATGTTATTTATCAAGTTTCTAATGCTACTGTTAATGGTGCTAGTATTGATGCAGGTATTGAAGATATTGCTACAGTTACATGGTCTGGCTTTGGAACTACAATGAAAGAACTTACCGGCGCCCCACGTGATATGGCTATCGCATGTTTTGGTGGGACTAATAACGCAGGCGGTACTGTTACTGCAAATTCAAATGTTGCAGAAATGATTGCAAATACAGGACCATCTTATATGCCATTTAATCAAATGAATGTCGCTGGCGGTATTGGAACAAATTCATTTATTAAAAATCGTTTAAGTCAAATTGAATTTCATCATAAGTCATCTGCTACAGCTTCTGATGAGAAGTTTTCCTTCCCAGTTACAGCATTAAGTATTGATTATAACAATAATATTACTTATTTGACGCCAGAAGAAATATCAGCACTTAATGAGCCGATTGGTCAATTTACTGGAACTCGTGCTGTTACAGGATCTGCTACAATGTACCTTCGTGCAGGAGAATTAGAACCTGCTGGTTTCCTTAGAAATATTGCAAATGATTCTAGGACATCTTCCGCACAAACATCAAATGCTAATTTGATTATTGGTGGATCTACTTCTGGTAATCCATATGTTGCATTTTTCATGCCCGCTTGTCAGTTTGATTTTCCAGCAATCGCAACAGAAGATGTTATTTCGATGTCAGTTAATTTTGTTGGTCAAGAACCTACTGCTACAAAAGGAACAGGGGGTGAAGTACAGATTTTCGCAAAGAAATCTGCATAATTAATTTTTGAGGGGAAAAATTATTTAACCATAGGGTGCTCATTAACGTGCGATTCATAGGTTTCCCCTCACCTTACGAAAAGCAGATATTGTTAATGAGCACCTTTTTATTAAGAGGGGAATACCATGAGTAAACTTAAAAATCTAATCGCCAAGGAGACAACTTCTTGGGTTGAATTTCCAGATATTGATGGATTTGAAATTGAATTAGTTTATCTTAATCGAGATGACTTAATGAAAATTAGAAATCGTTCACTAACATTTAAATTTAATAAACGAACTCGTCAGCGTGAAGAAGAAGTTGATAATGATAAATTTCTTGAAGGATATTCAGAAAAAGCGATTAAAAGTTGGAAGGGATTAAAGGCTAAACATTTACCTCTTCTTTTTCCAGCTGATATTTCTGGAATGGACGCCGAAGAAAATATAGAGTATGATGAAGAAGATGCATTAGAACTTCTAAAAAATTCTACTATTTTTGATCAGTTTATAACAGATTGTATGAATGATTATGAACAATTTTCTGTTAAAAAAGCAAAGGAAGATGAAAAAAACTAATTGAATACCTTCGCAATGCATTTTTTGGCGGAGGTATGAGTATAGACCAATATTTTGAGATGTGCGAACAAATGGGTTGGGAACCTAAAGAAGAAGAAATTCCTAAAAATCCAAGTCATTTATCATATAATGTTCAAGGCGCATTAACGTTATTTAATGCTCTTCCTGATATTTGGGAAGGAATGTCTGGTACTTGGATGGGTAAGGATTATTCTGGTTTAATGGATATTATGAATATCTATGGATTTGATAATAAAAAAGAAATTTTTTCTTTACTTAAAATAGCAGAAGGTGAAGCAGGTAAGTTTTATGCAGAGAAAGCAAAACAAAAAGAGTCTTTAGACGAAGCTAAAGCTAGGAGACGATAAGTGGCCGGTGGAACAATTAAGCAAACTGTCGAGACAAATTTTGTCTCGAAAGGCGGTAAAAAAGTACAAGAACAAACCGAAGCTATTGGTCGTGCGCAAACTCGTTTAGGTCAAGGTGCAGCTTCTACTGGTCGTCAATTTTCATCACAAGCATCAGGTTTAGGTGGATTAGTTGCAGCTTATGCTGGTGCAGCTGCGAATGTCTTTGCCTTACAACAAGCCTTTGCAGCACTTCAACGAGCTGCTCAAGCAGAAACTATTGTACGAGGTACAAAAACACTAGCTTTAGAGATTGGTGAAAGTGGAAAAAGAATTTTAGAAAATATTGATGCCATTACACAATCTCAATTAACATTACAAGAAACAGCTCAAAGTGTCAATATTGCTCTTTCAGCCGGTTTTAGTGCAGATCAAATTGAAAAATTAACTAAAATTTCTATGCAAGCTTCTAGAGCGTTAGGACGAAGTTTAACAGATGCTATGACTCGTGTTACTCGTGGTGCAGCTAAAATGGAGCCAGAACTTTTAGATGAACTTGGTATATTTACACGTATAGATCCAGCAGTTGAAAAATACGCAGCAACTTTAAATGTAGCAACAAGTTCCCTTACAAATTACGAAAGACGACAAGCATTTGCTAATGCCGTAATTGAAGAAGGGGAAAAGAAATTTAGTATGATTAACACGAGTATGCCGAGCACACAAAAATCAATTGAAAAATTAACTAAAGTTTTAAATGATCTTGCTGTTGGTTTTGGACAGCTTGTAGGTGAATATTTAACACCATTTTTAGATTTTATTTCTAAGAATGCTGGTATAGCATTACTTGCTTTTGGGGGAATTTTATCGTTAGTATTTGGAAAAGCAGCACAACTTATTGGAGGATTTGCATCTAAAGGTATTAAAGATTTAGCAGCTTGGTCAAATCAATTAGCTACAACAGCTGCTGAATCTAAAGGTTCATTTAAAATAATAGCTGCAGAAGCTTCTAGATTACAAGTATTACAAGCAGCTGATCCAAAACTAAAGAGACCACTTGTACAGGATCAGGGTGCATCATTTGTCAAAGGGTTTAAGCGTACTGAAACTAAAGCATTAAATGAGGCTATGGCTCGTTTTGGTACTCAAATTTCTCCAGAACAAATGCAAAAAGATATGAAATTATTTGATGCAGCCCAACAGAAAATGGCTGGAACAACACGAAAAACATCCACAGCATTTAGAAATGCAAAATTTATGGCAGCTACTTATGGAGATGCATTAGGAGCTGCAGGAGCAAAAGCTACAGCTTTCACATGGATTTCTACTAAATTAAATAGCGCTATTTCTTTACTTGCTAAAGGTTTTGGTCTATTAGGAAGTGCGGTAAGTGTTATATTTGCTGTTGTATCTGTAGGACAATTAGTGGGTACTCTCCTAGGTTTTGATTTTTTAAAAGAACTTAAAGATTTAGTAACAGATACCTCTCAAGCTTTTGAAAATTTTGGAAAAGGATTAGTTGGTGTAGTTGCTAATGCGGCAGGCGGTACAAAAGCATTAGAAGATTCTCTTATACGAGTAGGTGCTACAGATCCGGACTTAAAGAAAGTCGGAGATACCTTAAGAGATATAGAATCAAAGGCTCTCAACATGAGTAAAGGGATGGTTAATGTAGATAATTCTCTTAAGCCCCTGAGCAATATTCTCTTGAACGTAGCACAAGACCAGCAAGAACGTGGTGAGTTGAACCCTACTGCGCAGAGAGTACTTGCAGCAAAATCTCGAATTACTGCTGCACCATTGCAAGACAATACTATTGAAGCTAGAATCGCAGGATTAAAAGAGTATAGAAAGCAATTAGATATAACTAATAAAAAAGATGCACAACGACGCGTATTAATTGATTATCTAATAAAACATTTAGAAAAGTTAGGACCAGCATATGAACTGGTAGGTGCTGCAGCTCGTCAAACAGGAATAGCAACTGAAAAAATGGCTAATATTTTTGAAAGAATTTCTACGATTTCATCAGGTTCTAAGATTAAACTTACTTTATTGAATCGTGAAATAGATGTTACTAAAACAAATTATTCAGATTTATCTGTAGAAACTCAAAAATTTATTGAATCTGAGGCTATATTAGTAAATACGTTAGACGCTGCAAATAAATCTTTTGATGAGGGAAGTGCAACATCTGAAACTCTTTCTAAAAGATTAGGTGGTGCACAAAAACGACTAAAAGAATTAACGGATCATCTTGCTAGTGGTTTCGACTATCAAACTGGTGATTTCTCCTTTTTAGATTTTGCTTCTCCAGAACAACTAGCTCAACTAAAAAAATATAATGATGAAATAGCGGAACTTAATAGAAGAATTAGAGGCTTAAAAGAAGTTGAAGCTGTTGGCAAAGCTCTAACTGATGTATTTGGTAAATATTTAAAAGTTTTAGATGAAGCTTTTGTAAAGGGACAGATAAGTGCTAAAGGAATAGCAGCAACTGAAAAAGAACGAATTCAAAATCAAGCTGAATTTTTAAAATATGCTATAGAGGGATCTCGTGTTCAAGATGCTTTAAAGAAGAAGAAGAAAGAAGAAGATCTAAATGCTATTGATAAGGAGGCACTACGGGTAAGGGAAAGAGGATTAAAAGTTATTGCAGGTATGACTTTTGAAGTTATACAACAAATAGAAAAAATGATCAAAAAACAAGATGAAGTAAATAAAAAGCTGACAATACAACTAGCTATTTTAAATGCACAATTAGATGTATTAAAAGCACAAAATAAAGTTAAATTAGATAAGGCAGAAGAAACAGCTAGAGCTAAATCTATCAAATTAGATATTGATATTGTTAAAGCAGGTGTAGAACTAGACAAAGAAAGACTTAACTTACTTAAACAACAAAGTTCTGATAGAGAAGCAATGCTTGCTATTACTAACAAACAATTAGAAGTTGATAGACAGATATTTGAACAACATATTGAATTTCAAAAACTTCAATATATGCGAGGACGACAAGGCGGAGCTGCAACTTTAAAAGATCAAATTGCAGATATGCAATTTTTTCCAGGATTATTTACTGAAGAAGATACAAGAGCTAAAAAACGAGAATTATTAGATTATGAACATAAAACAGCTTTAGCTCTTTTACAAATAGAAGAAGATCAGATTAACAGAAAGCATTCTTTAGATAGGACTAGGATAACGGAAGAAGAAACAGCCCTAAAAAAGAAAAAGAAGGATAATGATGACTTCTTAAAGGGACAAGAACAAATTTTTATAACGGAATCTCTTTTAAAACATGTTGAACAAACTGAAGAAATGGCAATAGTAACGGCTAGAATTGAAAACTTAAAATTGCAGAAAGGGGTACTTGATGCTCAAGAAAAACTTAATAACAAACAATTAGAAGCACAAAAAATTCAAGATGAGATAACACAAGCAGGAGAGCAAGAACGATTTCTTGCTATTAAAGCTCAATTTGAAATTGTACAAAAATTTGCTATTGCTGTAGGAAAGGATACTCCTTTTGTAAAGGCTATTGAACAATTTGTTGGCACACAAGCTCAAAGACTGGGTATGGATAAACAAAAAGCTCAGAAAGCATTTAGAGAACAGTTAGGTGCTTATACTCCCGGGGCCCCAGGTACTAAAACATTAATAAAGGAGTTAGAAGAAAGTTTTAAGAAATCTAAAACCTTGCGTGGAAGTCTTAGAACAGCACGGGGCGAGATAAGCGAAGAAAAAATTAAAGGGAAAAGAGGTATTATACAAGGACAAATAGACTCTGAAAGTGCTCTAATTGAGCGAATGGCAACGAGACATGATCTTGAATTAAAGATTGAAGAGAAAAAACAGGAAATTGCAAATAGTGAAGTAAAAGCAGAGTCAGCGAGATTACAAAAAGAATTAGATGGTTTTGCAAAGAGAAGAACATTATTAGACAATCAATTATACTTAGATTTAGAGCGTCTTGGTATTAAAAAAGATGCGGAAATTCAAACTTATAATGCAGCTGTTAATGCATTAAAAAGACAAGGTAACTTAACTAGACAATTTGGAAGTGAAGTTAGTCTAGCTTTTCAAAGTGATTTAAAAGGATCATTTAATGAATTTTTTACAAGTGTTCGAGAAGGAAAAGGTGTATTAGAGTCGGCTAAAGAGGCATGGAATAGTTTTGTAATGAAAATTATTGATAGTTTACAAGAAAAAGTTACTGATAAATTTATTGCTCCTGTTTTAGAAAAAGGAATGGATACTTTATTTGGTAAGATGTTCAATGCTGCTGGTGGTCCTGTACATATGGCAGCTGGTGGCGCTATGAGAAGAGATCGTGTTCCAGCGATGCTGGAACCTGGCGAATTTGTTATTCGCAAGCCAATGGCTAAAGCAATCGGTGGCCCTGCATTACATGCAATGAATTCAACGGGTAAAGGATTAACACCTAATATTGAAGTTATAGTTAATAATCAAGGTACACCAAAAGATGCAGATGTTAATATGAAACCACAGATAGATATTGATAAAATGGTTGTAGAAATTGTTACTAGAGACATGCGTAATAATGGGCCAATTAGAAAGACAATGAGAGGTGAATAATGGCAACATATCCTACTGATGCAACATTAGATGTATCTACTTTTTCAGTTGTTTCATCTAATACAATGACTACCGATAATCCTACAGCTACATCATATGTATTACCAACAGTAGCTAGTTCTACTGCAGAAGTTATAGTATCTCTTGACGGTGTTACACAAGCTACAACTTCTTATATTCTCACATCTAGTACTACAATTAATTTTACTACTGCTCCAGGATCAGGAGTTGAATTAGCTATTAAAGTTGTAGCTATACCAACTAGATTTTTAATTAATAGAACAATAAATGATGCTTTAGCTGTAAGTTATAGTAATACCTCTACTACAACAATAGATTCAAATACTTTTTTAATTAATGCTAATACAGAATCATTTGTATTTCCTGTTTTAGCTAATATTACAACAACTCCTGAACTTTTTGTTTATATAAGTGGTCTTTATCAAGATAGTAATAATTATACTTATCCTAGTATAGTATACGATAATCAGGGTATAGATATTGGTGATAATACGGCAACAAAACTATTAACAAATTTTGATGGAGCAGATGGTGCAACTACGACTACAGACGCAAGTCCGTCTGCACATACTGTTACACTTTTAAATGGTGCTGCTTTAGATACAGCTCAAAAACAATTTGGTACTGCTTCATTAGAACTTGATGGAACAAATGATGACGTAAGAATACCTGCTAGTGATGATTTTCATTTATTAGGGCAAGATTTTACTCTTGAGTGTTTTGTTCGTCCTACTGGTAATACTACACAGACTATAGTATCTAGATCTAATACGGTAAATGATAACTATAGATTAGATTTACAAAGAGAAAATAATAATTTTGCATTTATTTATACACAAGAATCAATTACTAAAAGTGTAACTGGTGGAGGAACTGCTACAGCTAAAGTAAATCAAACTATTACTGCTACTGTTAATGGTACGATAAGTAGTAAAACAGCTTTAGTGGTTGATGGTAATGTTGGAACTATAGTAACAGGTATGAAAGTTACTGGAACGGGAATTACCCCATCTACAAATCCTATTGTTACAGTAACAGTGACTGATCAGCAGAATTTAGTTTTGAGTGAAAATCAATCATTGTCTGATGGTGTTACTTTAACTTTTGGTTCAGGCGATGTAGTAGTTGATACTAATGTAAATACTATTATACCGGGAATGACAGTTACTGGTACTGGTATTACCTCTGCAGCAGGCGAATTAGTTAAAGTATTAACGGTTACTAATCAACAAACTATTAAAATAGGAACTGTTAATAATACTTATGCCAATGTTCAATCTATTGCAAATAATGTAGATTTAACATTTACAATGCCAGTTACAGATAAGTTTATACATGTTGCAGTTGTTATGAATTATTCTGATAGTGAGAATGTTAGTTTATATGTAAATAATGTACGATGCGATACTCAATCTTTTGTAGGATTTAACGTAGAAAGTACACTTCTTGATGATGCACCTCTTTTACTCGGTAATGCTAATATTGATACTAAAGCTAATAACTTTGGTGGTCATATAGATGCTTTGCGTTTAGCTAGAAGTAGAAAATATAATACTGCTAATTCTATAGCTATGATAAGTGCACCAACTGTTATAGGAGGAGGTGCATTAGGGGCTATTCAAGCTGATGATAAACTAACAATTAGACTAGTAGATATGGAAAGATCTATAGTAGATAGATTTTCATCAATGGCTGATAGAAAACCAGATAAAGGATTTACTACTCAAGAAAAATTTGATGTAGCTACTTTTACGAGTCAAGCAGGTTATGAAAAACGTAGACTTAAATCTAGACGACCAAAACGTCAATTTGGTTTAACCTATACTAATGTATCAGGAATGGAAAAATCAGCTATTGAGAATTTTTATCGAGCTAGAAATGGAGAATATGAAACTTTTACTTTTGACTTATCTCATATTAATGAATCTGGTACGTTACATACAAGATTTGGCGGTGATTTATCTATTACAGAAGTACTCTCTTCAGGTACAACATATGTCGATAATTTTTATACGATATCTTTTACATTACAAGAGGTTTTTGATTAATGACTGGTCGTAATTATGACGTTATAGTACAATTTCCTAATAATAGTTTTGAGCTTGAAGGTAAGTTTGAAACAGGAAATGTAGTAATAGGTTCTACTTCTGGTGCTACTGGAGTTATAGCTAATATTGATTATACTGCTAATACACTTAAAGTTAAGTATTCTAATATATTTGAAAAATTTAAAACTTCAGAGAATTTAACTTCAAAAGTTTTAGTTCCTTTAACACAGAATTCTAGTATTACTTATAGTAATTCTAATACATCAACAGCAACAGTAAATTCAGCAGATTTAGCAGCTTTTAATGCCCAACTTCCTGATGTTCGAATAGCAACTAGATTAGCGCCTAGTACTAATACATTACTTTTACCTATATCAGCAAATTCTAATTCTGAAATAACAGTTATTTTAGATAATGCTCAATTAGCTCCTGATCAATATATTTGGTCAAATGATTTAACACCGAATGTACAAGGTACAATTAGTCAATATGTTACAATTGGAGGTTCTAATACTTTTTCCAATATTGCAGCTTTAGGAGCTAATGCTGTTTTTCTAAAAAATACAGTTCAATTAAATGCTAATAGTACGGCAACTTTACGAATAGATTCGGGAAATCTTCAATCAACTATATTTACAGCTTCTAATACTAATTCAGCTGCTGCTATTATTACTGCAAATAGCAATGCTATTACAAGTATTACTAATTCTCCTTTTATTGCAGAAAAAAATGCTTTTACACAAAATCCTATTGTAAGAATGATAAGTATTTATTATCCAGGAAAATATTATCCTCTTAATAAATATGGAAATCCTTCTGGAGATGGTGAAAGGCGTGGATGGCCTAATGATTTTCCTTTTAGACTTGCCGAAATAAATGGAGATATAATTTCGGATATTAGTTATAATGTTACATATGATGGAGCATCTTATTCTCCTTATCCTATAAATATATCTGCTATTGAACAAGCGTCAGACGGTAAAATTAATGATTTAACTATTAATATTTTTAATTTTGAGGGCGCAATTAGTTCATTAGTTGAAAATTCTTTTATTGCTGGTAATAATACTGCTAATGCATGTATGGCTATGGTTAATAATCAATTAGTTCATGGTATTGATCCACGAACAATTAATTTTACACCGGCTCAAGTAGGTGGATCTACTGGTAATACTGCTTTTGATACATTAACTAGAGCAAGAGCTAATGGACTAAATTATGATAGTTCTATTGTAGGTAGTTATGGACAAGCAAATGCTAGTTTTACACGTAGTCAATCACTATCTAATACTGTTAATGGTGCATGGCAAGAAGAAGCAATAGATAGTAGAGATTTATTAGGAGGTGTCGTAGAAATTAAAACTACTTTTGCTAATTTTTTAGATTATTGGCCTGAATATAGTACTGTGAAAACTATTTATAATAATGTTTATGAAATGGTTAGTACAATGCCTTATAGAGTAGGAGATAATGTAAAAAGTAGTAAGGGAACTACACAAGCTACAATCACTGCAATTGAAGAAAATAGATTTTTATTTTTATCAAATAATTTACCAGCTACTACAGCTATTTCTGATCCATTATATATTGTAAATGTTGAGGCTGATCCAGAAGCTTTTATTGAAGATGTTTTTAAAATTGATTCTTTAGAATCATTAAATGATACAGTAGCTACTTTTTCCTTAGTTTCTTGGTTACAATATTTTAAATATGTTATACCTAGCAGAAAATATTATAAAAATACTTGTGGTTGGGAATATAAAGGTGCTGAATGTCAATATCCTGGACCAGGGGATGGTACTGTTGGGTTACCTATTCCTGGAACTACTAAAAAAGGTAATCCTAAATCTGTTAAAGCTGATGGATCTGAAACTACAAATCCTAGCGATGATGTATGTGGAAAAAGTTTAGCATCTTGTCAGCAAAGAAATAATGATATTCATTTTGGAGGATTTCCTGCAACTGGTAGAACGATTCCAAGGATGTAATTATGATAAAAGGATGTATTTTACCCTGGATACATTTATTCGGAGATGTAGGAGGTACTTATCGTTTATGTTGTCATATTCGTAGAGGAGCAGAAAGTGCAGCACCATCTTCTACTCCTATTTCATCAGTTTTTAATAATAAGTATTATAAAAATATAAGAAAAAATTTTTTAGCAGGAAATACTCCTGGTATTTGTCAAGAAGTATGTTATGATAAAGAAGATTTAGGTGCAGAATCTAATCGTCAACAAGTAAATAAAAGATTTGCTCAATTTAGTAAACTACAAGATGCTACAAAAGAAGATGGAAGTATATCTAATAACCCTATATATTTAGATATTAGATTTAGTAATAAATGTAATTTTAAATGTAGAATATGCGGTCCAGGTTCTTCAACAGCATGGATAAAAGATGCTAAATATATTTCACAGTTTAAAAATTCTCCAAAGATTCGAGATTATTTTACTGATAATGATGATTTCTGGGAATATTTAAAACAAATTAAAGATTCAGTAAAATATTTTTATTTTGCTGGTGGCGAACCTTTAATAATGGATGGTCATTATAAATTATTACAATGGCTTATAGATAATAACAAAACAGATGTTGAACTTACATATAATACTAATTTAAGTACTTTAATATATAAAAATTATGATGTTTTTGAATTATGGTCTAAGTTTGATAATATTTCTTTATGGCCTAGTGTAGATGGTTATAAAGATCATTGTGAATATAGTAGAACTAATTTTAATTGGGATAATTTTGAAAAGAACATAAAAAAAGTAAGAAAATATGTACAAACAGTTAGTTGTACAGTATCTATATATAGTATATTAACTACTGTTGAATTAATTATTTATTTAAAATCTATAGGTATATCTACATATTTAAGTATTTTAGATACTCCAACTTATTTAGATTGTAGATTATTACCACCTAATATAAAAAATATAATTATAAGAAAATTTTCACTATTAAAAAAGAAATTTTCTTTTAGCGAGTCTGAATTAATAAATTTTAATAAAACTCTTTTATATTTACAAAATGATACTGAAAATGAAGATTATCTTTTAAAAGAGTTTAAAAAATATAATCAACAAATTGATAAACTTAATAATATATCTTTTATAAAAATTTATCCAGAGTTAGAACAATGGTACGAAATAATATAATAAATTATTTAGGAATTTCACATAATTATTTAGATATTAATTGCATTACTATTATTAATGAGTTTTATAAAAATGAATTACAAATTAATTGTATTGAAGAGTTAATTCCTTCTAATATTAAAAATAGACGATGGATGAAGGATGTTAGTTTTAAAGATATTAATAAATGGGCACTAGAACATGGTATAAAAGTTTCATTGACAGATGCTCAAGATTTTGATGTAATGGTATTTGGATCAAAGAATTTTAAATATCCAATACATTTTGGGATGTTTTTAAAACCATGTAATATGTTACATCTTGAAGAGGGGAGAACATCAAGATATGAATCAATTAGTAACGAGTGGAGCAATTGCCTCTGGGCAATTTACAGACATAATTCCTTGGTATAATAAATATCTTAATTTACCGTATTTACACTTAGGCGATAATCCTGAAACTGGTATCGATTGTTTTAATCTTTGTAGACTTGTCTATAAAGAACAACTAGATATTGAAATTCCATATGATACATCTGATTGGTGTAATATAGTAGATGAAGATTGGTATATTAAAACTCATGATCGTCCTTTTGAAAAAGGAGGTACAGAAGCATATGGGTGGAAAAAAATACAAACTCCTGAAAAATTTAATGTTATTACAATGTCTTTAGGATCAACTAATGTTACAAACCATTGTGCATTGTACATTGATAATAATAGGATATTACAAACTATGATTGATCATGTTAGTTGGACAGCTCCTTATGGTCGTTATTATAAAAATTATACAATAGGAATATTTAAATGGATTGGTATGCCAAATTAAAAGAAGATATGAATAATCATGCATTAAGAGATTATCCAAGAGAAGCATGTGGTGTTATTTTAAATGATTTTACATATGTTCCTTGTGATAATATAAGTATGGAACCTACATTTACTTTTATATTAGATCCTGCAGTTTTTATTAAGTATGAAAATATTTGGGGAATTTTTCATTCACATCCAGGCGATGATAAGCCAATTCCAAGTCAAGACGATAAAATCAGTGCTGCATTTCAACAATATAAATTTTTAGTTGGCTTCAATAATAAATTTTATATATACTGGATGAATAATAATATTGACGCTCTTAAATTTGATGAATTACGAAAGGACCATTTTAAATAAATGTTTGTAACTATTAAAATTAGTCCGACTTTTAAAGATTATTTTAATGATTTAGAATATCAAGTAGATGTTAGCTCATACTATGATATAGAGTTTTATCTGCGTAGTGTGCATACTTATTTTGGAAATTATATAAAACAAATTCAAAATGGTCAATCTCAAGAAGGTTTTACTTATTTAGATAAAAATTTAAAAGTTATTGAGCGCCAATCTTTTCCTTTAAAAAAGATAAAAGATGGTGATATTATTTATTTAGCTCCGGTAATATGTGGTGGTGGCGGCAAAAGAGGATTTATTTTTGCAGCAGTTGCTGTTGTTGCACTAGCTTTTATGCTTCCTGCAGCTCCAATGGCACCTGGAATGATGACAGCAATGTATGGGTCCGTAGGTGCAGCCCCTACAACTCTTGGCGGCTCACTACTGAGCAGTATGGGAATGGCTTTTTCTGGTATGCCCTCTTTTGTTCAAGGTATATTAGGAAATTTAGCTCTTTCTGCGATTGGTGCTCTTTTTACTTCCAAACCTAAAGGTAAACCTATTCAAGAAACAAAGGACTCCGGAACTCGATCAGAAAATAATATGTTTGGTTCTCTTCAAAATTCTACTACTTCTGGTACTCCTGTTTCTGTAAATTATGGTTTAATGAGAGTTGCTGGACAATTTTTAAGTGGTTATATATTAAGTACTCAACATGGGCAATCAGAGTCGCCAACTGTTCAAGCAATATTTGATGCTACTCAAACTCCAATTGCTAATAGTTTAGGAGCAGATGAATAAATATGGTAACTACAAAAGAATATATTTTTTATGATGAAAATAAAGTTCCCTATATAGTGGGATCTAAAGGTTGTTTTAGTGCCGGTACCCAAATTACTATGGCAGATGGTACAAAGAAAACAATAGAAAATATAGAATTAGGTGATTTAGTTTTAGCTTTTGATAAAAAAGGTAATCTTGGCCCTGCTAGTGTTAATAAATTATATCATCATGAAGATGATGAGTTTTTAACTATTAAACACTGGGCTGGAGAGTTTACTGTTACGCCTAATCATTGGTTACTTCTTGAAGATGGTTTATTTTTAGAGGCAGGAAAATTTACAGAAGAAGATCAAGTTGTTACTCATGATGGTAAGTTATCACCAATTGATTCAATTGAATATGGTGGAAGAGGTGAGAGCTATAACTTTACAGTTTCTCAACAACATACCTATATAGCGAATGATATTCGAGTACATAATAAAGGAGGCGGTGGTGGAAAAGGAGGCGGAGGCGGTGGTGGTGCTGTTGAAGATCCTAATACTTTATATTCTACTGATATACTTTTTGTTACTACTGGATTTGGAGAAGGACCTGTTTATAATATAAACCCAAATGGTCCTCAAGATATTGAAATTCAAGAAGGTAATATTGATGATTTAATAAATTTAGATGGAGATGGATTAGAAAATACAAATTTATTTAAAACATTAGCTAATAGAGGAACTATAACACAAAATGCATTAGATATCTTTGGTGAGGAAGTTGTTACTCCTCAAAATTTTTCAACACCTGTTAAACTTAAAAAAGGAAATGTAGCTGGTATAGCTGAATCTAAAGTTGAACTTCAAGCAACTAGTACAGCTACTGCTTGGGATGCATTACGTTTTGCTTTTGAGTTAAGAGGATTGATTAATCAAGATAGTCAAGGCAATATTCATGGTCACAGTGTAACTATTTCTATTGATATATTTGATTATACAGGAACTACACAAATTGTTGAAACTGTAGAAAAAGAAATTAATGGTAAAACTAATACATCATTTAGATTTGATGTTACAGTTTTAATCCCTGAAGAAGCAAGATCTGCACAAGGGTATAAATTTACAATTAAGAAAACTTCTGATGATAGTGATTCTTCTAAAATTCATGATAATGTTACAGTTAAAGGATGGTTTGAAATTGAATTTAAAAAACAAGCATATCCTAGAACAGCTCATATAGGTTACGCAATTAAGGCTCATTCAGAGCATACAGGTGGAGTTCCAAATTTTACATCATTAGTAAAAGGATTGCTAGTTAAAGTTCCAACTAATTATAATCAACCAATTTTACAAAATGGTCAAATTGATTGGAGAGAGGTAGAAGTAGTTGATGATGCATCTGCTAGTAATTCAAATTCTTATCAAAAGGCTGGTTATAGTTTACAAAATTCAGGTCCAGATATAAAACTAACTACAGATAGACCAACAATTTATGAAGGTACATGGGATGGTACTTTTGTATATGCATGGACTCAAAATCCTGTTTGGATTTTATATGATTTATTAACAAATACTACTTATGGAATAGGTGTTCCAGAAAATGTAATTGATAAATTTAAATTTTATCAAATAGCTATGTATTGTGATGCTTGCAATACTGTAGATGGTAGATTTGATGGTGTATCTGCTTTAGCAGATAATACTTTTAGACATAAACCTAGAGGTACTTATACTTCTATAAGAGAAGCTCTTATTGGTTTAACTAATTCAACTAAAATTGTAGAAAGAAGATTTACTTTAGATATTACTATTTCTGATCAAGGTCAGGCGATGGATATTTTAAATGAAATAGCTTCAACTTTTCGTGGCGTACTTGTTTATACAATGGGAAAATTAACATTAGCAGTTGATGTACCTAATGAATTACCTGTAGCTATGTTCAATGAAGCAAATATAAAAGATGGCTCATTTCAGATATCAGGAATTAAAGAAAGTGAGCTTGTAACAGCGGTTGATATTAGTTATATAGAACCTACTAATCATTATAATCGAGAAACAGTTCGCATTGATACTGCAGAAATGAATGATGGAACAGAAAAAAATTCAATAGTAAATGTATCATCTTTAGATTTGATTGGTGTAACAAGAAGAAGTCAAGCACTTAGATATGCACAATATCAACTTGCTGCATCTCAATATTTACGTAGACGTATTGAATTTACTACTTCTATTGAAGCTCTTACTTTAACTCCTGGTGATGTAATTTCTGTATCTCAACAGCAAATAGGACTTAGTTTCGGATATGGTGGTAGAATTAGATCAAATTCTTTCCTTGCACCTACAGTAGGTTCTGCTAATGCTGCGCAAAAAGAAATATATGTAGAATACTTTACTGCGCCTAATATAAATGAGAGTGTTTTTACTAGTAACACGTATCCTTTAGCAATGAGAATATTAAAACAAAATTCTGATAGTGTTTATTTATATATTCTTGATAATGACGCTGGTAAGTTTTCGCTTTTCACAACTCAAGATAATGTACAAGCTAGTTCTAATGGATATGTACTTTCTAATGCTAATGTTAGTTATGGTATTGATGGTGCTAATGTTACAGTTCTCGCACAATATAATGCTGTAACTAAAACATTTGATGCGGGTTTTAATGGTTTTCCTGCAAATAATAAGCCTGAAAAAGGTGATTTATGGATGTTGGGAGAAATGGAGGAACCAGGTACTTTTGGTACGGTAAATTCTGCCCAAATTTATACTAATAAAGCAGGAAAATTATTTAAAATTACATCTTTAAATAGAACAAGTGAGCACGAAGTTCAATTAAGTGGTATGGAATATATTTCTAATGTATATGTAGATTCAGATGAATATATTGATTATACTCCTACTGGCTATATTGATACTCTTAGTCCTTTTACTCCTCCTCCAGCTCCTAAATTTGATATTGTACAACAACGACGCACAACAGGTGATGGAAGTGTTGTTGTTGATTTACTTATTGATACTACTACGGATAGAGCAGATTATGGATTAAACTTCAGTACAGATTATCAAATAGCACTTCCTGATTCTACTGTAAGACTTTCTAATATTACATCAAATACTAATAATTTTATATCTCCTAGTTATTTTAGACTTGGAAATGCTAATGTTATTACTAATGAAGCTATTGATGGAGGATATTATGGAGATGTAGCATCTGTAGTTCAAACAAATTTAGATTCTTTATTTGCACGAGGAGGATCTAAATATCCAGTAACAATTGTTGGTAAAAACGGATTTCATAGTAGCGTAGGAGAGGTAAAATTATTATGCACATCTGCTGCAGTTACTGATACCACAGCAGGCGATTCTCTAGGAAATATTGCGCTTACTGTTGAAGGTTTAAATGTTGCTTTTGATTATAATTTTAATAAACATATGCTAAATGTTAATGATGATGATCAATATCCTCAATCAGGTAAAGATTTTGTTACATTTCCAGTAACTGAATATTCTAATACAGGCGGTGTTGAGTTTGATTTTGTTGGTTATAATTCTAGAGTTACTGAATATACATCACAAATAGTTGCATTTAATGCAAATTCATCAGGTACAATTACAAACGGTTCATTTACGATCAATCCAAATCAACTTATTATTAAAAATGCTGTTGGAGATGACGGTACTACACAATTAATTCAAACTTTTCCAGATACACCTTTTTATATTTCATTACAACAATTATTACAAGCAGGATTATATTCTAATAATAATTTTTATGTAGGTGGCTCATCTTTTTCACATACTCAAGATAATACTATAAATGGTACTTCTCATGTTGAGCCTCTTTTAATTAAAGCAAGAGACGTAAATGAAGTAACTGCTTTTATTGATGGAATTAAAATTACTTCTTCTAGATTAACTTTATCTACAGATGATACTTATCCTCAAACTGTTACTGTTAGTAGTACAACTGCTGGAGAAAAATTAAAAATTATAACTGATGTATATACTGTACCAGCTATTGAAGTAGGCGATAATGTTCAATTTGCTTCTGGTAATACTTTTCCTATTGTTTCTACTAGTTATGATTCTGACCCTGAAAATGGCGGACCTATTGCAATTACGGATGCTGCTCAAACTTATCCTGTTGTTCTTACTACTTCAAGTCCACATGGATTAAGTAATGGTGCATCTTTTGTAGTTCGTGATGTTGTAGGTATGTCAAATCTTAATGGTAATACTTTTTATGCAAATTCAACTGGATTAACTACTTTAGAATTATTTGATAATGAAGTTAGAACTGCCAATGCTAATGGTAATCTTATGTTAGCTTATACTTCAGGAGGTAATATATTTACAGCTAGTGATTTACAATATAATCCTGCAATGACTCAAAATAATATTTATACTGTTACAACAGGACGTACTCCTAAAGCAAATATTGGTGCATTAACAGTAATAAATATGTCTCCAGATATTCCTACAAGTTTATCAAATGTAAATTATGAAAGCAGTGTTTCAACTCCTTTATCTAAATTTAGTTTAGGATATAGTAAAGCTACATATCCAGGATTATTACGATTAGCTAATAATGGTATTTATAGTTTAAATTTTGGAAGTACATATGAACCTGTATTTTTAGAAAGTAGTGATAGAGTTATAAGAAATGCACGTTTAGGACCGATTTCTATAAGAGCTAGAAATAGAAATTTTCAAGGAAGAACAAGTCCTTTTGTAACTAAAAGTACTTATGTTGAAACTATTCCTATTCAACGTGTAACTAATTTAGAAGTAACAGAAAGTTTATATATAGATACTACTGTTGGTGTAGCAGTAAGAGCAACTGTATCTTTTGATAATATACAAGGGCAAGAAGTTACTGATTATGAAATATCTTATAGATTAAGTGGAGGTGCTACTGATTTAACAACATTTAATACAGTAAAAGTTGGCGCTATAGGAGCAGATAGTGATGGAAAAGTTAGATTTACTATAAACCAAGTTAATCGTGGATCTGTTGGAGGTACTAATAGTATTATTATTAGAGTAACTCCCTTAAATAGAGATATTAGAGGTATAACTACAGAAAAAGAACATATTGTAATAGGTAAAACTGCAGCTCCTAAAAATATATTTAATTTTACTGGGGGTCAAACAGATACTCAACTAACAATGTTATGGGAATATGTAACAACTGCTGCAGGTGCCTTACTTGATTTAGATTTACAAGAAATTTTAATAAGAAGAAGTAGAGGAGAAATAAGTAATACTATTGCTAATTTTAATGTAGCAGTTCCTTTTGCAAAAGTTTCGGCAGGTACAACACGAAAATCTGTTCCAATTGATAGTTTTGGAGAATTTACTTATTTAGCAAGAACTGTTGATACAAGTGGCAATTTTAGTGAAGATATACAAGGATTTACATTTACATCAGTTAAACCTCAAGGATCTATTTCTATGGCTCGATATTCAGAAAGTAATCCAGGAGGTAATGTAACAGTAGGGTATCCTAATACAAATCGAACTGAAGTTAATTATCCTTCTTTTACAGCTAATAACTTTGGGCTAGTTTATGCATTACCAAGTGCTGATACTGCTAAATCTAGTAATGAGATAGATAATGCTAATGGAGCAACATCTGGTTTTTCCGAAATAAGTGGATCTCCTACTGATTTAGCAGTAACAGGTGAGCAAGGAGTTTATTTAACACAAATTAGAGATATAGCATATAATAGAACTTTTAGTGTGGATGCAGATATTGAATTTAGTCAAGGTATTAAAACTACTTATAATGAAATGAGAAGCACTGTAGAAAATGGAGATGAAGTTACAGATGCAAACACTGCTTTAACAACACAGGCTAATGCAAATATTATACAAGCAACAGGAATTGCAGCTCTTTTACAAAACTCATATTATGATGCAAATAATAGAACATTAATATCTGGTTCTTTAGATAGTCCTGATAATGTTTTTGCTATTTGGAATGAGGGCATATCTTCACCTCCTGCAAGCGGTGATTATTGTAATGCTAATTCTTATGCTCTTATTGCAAATGTTTTAAGTTCGGAACAAATTTTATTAGGTGAATCATATTTTGCTAATGGTAGTTCTACAGGTAGCAATATTCTATATAATGTTTCTGCTGCTCTTGATGGAACAGGAATTGGGACTGGAGGTAATACCTTTTCTGTAGTTAATTTACTTGATTATGCTGATGAAACTGTGACTACTTATGAGGGAGGTTCAAACTTTTTAACGGATCAGACATTTTTACGAACTTCTACTAGTGATAATGTTTGGTTGCAAAGTACTCCTGTTTCTAATGGTAATGTAAATACTATTTCTTTTACAGCTAGCGCAGTTAATGATGGCTTTAGTATATATAATGCACCTAGTCAAAACTTTAGGTGGATGCAATTAAAATTTGTCATAGATAACAGCAATCCTGATCAGGCAGACTTTACATTAGATAAATTTAATTATACAATAAACAAAGAACAAGAAACTTTTACAATAAGCGAAGCTTATGCTGCAGCCCCAACTGTAATTGATATAACAGGCGCTAATTTTATTGATACACCATCAATTAGTTTAACACCATTAGAAAATTCACCTAGTACAAATGTTATAACTCTTATAGCAACAGCAATAAGTTCAACAAGTGTAAGTGTAAAAGCTTTTATTACTAGCGATGGAAGTGCTGCTCCAACAGGAGGACAGACTACAATTAATCTTACGGCAACAGGAGCATAAAAGATGGCGTTAATAGACTCAAATACATATATAGAACCAACAGCAGGTACTGGTTTAAATACTGCACGTAGTCAACAAAATAATAATTTTAGATCATTATTAACAAATTTTGCTAGTGTATCTGCGCCTACTACTATTAACTTAACTAGTACTGGCTCTAATTTTACTGTTCCTGATGGTACTCTTTTTCATAATACATCTGTTAGTGCATTATATGTAAGTGATTCTTCATCTCAAACTAGTTATCCTATGACGGGTACTAATTTTACACGACGTGGTATTTCTTATAGATTAGAACCAACAATTGCAGCTGCAATGTCTAATGTAGGTAAATATGAATTAGGCGAATTAATTCATGTAGTTACAGGGACAGAAGCAAATTCTCGAATTTATTTAAAAATGACTGCAGGCGGGCAAGTTGCCGATGTTGGTGTATCACCTGATAATAGTGTTAGTAGAGCACAATTAAAAGATACTGCTGTATCTTCCGCTAAAACTCAGTTTGTAGGAACTGAGGCTATTATTGAAACAAATATTGATACAGGCAGTAGAGCAGGTCTTACAAGATCTCATACTTTAGATCTTTTTGGTAATTTACTAACTGGATTAGGTAATGTTGGTATTGTATTTAATGCTGCAAATGCAGTAAGTAATGTAGGTTTAAAAATAGTTCAATCACTAGGTACTTTTCCTGCATCAGGAGAGAATGCTGGATTATTAGTAACAGCGAATACAGGTAATGACTTAGCACCTATTGGTGCAAATGTTATAATGCAATCTATTACAGGTGCAAATGCTATTACTGATACTGCTAGTTCTCAAACAGTGGCACCTCTTATTCCAGTAGGTACTATGGTAATGTGGGGTAGTACATCAATTCCTGCTGGTTGGCTATTATGTAATGGTGATGGAATATCGCGTACTACTTATGCTGGATTATTTGCTGCTATTAGCACAACATATGGAGTTGGTAATGGCTCTACTACTTTTAATATACCTGATTTTAGAGATAGATTACCATTAGGAAAGGGAACAAATAATAGTTCTCTTAACGCTGCAACTACTGGTGCTGCTGCTTCTGCTGTACAGGCTACTGCTTCAGGAACTGCTTCGTTAAGCCCAACTACTGCAACTTTTGCGACTTCAGCAAAAGATTCATCAACTACATCAGCTCTAACAGCTGTATCTGCAGGTGGCCATACTCATAATTTAACTATACCGAGTATAGTTGTAAATTATATTATCAAATCTTAATAGGGGGAAAAAATGGAATATATTAAATTTGAAATTGATAATTTGACAAATGATCATGTTTTTTGTCAGTATAGAGAAATAACAGAAGAGGGAAAAAGTGAAATAAAAAATCGTGTATTTCCTTTAGAAAAACTTACAGAAGAAGAACCTAGAGTAAGTGAAATGGTTCAAGGATTAATTGTTCATATATATTATGAGCAAAATGGCACTAATATTATTACTGAGAAAAAAGATGTTAATAGTGTGATTGTGCCTTTAGATGATGATGAAAAAGCTTTTTGTGTAAATACTGTAAAACAAGCTTGTATTGAAGAAAAATGGGATGAATTATTGAAACCTCCTTCTGTTGATGAACAGGTAGAGGATTTTATAAAACAATTTTTTGAAGAAGAAGATGAGCCTTTAGAGCAAAAAGATTTTTTAGCAGAATTTTTTGAAGAATTAGAAGAAGAAAGTAAAGATCCAGCTTAGTAAAGGAATAATTAATGGCGCTTACCCGAATTACACAAACTGTTATAGAAGATAGTGCAGTCTCTACTGTTAAAATAGCTAATTCTGCAGTATCTGAAGCTAAAATTGCACCAAATGCAGTTACTGCTGATAAATTAGGGGCTAATGCAGCAAGTAATGTTTTAGACACAATTACGGATGCTACTACTGATGTTAATATGGGTAGTAAGTTTTTCTTTGATAAATCTGATATTGCTTTAGGTATTGGAAATGTAGTACCAATGGCTAATTCAATTAGTGTTGGTAATCCTGCTAATGTTATTATTAGATATATTGGAGATAAAGGTGGTAATGTTATTATTGGCGATGCTACCGGTACAACTAACTATGCTTTAGATATACGAGGATCATCAAATGTTGGAGCTCTTACAGTTAGTACTCTTACTGTTAATAGAGCTTTAATAACTAGTGGAGCAGGTCTTCTAACTCATTCTGCTGTTAGTGATACAGAATTAGGATATCTTGATGGTGTTACCAGTGCTGTTCAAACACAATTTACTGCAGCAGAGACTAGACGTACTAATAATATTGCTGGAGCTATCTCTACAGTATTAACTGGTGACTTAACTGCTGATAAAGCAATGATTACTAATGGTTCTGGTAAAATAGCTGCAAGTGCAGTTACTGCTACTGAACTTGGATATGTTGATGGTGTAACTTCCGCTATACAAACACAGTTTACAGGTGCAGAATCAAGACGTACTGCTAATATAGCTGGTGCTATTTCAACAGTACTAACTGGTGATTTAACTGCTTCACGAGCGATGGTAAGTGATGGTTCAGGAAAAATTGCAGTTGATACTGGTGTTACTGCTACAGAACTTGGGTATTTGGATGCTACTAGTTCTATACAAACTCAGTTAGACGCAAAAGCAGCTTTAGCTGGAGCAACATTTACTGGTGAAATGGTAATGCAAGATGACCTTACAGTTCAAGGTAATCTTACAGTTCTTGGAACTAATACTGTTGCTAATACACAAAGTTTAGTAATTCAAGATAATATGATTATGTTAGCTAATGGTACAACAGGCTCATCTTCTCTTGATGTTGGTTTATTACTTAATAGAGGTAATCAAGGTAACGCATTTGTAGGCTATGATGAAACTAATGTAGCTTTTGTATTGGCTGAGACTAAAGATCCTGTTACAAATACAGTAATTAGTCCTACTAGTTATGCTAATTTAGTTGTAGGTAATGTTGTTTCTGATACAATATCAACTGGAGCTATTTCTGCTACAACAATTACATTATCAGCTGATGGTGGTGTACAAGTACCTAATGATGGTAATATAGGCTCAGCTGGTGCAACAGATGCCATGCAAATTAGTTCTGGTGGTATAGTTACCTTTAAAGATGATATTTTAATTAAAGATGGAGGAACGATAGGTAGCGCTTCTGCTCCTACAGCTATGTCTATTGATTCTGGTGGTATTGTTACATTTATTGATGATATTAAATTAAAATTGGGAGGTACGATAGGACCAACATCCCAGCCATATGCTCTTACCTTCCCTATAGGATCAAATGTAACAGTTCATCAAAGTATAGGAATTGCAGGTAACACATCCCCATTTGCAGGATCAAGTCACCCACATGAAGTTGGAGGAGTAGTTTTAGGTACACCAGCTAATCTAGTTATGCGAACTGCCAACGTTGGAGACGGCGCCGCTAATCTTATAATTGGCGATGCCACAGCTACATCACCATATAATTTAGATGTACGTGGTACAGCTAATGTAGGTGCTATAACTGCTACAGGTGCTACAGTAAGTGGATTAACTGCATCACGTGCTTTACAATCAGATGGTAGTAAAGGTTTAGAATCCTCAGCTACTACAGCTACTGAATTAGGATATATAAGTGGTCTTAGTAGTGCAGTACAAACGCAACTAGACTCTAAAATAGCTACTACAGTATCTGCGTCAAATGATTTTGTAACATATACTAGGGTCAATGCAAATCTTAATGTTGTTCAAGATAATGTCGCAGCTATTACTGGTGGCGGAATATTATTAAGACCATTTACTAATTCTCTAACTGCAGCAAGTACAGCTAATACTTTCTTCTTAGGTAAACCTATGCCAGGTGATGGTTTAGCTAATGTGTTAAATGTATCTCTTGATGGAATTGTTCAGACTAAAGATAAACCAGGCACAGCTAATAATGACTTTATAATGAATGCTGTTGCCTCACATGCTTCTATTGTATTTACCGCTCCCAGTATTCCTGTGGGAACAAAGGTTGTAACTGTTGTATTTGCCGCCTGATGAAAAAAATACGACAACTTACTACAGAATTAACATTTAGATGTAATGCAAAATGTCCTGCATGTCATCGTATAAGAATTAACAAAATTAATCTTAATGATTTTAAATATACTTATACTCTTGAATCTTTTAAGAAACTTTTTTATCCAAAATTATTAAATAATCTACAAACATTAGTTTTAAATGGTAATTTTGGTGATTCTATTATGAATAAAGAGTTTCGAGAAATTATTTCATATGTTAAAGAACATGGAACAAAAATTTTAATTCATACTAATGGTGGTATTCATGATCATAATTATTGGACAGATGTTGGTAATATTTTAGGTAAAGGTGATATAATAAATTTTGATTTAGATGGACTTGAAGATACTCATCATATTTATAGAATAAATACTAATTTTAATAAAGTTTTATCTAATGCTAAATCTGTTATTGATACAACTAAGGCAAGTGTTCATTGGAAGTATATTGTTTTTGATTATAATAAACATCAAGTAAATAAAGCAAGAGAACTTGCTATAAAAATGGGTTTTTCTACTTTTTCTACAGTTAAAACAAGTAGAGAATTTAGTATTCCAAAATCTGGTAAATTTATACATAGTAAAAAAACTAGAAAATATGAAGAAGCTGAGAAAAAAATTAATTGTATATGGGCAGATTGGGGTAAATGGTATATTTCTCCAGAAGGGTTAGTATTTAGATGTTGTTGGACAGGTGGTCATTATTATGATAATGATAATTCTCGTTTTTACTATCCTCCCGACTTTACAAAAAAATTTAATGGATTTTATGTTCCCATAGAAAAAATTATTAGTTATAATTATTGGAGTAAACTTAGTAAATATCTTGAAGGATATGAACGTAGTTTTCCATTATGTAAATCTCAGTGTGGGAAAATAGTAAGTAGTATTGAAAAGATAGAAGAAAATCTTATTAAGGGAAATCAACAAAAAGTTGATATCCATAATAATCAGTAGGGAAGTTAATAAACTTTATGAAACCTGTTAGTAATGTAGATACTTATAATTATAGAGATTTAGGTAATTGGACATATCAAGGTCCAAGAGAAATGGTCGTAAAAATGATTCAAGGTTTTGGACCGCCTGATCATGTTGAAAAATCACCAGAAACAGGTACAGCTAAATCTGTATCATTTTTTGATGTTGATGGTTTTGATATAGTTAGAATTGTAGATTCTAATGCAAATAAATTACATCCTTATCTATCTAAAATTTATGTTGAAGGAAGTTTATATTTTACTGTTCCAGCTCCATTAATTGGCCCATTAAAAGAAGCTTCAGCAACAATTATGATTGATGAATTAAATCAGCTAGTTACAGGTAGGTGTGCAAGTTTAAGTATGTGTGCTGTAACTTTAAATTTTGTAGTAGATGTTGTAAACGGTATAACTCCTCTTACTCGTCAAGAATATGACCGTAGAATTAAAAGAGTAATAGATGATGGAGTTATTGATCCTGCTGTTCCATGGTGGAAAGATGAATTAAATGAAATGTCTACTAAATTTTATTCTAATGGTCTATTATCTGAAAAAGAAATTGAAAAAGTAAAAGAGGAAATTGCTATGAGTAGAAAAGAAACTAATATTCTTGAAAGTCTTAAAACTAAATTAGATCATCTTCATGCACGTATTTCGCGTATAGAATCAGCTTTAGAAATGAAAGAACCTAATAGAGAACCTGATTTTATTGATGAAGTAGATGATGAAAGTGGTGATGAACCACAAGATGAGTCTCATGTATTTAGATTATCTGATGATATTTTAGAAATTTCAATTGAAGATGATGAAATAGATGATACATTAGAAATTAAAGTTGAAGGCGTGAGCGTTACTGATATTGCCGAAGAACATGAGCATGAAGATGGAACAGTTCATTCTCATTCACATGACGGACCACATACTCATGATAATGAAGAAATGGAAGTTGAAGTAACTATCGAAGAGGATAAAGAAGATGGCTGATACTTATCAATGTTATCCTAAAGATAAACAAATGATTAAAGCTAGTAAACCTAAAGGAAGAAAGAAAATGGCTACTAAAAAGAAACAAGGTTATAAAGCACGTAAAGATGAATCTATTGCGATGCGAGTAAAAAAGAAGCGAACTAAAAAACAGCTTAAAGCAAGTCGTGATGAATCTTATGGCAAATTTGGAAGTAAAGCGAAGAAACGTGGAAAGATTAACCGTTAGTCACTAAATTAGAAATATATAAATAAAATTTTGACAATCGACACATTTTTTGAGATTATAAAGTGTGGCTAACCGATCCATAAAAAATTAAAAATCGAAATTTAAAGGAGAAAATGTTATGCCAAGCGTAATGATGCATAAAGTAAGTGGAACACTTACTGATGATGCACAATATAAGGATTTTAATGAAATCCCAACTTCAGCATTAGCTTCTGGATCAGTTGTTGAATTGTATCCAGGAACTTATAATGCTATCTCGTCTGCAAATGCATGTGGTGTTACCCTTAGAGGTGTTGGTTCACCTGCTAGTGTTGTAATCCCTAGTGTTACAATTTCAAGTGGCTCAACTGGCGTTGCTCGTTTTGAAAATATGACAATTGGTTCTGGAGATGATACTACTCCAGTTATGAATGTTGTTGGAATTACAACGAGTGCCGGTATTTCTATGAAAGGCGTCGTTGTTAATACAGGCGCAGCAACTAGCCCAGCGGCTATTGCTAATCATGGAACCGGAGCTGTTGTACTAAGACATTGTCACTTTGAGGATGATGAAGCTATTGCACCAACTGCTGTTTCCAGTGTTTGGTCAAATGGAGCAGGAAACGTTCTTGAATTCTGCAATATTAATTCTACATCTACCAATCAAGCTCTTGCAGGAGTAGCAGGTACTACGACTTATCGTATTACTGGTGTATTCCAAACAGGTGCTGGCGGATGTAATACTGGTGGCGTTGTAACCACTGTTAGCTCAAACCTCTTCCCATCTGTTGGCTCTGCTAATATGTAAGATGAGAATATAAGGAGAAAAGAACTATGGGTATGATAACCAAAACAGTAACAGGTGACGCAGAAGCCCTTAAATTGGTGTCTAATTCTAAAAATGCACCACTTGATCCTAAAGGTGGTACTAAATATGCTACTTATAAAGGAAGTGCAGCTCCACGCGCTGCTGGTCCCGTTAATAATCAACGTGGTAAATGGGGCGTAAAAGTCGCTCCTGGATATGTTGATCAAGGTCCAGTAGAAAGCGCAATTGGAGAATCTAAAAAGATTGCTTCAGAATCCCTTGTAAAAGGAACTGGACCAACTGCTGGTACAGTAAAAGCAAAGTATACAGCGGATAATGACACACCAATTGAAAAAGGTATGGGTGGACCAGTTTATGGGCCTCTAGTATCTAAATGGGGTGATATGTAATGGCTTTTGTCAAATCACGTAAACAATTTGGACACGCATTAGGTGATGGAAACGTCATTGATATTGGCGATAATCGATATGGTTTACGAGAGGAATATGATCCAAAAGTAAAGGAAAAAACTTTACAGTATTATAATACAGGTCATAATATTATCGTCACTGAAGTTACAAACGAAAAAGGTCAGGCAATAAGAACTGACCGTATTATTCCTCATGTAGAGGAAATTGAATTAAAGGAATGAATATTCCTGAAACTTTTCAGCGAGGACCAAAATACGATAAAAAAAATAAGAAATTATTAAAAAAACGTATTAAGTCTTCGTTGAAAAAACAGATAAAGAAGAAGAAGAAACAGAAGAAGTAGAAGCTAAATTTTTTAACCAAGAATATTTATAAGGCGCACACACTAGTGGTTGCGCCTTACTTGTTTCTACAACTTTTTTATATATTTGTTTACTATTTACATCTACACTTAAAAAAACGAAATCTTCATCAGTCATCCAAGAATAATCAAAATCTATACCATCTATTGTAATAATTTTTATAGTATCTTTAGCTGGTGAAGCTTTTACTAATTGTTTACTAATTATAGCTCTATTAATATCTATTTCTAATCCAATTTGTTTTATATGAGGATATTGTTTATGTACATCAAACATACTATATGGGTAAATACCGCTTCCTACTAATATTAATGTTTTACATTTTTTAAATTTATATCTTTGTTTTTTATCTACTAAAGTTTTAATAATCCAAGCATTTCTTTCTGATTCTTTATAAGCTAAATCAAGACCTTCATCTAAAAAACGTTTAAATAATATAAGTTCGTTTTTTAAAATTACATCTTTCCATTCTTTTTCTTTTTTACCTATATCATTCAATGTAAATTTTGAGGATTTCATTTTTAGATATTATAGCTCCATTTAAATTTATTTTATTAGATTTAGGATAACTAGGATTTTTTAATATAGAAGTTATTATTTCAGGTAATTTTTTAAAATTAGTTTTATAACATACTTTAAAGTAATTGTATGGTTTTAAAGTTGTAGCTCTTATAAATTGTTCTTGTTTTTGTCCATCATCTCTAGGAATAATTATAGCAGGTATACTACTTTTTAGAATTTCCATTGTACTATTATATCCACCATATGTTATATATAATGCACAAGAACTAAGTAATTTATACATATCCTCTATAAAAGGAACCATAGTTACATTGTCTTTTGTTTTAGATTTTATATTTTTAAGGTAACGATTAGCAATTGGCATTATAAATTTATAATTAGGAAATTGTTCTGCAATTTGTGTAATTTCTTTAAATACTAACATTCCTTCTTCTTTATTAAGTCCTGTACTTACAAAAATATTATTATTTTCTTTTTTATGTTTTTTTATATTTGGATTACATACATATCCAGTATAAATTATTTTTTCTTTTAATTCTTCTATTATTTCTGAAGGATTATGCATCCGAACTCTATCTGAAACTAAAGGTATATAATCAGGATCACTGTGTACAAGTACTGTTTCAGCATAGTATTTACATATTACATTTTGTGTATGTGCTACCCAATCTTGTAGACTCTCTTGATGTGGTTCATCCCATGGAAAATCTCTAATACTTATTATCAGTTTTATCCCACGTTTTTTTACTTCCTCAAAAAATGAAAAGTATTCGTGAGAAAATTGATGTCTACAAAACGGGAATCCTTCGCATATAATAACTTTTACGGGATATGTATCAAGAATCTTAATCCATTCTTTCTTACGGAGTAAAACAAGTTCTCTACTCATTAAGAATTTAAAAATGTTTTTTATATCGCTTGGGATATATGCCTTTAAAAACGAAATTCTTTCACAACCATCGTAAGAAATTGGTGGATCAAAAAGTTGATCAACTACTAAAACACGATGTGTTTTCGCTACTTCTTCCGCAATAAATTTCGTTCTCATACAATGACCTATCCCACGGTAGTATTGCGTGAGAAAAACGATCATTCACTAATAAACTCTATAATCATTGGAAATACTGGTTCTATTGCATTAGCACATTCAACAGCTATTTCTCTATGTTCTTTCTGCGTTTCTGGTCCTGAACGAAGTCCTATATAATGTATCCAAGAACGAATTGTTCCATTCATATATAATTTACTCTTTGTGTTACCTTCTGGTAGAACTGCTCTAGCTTGTTCTTTTGCAATTCCAGCATTTATAGCCCAATTATATGCTTCAAAAACTTCTTGCATTACCATAGATTGCCTCATTTTCCAATTTGCTTGAATATTGGCATTATTTACTTCTATAGAATTTTGTCTATTTTTATTATCTTGAAGTCTTGCCTCTCTCATTCTAAAATTTAAATCTTCTGTAGGATCAGCATATCTTTGACTATATTCTTGAAAAGAAAAAGAACGATGACGTAAAATTTGACGAGCAATATCTCTAGTTGTCCCAATTTCTAAACATGCTGAAACCATTTCAAAAGGTGACCAATGTTTATGTTTTATTAAATATTTTAAAAGTTTTTCAGCAGTTTTATCATTATGTTGATTATCAGGATTAGATACTCGTGCGCAAAAAGCTACAAGTTTTTCTAAATTATTTAGATGTTCTCTATCATCTTGACCATAATCAATAAAAATATCTGATGGTTGTGAGTAAGAAATTAATTTAACTGTCATTTATATTTTTCCGTTTGTATCCATTTTTTACCGGTTTTAATAGTATCTACTGGTTCTACTTCTTTAATATATTCAAAAAAAGTTTGATTAATAACTTTAACTTGAAACATTGCTACTCTATCATAAGGATTAAGTTGTTGGGGTTGTCCTGTAGTATTATATATCATTAAAAATATTTCGTTTCTAAATCCATATCCAAAATAAGTTGGAGAATCTAATACTATTAATCCTTTTTCATATGCTATATTACTATCTGTCGCTACTTGTAAATATGCATAAGGATCATCAATTTGTAAATAAAAACCTGTTTTAATTATTTCTGTTTTAAAAGGTGCAATAATACGAACAGCATCAATACAGGCTTGAAAACTGTAATATAAATCAAAAGAAGTAGTTTGTTCTATAATCCATGCTTTTCCAAATTGTTTTTCAACTTTTTGAGCGAAACTACTTTTTTCAAATTTAATATTATAAACTTGAGAGGTCATTTAATGGCTCTTCTCCGTATTTTCCACTTGTTATTGCTTCTAAATTATAAGTTTTAAGATTTATAAGTTTTTCATTACGATATAATAAATCTTTACTAGCATTTAAATTTTGAATATATTTAGCTTTTCCTTTAATAGGGAGAGCATTTATTAACGTATTTAATGTTTTATATTCTTTTGCTAGTCCTTGTGCTCGTTTTGGCCCAATTCCTTCTACACCATAAATATTATCACCTTTATCTCCTTCAATTATGCGTGATAACATATATTCATTAGGAGATATATCAAAAGTTTCTTTTAGAGAATCTTCTGTAACTTCTTTTCTTCCAAAAATATTATAAATGCTTACATTATTATCTATTAATTGGTATAAGTCTCTATCAGAACTTACAATCCAAGTATGTTCATAATTAATTGAAATATTATCAACTAAATATGTGAGAATATCATCAGCTTCTACACCTCTAAATTTAAGGCATTTTTCATCTAATTCATCAGGTAGAATATTTAGAACCGCAAAAAATTCTTCATATTTTTTTGCCTCTTCTTCTTCTTTTGGTTTTTTCCGATTACTTTTATATTCATCAAACATATCTATTCGATAATAGCTTTTACCAAAATCGAAACAAATAATAGTTCTAATAGCTTCATAGCTTTTTGCTAAACTTTGTACAGTTCTTTTATAATCGTGAGCAAAGTCATTATAATTTATACGATGTAGCCAACGATAAGCTAAATTATTACCATCAATAAGTAATAAATTATTATATGAACTGTCAATAGTTGTAGAGAGTTCAGCTAAATCATTCCAAGATTTTGTGTTCATGTTATTCTCCTGTATTATAAGTATTATATACTACAGAAGTCAATTATGCAAGATTTGTTTGACTTTTAAGTGCTTTAATCCAATCATCAAGCTGGGTTATTTTAAAATGACAACCAAAAGATTTAATTTCTACATAATGATTTACTTCTATAGCATCATTCCAGCCAACAAAATCTTTTGATCGATTCCACCTAAAGATAAGTAAAGGTTTCTTTTTCATAACTTCTGCTTCTCTTTCTGTTTGCCTCCAAAAATTAAGTAAATCGGTAGTTTTAGCAGTTAAAAGATTATTCCATTGTATATCTTTATAATGTTTACATTCAATACAATAAGGCCAAGCAGCAGTATCATGTGGAGTCCATAAATCTCCTTTTAAATATTCAATTGCTCCAGAAAGAGGCATACGTTTAAATTCTATATCTAAATGTGCATTTAAGTATCTTTTAATTTTAGCTTCATATGCAGAACCTTTTATTTTACTTTTATTTACCATTATTTTTCTCTTTTCAGATCAAGAGTCACACAATGAAAACCCCCACTAATAACTCTATCTTGTCTTAGTTCTAGCGGTATCACATCGATTTTGTGTTTTCTTAATTTTTCTATTAATTGTTTTTGTTTTTTATCTACTACTGCTAGATTTGGAGATATGCTAAGAAGATTTAACCCAATCCACTCACTTGCTCCCCATGGAACATCATATCTTTTTGGAGAAGTGTAACACTTATCAATCCATATTTTATCCCATGATTTAAATAATTCTGGTTCGTTATCAGGAGTCACTCTACTAGCATTATATAAAACTAAACCCTCTCTAAGAGGAATTATTGTGCTATCTAGATGAGCATAAGAGTATAAATTATGTAAAATATGAACTTTATATTGATTTCCTAAAACTTCTTGTAACCATTGTCCACCAAGTTCGTTTCCTGTATTACTTATTTGATAAAGAATATCATTGTTTATTCTCATACAATTAGCAGCTTCAAACATTGGCTCTTTATTTAAAAGAGTTGGTTTTCTATTTATATCATCAGTTTGATAATTTTTATCTGCATAACTAGGTCTAGCAGCTTTTATCCATTCATAACCATTTTCTTCGTGATATCTTTTGAAAATATATTCATATGCTTTATTTTCGTTTTTTCTATTTTCAATAGGAGAAGGTGTTTCAATAATTTTATTTCCGATTACTAAAGTTAAATCTCTTGGACAATGCCAGTGCCATTCAAAAAAAGTATTTACAGGTAATTCCGGTCTATAAACTTTTATTCCTAAGTTAGTTAAGGTTTGAGATAGTTGTTCTAAATCTTCAATTTGTTCTCGTAGGATTTCTAATTTCCAAATTCCTACTTTTTTTTCAATATATTCTTTTTCATATTCTGGATAAACACAACTCATAAAACTTTTAGTGGGAGTAGGAATTTTACTACCATTTGCCATTCCTACTATTACTTCTTCTAAAGAGTCCCATTCATTATTACAAGTCATCAATAAACCCAATTACTTTTGCCTTACCAAAAGATCTTTCTCTTTTATAATAAATATTACTTATAAAACTTTTTTCATCATGATCTGTATCGTTCAGATTCAGTATTTTTACTGTCTTATTATTATACTTAATTAAAAACGGATAGTCATCTTGTTTATTAAATTTAATTGGTACTTGTTTTTGAATATTTATTACATCTTTGTCGTATAGATTATTCTCTTTTAGGTATTGAATTATAATATTAAATACTAACTCAAACTTATTATCTGCATGAATTTTAGAAATCAAATGCCATAAATTATTATTAGCTGCAAATTCAACACCTTTTAAACTTTCGATATTTGCATTTCCTGTTTCATACCATTCACTGTTTTTTTGTTTAAACATTTTAAAATAATCTGATAACCATTTATTGTCTTGATATTTACGATATAATCCTTCATAAAACACCTTGTATGACATTCCCTGTTGTTTAGCATAGTAAGATACAATGTTAGTAAATCCATGTGAATGTAGCGTGGTCATCCAAGCAGCGTAGTTTATGGCTTCTAGTATATCTTCATGAGACATTGTAGAGGTACTATAAACCCATTGAAATGTTTCTTCTATACCGTCAACTTCATTTGGTACAAATGAATTTATTACTCTCCATTTAGTACCGCCTTGTTTTGTTAAGTATAGTTCTGAGTTATTAAGTCCAAGTAATCTATATGTCTGAATCATAATATCAGGAGAAATATCAAATAGTTTGTAGTATGTATTTTTGAATTCTTCCAAGGTATCTTTTGGCAATCCTAAAATCAACTCAACTTTTAAACTAATCTCGTTCTGTTCACAGATTGTAAATATTTCTTTTACTTTATTAACTGCTAGATTTTTTCTTTTAACTGCTGCTAAAACATCATCGTTTAAACTTTGAAGAGATACTGTAAGATATTTAACTGTATCTGTTTCTTCTGCTAGTCGCTTAACCATTTTAACAACGGCTTTGTTTTGGTTCTTTGCATAATTAGTTTGAAAGTTAATTTTACGCCCACACTGAATTTGCTCATTTATAATCTTATCTACTATAGCAGAGTCTCGTTTTACCAACATGCCAAAATTTGCATCTGCCATATCTATTCCTATAAGCTGATCATGAGCAAATATCCATTCAATTTCATTATAGATACGATCAAGATTAAACTGTCTAATTTTATTATAAGTTAAACTACCCCAGTCACAAAATGTACACTGATATGGGCATCCACGAGTATTCTCTATTGTGCTTAAAAACTTTAATGATGGATTATCTTGTAATATTAAATCAAAGGTTCCATCAAGATATGGTGATGGTAGCTGATCTAAATCTATAATGCGTTGTGCTATATCTGTTTTTTTAACTACACCTTGTTTATTATAGATGATTCCTGACACTTTATCTAAATCATCTATATGGTCTAACACCTGTTTAAATGCTATTTCTCCTTCTTGTATAATATGTACGTCAATATACGGATACAATTTAAAAAAATCAATGTTTGAAATCTCCATTTCAGGACCACCAAACACTGTAATAACATTAGAATTTAACTCTTTAATACGCTTTGCAAGTGCTAGATTGTACGACCGATTCCACATATAGCATGAAAAACCAATAACTGTATCTTTAGCTAGTACCACAGCTGTTTGTTCAAGTGGTTCACGACGAAATATTAATTTATTAAGTTTGAACTCATTTGTCGCAAAACTACTTACATAACTCCAAATCATTCCAACAGAGTATGGTAAATAAAACGTATCATTCTCAATGCTCATGGGAAAATTTGCCTGTACTAGACTTATTGATTTCATTTTATGCCTATCCTAATTGCAAGTCATTGTATGCCCACTCTGCAAATTTTTGATTTTCTGATAGACTTAAGTGATTAATGTCTTTAGAGTGTTCTTTTTCAAAATCATAAGGGCCATCATTTCTCCACCCCGACAATTGATCTAATCCATAAAATTCTTCTTTTTTATATTTTTTTATATCTTTATGATACTCTGGATAAATATTTCTATAAAGTCTATAAACACAATCTATTTTAGATATCATATGTTGAATACACCAAGACTGATATTGTGATTGTAGTCTATGCGAATGCTGTATCAAATGGTTTTTAATTTGTTTTATATGATAGTTTCTAATATGACTAATAACGTTTCCTGAATGTATAGTAGGTTTCTTAGAAAAAGGAGAATAATTAACTTCATCTATTTTAAAATTAAAATCTTCTATAGATGCTTTATTTCCATAATCATCATCATCAAGCTCAAATCTGTCACTACCTGCTAATACAATTATAATTATTTTAGGATCGTATTTTAAGACGTGTTCTATTTGATAGCAAGTAAAATAATTACTTGCATCACATGCAGACATATTTAGTAAAGGTAATTTAAGCTTATCAGCTAATATTTTCGGCCATGTATTTTCTTCAGTACCGTAACTATAACTATTACCGCATATTGCTAACATTTATCTCTTCACCAATTAAATTAGATACACAAACTCTATTAAAAAGGCCACCTCTATTAAAATTATTATATTCTTCTCCTCCAGTACCAAACATTATACAGTCAGTTGGTTGAAGATTTTTATAAGAACATATTTTATAATAAGTATCTTTATACGTTTTCCAATTATAATCAATACTGTAATTAGCAATATATTCTAATCCAATACCTAAACTTACATTATTTAACATGCTTACTGAATTTAAAATATCAATTGAGTCATCATTATCTTCTTTTTCAAATCTTATACCTATTCTTAAATTTTCAGCACCATGAAAAGCTTTTGATAGAGAGAATGTTATCATATCAATACATTTATGTCTAAGATCAACATTTATATTTCTAGCGCAGGGAAAATGGGCAAAATCTAAAAGAACTGGAATATTAAAATAATCACAAGTATCTAAAATAATAGGAAGTGTTTCATGTTGCCTACCGGAATCACTAAAAGGCACAGAAATAATAAGTGCATCATCTTCTTTTATTTTAGTATCCTCTAGAAAATTCCAATTAATTTTATCTTTAAAACACGCCTTATGATACATAAACTCACCTTTATAAAAAAGAAATCTTTTTTCTTTGTGTCTCCAATGAAACGTATCAAAAGCGTGAGCTGTTCCATTACAGATTTTTATGTTTTTATAAAGATGTATATTTTCTAATTTATTAAATTCGCTACATCTTAACCAGTATTTAAATGCTTGAATAAATTTTTTATTTATATTAATATCATAAAGATAATGAGAAGGGTTAAGTGACATCATCCATTCTTTTAACTTATTATCTGGTATTGCTTTTGCCCCTCGTAAGTCCATTAATAAAATCCTGATACTTGTAATGTTATTTTATTGTGAAAACCTGCGTTCGAAGAGAGATGTAGTATTTGATCATTAAATAAATAACCTGTATTTTTTCTCCAATGAGTTACAATTTTATCGTCAAATTGTAAAAATTGTCCATTTTCCCAGTCAGTTAAAAACATATTAGCTCTAACTTTTTCATCTTGTCTGTCAGGAAATTTTTTAGTAATTTGATAGAATATATCTCTATGCCAAGGTATAATATTACCTGGTTTTTGTAAAATTACTGATACCGTAATTACCTCAATATCTAGTTGATCTTCAAGTTCTTTAAAATCAACTTCATCTTTTTCAAAAAACTTTTGATAGATAGCTGTATTTTCCATACATAAACTATCAGGGAATCCTACATTTTCATGTAAATCCGCTTGTTCAGTTACTTGATGTTGTATACATGAACATTTATATTCTTCCCAATTTACTTCTAAAAAAGGTGTAGTATCTATATCAAATGTAACAGGTTCAAATATTTGTACCATTAATTTTTTCCTCCAAATCTACCGGCATTTGATCTATACGTTTTTGCATATGATTATAATTATATTCTAATATATTATTTACTTTTTGAGAAAGATTTTTTACTTGATCTGTGGTCATAGTACAAATTCTTTTAACTTCTTTAAATGCCATCAAAAATCTTTTTTCATCATCTACTACTTCATCATAGCTTTCATCTATAATAGAGTCAAAAGTCTTATATCCTACACTTTTTATATATTTTAAAGTATATGGACGACCGAATAAAACATAAAATTGTTTATAATACATTGGAATATATATCTTTTCAGTAATATAAGGTTCATCACTTTCACTTTCTGGTTTAAAATAAGAGTCAAGAACTATATTAAAAAAAGCTTTACTTATTTCTATGGAATCTACAAACTCAGGTATATTAGTTAAGTCTTTTCTATTTTCTAAAAGTTTATTTGTTACATCTATGTGAAAGGACTTATTATTATCTTTTAGATATTCATATAAATCTTTCTCTTTTCCAATAGATATTATAGCATCATCTAATAGATTATAATGTAAAAGTAAGGCAGATACTAATGCTCTATACTTTCTATAAGGCATATTAAAAAGATAATTAGGACAAGTATATTTTTTTGTTTTTTCTGAAGGGTCTGGTGTATAGAAAGTATATTCTAACTTGTTTATTGCAGCAAGTTCGTTAAAAGAAGTATATATAAAATTATCATAATTAAGAATACATCTAGAAATTATTATGATTTTATTGTGAGGTATTTTTGTGTTAGATAAAAAAGTATCAATAACATTTTGTTTTATAATTTCGCCATCGAAAAAAAGAACTAAAAAACCTCTATTATTTATTATTCCAGATAGTACTTTTTCTGGTATAAATGAATCAAGATTGTAAGGTTCGTTCGATGTAAGAAAAGTAGTACCGTAATATTCCGGATTTAAAAAATCTACTGGATATACCCAAGTATCTAATGTATCGCATAAATAACTAGGAATAAGGTTAGCTTTTTTATTTTCAAATAAATCAGTTATAAAAGGATTTATCATCATACCAACTTGCCTGGTAAAATGTCGATTCTTTTTTTCTTTATTAGAAATAGTATCTTCTTGTTTTTTATAATAATCAATAAATTTTGTAGAATCTAATAAATTAGGAAGAGGACCGTTTGGTAAAAAATTATCAAAAATTATGTTCATTACCTACTCCTAACAAATAATTTTCCATATTTTCAACCCTATTAATAATGTGGTTAAAATTATGTTCTAATATATCATCAATTTCATTATTAAACTCTTTTAACTCATCTAAGCTTTTACTACACAGTTTTTCTAGTTCTATCATGGCTTTTGCAAACCATTTTTTATTCATAGTTAATGCCCATAATTACTTGTTGTTTCTTCAAAGTATTGCATTAACTCGTTGTAGCCTCCGATATATTTATCTCTGATAAAAATTTGCGGTACAGTTTTAGCATTAGGAACTGCTTTTAGTAAATCTTTTTTAGACCATAAATGATTTATATTTCTTTCATCAATTTTATATATTTTTCGTCTTATGAATTCTTTTTTAGCAAGAGAACAATACATACAATCGTCTCTTGTCCAAATTGTTGCTTTTAGCATAACCTATTTTACTCCTTTTGGCAACCTTTATCTTTCTTCAGATTTTTTCGCTGAGAATTTTCCGCCTGGATATCTAGATTCTAATTTACTAATATTTTCTTTTAGTACTTCATAAGGATCAAGTTTAAGAGCTATACATGCTTGTATCCAATACCACATTATATCTCCTAATTCACTTTTTAGTTTTTCTTTATTTTCTTCGTTGTATTTTTTACCTTGAAAAAAGATTTTTTTAACTATATCATTAAATTCACCGATTTCACCGGATAATCCAATTGACGCAGTTGAAAGTCTTGGAACATCTAATCCTTCATTAGCAAGTGTAGCAATAGTTCTCATATATACATCATTTGATTTACTTCCTTCTGATGTAACACCATCAACAAAAGTTTGATAATTATATAAATCTAACATTTTTTCTCCTATATTTCACATCCATCTGAATCACAGAATTTATTTGCATCAGCATTTTCTCCTTCTTCAGATAATAAGTTAAAGTTTAAAGGTTTTAGTGTTTTAGCATAAGCTTCAATTTCTTGTCTATCAGTAGTAATATATGGAGCTTGTTTATATCCATGGTCTGAAATTGGTAATAATGAAACACCTTTTAATCGAGAATCAAAACAAGAAAGTGCTCGTGCAATTTGATCGGCTTCATCCTGTTTAAACGTAATTGTAATAGAAACTTGGTTATCTGCCCAATAATGTTGCATATCTGCTGCATTTGCAAATTGTTCCCATATAGACACATTATGTTTTGATATAGTACCTTCAGCATGTATAACAGGAAAATATACTACTACTGTTCGTATTGGATCAGAAAGAGCAGGTTCTATACGATATCCAGCTTTTTTTAATATATCAATCATAGGAGATATAGCAGATAATCTAACAGTACGATAGTATGATTCGTTTTCTGCGTAATGTATACCAGGTAATGCACCTGCAACTAAACTTACTGTTCCTGAAGGTTTAACAGAAGTTGTTTTACGAGATAGTGGAACACCCATCCATTCTGAATATTTTTGATCTATATATTGGATATATGTATAAGCACGATCACAATATTCATCTAAGTACTTACGGCGACCAAATTTATTAATAGCTTCTTGGATACCAGATTGAGAACATCCAATTCTACGATTACGTTTAATAACATCATTGGTATCTTGCCAATGTACAGCCATTAAAGTAACTGCTTTTGCATAAAGATATGCAAATTTTAGTGTACGTTGATAATCCCAATAATCATTATGCTTAGTAGGAAAAGTTTCTACTAAACAACATAATTCATAAGATTCTAAAGATTGTTCAAGACAAGGATTTCCGCCTGCAACTCGACGATCTTTCCAGTCAGCAGGATCTTTCATCCTACTATATTGTTGCATATTTTTTAGCCAAGCAAAGCCTGGTTCTCCAGAAATTGCAATAGATTTAGCGGCTTCTGTATAATTCATTCCAACTTCTGCAAAGATAGAATTATTAGAAGCCCAGCGCCAACCACCAAACTTATATGCCCAAGGTTTATCACTATATTTTTTAGCAATTTCACTTCTTGAATCAAAGTCATTATTATATAAGTCATAGTCTTCTTGACTTATGAGATATAATTCTTCTGGCCCTATTGCTCCTGTTTCTACTCCTGCAGTTTCCCAATTCTTCATTTTCATAAATGCTATATCATTAGGAGTAGAAAAAGCAATTTCTGCGGTACGTCTAACATTGCCTGCAACTACAATTTTACCAATAATATTCATAATATCAGTAATATCGACAGAATTTAATAATGGATTAGTAGATTTTGCTCTTTTAATAAGAATATCTTTAATTCCCATAAGACCATGTTTTAATGGATCAGGACCAGATGCAACACCTCCAAAACCATTTATAGGTTTTCCATATGATCTAATCAATGAATAATCAAATGAGACAGGTGTAGAACCTTCCTCTAAATAAGAATCAATTAAACAAGATAATGCTTCTACCCAACCTTCTCTAGAATCATCAATATTAATAAGTTCTGGTGATCCTTCTGGTTCTATAGATGCAATTTTACCTGCACCTTTTGTATCAAATCCTACTCCTACACCTACCATACTCATATCCATTAAAAAAGCAAATGATTTTGATAGTTCTGCATCAATATCTTCAGTAGATACAAATGCACAATTATTTAAAGCTGCACCACCTTTTTCCCAGATGAAAGGTGTTCCCATCATCCATAATCCTCTACCTGGCGGCATCCATTTAAATTCAAAAAGACGTTCTGCTGCTTCTTCTGCTAATTTATGTGCTTTCTTTTCATTCCATGTAATATAGGATGCAATAGAATGAGTTTTTAAAATAGAAAAGAAACCTTCGACAACTCGAATTACACAGTCTGCCCATGTTTCCATTTTACCATTAGTTTTTTTACGAGAATATGTACGATAATATGTAAATTCTGAAAGGCCACCATAGCCCCAGTTTACTATTTTATTCTTAAGTTTTTCTTTGAAATCTTTACGAAGTGTAAATTTAATTGGATTTTTGCCTGGTGCAAGCATATTAGTTTTTCCTTACGCATTTAGAATTATTCAGTTCGACTCATCGTTACTGAATAGAATTTTATTTAATTTAATAGCTAATAATAAATTACCTCTATTGGATAAATGACAAGTACCTGCTAATTGATCATTTTCATTTGTCTTTTCTTTTTTAAAATATTTTTTCTCAGATTGATTAGGATGCCTTTTTAAAATATTATCTATATAATATTTAGATTTTGAAAATGTATATATTTCATGGTTTTTATTCCAAAAAAGATGTAGTACATTTTTTTCTTTTCTAGTAATACTTTCAATAGCTGCAAAAGTTTTATAAAGATTTGTAGCTTTATCAGTAGTTCTATTTTTTCTCATAGGTTGTGTATGAAATATTATATAGTAATCGTACTGAGTTTTATTGTTAATTAATGTTTGTAAAATATCAAATTCACTACCGCCAACAACTCCCCATGTTTGAACTTCACTATTAGATAACATACCTAAATAAAATAACCAAGAAGATTCGTGAGAAAATTCTTGATTTAAATGTTTTTCAGTATGATTACTAGAACTTGCTAAGTCAGCAAAACTATCTCCAAAAACTCCTATTATTTTATTTTTATATTCATTTGTTATAGTATAAGGTAGAATATATTCACAACAGTTACATTCTATAGATTTTATTTTCATGTATGTATTGTACTAATATTATCTTGTTTAGTAATAGATATTTTATCAATTAAAGGATGTGTAAAATCATGGGAAATAAGAAATACATTTAAATTTTTTTCTTCTGATAGTACTTCAATTAATTTTTCTTTTCCTTCATCATCTAACACACCTGTTATTTCATCAAGAAATAATAGATTTACGCTACTTCCACCTAATTTTGATAGGAGATTTCTAATTGCTAATAAAATAGCAGTTTGAATTCTGCTAAATTCTCCTCCAGATACAGTTTCAATAGGAGTGTCAATTCCGTTATTAGAGACAATTATATTTAGTTTTTCTTTATCTAATCTAAAACTTACTTGAAATTGACCATCTGATAATGACGATAAGTAAAAATTAATTGTTTCTTCAAGCTCTTTAGTTAAATTTTCAAGTTTAAAGGCAACAATTCCTGATGTACTAAATGCTTTTCTTAGAATAATTAAGTTGTTAAGTTTATTTGATAAGTTAATAATATCATTTTTAACATTAATTTGTCTACTTAAAAAATGTTCTTTTTGCTCTACTAGAGCGTCTGTTTTAGCATTATGAATACTTACTTTTTGATTATGATCAGTAGCATTTTGTATTTTTTCTGTATTTGTTATAACTTGTTTTTGTGTTGAATGTAAATCATTTTGTAATTGACTATAATTAGGATGTTCTAATGATAATTCAATATCAATAAGTTGGGATAATTGTTCAAATCTTTCTACTTTTTTCTGATTATCATTATATTTTTGCATATCCTCTTGATATGTGTCAACACGATCCTGAGCATATATTTTTTCTTCCGACCATGATTCAATTTTTAATACTGTTTCTAATAAGTCTTTATCTAGATCATTATGTAATTGTTTAGATTGAGAATTATCTATTGTTTGACCACATGCATAACAAGTATCAGATATATCAATATTCATCAATGATTTTTCAATACTTTGTTTATGTAATTTTACTTTAGTTATTTCTTGATTTATGTTTTCTAAATCAGAAAACATATTAGGATCTGTAATCGGAATTTTCATTGACATATTAAATTTTAAAGTATCACGTTCTTTAATATAGAAATTATTTCTGTCTATTTTTTTACATGTTTGTTCATATTCTTTAACTTCTTTTTCAAGAAAAGCTAAACTTTTTAGTATATCTTCATCAAGTTTAGGAATTTCTATAAAATTAATTTTTTCTGGTATTTTAGTATGGTTTAAAAATGATTCAATAGTTTTGATTTCACCTTGTAATATAGCTAATTCTTTTTCAATATTACTTATTTTAACTTTTAAAACTTCTCCTATTTTAATATATTTTTCTAAATTAAATAAATTAATAAGAAATTTTTTTCGATTAGTATCAGTTGCTTTTAAAAATTCTAATAAATCAATAGAACTTTGATATGTAAGTTGAGAAAATATATTAAAGTCTAATCCTATTAATTCTTGAATAGTTTTATATGTATCAAGTATTTTATGTTCTGATATATCTAAAATATCAGAATTAAATTGTTGAATAAATTTTACATTACTTTTTATTCCTGTTCTTTCCACAGTTATACAAAAATTTTCTCTATCAATTGAAAATTCTAATTCAGCCCACCAATTCTTAGATTTTGTCCATCTATTAAGAAGATCAGCTTTTTTTATTCCTTTTATGTTTTTATTAAATAGAACTTCTTGTAAAATTAACGCAATAGAAGATTTTCCACTCCCATTAGGAGCAGTTAATTGAGTAATTTTATCTTTATTAAATTTAATTATATTTTCTTGCTCACCATAAGAAAACATATTAGAAAATTTTAATGTATTAAGTACTATCTTTGACATATTCTAATCCTGTTAATAATTTATATTCTAACCAATCTTCGGATAGTTTTGTATTCTCAAAGTGTTTATCTAAGTTATCTTCTAGCCTCTTTTTATATCTTAATGTACTACTTCTCCAAGTTAAAAATGTTTGATAAGCATATCTACATTCCTTACGCAATATATTTTCAGCAGTATTCATTTCCTTTAAACTTTTTTCCCATCCGGTGTATTTAATTCTATGAGTTAAGTTATCATATGACTCATATAGGAAACTATTATCTTTTTCTCCTGGTTGAGAAGAATCATAATTTTTAGTATAATGACAAAAAATAGGTTCTAAACTAGTAAAAGTCATAAATTTTTTCTTTGTATTAATTGCATATTTTATATAATTTGGACTATCTTCCCACCATCCAAAACCTAGATTAGGATAAAAATCAGGATTATGACCACTATTAATAAGTATCTCATTATCTTCAATAAAATCAAATAAATATGTTAATGCTACTTGACTGATTGAATGAGTAAATTGACCGTATTTTACTGCTTTTGGGATTAAATTTTTTATTATTTTATTATAAGATAGAGGAATAAATTTTTGATTTATTCCTCTATCTTTACAATATTTAGCCGCATATATTAAATCAAAATCATTTTGACCTTTAAAAAGTCTTAAACTTAAAACTCTAAAGGGAATATTTAATTGATAAAAAGTTTCTGCACATACTTCACTATCAATACCACCACTCATACCTAAAACAAATTTATAGTTTTTATATTTATCAGCAAAATCTCGTACTAGAGAAAAATAATCATCTCTAATAGATTTTCCATGATTTTTATAAGGTGGAGCAGAAATATATGATCCTAAACTTGGAATCTTGACATGGCAATAATAATTTTTAGTAGGACGCATGAAAGTATTTGTTTGACTATATTTCCAATACGTTCTATTTATAGAAAGATCATACATTTATACCTAAATCTCTATACTCACTTAAAATTTCTTTTGTATTTTTAATTTTAACAAAATTTAGATAAAGCTCAAGTTCTTCAATTAATGTTTTATTTTTTAAATCTAATTTTGAATTTTCTATAGGCTGCGTAGCAATTTTTTTATCTATTAATTCTGAGTTTTTAATTTTAGATAGTTCATCTATAGAACCTATTATTTCATAAATAACATGATTAATATTATCTTTTTCTATATTATCACCAACATTAATTGTTTTTCTTAATAATTTAGGTAATTTTAAATCTTTAAATTCAACTTTATAGTCAAAATTTTGAGACGTAATTAAAGTAATAATATTTACACCATATTCTCTAGTAGGATTACGATCAAAAGTTACATTAAGAGGACTACCAGGATAATAAGCTGGATAATCCAAGTATTTATGAGCAAAATGAAGATCACCGAGTAAAATAAGGTTCCAGGGACGAAGTTTCTCGAAATCATACTCTGGTGTGATATGAGGCGGTACTTCACCTCGAATATGGGTGACCAAAATGTCTTTTTCATGTTTTTTAGTTGGTAAATTATCAATCTGCATTTCTCCATATGGAAAAAATTGGAAAAATGCACTGCCTTCTTGCACACGTTTATTTTTAGTAATAAGATGTACGTTTAAATTTGTAATCGCATTTTCTAAAGTAAAGTGCTCAAGAAATGTTTCTCCTTTTTTAGTTGCTTCATGATTACCTGGTATAATATATGTTGGTATATTAACAGAATTTATATAAGATAAAAATAAACATACTTCATCTGGTTCTGGTTTTTTATCAAATATATCACCTGCTATAATATGTACATCACAATCTTGTTCTAAAGCAACTAGTTTTTTAAAAAAAGTTTTAAATCTATTTATTTGCCATTTATAAGGAACTTTCTTTTTATGAAGAAGAATATGCCAATCTGCTGAATGTAAAATTTTCATTTTATAAAAGTACCACCAAATAAATTAAGCCCAAAAAGATACCTAAAACCCACATTGCACATTTTTCTTCAATTCCTATTGAACCATGTTTTTTAGCTTCTTTCCAAACCTCATCCCAATCTATTTTTTTCATTTTCTTCTTTTGATAAGAGTTTGCAATCCATCTTCCATGAACTCTGGATATGCACTTCCTGTCCCTTCCCACATATCAGAACCACTAAGTTCTTCTTCTTCACCTACACGAATACCTATTGTTTTATGTAGTATCCACCAAGTAGCAATAGAGGTTATGAATACAAACGAACCAATAACTACTATACCTTCTACTTGAGCTTGTAGAGTTGCATCTGAATTAAAGATAGGAACTAACAGTAGTCCAATTATACCAGCAACACCATGAACAGAAATTGCACCTACAGGATCATCAATACCCATTTTTTCAAATAGACTCATTGCGTAGGGGATTATTGCACCACCTAATGCACCATATAACACCGCCATCTCTGGACTTGGAGTATAAGGATCAGCAGTAATAACTACTAATCCTGCTAATGCTCCATTCAATGTCACATTAAGAATAGCTTTCTTTGTCCATATTTTAGATACAATCATTGCTGCTAGTAATCCACCTGCTGCAGCCATGTTAGTATTAACGAATATTTTACCAACTGCTTTGGCATCATCAATTGTAGAAAATGCTAATTGGGAACCACCATTGAAAAAGAACCATCCTAACCATAGAATTAAAGTTCCTAATGCAACTAGAGGCATATTGGAGCCGGGAATGTTTTGTGGTATACCATTCTCATCATATTTTCCTTGTCGAGGCCCTATCATAATAACAGATGCAAGAGCTGCAATTGCTCCGGCCATATGAACAATACCAGAACCAGCAAAATCAGAAAATCCTCGTTCGCTAAGAAAGCCACCACCCCATGTCCATAAACCTTCTAATGGATATATGACTGCTGTAAACACTGCGGCGAATATTAAAAACGACCATAGTTTCTTTCTCTCTGCAACAGCACCAGATACTACAGACATTGCAGTAGCGACAAATACCATTTGAAAAAAGAAATCTGCATACATGGAATGTGTTTCTGGTTCATTCCATCCATACATCATACCATAACCAGCAAATAAAAATGCGATAGATGCCACCGAAAATAGTGCGACATTTTTAGTTAAAATTTCTGTTACATTTTTTGTTCTAATTGACCCTGCTTCAAGAGCAGTAAATCCGGCGGCCATCCACATAACCATTGCACCAGATATAACAAAAAATATTGTATTCATTGCGTAACTTAATTCATTCATTTTATCATATATCCTGTTCGTATATCATTTAGATGTCCATCCGCATCATATTTAAATGAATCTGGATGATAATTATTTTTAAATTTATAACCTTGTTCTTTCAATTCTTTAATTTTATATTCTTCATTTTTCCATATAGGAATTGCAACTGTACCTATTTGCTTATTATGTAAAATATCATTACCTGTTCTTAAATGTATTTCAATAATTTTATTTCCAATTAATTCTATATTTAAAAAATCTATATCTATTATTTTATTTAAAAATGCTGGAAGTTTGATTTTAGGAGATTTTACACACTTCCATTTTGTAAATTTAGTAAGATTTTTTTCTGAATGTTCTCCTATCATCGCATGAAAAGATTCCCATCTAAATAGAGAATCTTTAGAAGCATTTGTAGCTTTATAATCTATAGAGTAATGAGTTCCTTCAAAGTATTCACACCAAAAATATCCAGGAGGAATATGTCCATGATGAATAATAAAGTCATTATCAATTTCAGGAATAAATGTACATACTTTTGCACCTATTCCCATTCCATATAAATTATATATAGGTCTTATAATAACTTTATAATGATTTAATGTAGAGGGTAAAGGAGTACAGGCAGGACCTGCTCGATAACCAAGCTTGAGAGCAATCTCTAATTTATTAAAAACCCATCTATATTGAGGATACAGCTCCCAAGCTTGATAATCTTCATCTATCATGTATGAGAATCTACCATTCCTATAACTTGGCTTAAATCACCTTCGAATGTATAAGTTCCAACATGGTTAAGTTTAGTATTAGGATCTAACCAAATCTCTCCTCCAAGTTTTTGCCATCTTCGGCAAAATGTATAATCTTCTGATAAATAACGATTATCATCTGGATCTTGAATTGTATCAAAAAATGAATAACAATATTTATTAAATTTAGTATCAATATTACTATCATTTCTATAATGTAATTCTGGATATGCTTCTCTCATTTTATCAAATACTCTGCGTTTAACACAAAAATATCCGGTTGATGCATCTAATACTTCAACAGCTCCATTTTCTACTTTTATCTGTTTTTTCTCAGGATCACTAAATTTAAAATTAATAGCATACTGAATAGGAAGAGCTTTTTTTGGATAAGCTGCTGCTAAAATATCTTTATCATATGCTAATGCTCGTAAAATACCATCAACATCAAATTCTATATCTGCATCTATAAAAAATAGATGTGATGCTGTACTTTCCATAAACATAGCTGCTAGTATATTTCTAGCTCGTGTTACCAAACTCTCATTTCTTAGAGTTGTAACACGGAAAGATATACCATGAGACATAAGAGCTTGGCTTAATTTAAACATCGAAAGAAAATATTGATCAGTAACTACTCCTCCATAACAAGGAGTAGCAAAAAATACTTCATAACCTCTCAATTTTTCTAGATCGATTTTAGCTACTTCACCTGCTACGTCTGTAAAAGCTCCAAAACTACGAGGAGCAGTAGGATCTACAGGCTCAGGAGATCCTACTAAATCTTTAAGGGACTTTTTCATGCTAAATCGTCAATTTCTTCAGTAGCTTTAAACTCATCACTGACATCACCAGCAAAAAAGGCTGTATTTTGCATTAACCATTCTTTTTGCTCATCGTAAGTTTGACGTTTATAAATACGATTTAAATCAAATAATTCTAATTTTAATTCGTCCTCAGTTAATTCCGTACTAGCTCTAGCAGGAATAGTAGTATATTTTACATTTTGAGGAAGGGGTCCAGTTTTTTCTTTTTTAACTGTAATATCATATCCAGTTTTTGGATCTGATGGATTTCCATATTCAGGATTAGACGCGTAGTCTACGATTTGACTATATATAGTTGATCGTAAATCAAATAATTTAATTTGTCCATCTGTTCGATCAATTACATTACATACATAAGAAAATTGAGGTTTATCTGAATATACAGCTTCATCAATATCTTTAAATGGGTTAGATGCAGAATTATCGAAACTTTCTGTTTCTCTACTAAATTCTAAGCATTCTACAGGCATTTTTCTACCTTCTGTAGTTGTTACCCAATAACAATAACGGGGTAATACATCTCCAATTAGTCGAAGTTTATTATCCCCAATATTCATAGTCATTCGTTGAATTTCTCTACGTTGACCACTATTTTGTTTTCCTTTTGCTTTATCCCAAGCAACCATTTTATCCTCCTTGTTGAACGTAAGTTCTGTGTTTAGGATTTATTCTCTGAAACCAGAGACTCATATCTAAAGTATATATAATTTTCATCATATGTTAAAAATGGATTTTCCATTTCTAAATCTGTTAAATATGCTCTAGGAATATAATTACATTTTTCTGATATTCTTCGCATACTTAAAATTTTAATATAATTAACTTTTAGTTTAGCATTTACATTATATGTTAAAATTTTTGGATTAAGCATATAACTTTGTTTTTCTTTACTTCTATAATTACAATAAATTTTTCCTTTTATAGAATCTAAAGTTCCTTGTTGAAATAGAAATGCAGGAATATGATTTATATGAAGTAATTCTAAAAGTGATTTTCCTTGCCATGTTATAAATTCATTATAGCTTTTTGTTTGGGCATAAGTCAAGATAACAATTGCAGCAGGATCGCCTCTTGCTATACGATAGATTTCATACCAATTAAAGTATATAATAACTTCTACTCCTGTACCATTCTAATCTTTTTGTTTGTTGTCTATGTACAATTGGTCCAGATAACCAAAAATCTATAATTAAAGGAAGTTGTTTATCATCGTGTTCACGAATGATTCTACCAATCCGCTGTTCCAGCTTAATAGGATTGTTATTAGGGCAAGTAAGAAACAATGTATCCAACCGATGACAACTAATACCTTCATCAAAGAGCTTCGTTGATAAGACAACTTTATATTTTCCTCCGACATTAGAAAGAACATCTTTTCTAGTTGATTCATCTGTTTCTCCTATTAAACATACACTATTTGGAATTAATTGTTGAATATCTTTTAACATTTGTACTCTCTCACCTAATATAAGAGGACAACGATTATTTGCAATCATTTGAATTGCTGTTTTTGCGATAAGTTTGTGGTAATTAGTATTACCACAAAGTTTATTTAATTGTCGAGACCAATCTCGTTTAGGATCAATTACTGGAAATCTAAAATCTGTTTGTATAATTTTTACAGAAGGATCATTTAATTTTCTAGGATCACGAGCAGATACAAGAAAAGGAGAAAAATAATCAGATAAATACACATGTTTTCCATCTTTTCTTTTTGGTGTTGCTGTAATTCCAATTTTAATTTTAGCATTTAAGTTATTAAGAGTAGTAGAAAATAAATCAGCAGGACAAAGATGAGCCTCATCAACAATAATCATTGAAAATGATTCTCTAAGCTGTGACAAATTATTATATACACTTTTATATATACCTACTGTTATATCTTCAACTTGTAAAAAACCATCGCCAATTTTACCTATTTTTATATTAGGAATTTGATGTTCTAATTCTTCAATCCATTGTCTAAATAAAAGTTTAGTATGAACCATAATAAGAGTTTTTATATTATTTCTAGCAATAATATTACAACCAGTATACGTTTTTCCCCATCCACAAGGTGCTTGTATTATTCCACTCCTTGCACGACCTTTTTGAAAAAATTTATCTACTAATTCTTGTTGTTCCCATCGTAGCTCACCAGAAAATACCATTTCTGTATTAGCTTCTTCGTATTTTCTATTATCTATAACTTCTTGCCACTCTAATTTGTGGTATCCATTACTTGGAACAACAAAATATAAATCATCTTCTCCTAATGTAGATAAAATTTCATCACCATTATCGTATGTAAAAAGACTAATTAAATTATTAGAGTCTTCTACATCTTCTTTTTTAATATATATTTTATCAGAGATATATATTGTTTTTACATTAGCTTTTTTCATTTTATATTATTAAATTCTTTTTTCATATCGTCAGGTAACTTATCTAATCCAACATATTTATGAGTACCAGCAAAATGAATTAAATAAGAATTTCTCATTTGATTATCTGTTTCTTTATCTTCTATTGGACAAGATGCATTTTTCATTGTATATTTGCCAGGTATAGAATTATATCTAGAGTCTAACCAAGTAATTTTTTCTGGATATTGACGACTATATTCATATACAAAAGGTTGATTAAGTTTAGACCAGAAAATAGGCCAATTATCACTTTTAATACTATTAACTATCCATTCATTATAATGTTTATTAGCAGTTCCATTAATAAATTGTACTCCTGTCTGTGGATAATGAATATTACCATGTATTATTTTTCTTATATATTCTGTATGACCGGGACTTCTAGATCGAAATCCTTTCATAATTGTATTTAGATTTATACATAATCCTATATTTTTAATTTTAGGTAATTCAAAATCTCTATATACCCATATATCATTATGAAGTAATATTATATAATCTGCATCATTAATTTTTAAACATATTTCATGAATTTGTGAGGATAAATCTTTTTCTCTATCATCATCTGTATAGATAAAACCAATTTTTTTAAATCCAGAATTAAAATAATCCCATTTTAAATCTTTTCTATTTAAAATATATTCATACCCTTTTTTCTTACACCAATTTTTAACTGACTTCATACATTTAAATAATAATTGTTGTGTTTGGTTGACTTCAAAAGTACTATTTTTAGAATCTAAATTCCAATTATCTACATATCCTTTTCCAACAAATGATTGTAATACTACTACTTTCATATGTTATTAAATTCTTCTTGCATATTTAAAGGTAATTTCTTAAAATTATGCATTTTAACTGATCCCCATAAATGAATTAGATAAGAATTTTTTATTTCTTCTTCAGTATAGTTGTATGGATATCTTCCACTCCATTTATTTAAATGAGGAATACAATTATATTTAAAATCTAACCAAGTAATTTTTTCTGGATATTGACAACAATATTTATATGTATGATTTGTTCCATCCCATATACTAGGAATTGCTTCTGATCTCCAATCTATATTAGATATATCTATATTTTCATCCCAATCATTATTTTTTATAGTACTAAGTACTGAAGTATTATAATGTTTATTTGCAGTTCCATTAATAAATTGTACTCCTGTTTGTGGATAACGAAAGGATTCTGTATAAACACCTTTAAATAAGCATAATCCTATATTTTCAATTTTAGGTAATTCAAAATCTTTGTATATCCATATATCATTATCAAGATTTATTATATAATCAGCGTTAATATTTAACAGTAATTCATGTCTTTGATGACATAAATCCATTCCTTTATCTACATGTCCAAGTTGTTGTTTTCTTTTTGCACAATAATCCCATTCTAAGTTTTTAGTGTTTAAAATATATTCATACCCTTTTTTCTTACACCAATTTTTAACCGACTTCATACATTTAGATAAAATAAAAAGATTATCTCTATTATCTATTTTAGTATTGTACTTAGCACCAAGATGTCCTAAACCTACAAAATTTTGAAATACTACAATTTTCATAATCGTTCATAATTTCTTTTTACGGGTTCCATAGTAAATTCTTTTAAAAACCATTCATTATTTATATAAATTACTCTACCATAAAGTATATCATCTATAACTAAAACTTGATTAGTATTTATTTTAAAAGGATATGCAATTTTTTCTAACCATACTAAATTATCTTTTATTTTTATTATTTTTTTATTCTCAGCAGGAAAAGTGTTTTTCATAGTAAGATCATGAATAATTGCGTTTTTATCTAATCCCCATACTACTTTAGAAATAAGACATTCTTGTACATTTTTACAAGTTATATTAAAGTTTCCTCGTTTATTTAATTGCATTAAACGAGCAAAATAATCACCTTTTAATTTTTTATCATCAAGAGTTTCAAATTGAGAAAATCGTTTACGTCTAATTTGAATTTTATTAAATGTAATACTAACTTCATACGGTTTTACTAGTAATCCAAAGAAAGGAAAAGCTATTCTTGAAAATTTATTTGTACTCATTTAATTCACCCCAACTTGAACCAATTTCAAAATCTACTTTTATTGGACAATTAGGGATTGATAAACCACGATCTTTTTGAATACAACGTCTTGCATTTTCAATATAAACATCAATTAAATTTTCTCTTACTTCACTAACAATTGAATCATGAACTACAGTAAAAGTTAAAATATCATCTTCATAACGATTATCTTGTACCCAATTAATAAGATCAATAACACCAAGTAAATTAATATCTGAAGCAACACTTTGAATTAAGAAATTAACACCAGATCTAATTGCATGAGAGGCAACTCCTTTATTTGGAGATTTAGATTCTGGTAAACGGCGTTTTCTACCGAAATGAGAATAAATAAAAGCATTATTTTCAATGTATTTATTAGAATCATCAATAAATTTTTTCAATGCTTTAGCCTCTCTAAAATATTTATTAATAAATTGAGAAGATTGTGCTCTAGTAATTTCTTCACCTGCAGCAGCATCTTTATTAACTGTTTCTGCAATTTTTGCTGGACCTGCCTGATACATTATACCAAATGTAATAGCTTTTGCATATTGTCGTTCATTTGGGTAATATTTTTTAACATCTGATACTTCGCAAACTAAATTAAACATTTGTTTTGCTACATAAGAATGAAAATCAAGTTTATCAATAAATGCTTGTTGAAGAAAAGAATCATTACTTAAAATAGCTGCGTAATAAACTTCTGCTGTTCCTAAATCACATTGAACAATTTTATACCCATCCCGTGCTTTAAATAATTTTTTAATATCTTTATTATCTCGTGGAATATTTTGATAGTTTAGATTACCAGAACTTGATAAACGACCAGAAGTAGTTCCTTGAATATTAAAACCGCTTCTTAATCTACCATCATTATCTATACCATTTACAATATTAGAAATATATGTTCCAGATAATTTAGATTTTTCACGCAAATCTAATACAGCTTGAGCAAGAGGATGATTTAAAGTTTGTAATACTTCTTTATCTACACTTAATGCTCCTGTTGCTGTTTTCTTTTTAGATTTTAATCCAATAATTTCAAAGAATAACTTTCGTAATTGCATTGTACTATTTGGATTGAAAGTTTTATTGTTAATTCTTTCAAATCTCTGTACATGAGGACTGTAACTAATTTCCTCAATACATTCTTCAATATCAATTTTATATTCTTTATCTAGTTTTTCTAACTGCTCTAAATCAATTGGACCGCCAGTTCTCTCTAATATTTTAAGAGCTTTTGTAGCTGGTTTAAGAATTGTATTATATAGAGAATTAAATTCTTTACTTTTATCTACTAAAGGTTTAAATTTATTATAAAGTTGAAATGTTGCATCACCATCTTTACAAGCATAGGGTGCTAAGATTTCCATAGGAAGCATTCCATAATTAAAATCTGCTAATTTAATCTTATTTTTTCTAGCGAATGTTTTTTTATAATCATCTAATTCTTTTTCGTAATCGCCTAAATCAGTAAAACGTAATGCTAAAGCTTTTAATCCATGTGTTCCTACTGCTTCCTCTAAACAATAATGAAGAAGCATTGTATCTTCCCAACGATCAAATACAAATCCTAGAGAATCTTCTAAAAATTGCATATCAAATTTTGCATTATGAAATACACATCGTTTATTAGCAAAAAGATCAAAGAAATAATCAAAGTTATTAGTTATAACTTCTAAAGATATGAAATGCCCTTGATGTTCTCTTGATGATATTGCGATCCCAATAACAACACCTTTTCTCGGACTAAGAGATGTTGTTTCAATATCAACTACAATAGTATCAACATTATCATAATCAGAATAAACTTTTATAAGTTGATCCTGAGTTTCAATAAATTGATAATCTTTTTCTATATTTTTACCTATATTTTGATCACTTAATATTGGTTTAATTTTAGAAAAAGCAGAAATAATATCATCATTTAATTGAGGTTTAAATATTGTCATATTAGGATGCATTATAGGAAGATATTTTTTCTCTATAAAAACTCCATTATATTTTTGTACTCCTGTATATCCTGCAGTATATTTAAGACTTTCTGCGCCAATAGGACAAATAAGTTTATAACTATCTAATTCTTTCATATCTAAATCAATATCTTTTTTGAGTATTTTTTCTTTTTTATTAGAACATAGATATTTAATATCAAATGCAATTTCTGAAAAATATTTTTTTATTGTTTTAGATGGTTCTTTTTCTGCCGTACTTGCAAATACAAAACAAACATCAGACATTAGTTGTCCTTTCTTGAACACTAGTTTTTAATTTTACAGAACTTGGTATAGGATTTCTAATATAATCATCGTCCCATACAATATTTATATTCCAAGCAATAGTTCTTCTTTCACCTTCACCTATAAATGGATATACAAGATGATCTAACCATATAGGAAATATATAAAATACTCCGGGTTCTGGTACAATAAAATCACATTGAGGATATTTAAATGTAGGAATATCTCTTCCAGAAACTGTGCCCCAATGTAATGCTGTTATACCATCCATAAGACCTTTTGCACCATGCAAATCTTCTTGTTCTATTTTTTTACCTTTTATTTGGTCCGGTACTTTTAAATGTATAAAACCAGCTAAAGCAGACCAATATTCACTACCATGATCATGTAAAGGATTATAATCTGATTCATATTGATGAACTGTCCATACATCATTAAGCTCTAAATGATATGGACTAGGTTGTTTATTTACTGCTTGATAAAAATGATGTACATATATATTAGTTGAATCTTTTAATAATTTTTTAAAAGGCCAAAAACGTGGTTCATCTACATCAATTTTAAGTTGTTTACCTTTTTTAATTTCACCTACTAATTGACTCTGATATGTTTTTGAATTTTCATCTGCTTGTAGTTCATCACAATATTCATTTAATTGTGTAACCATTGATTCTGGTATTTTACCTGATCCTACATTAAGTGCAGGATGCTGTTTAATATCGAAATGTACATCTTTAGATTGTGGTACAGCTTCTCTATTATTTTCTACTGTCTCTGTCATTTTAATACCTCTTTTATTTCATTTAATGTAATTTCTCCAGGATCTTTACCTGTTGGAACTTTGATTATTCTTGAATAAATATTTCTAGTATCTAATAATTTTGCAATTTTTTCAGATGCGATTTGACCAGCAATATCAGGATCCATCATTATATCAACTCTTGTTGTTCCAATTCTATCTAATATATCTAGTTTATTTTTATTAAAATTAGAAGCACCAAATAAACATACTGTGTTTTTATAACCAAGTTGCCACATATTAAGCATATCAAATATTCCTTCAACAAAAATTAAATAGTTTGTATTTTTTATTTTGTCTAATGGAAATAGTATATTAGATATTTTAGCTTTAGTTGGTTTACGATAATATTTAGATTGTAAATTTTTTTCTACTATTTTTCTGCCTTCAATAAATTTAAGTTTACCAAATTGATATACAGGTATGCAAATATAATTTTGTAGTTGAAGCTGCTGAGTTGTAAATGCTTCAAATTCTTTCATTGTAATACCATTAATTCCTTTAAAGTCTGCATTATACATCAAACGTTCATTTGGAATTTGTATTTCATCTATTTCAATAATTTGTTTTATTTTATTTCTTAATTTTTGTATTTTATAAGGTTGTTTACTTTCAATAGGTAAACGAGTTATTTCTCCTATACTTTCTAAAAATTTTGATGATCCACCTCCAAAACTACAACTCCAACAATGAAATAAATTTTTATCTAAATTATAACTAAGGCTTGGGCTTTTATCTTCATGTAAGCCAGATGTACAAGAAATAAGAATTTCTGATGGATTATTAGTTTTTTTGTATTGTATTCCTTTTTTATTGAGTAATTCAATTAATTCCATTATATATCTCTTTTATACTAATATTCCATTTTCATATGTTCCTTCAGTAAAAGAACCACTATAATTCTCTAGTGTCACTTCCATATCTGCAGCGCTGTCTGCATCCAAGTCTATTTGTAGTAACTTAGTATTGGAATTATATGTGACTTCTGGTGTTGTAGAACCTGTAAAAGATGGTACAATATTGAACATGGATGTAATATCAGATATGTCAAATGATTCATCTTGCTCATAATCTTTGATGATATCACCGCTACCAGCTGGTGAATCTTCCTTATTGGAATATATATATGTATCACTACCACTACCGCCCCATAAGGTATCTGCGCCTTCTCCACCTTCTATTTTATCGTCACCAAACAATCCGAATATTGTGTCGTTCCCGTCTTTTCCTTCTAGTGTATCATTGTTTGCAGTACCAGCGATGATTTCACTAGACTCTGTACCCTGTATGGTGTTATAACCGTCTGTAATAAGTGATGCTGCAAATTGTAGTATATTTGGTGCGTATATGTCTTTAAAATTAGGCATATAACCACCAAGATAGAAATCAAGAGGAATAGATGAATAAATAACTGCACCTTCTCCGTATTTGTATGCGAAATCGACTATTTCATCTTCATCACTTGTATTAAGTAATGCAAGAGAATCATCTGGAAGAGTATCTTTTTTGGTGTAACCATGATTAGAACTATTCCCACCATCTATTGAAGTATCTGTAAGGAAACCTCCTGGCCCTTCTCCTACTACTGTTGATTTATCTACTACATCAATTTTTCTACTGTTAGTGAATCCTCTGATTATTTCTGCAGGCTCTTCTCCGAAAAGAATGTTCTCTGCATTTCCTACATGCCGGTCATGGATAACAAGAACCATACCTTCATCAACACGTTCCTTTATACGATCTATCGCATTTGTATATTCATTTCCATACGAACCATTGGATGGATTAATCGCCCAGAGTATGTCCACTGTTGCAAGTTCTGTCTCCGAAAGAGTGGTCATTTTGATTGCATTGTGACCAGCATCCTCGATAGGAGCAACTTGTTTAGATAGTCCTTGACCATTTGACATAGAATAGTATCCTATATTAAGAGTAGAGTCTATAGTATCGCCTGTACTACCAACTCCTAAAAGATTTGGTTGTACTGTAGGTTCAGGTTCTGGTTCAGGTTCGGGCTCAGGTTCTGGTTCAACTACAATAATGGGTGCAGCCATGGCCATTGCAAAAAATCTTGGTTTTTCTGGTTCTTCATAAAATACTTCTTGTACTACTACAGGTTCTACGTAGTGTTCTATCTGTGCAATCACCATAATAGGTTCTGGTGGTGGCGCAACAAATACAATAGGTTCTGGTACAAATTCTACAACTGGTTTGGGAACTTCCACAACTGGTTTGGGAACTTCCACAACTGGTTTGGGAACAACTTCTACAACCTGTTCTGGTGGTTTCTCTTCTACTACCTCTACAGGTTTCTCTTCTATAACTTCTGGTGGTTTTTCCTCTACTACCTCTGGGCCCTTTTCTTCTATTACCTCTACTGGTGCATCCTCACCTTCACCTTCTACTACTTCTACTGGTTTTTCACCTTCTGGTGGGGCCTCTTCAAGTAATACTTCCTCTGGTGGTTTCTCACCTTCACCCTCTAATAGTTCTTCCCCTTCTCCTTCTTCTAATAGTTCTTCACCCTCACCCTCTATAGGGCCTTCTGGTGCAACTTCTTGTGGGGCATCTCCTTCTTCTCCACCTTCTTCATCAGGGGCATCGGCATCATCACCCTTCTCCGCATCTTCTGGTTTCTCTTGTTCTTGTGGTTGTTCCTCTGGTTTTTCATCGACAACAAACTCCTTAAATGCCTCTTTTTGGACTTCAAATTCCTGTTTCGCAATCTCAACTACTTCCTTTATTTCCACAACAACCTCTTTTGCTACCTCTACTTCTTCCTTTGCAACCTCTACCTCTTGTAATTTTTCTTCTGCAACCTCTGCAAGTTTTTCAGCTTCCGCAATCGCCTCTACATCTCCTGTCTCTTCTGCAATCTGTTTTGCCTCTTCCGCCTCTTCCTTTGCATCTGCCGCCTCTTGTTCTGCAACTGCAACTTCCTGTTCCGCATCTGCAACTTTTTCTTCTGCAGCGGCCGCATCATTAGTCGCTTTCACTACCACTGTAGACGATAATGTGGTTAGAGTTTTACCGTAACTTTTCTGAATATCCTGTTTACTGAGAACTACTGGAGGCGGTGGAGCTTGTGTTGCACTGGTTAATTGTACTGTTGCACCTATTTGATTTAACACTACTGAACCACTTGCGTTGGTCATAACTAGTTCACCGATTATGGGTTTACCGTCCCTACCCATTTCTGGTAATAGTGATATACTGTTTTCTGTACCTTCTGCAGCTGCAACACCAGCGACCTTAGTTCCACGTATACCAATAACCCCCACTGGAGTTTTAACTAACATTCCTTCTGG
>Ga0080013_1000189_pt1 | contig 87416 bp, 92 predicted proteins | sample ETNvirenome_6_85_FD_69236 | JGI IMG/M metagenome (GOLD analysis project Ga0080013, IMG submission 69236) | Marine viral communities from the Pacific Ocean - ETNP_6_85 (SPADES assembly) (version 2) | ecosystem: Environmental > Aquatic > Marine > Oceanic | place: Pacific Ocean | collected 2013-06-19
TTCGGCGTCGTCGTCGTTGTCGGCTTCATCATCTTCCACAGGGAATGCTGTTAGTTCAGCATTTCGGTTGGCAACCTGTCGTGAAATTTCCGCAACATCAGCCTTTAGCCCCCTCAAAATACCGTCAATATCATTAACGGACTTCTCAAGAAGCCTCAACCAAATGAGGCGGTCTGATGCAACCATCTGCAATCTCTCCACTTCGCTCATCTCTTCGCTCATGGTGTCACCACTCTTTGTAGTGTATTTAAGGCTTATTACTCCCCCTCATCAGGCCATCCATATATCTGTATGCTGCTTTCATCGTTGATAGTATAACAAGCATCTGAGGCATCATCAAAATCAATCCCCGTACATTTAATTTCAATTGCATCATCAGCAGCAAATCTTTCTGTGTAGGTAAGGTGACAGTTATTCCTGTCACCATAATTGTTACCTCTTGAATACCCATAAGATTTTGTTACCCCTCGTTGATTCTCCCCATTAACCCAAATAGAACCATAAACTGTTGCTCTCCCTGCACCTGAAACTGTGTTGTCCCAATGGATATTATAATTGATGGTATATAACCCTGCTTTCTTGATAATAATTTCAGTATCACCGGCGGTACAAGTGAAATAAGACGTACTATCATTATCAGCAGCAAACGAACCCCATTGTATTACAACATCTGATGTAGTGGATAAGTCCTTTCTGTATATAGACTCACTATCGTTATTGATATTCGCTTTGAAATAGTAGGGAGTAATCCCCCGATGTCCATTAGATGCCACTAGAGTAGATGAAATTGATGCAACATCCAAACTTTCTATCTTAAAATCTTTTTCTCCCATTTAATCACCTCATCCTGTTACATCCGGGGCTTGTAATAGATTTACACTCCACCTTATATTTAATTTATCTTGGTCTATAGCACTCGTTCTATTCTTGAAAATAACCCCCATGTGAGGATAAACTCCAATTGAAACACTAGCAACTGATATTTCAAATTCTCCCCCGCTATCATCCAAATCAGCCCATGTTGTGTAATCAATACCACTACCATTCCACATTCCCAACACCTTCACGCTTCGCGTTCTCTTATTATCTTCATCTCCCATATAAATATGCGCCTCAAAAGACTGATATTCGTCATAGTTTTCAACTGAAGCCCCATAATTTACACAGAATAAAGTTTCTGTTGCATCAACCGCAAATGTTCCACTATCATTTACATAAGAGCCACCGAAATGAACAGCAGAATCACCTATTCTTACAATAGAACCATAACCAATACTTGCATCACCGTTGAATACGCCTCGCCCACTTTTGGTTAATTCAACATTTGAATCACCCTCAGTTGATGTTATGCTACTCGCACCTATTATAGCACCATCACCTGTTAATGTTCCCGTAAAGCGACCCGTTCCATCTACGTCTAGTTTGTGGGAAGGCCCATCTTCGTTTATACCGACATTACCACCCGGCGCAATATGAAGTCTAACTGACGCACTTGTAGCCGGGTCAGTTGTTCCGGTGTTATCAGTAGTCCCTGTTAGGAATTGTATTCCACCGCTAGTGCTGATATTGTTGATAATCTGCAATTTGTTGCTTGTCGCTTGGAAGGCGTGTGCAGTAATATCTTGGTCTTGCTTCATCCACAAGAACGGTAAGTCGTTCTCATCGTTGTTATCGGTATCGGCCTCGATGATAATTCCGCAATCTAAATCAGTTCCACTACTGACATGAAGCATAGCATCAGGACTATCCGTGCCTATTCCGACCTTACCATCAGGCATTATTCTCATTCGTTCCACAAGAGAAGGGGAAGCATAATTTTCTATGTTTGTATAGAATGCTAATCGGCCTCCTGCTTCGCTATTTTGAGAGGCGGTTGAATCACCAACAATACCTATTCTCGCTTGTGGTGTAGTAAGTTGAGTGTTAGCATCCCACAAGTGGAAATCAATATCAGCCGTCATACTCGCTGTTTGGTCGCCGCTATCTGCATCAGCCTTTATTTTCAGAAGTGTTGTTTGTCCTGTGCTTACCTTTCTAACTTCCAATGGAGCAGCAGGACTCGTAGTGCCTATTCCGACATAGCCCTCTTGTCCTAGAATAGTGAATCTATCATAGAAAGTTGCACCACCTTGCTGTCTAGTGCTTATTCTCAAGTCACTCGTATGGTAGTCATCAGAAGCACCACTAGCCCCCGAATCACCCTGCACGTTGTAGATTCTGAGTGTCTCATTACCAGCCCCGCTATTGCCTGTATGTTTTCTGAAACTAATAGTGCTTAGAACATCACCGGCAGACAAACCGCTTACGGTAGCATTACGATAAATTCCAAGAACAGGAGAAGCAGAATCCTCCACAGTCAATTCATCGGGTGGAGTGGCTGTGCCTATTCCGACATTACCTGTATCAGACTTTATTGTGATTCTATTTTCTGCTCCTGATTGTGTGGCAAGGACTAAATCTTGGTCGTCATAAGATGAAAGGTTGTAAGCATCACCGTCTGTGTCACCTCCCGAAAGGACAAGTGGTTTGTTCATGTAGAACTTGCCTCGGTCTGTCGTGATATGACCCCAGCCTGTGCTGGTCGGACCCATCCGAATATATCCGTAAGGGGTCTGAACTTCTAACGCCGATGAGTATTCTCCGATGTGAACTGTGCCAGCAGCAGGAGTGGATGGTCCACCTCCTGTGATTGCGAGCATCTCGACGCCCAATTGTGCCAGTCCATACCCTGTGGCACTGGTGTCCACCGTGGTCGCTGTGGAGAGGTCCTCTTGGGTCGTGAACAGGTTGTAGCGAGGGACCGCCACAGTGCCAGCACTGGCGTCCCTAAACATGCCTGAGTAGTAGGCGACATCAGGGTCCGGACTGGTGTCAGTGTATTTCGCCACCCACCCCGTATCGACGGTGTTGGCAGCGTTGGCACTTGCCATCAGGATGAGTGGGTCCTCGACGCTCAGGGTCTCGGTGTTCACGGTGGTCGTCGTGCCGTTCACCGTGAGGTCAGCCCCGATGACGACAGAGTCACTGAACGAGACGAGTGAAGTGCCTCCCTCAATCGTCATCACTGAGTTCTTGATGTTGGTATCGAGATGGAAGTCCGACCCTGCGTTGTCCACCCTCATTTGGACCCACAGGTTGCCGGTGTTCTCTATCCGCAACTGGGCTTCCGTGTCATATTTGATGTGGACAGGTGCTTGTGGGTCGGAGGTCCCGAATCCCATGTAGCCCGAAGTGGATTTGATGGTTTGATAGATAGTGCCATTCACACCAAATTGGAGATTGTGATTGCCAAGAGTCTTGAGAGTGGCTTCGGTGTTTTGTGCTTGAAGCACAACCGTCGAACCACCACTTCTCGTAGCGGCTATGTGTGCGTTGCTTCCATCCCCATAGGCATGGAGATTGTAGGAGGGTGATGTGGTCCCTATTCCAACCCGCATTTCGTCATCGTCAGCATCGGCGTGAAGGTATTGCCATGCCGAGGCGGTGTCTCTCAATCGGAGATTCCAGTCCATCGAATTGGCCTGCGAATCCCAGTAGAATGCAGCACCGTCGCTGCTCATCTTCCACTTGTTCACACCACCAACCTGCCAAGCGATTCCCTCGTAGGATGAGTTGTCTCCGTTGAGGGTCAGGGCCATGCCCGCGACAGGACTGTCAGTCCCAATAGCCACGCGCCCGTCCTCGGCAATCACGAACGGTGTTGCAGACTTGTCGATGGTCAGGTCCGTGATGGTTCCAGTCGCGGTTGCGTCCACTGCTGACCCCGCACTATTGACGAGAGTCAGGGTTCCGTAGGTGGTTCCCAACGACCCACCATCAGCATCCAAAGTTCCGATGTAGGTGTTGGCTGGGATGTTGGTCCCTGTGATTCTCTGACCCTGCGAGACATTGGACCAAGACATACTGGGTCCGATGTTATCCACGACATTGGAACTCGATGTCGTCAAAGCCCCGGTGGGTGTCACTGTCTGCCCAGTATCAACTCGGAAGGCATCTGTGCCTCCATCTGTGGATGAGACATGGAGCATGGCCGCTAATCCACTTGACCGATTGATGCCCACCTTCTTGCCGGTGTTGATGAAGAGTGCAGTGTCGGCGATTCGCGAGGGGTCGGACCCACCATTATAGCCAATCCCGAATCCTGTGGATGCGTAAGGACGACCCGCATACCAAGGGTCGTAGGACCCCCCGGTGCTGGATTGGTAGTAGACCCCCGCACCTCGATAGTCCTGAGAGTTGATGCGGATTGCCGATTGGACGGTGGACGATGGACCACTGGTGGTCTCGATAGTAAGCCCTGCGTTGTTGCTGGCATTCGGATTCTTGATTGTGAGGAGGCTCGACCCCGGGTTGAACGTGAAGTTCGATTCGGCGTTCAATGTGTCAGCAGTGTCCGACCCAGTGATGATTCGGTCGTTGGCATTGTCGTTGATGGTGGTTGAACTACCACCACTGGCAGTTCCCCACTCGATGCCGTCTGCGCCCGAGTTCATTATCACGGCTTGACCAGCAGTTCCGAACGACCCACCAATCTTCAATGCAGAACCGCCAATATCAAGCGCGCCGTCTACTGTCAAATCTCCACCTGTCGTGAAGAGTCCTGAACCTGTTGTGATAGCACCTGCGCCTTGATTCAGTTGGAGCGCACCTGTGCCGCCATCTGCTGAGTTAATGGTTGATGTTGTCCCATTTACCCAAAGGCGCATTGTTCTGTCATTACCCACATTGTAAACTGCTATTCCATCTTCATCAGTGTCAGCAGATTGGTTCACCTGTAAGCGGCCATAGGATGAGGCAGTATCACCTGCACCAATAGCAACATGACCATCGGATTTGATTCTCATTTTCTCCTGAGTCGCAACCACGAATCTCATGGAATCTCCGCTTGTAGAATGCTGATACTTGATTTGCCCTGCATCACCATCATCCGTGTCTCCGAAATCAATTCCTGATGTGCCTGTATTACCTGCTGATATTCTCATAAATGCGCTGTCACCAGCATTTGCATAGTTAGTAATATGTAGTAGCCTTGCGGGATTATTGATGCCTATTCCGACCCAACCAGTATCAGTTCTTACATTTAGATTACCAGCATTATGTCCCGCAGTTCCACCTATACTCATTCTATTATTCTGTGTAGAAATGAATCCATCTGTATCATTATCTGAAAGTGCAATTACCGCTTGGTCATCACCTGATTTTATTCTTACTAAGGTATTTGCTGCACCTTGAACATCTAACATATAGCCGGGGCTTGTAGCACCTATTCCGACATTTCCATCTGCATCTATCGTCATTCTTGCGTTTGATGTGCTTCTATCAGCCGCTACTCTTGTATGGAATTGTATGTCTCCATTGGCGTGGTCATACAATGAGGCAATATGTGATATTCCTGTATCATTATCATACCACATCTGCATTCCTTCAACAAAGGAATTGGCTGTACCGAGCATCTCTATTGCAGGGTCAGCCCCGGCATTGTCAGTACCAGTTATTCTAATCGAGGGATGGTCAGCACCCGATACATGTAATTCGGTAGAAGGGTCATTTGTGCCTATTCCGACCTTGCCAGCAGAATCAATCCTCATCTTCTCAGTAGCATTCGTATAGAACGTCATCCTATTGTCTGTATGGCGATACTGAATCCGGCCAACTGCATCAGCATCCGAGTCTCCGAACAATACTCCGCTATATCCTGTGTTATTTCCGGCAGTTAATTGGGCATAGGAGTTACCACTTCCTGTAACTTCCAAAAGGTAAGCAGGACTCGCAGTGCCTATTCCCAACCTACCGGCGTCAGTAAGTGTCATCCATGTGGACAGCGAACCGATGTCTCCTGACAACCATTGGAAATTATTGACCCCTGCTGGCGTTCCCCCATTCCCGGCATGAGTGCATTCAAATCGGAACCCCTTCTTGTTGCTCTCGTTGGAGGATGAAGTGATTCTTGGAGAGCCTGAATCTTCTGCGGTAAGTCCTATCCATTGGTTCACCACACCCGGACGTTGAACCCTCAAATCAGGTAGGCCATCATCCACTCCTAAAACGTGCAACGGAGATGTCGGGGTCATGCCAATTCCAAACATCCCCGCCGATGTGAGACGCATCTTCTCGCCCATGGAACCACCCTCGGAGACACTCCATGTCAGGTAGCCATCCTCTGTATCATTGGCAGGGTCCTCAATGAGTCCAGCAATCTCAGCATAGGAATGTTTAGCCGAGTTCGATGCGGAATCGCCAGCCGTGAATGCAAGCACCGGACCCGTATCGGTGATGGCACTGCCTTGATTGATTGCGAGTCGCTTAGAACCGGGTTCAACCACCACATCATTCGACCCACCGGTCTTGAGTTGGATTGGACCAGCCAAGTTCCAAAGTTCCATCCATGCTGGTTTGGTAGCATGACTCGCTCCATACTTGATGATGCGAGCATCGAAGTCGTCGTTCACATCATCTTTGAAGTCGATGAAACTCTGCGTGGTGGGCGTGTGGAGGAACTCGATGTCGCCGGTGCTGTTGGTCTCAAAGTAGGCAGTGGTCCCTCCGAAGTGAGAAGAAGTTGCCACGGTCAAATCCTTGGTTGGAATTGTAGTTGCGATTCCCAACCTACCGGTCCCAGTAAGTGTCATCGCAGTGCTGCCATTGGCTTGGAATGCAAGTGGGTAATCATTGGCCGTTCCAATGATGGCATTGGTCGTGTTGATGTTCACATCGAACTGCGCCCGTCCATTCCGCTCGACCCTGAGAGTGGCGTCGGCCCCGTCCGTGTAGAGATGGAAGTCCTTGGACGGTGTGGAGGTCCCGACGCCCACGCGCGCGGCACTCCTGTCCGAGTAGAGTAGAGTCCCCGAGCCGCTCTTGGTTTCAAAGTCCCCGAGGTAGTTCACGACAGCCGCGAGATTCTCTGCGTTGGCAGTTCCTAATGACGAGTAGAAACTATGTGAACCATTTTGTCCGAGGGCTGAATATTGAACCGTGTCGATACCTCTAATTTTGAGATTGCTTCCACTGTCGTAGAGTTCCGAATCTCCGAGAATTAGTTTGTTGGTTCCGGAGATGGTGAGGTCGGCGTTGAAGGTGATGTCGTCGGTGTCATTCAGCAACTTCTTGACCGTCACATCGGTTGCATTGGAGTAGGTCTCGCCGTCGGTCGCTGGGGTAGTCGTGCCGACGTTGGTGTTGGAGTATGTCCATGTGGGTTGGGTCGTGCCAGTGCGAACATGGGACAGGAATGTGAAGACCCTGTCATCCCAATCTGAGGAGGGAGAACCACCACCTCGGCGGTAGTAGAGGATGGCCTGTGGTGGAGTCCCTGCACCGGAGTCGTCACCCGCGTTGAATATCATTCGGAAGGTGTCATCGTTGGAGATGCTCTGAGGGGTATAGAGGTCCACCTGTCGGTAGAGCCAACCATTCGTCGCGCTCGACCCGAATCCACCTCTCACGACGAGGTCGTAGTAGACAGGGAAGTTGCCTCTACCATTGACCCTGATGTGGGCTTGGAACGAATCATATTCTTCGGTGTCCGTGGCTTCCCAAGTGCAGACCTTGAACCAATCTGCGTCAAGGCCGCTTCCGGTATTCCCGAGTTTGTAGGTGTTGGGAGTGTAGGCTTGTGAAGAACTTCCCATCAACTCCGAAGTTATCCTACTGGTCCCAGTCACATCGAGGCTGTATGATGGCGTGGCATCATTGATTCCCACTCGGTCCGTGGAAACATCGACGAAGAGAGTGTCCGTATCGACCTTCAAATCACTCGCCATCGAGACGATGCCAGTGAGGTTGAGAGTCCCCTCGGTCTCTACTGCATTGACGGCTTCCGTGTCGGTATATTTGGTCGTGGAAATATCGAGTTCAGTAGCCGAAGTGCGAGTGACTGTGGTGTCCCCACTACCTGTGATTGCGATGTCGTCGTTGGCAGAGCCGTCCGTCAGGCGAATGGCTGTCGTGGTTGCTGGGACAGTCAGGTCGTAGGTGGTGTTAGTCGAGGCGATGGTGATGGTAGACCCGGTCTCGCTGATGCTGGTCGCCCCGCTCCCCGCGATGGTGACAGTGGTTGCGCTCCCAGTGCTGGGAGTCAGAACGATTGTCGCATCGGACACGGAGGTATCAGAGGACAAGGCGTAGGTGGTATCGGTGTCAGTAGATGCGATGCTGAGTTCTCCTGATGAGACTCTCGTCACGCTGACGTTGGTCCCACCCGAGATGGTGACATCCTCGGTCGTCGTGTCAGACCCGGTCAGCCGGAGTTTGGTCGTCGTGTCAGGGACAGCGAAAGTGTAGGTGGTGTTGTCATCGGTGACGGCTTGGTTCACCCACGCGGTCCCGTTCCACATGAGACGGTCGTTGGCAACGAGAGTGCCGAGAGTCACAGTGCTAAGGTTGGCGAGGTCGAAGGCGGTCCCACTCTTGCGAAGAGTCCCAGTGAAGTTGATGTCGCCTCCTGCATCAATCTTGTAGTCAGGCGAGGTGACTCCTATCCCGAGATTCCCGGTTCGTCGCATGGTCATTATCTCAGTGTTAGCCGCGTTCACTACCTTGAAGGCATCACCAACCCCGTTATCTCTCAGGACAACTCGGAGACTTCGGTTGTCAGGACCAATGATGTCAGCAAAATTATCATTTCCAGCATAGTCGAGTGTGAGACTCCCTACCGCAGTCGCGGTCCCCGCGATGTCAAGGGTGGATGCCATAGTCACGGCCCCAGTCAGAGCGAGAGTAGATTCCCCCTCCACTGCGGCTATCGCCATCGAGTCAGTGTAAGTCCCAGTGGCAGTGGTGAACGAGTAAGACCCTGACCCGTCTGTGGTGAGCATCTGACCGTTGGCTCCATCGGTGATGCCAACAAGATTCCCAGTCGCGTTGGCGACGAAGACCTTGGAAATCACAGAGGTCTGCTTGATGGCTCCTGACACATCGAGGGCGACGGTGGGGTCAGTGCCTATCCCAACCTGTCCACCATCGTCAATCCGGACCTGCTCTGAGTTGTTGGTGAATATCGCCAACTCGTTGTCCACTGGTCTCGTGATGCGCTCGCCGGAGTCGCCAATCTGCAACGTCCCGAGGATGACTGTCTTCCCTGTCGCATCGACATCAACAGTGGGAGAGACCGTTCCGAAACCAACCCGATTGTTGGCTGAATCCACGACGAAGGTACTGGTGTCGATAACTGCATCACCTGTGATGCTGAGTGAGGCTCCGGAGATTTCTCCGCTCCCTGACATGGTGGTCGCGCTGATTGCTTGGACGGTTAGGTCGTTGGCGGTGAGGTCGTTGGCGGTGAGGTCAGCGACGACGAGAGCCGAGGCTGCATACCCGGCATGAGATGTATTTACGACTGTCGCAGATGAGAGGTCCTCGGTGGTGGTGAAGATTCTGAATTTGCTCGCGCTCGCGTCGCGCAGTAGGCCCGAGTAATAGGAGACATCAGGGTCAGGAGAAGTATCGACATACTTCCCAACGAAACCGATGTCCACGGTGTTCGCTGCGTTGTCCTTGGAAAGTAGGATGATTGGGTCCTCGACTGACAAAGTCTCGGTGTTGATTGTCGTTGTCGTTCCGTTCACGGTGAGGTTGCCACCGATTACAGCATTGGCACTCAGTTTGAAATTGCCCACCACATCGAGAGCCTCTGTTGGCGTGTCAATGTTCACGCCCACTTTGTCGGTAGTGACATCGGCCACCAAAGTCTTGGTGGAACCACTGGGTCCGACAGTCAGACCATCAGCCAAATCCACAGTCCCACTGAACGTCAGGTCAGAGTTCTCAACTGCCGTCACTGCCTCGGCATCGGTGTATCGTGTGAACCCCGGCTCGGAGGCCAGTGAGAGTTCGGTTGCTGAGACGCGGGTGACGGTCATGTTGGTCCCGCCAGTGATGGTCACATCGTTGGTGGTGGAATCCGACCCAGTGAGTCTGAGTTTGGTGGACGAGGTGGGGACGGCGTAGGTGTAGGTCGTGTTCGTATCGACATCGTCCCCGGCAATCCACTCACTTGCTGATAAATCCCATTGGAGGACTTGGCCGTCGGTTGGAGTTCCGGGGTTCACATCTGATAGGCTACCGATGCCGATAGGTGAGCCGTCGATTCTCAAACTTCCTGTGAGGTTGATGTCACCGGTGACATCGAGTGGATAGGCAGGCGTTCCTTGGACGATGCCCACCCGGTTGTTGGTCGAGTCGATGACGAGAGTGCTGCTGTCCACGGTGAAGTCGCCAGTGATTGTGACTCCGGCTGCGAAGGTAGCGAGGGCAGTGACATCCAAGGTGGATGCCATCGTGACTGCCCCAGTCAGAGCCAACGTGGATTCACCTTCGACGGCAGCGATGGCGAGGGCGTCCGTGTATTGGGTGATGGTCGAGGCGATGGTTGGATTGGCTGAGATACCGTCGCCATTGGTGATGGATATGCCAGCCCCGGCAGTGAGGGTCCTCCCTCCCAATAGGTCTCCGTTGGCATCGGCGTAGACGAGACCACTTGTGGCTCCGTCCTGTCGGATTGTCCCACCCACATCGAGAGCAGTATCGGGAGCGGTGTTCAATATCCCCACACGATTATTGACAGTGTCCACCTTGAAAGTGGTGGTATCGACTATCAGGTCCCCAGTGACTCTGACCTCTCCACCGAGGGCGAGAATAGATTCACTTTCGACAGCATTGACGGCTTCGGCATCCGTGTATTTGTCCGAGGTGAGAGTGATGGTGTCACCACTCTCACTGATGGTCATGTTGGTCCCGGCTGCGAGAGTGACGCTGGTTGGATTACCAGTGTTAGGAGTGAGGTCAATATTGGCATCGGCTCCTGTTGCTGACGACCCCAATGTGTAGGAGGTGTCGGTGATGGACGAGGCGATGGTGAGTTGGGTGGCTGACTCGCGTGTGAGTATGATACCACTTCCCTCAGAGAGTTGGACATCGGTGGTAGTGGAATCTGAACCAGTGAGACGGATGGTGGTGGTGCTGGTTGGGATGTTGATGGAGTAAGTCGTGTTCGTGCTGGGAATATCGGCATTCTTCCACTTCCCACTCGCTGAGTCGTAGAGGATGGCTTCTCCATCAGAGACCGATGTGATTTGGACATCCGAGAGTTGTCCTAACTCGATGGAATCAGGGACGTTCCCCTTGGTGACGAACCAAGTATCGGTGGCAGTCTTGACGAGATAACCCGACTCACCTTGGTCAATCTTGGTGACAGACGAGGACAGGGTCACACCTGCGGCGGCTGAGATGGTGATTTGTCCTGCACCGATATTGAGGAATGGGATGCGGGTCAGGCTGGCTGGGAAGGCCACCGTCGCATTGGTTGGAATGGTTATGGTGAATGCTGTTGCAGAGTTGAAGTGGAGAACCTTCCCTTCGTCCTCCCTGACAAGTGTGTAGGTGGTAGTGACAGCGTTCACTGGGCGAGAGTCGATGGCGCGTCCACCTGCGGTTGTTCCATCACCAACGAAGACGGCTTGACTGGTGGTGTCCTTGATGAGTTGCTCTGAGTCCGGGGTGACTCCAATGCGTTGAGTTTGAGTAGCGAAAATCAAGTTCTCGTTTGGAGTCAATGGCATGATGGCATGGCCTCGCTAATGATTCGGTGTAGAATGGTGGCTATTCACTGTGGCGGAAATCCGCCGTTCCTCGCGCGCGCGCGCACGAGGCGGACCTACTGGCGTCAGTAAGAAGTCACTCTGACCACACTTCCCACGACCGTCCATTCGGGGCTTGATAGAACAAAAATTGGAGAGGAGGATGGTAGAGGTAGCGTTGTGATGGTGGGTCAATGATGCGCTCGACATAGGTCAATGGGTCAGCACACCCATTTCCCTGAACTCGGAATGTCCGGTCGTGGAGGGTGAGAATCCATTCGTTGTTATTCTCAACGAGGTCGGCAATTTTCATCATCGACCTATCGAATCCAATGAGATGGGTGATGCCTTTCTTTTGGTAGACCCACGCTATCATTACCCCCACTCCCTGACGAACTCATCTGAATGGTCTGCTCCATCCTGAAAGCGAAGGTCCCCGGTTGGGGGTTCCACGGTCTCATCACGAACGACCTGATTGAACATCTCCTGAATCAGACCGAGTGGGTTGTAGTCGCACCCAGCCCCCACCCGAACTCTGCCGTTCCCTCCGATGCCAGTGAACTGGAAATTCCAATGGGTCCCGCCCGTCTTCACTCGGACCAGTTCGATGCCCAATTCATCTCGTGCAACGAGAACTCCAGCATCAGCAGTCCAAATGAAACCGGCCATGCTTCAATGGGAACGCTTGTGGCTATTGACAATTGCAGTGTCCAGTAGGGGAGATTCACCCCTTTACGAGCCGTAGAACCCTGCTCTCGCGTCGTTGCGTGTCTCAGGGGTCCCAATAGAGCCTCGGGGGACTAAACACGCTCTAATCGGTTCTATCCGATTCTAATAGAATCGGGAGATTTCTACATCCGGAGTCTAAGGTCGAGACGTTCTTGCTGTTTCCTGACTCTACAAGGGGCCATAGACGCCGTTGAATACTCAGGGAGTCCCGATAGAGCCTCGGAGAGTTAGACGCGCTCTATGGGCGTTTATCGGGCAATTTTCAGTCAGATAGTGTGAGGTCCATGAGAATCAGGGCCTCGACTACTTTCCCAGCAGAAAACTCAGTGAGTTCTCGCCATGCCTTGAGATAGGTGACGACAACGTAGGGGAGTGAGTGGAGAGTGACTTGTGAGAGGTCATGTTTGGCAGCGTTGGGGAGAGTCTCTGCCACGTTCCCATCGGCAGGCATTCCATTCGCTTCGATGTCTGCGAGGATGAGGTTGGTCACGGTCTGACCAGCAGAGACGCCTTGCTCTCGCCAGTGCTTGATGTAATCCATGGCAGTCTTAGAGAGGAGGATGGTGGTGGACCCCTTGGGCTTCTCCATGATTCCCATAGTGGTCTCGGCCTCGGCCAGTGAGAGATAGCGGTTCACACCGAACTCCTTGCGGAACCGGGTGTTCCCATGCCGGGACTTCCCATTGAGATTCTTGTGAACCTCCACAATGATGTCAGGGACCTCTCGTTGCAGGACATTGAGAATGTAGGCTATCTGCTTGGGGGTGGTCCTCATGCTGGATGGGAGACGCGGGTCGTCATTGACCCGGGCTGAGATGCTCTGAGTGTCGAGGAGCGAATCGCTGTTGTAGAGGGTCCGGACGAGAGCCTGCCTCAGAGCCTTCGGAATCAACTTCGGCATCTCAATCCTCCTCTCCCATCTCGGGCTTCTTGAACTCGGGATTGGCCCCCTTTAGTAGTTGGGGGAATTGCAGGCCCTTTCGACTTCTACAATGGGGGCATTTGGCATAGCCCGGTTTGCCATCGGAATCCGTGTAGACCACACACCGTCCGTTGCAGTCTTGGCATCGGACGATGTCGGACTTCCCGCCCATCCTTTTGTTGCTCGGACGGACATCGACATGCTGGGTCAATCGGTGGTCGCTGTGAGTCGGTCTCCAATTCGGCTTCTCCGGGTCCTCGGGAATCTTGGTGTCGGATGCGATGTTCATGGTCGAGTGCAACCTACTGGCTCCGATACTCAACGCCAGCCATTCTCCCTTGGTGATGTTCCGGCTGGTGGGAAGGTCATGGTTGCCGGGGACAAACTCTCTTCTGACGCCTTCGGCATGGACACGATAATTCGTCCACACCGACGAGTTGATGACCACATCATAGACGCCTTGACTGCCATGAATCGCTTTGCAGATTCCAGTCTGACGACCACTCCAATCTCCCTCATCCTGATGACCATAGAGAACGATGACATCTCCGAACCCAAGGAGTTCGGCATCATCATCTACGAAGGGAGGGGTCCCGACTCCATCATCCACCATCGCCCTCGTGACTACGAAGAGGGGGAGTGTGTGTGCGAGGTCCTTGTAGGCCTCCAAGGGACTCAGGTCCCAATGCTTCGCTGCCTCTGTGACCTCGTCGGTCCACCAAACCCCATCCCCACCATGCACAGGGTCAAGCCAGTGGTCGCCCATCATACTGGTGGATTGGCAGATGTAGGAATCAGAATCGGAATCGTAGTGGAGGACGCGGAAGACCTCATGAACTTGCATGGAAATGGTGTCATCGCCCTTGGTGTGTGTGAACTTGTCATAATACCACTGTCCCAATCCGGGCATCAACTTCTCCAACAACATGACCTTGTCCCAAATCACTGACTTCATCATGGGCCATTCATCCACACAATCTCGGGCATCCTCTCCACGAAGAGTCTTCACTGAATTGATGTGAAAGATTCCGAGATTTCGGTTTCTTGTCCCCTGCTCACAATCCAACAGAGGTAGACATCCACGCGGGAACGATTGTGTCTTGTCGATGATGAAGCGGTCTACCAACTGGGGATGTTCAAACAAGGCTGACGAATCGAAGAAGGGAGAGAGGTGCATGAGACCCCACCATCTCGATGGGATTTCATGCGTGGCAATTGAAGGCCGGTGGGCGTTTTGTGCAGCGACGTTAGTTGCTACCCTCCTATCCGGACTGTGCTTCCATTTTCGCGAATGAATGCCGAATGTGGAGTGTTTGCCGACGATTGTCTCATCAAAGTAATTTGGCATCAGCCAAAGTTCGTCTCTCCAAGCAGGACGTTGGTTCCCATTGAGTAGGGAGTTAATCTGCGTCGCGAGTTTGCCAAGAGCGATGTGAACATCTTCGGTGGCCGTAGAATGGACGGCACTTACTGACCCCAGTAGGTCAAAATAATTATCTCGTGAGTTCTTGCTTCCCGATTCAAAGTTCGACGGCATCAATTCCGGACGCCACTTGCGAAATTCTGACCCGAAGGATATGACCTCTGACTCCAACAGTTGGTCGAACTTACGGAGAGCCTGCCCTATCAACGACCAATAACTCTCATCGTAAGAAGGGATTTTCCATGGTTTCGATGTCTGCGGGATGTAATCCAACGGAAGCAACCAACCAGCCGCACCCTTGGCCTTACCCGATTCCCAATCCAAGAGCGATTCTGAGCGTGTGTAGTATCGAGTGGTATCTCTGAACCTCGGTGAGAGGTAAATAGAACGGTCATCAACAGCGACCCACCCGGGCCACCAACCACGAGAGTCGAGGGCCGAAGATGAATACCGCCGCAGGAGGCCTTGAGCGTGACGAGAGTTCTCTGTTTTCGTGAAAGCCATCCACCTACCCCCTCTTCGGAACGACCTTTTTCAACATCCGTCGGAGGGTTGGCAGGGTTTCCTGCCCGATGGTTGAGAGGTTGGTCACGCGGACCGAGTTGGCATACCACGAGGAGCAGTCCATCCCGTCTATCCCGACACCCAGTAGGCCAACTCCCGGGGCCGACTTGTCGGCGTCCGTGGTCACGGCTGTCAGGTGTTCTGAGGATGTCAGTCCCGACGGGGAAGCCCCCGAGGGCTGGCCGTCGCTGATGACGATGAGAAGCCTGTTGCCAGTGCGAGTGGCGAGCCTGTCCAAGCACCACTGGACCGCGTAGCCGTCCGCGTTGGCGGACCCGGAGTAGGGAGCGGCTATGCAGGCCCTCTCCATGCGGGTCAGGTTGGACGAGAAGCCCTTGCGGACTCGCATGGTCGTGCCTTGGCTCCAGCCAGTGTTGAAGTCGATGATTTCGTAGTCGAAGCCGAGGCCACGGAAAACCTCCGAGTAGACGACCGCCGCGTTGGAGGCGTGGGCGGCCCTGCTGCCTACTCCGGACCCCATGGACCCGGAGGCGTCGATGAGGACGATGGCGTTCGCGGTCACATCGACCGGCTTGACCTTCTTCTGATAGGTGCGAGCGGAGTCGAAGTCCTTGTGGCCGAACTTCCAAACCTGCTTGGAGTTGAGTTTGCCTGACTTCATGCCGCCGTCGTAGCGAGGGTCGGACCCCTTCATCCTGCGAGTGATTTCTCGGGTGATGGCGCGGATGGACGACCGAGCAGTGCGAGCGACCTCGTCGTAGTGCTTGGCGTAGTCATCGAGGTTCTCTATCCTGTCGCGGAAGTCGCGAACCCCAGCCGTGATTTGGAGGTCATGCTCGCCATACTTGGAGTCGGTCTCGGTCTTCTCATCGACTGCTGACATCGCCTCGTCCAGTTCCGAGTTGTAGTCATGCTCGATGTCGAAGGCCGCGTCGAGGTCTGAGGCTATGTCCGCCTCTGCCCTGTCGAGAAGGTCGGACCATGACTCGTCAAAGCCGCCACCATCAGGTCCGGAGTGGGAGTCCGTGGAGTCGTGGTTCTCGTCAGGGTCGAGCATGTTCGTGTCACTGCCGCCGTCACCCTTGGCACTGCCGCCGGAGTCGCTGTCGGTGGGTTCGCCGCCGGTTCCGTCACCATCCCCATCGCCGCCATCGCCGCCATCGCCGTCTCCATCGCCGTCTCCATCGCCGTCCCCATCGCCGTCCCCATCGCCGTCCCCATCGCCGTCGCCGTCTCCACCATCGGAGCCAGCCCCGTCGTCGGTGTCGTCAGTGAGTTCGTCGCTGGAACCAGCCCCGTCACCATCGGCGTCGGTCTCGTCACCAGTAGCATCGTCCCCGTCACCGGAGCCTGCCCCGTCGCCATCCTCGCCATCCTCGCCGTCAGAGCCGGAGCCTGAGCCGTCGGAGTCATCCCCGTCGTCATCACTGCCAGCCGTCTTGTCCTTCGGGTCAGCCTTGGGTGGTTGGAGGTCTGAGAACCTCTTGCGGTTTGCCTGCTGGGGGTTTCGGCCCTGTGCTTGCTGGGAGTCTGCCGCCCTCTGAACGTCGCTGGCATCGAGGTCGTCGTCGCTCATGCCGGAGAAGTCTGAGTTGTCTGTCTCCGGGTCGTCAGCGAAGGCGTCGCGGAAGGCCTTGACGAGCCTCTTGGCTTGGCGGATGACGGTCGCCGTGTCTCGCTGCTTGATGGCGTTCAGGAGCATGGGCCTGACATCGTCCATGAAGGCCACCACATCGGGGTTGGTGAACCAGTGAGACCGGCCAGCGATGCACTCGGACATCATGGCGACGAATGCCTGCTGTGCTGCCGGGTCATCGTCGGTGGTGTTCTCCTTGTGCTGGTCCATGAAGACATCGTGAGTGAAGTCCATGGCCCTCTTGGAACCCTTCCAGTCCTGACCGAAGAGGTGGTTGATGCGAGCGTCTTCCAGCATGTTGGTCATCTTGTGGAGAAGGTCGTCCTCGACCCCCTTCTTGATTGGCTCAACGACTTGGTTGTTCCATGCGACGAAGTCGGTGTAGCGGTGGTGGGCCGACTCGTGAGCGAGGACTGCCTCCTGCATGACCGAGTTGTAGCGGTCGTCGTTGTGGAGTTCCTCGGGAATCCAAATGGTTTTGCCATCGGTGCAGGCCTTTCCATCCTCGTCAATGATGACCCTCTTCACGTTGGCTCCGAAGCCCTCGATTTCGCCGGACATGACCCTCGCAATTCGATGGAACCGGCGAGCCTTCGCCCTGTTGAGGAAAGCCCGGGACGGGGTTTTGAGGTAAGAGGTCGCAGTCTCCACGGCCCTCTGAGACGAGAAGTTGCTCATATACCCTCCGGATATTGGATGCTTGACAGTCAGATTAGTTGAGGAGACCCCCATAGGGGTCGGTTTCGATACGGGACCCGGTTTTGAGACGAAGCGCGAAGTGTGGTCAAGTAGTCCTTGACAATGGGACTCAGTCCATCAGTTTTCCAATCGTGCGCGTGAAGGACGAGACCAGTCGCGATGTGATGTGGGTCGGCTCCATTGTATTCAGCCATGGACAAGATGGCGAGAGGATGGAAATTGGTGGTCGGACCTCGATGTCGGCCAGCGAGAATCTCGGTGATTTCTGAGGGATTTTTGGGGCCTACCCCAAAACGACCTACTGACGCCAGTATTTGCTCGGGGTCCACTCCCGGTGGTGTTGTCATCAAAGTCAGTCGAGCCGACCTCCAAGTCGAAGATTGGGTAGCGATGGTGGCGAGGTCGGAATCAGAGTGAGTTAGGTTGTGTTCATCCCGAATCCCTTGAAGCCAATCTACCAGTTGTTTCTGCGTTGGCCTACTGAGGTCGATACGCAAGGTCCCCTTCCGGATTGCCCATGGGATTTGCGTCGGGTCCTCAACGATGAGGACCACTGGGATTTGACGCGCCTTGACCTCGGCCTCGACCATCGTCCACTCTCGCTTGGACAGAAGGTGGGCATCCTCGATGACAGCCACTCGCCTCGCACCTGTGAGGGTGGGTAGGCGGGTCGTGGTGAAGAGACGAGATAGGTTCCCCTCGGATTCGATTTCAGGTGCATAGCCCCACATGGGGACCATGGCAGATACGGAACTGGTCTTTCCGACACCAGTAGGGCCGCATACAGCGCAAGGATTGGTGTCGGGTGGAGTATGAGACCCCCACGACCTTAGCCACGCTCTAAGCGGCTCCATTCGACTCTTGATTCCGACGAGCATCGGGCATCACAGAAGAGGCAAATCGTCCCTGTCCTCGGATTTCTCAGTCGAGATGAATTGGTGCAGGGTGAACTGACCTACTGGCGCGGGTATCTCGGGACGATGAAGAACGTGGTCGTTGGCTCGGATTGTGGCTTCCATTTGCTCAACTCTCGCGATGAGGTCATCGAGTCTGTTAGCCAAATCGAGTAGAAGGCTGGTTGGGTTGTTGGTGTCGGGTTGGTTATCCATAGCCCGGGGACGGATGCCCACCGTCTTGAAGGGTGGTATCGAAGAAGGGTGGGAGGAGGCAGAGAGAGACAAGCGTCTCCGAACCCAGCCTCCCCCCGGAATAGGGTCCGGAGTGGTGAGTAGATGCACCGGAAGGGAGCGCGCCCCCACGCGCCCCCAACCGGCCTTGCGTAGTCTGTGAGTCCCCGTCTCAGGTGTAGTCCGAGAGGCGAGCGCGCGCCGTCATCTCGACGGTCTCGCGGTCGTCCTCATCGAACAGAGGGATGACTGCCATGCTCATGGCCTCGCTGATGTTGAAGTGCTTGAGCAGTGTCATCAGCGACACAAGGCTGGCAGTCGAAAGGTCGGTCTCGACCTCGTGCTGGTTCCGCAGGCTGCGGATGTCGTTGGCGAAGGCCACGAGTTCCTCGGCAGTGTCAGCCAGTGCCACGCCCGACTGGGCTTGGATGACCTGTGCCTCAAGGTCCGGGGACAGGTAGCCGAAGATGAGGCTCATGGCGAACCTCCTGCGGGTTGCTGCGTTGATGTCGTTCGTGCCAGCGTAGCCGGGGTTGAAGGACCCAACCACACGGAAGTCCGGGTGGGCCTCGATGACCTCGCCGGTCATAGCCAACTCAAGGACTCCGGAGTCCATCACCATGTTCAGGCCGCCCAGCACTGCGGGGCGAGCGTAGTTGAACTCGTCAGCGTAGAAGAGGCCGCCGTAGCGAACCGCCCTCGTCAGCATCCCGTCGATGAACTGGGTTCCCCCATCGGCGTTGGCGGTCATGTAGCCCACCAAGTCCTCCCAGTCCATGCCGTCCTTGCAGTTCACCCTGAATAGGGGTGTGCCGGTCTGATGGGAGAACTCCTTGAAGGCCATGGTCTTGCCTGACCCAGTCGGTCCCTCGGTCATGATGTTCATGTTCTCCCTGAACCCAATCGCTATCCTCAGTAGTTCCCCATTCTGCTCGACGTAGCCCGTCGGTGCAGACTCGATGAGAGCCTGAATCTCGGCAGGGGCCGAAGAGTAGTCACGGCGGTCGATGCCGTAGTAGACATCGGAAGTGGTTCCGTAGTCGGTGTCGAAGGTCGCTACCCCTCCGCCTGTCAGACCGAGACTGTTGCCACCACTGGTCATGTTGCCATCGAGTGCAGCCCGCGCCTCTTCCATCTCCCAAATCTCGTCGTGGGTGTTTCCATCTTCATCGGGACCGATTGATACTTTGGTCAGTCCTGCGGTCATTAGCCTGCCCTGCTTCATGCAGTTGGTTCTCAGGCTGGCAACAGTGGTGTTGCCTCCATTTGCTACGATAAGAGCCTGTGTGTCGGTCAAAAACTGTTCTCGGGGCATCCTACCCCCAGCCTCCGCCACGGCGTCTCTCATCGCCTGTGTCGTCGTATCTCTGCTTGTCATTTCTCATTCATCTCCATTTCATTTTCTTGTCTCGGGCTTTCCCCGCACCCCATGCCACTAAGCATTTGCTCATATACCCTCCGGATATGAAATGTCGAATAGTCAGACTTGTTGAACCCCATCACAGAACCTCCCTGATATGGAGGTAGGTCGAGAGCATCCGGTCTTCCCACATCGCATCGGCAGTGCGTCTCTCATGCGCGAGGATTCGTTCGATGGGTTTCCACAGGATTCGTCTCTCGGCAGGATTGAAGTTGTGAGCATCTGCCACGATGAGCGCGGCCATCGACGCGCATGTGTAGGGGCATTCGGGATTCTCCTTCCCTTCTCCCCAGCAGTGGCGGAAGATGGATTCTCCAACCACTTTGGGTAAAGATACACCGACACGGTCGGCTTTCATGCTCAGTGCGGCAATCAACTCGGCTGGCTTCTGCCAGTTCTCTCGGTCGGCTTTGAGATTCTTGTAGAAGAGGTTCCGCCACTCCCCGAGATGTGATAGATGGAGGTCGATGAGATGTTTGGTTTGATGGTGGGTCAGTCCAAGTTCTCGGAGGAGGTGATATGCGCGAGCGCGTCGCGTGGGCGTCTCGGGATTCATTGGAACCACTGGTCGAGACTCATCTGTGTTGAACCTGAGATGGCAGCATCCCACGAGGTCCCCAGTGCAGATAGGATTCCGGTCCACGATTGGGATTCGCAGAAGTGCTTGTCGAACGATGCTGACCTATCGACGCCGATACCATAGGACTCGGGAGTCTCTCCCCATGGAATTGCCACGACTCGATTTTTTGGGAGGGTATTATCTGAGGATGAGGCTCGGTAGAGGACCGGCTTGTCACCGATGTCGAAGTTGGTGTCGAGGTATTTGTTTGACCACATCGCAGCGCGATATTGGAAGGTTGAGGCCTTTCTGATTCCGAGGGGTTGGCCGAAGTCGATACTCGGTGTCTTGTCCTCATCCAGCAGGTCGTTCCTGATATTCCTCAGAACTCGGTTGATGTCTGTCCTCTTACCCCCGTCGAGGATGATGTCGAAGAGTCTGCGTTGGGCGTCCTTGACTACCTTTGGAACTGATGAACGGCGTATCTCGACACCCCTAAATCCGTAGTCGCCGGAGAAGGTCAGGTAGGCGTATCGCTTCTTGACTCCCCATGAGAAGAACCGGCGGTAGAAGGCGTCCGGTTTGACGAAGAAGAACTCGTTCCGTTCGACGTTGAGAGTGGTCTTGGTGAAGTGGTCGTAGGTGTCGTTGAGAGCGTGGCATAGGAGGTTCCCTATCGACCTGACATCGTTCTCCGTGAATGGTCTGACGGCGTCCGCCACTTCGTCGTGATTGGAGATGGCGACCTTGCACGAATCGGTGTCCTGACCGATGACCACGAATCCAATCTCGACGGCGTTCTTGATTTCAATGGGACTGACGCCAGTAGGTCCGAACCACAAACGAGATTTTTCGATGTGTTCCTTATTCCACTGATTGTGAACTCGGGCGACCTCGGTGATGTCCGAACCGATGTCCGGATTAGCGAGTCGGAAAGGTCGGTTCCGGGTTTTCTCGGTCTTCCCCGAACCCAGCACTCCATACCACGAGTTCATGGCCTCCTTCATCACCCGTTGCTTCCGGTTGAGATTGTCTCCGACGGCTTTGTCCCCTCGGTCGTATGCGTCCTTCATCTCATCTCGGGTGCGTGTCCGTTCGGAAGCGAGATGGCGTAGGACGGATGGCATGATGCCCACTCTGTCGAGACGATAGATTCTGCCCCCGGGAGTGATGCTTACAGGCCATGGAAACCCATCCGGGTAGTCTGATGCCCTGACGATGGTGTCGGGGCTGAAATTGCCTGAGATTTGACAGGCTGGATATTCCATCGAATTGTCCAGTTCCAAGGCATTCTCGTAGACTCCGATTGGAGCGTCCATGACATACCCTCCCTGCTCTATCTGTCCGGTCAGATTCTCCTTGACAAGAGCCAATGATGGCATCACCATTTTCTGCTTCATCAGGAGGTGTCCCATCATGTCCTCGGTCAGCATCATGTTGGAGTGACCCCAGTGGATTGTCGAGTTGTTGTAGGCCGTCTTCTGCTGGTAGAACTGGACCAGTTCCAGTTTGTCCATGCACCTCGCTACACAGATGTTGTCCCATGCGTTGTAGACTGCCAGCATCATGGGGTCGCGAACCATCAAATCGGTGATGCGAGTTCTCGGGACTTTGCCATATCCCAGTTCGTTCCCCGCCATCCACGCCAACGAGCCTGAACCAGTCGTGGCCGCCGCTCCCTGCACCTGTTCGGCATAGGCAATCTTGGAATCGAATAGAGGCCGTCTAAACGTCTCGGAGAGATTGGGGTAGGAATGGTGCAACGGAGGTTCCCCCGCGTGTCTATGGGTCATCTGACGGCGCATACGATGGCATCTGTTCCGTAGGTAGGGAACGTCGTAGCCCTTGATGTGCTGACCTCCCAGTAAATCACGGTCGAGTTCCTTGACTCGCCGTCGGAACCACCACAGGAGAGCGGCTTCTCTCTCGTCCTCGTCGGCTTGGTCGAAGTTCACCACGACCACCTTCTCGGGTGGGATTGGGGGGATGGGTTGGGTATGCTCGACGGCTGCTTCCAATGCCTCCTGAGATGCCATGAACTTCTGCACCCTTCTCTCACTGGTGGGAGATGTCGTGCCTATCTCGTGAATCCCAGTGACGCTATCGAGAATGGCGATGCTCACCACCCGCTCAGGTGCGTTCTCAGTATCGAGGGAATCCTCAGTCTCAATATCGAACCACAAGCAATCCAGTTGGAACTCCGAGGCTTCGACTTCGCTGGGTGAGATGTGAACCGGACGAATCGTGGCCTTCGACAAATCTGACCTACTGACGCCGATAACTGCCGTCCATCCGTAGAGCCATCTGACGAGCGACCTCCATGGAACATCTGCCGAATAGTGAGGGTAGAAGTAGTCGCGAATCTCATTGACCTGAGATGGGAGGTCCACTCGGATTTCATGGAGAGGCATTTCTGTAATGTTGGTGATGTTGGAGTTGGATTTCACCTGCACCCACGAGGGTAGGTTCGGCACGAGAGCGGGGTCCTTCTCAGTCCAAAACCTCGGGACGCATCCCAGCACTGTCAGGTTGTGCGAGACCCCCTCCCGGTCCTTGGCCCGGACCAACGTGTGCAGGACCCCATTGACCTCTTCGTAATCGACCGAGACAATCAGCAGAGGGACCTGTTCCATAGGCCTGCGGAGTGACCCCCACCGTATTCAATGCGTCCTTAATCAGAGGACATTGGAACGGAGTTTCCACGCATGAATGTCAATGCCCCCGTTGGCACGAAGGTAGTTAGAGACGTAGGCCCCATCGGTCGCGTCAGCCCATCGGAAGAAGTCCAACATGATGTTGTAGTAGGTGAAGCAGGGAGAGAGGACAGTAATGTTCGGGTCGTAGACGCGGAGAGAGACATACCAACAGGCGTTGTCCATCATCTTCACTGGTCCTCGGTAGAAGTCGTGGAAGTAATCCCACGAGCAGTCAGTCCAGTCCGTCTTGGTTGCCCAGTCCGTCGCGCCGACGTAGGTGTTCCAAGTTCCCGGGGCGTCAGATGGGGTGTTGTAATTGACGAAGTCCGGGCAGGTGTCGAGAGCGTTCAACCACTTGGCGTAGTTGGGGTCGTCTCCATCCCTTGCTGCCCTCGGGACTATGTCATCGGGAGAGTGAATATCTACACGGTTGATGAGGGTGTGATAATTCCCGTAGTCTGTGTGGTGGCCGCCGTTAATGGCCCAGTCGTCGCCGACACCATCGTAGACCCACTTACCATCGTCTCCCCATGCCGACATGTCCGTGTGGCTGTTGGTCATTCAGCACACCCCCATGTTTATCAGGAATCGGAAGGCGATTCCCACTGCGTCTACCAAGTGCATATTGACCCTTGTAGAGAGGTCCGTTGTCAAATCCTTGCGGCTCATGGAGCCGCAAGGGAGGCCTTCTACTTATCAATGGTTTCCAAATCTGACTACTTTTTGACCCTATTCTGTTGATTTTGGACCACGCCGACCTACTGACGCCGGTAAGTGCGAAACGGACCCACCATCGAGAACTGCGACTATTTTCTCGGCGGTTGATTTCCCAATACCTTCGATGTTGGTTAGTTCCTCGACGGTAGCATCGCAGAGGTCGCGTATGCTCGGGTAGATTTTGGTCAAACGTCGTCTCATTTTGGGACCGACATTGGGAAGTCCTTCGATAACTGCGTTCCGATATTCAATGGGTGTCGGGGCCTTGGGTCGAGGAACGTAGAGACGAGGTTTGTCGTCCTCGATTTTGTCCACGATTTTCGCCATCAGGAGCGAGGCATCGAAACGGTCGCCAATGAAGATGGGTGGATAGCCCACAGCACAGAGCGAGGCGATGAACGAGATGAAGGTCCGCTCGGTAATCTTCTGCTTCCGAAGGCTCTGTTTGATGTCCTCGTAGGACTTGGTCACAATGAGGTAGGAGAACTCGGTGGACTCACGCATGGCTCCCAACTGGCGCAACCGCCGGTCGTCGAACAGAGACGGGACGAGGTCATCCTCCTTGCGTTCTATGCTCACCCGAGTCGAAGCCACATCACCCTTGCCGGTGGGCAGATGGACGACCTCAAATCCGAGGTCTCCAAGGTAGGAGAGCATGGTGTAATGCTCTCTGTGGTCTACCCTCCGATGGCGACCCATCATCTCCTCCGCGACCTTTTCCTTGAGATGTCGGACGAGGGAGTCTTCGACCACCGTCTCTGCGGCATCGACCCAAGAGGGTTTGTTGTCGGTCAGGTATCTGAGGAGGCCGAGCATCTGTCCGAGACTGGCTTCGTGAATGAAGTCAGTGAGGGCGTCGGAGTCCTCAATCAGACGAGAGTATCTCGTGGTTCTCGTTGCGCTTGTCACTTGGCTTCGACCATTTGCGAATCACGCGCTTGGGTTGATAATCGTCTGCCTCCATGTCTTTGAATCGAGGACATATCTCACCCACACAACAGCCGTTCGCTTTGAGAGTCGTGCAGTTGGGAAATGTGTGCCAGCGAGGGTCATCGAAGAGAGTGGACATCTGATAACGACGGTAGTCGTGATTGTGTAAATCGACGTAGCCCATCTTGGTCCCCATCTCCACCCACACAGCCTCAAATTCCTCCATGCTCATGCCCAGTGTTTTCGCGAATAGAGCCGAGTAGACTCGGGCTTTGTGGGGCGGGTTCATCCGCTTGAGTTCGTTCACCACTCCCATGCACCGGTGGTTCAGAGATGCGAGGTAGCGGCTGGTCTCGGCGTCGGATTTGTCGAAGTCGAAATCAGCATTCACGATTGGGCGAATCATATCCTCGGGTCGATTCAGAGCGACACCGAGTTTGTCGATGAATCTTTTGAGCGAGACTTTTCTTCCGTATATTTCGGGGAGAACATACTGGGGCCAGTAAGCCCTCCTCACAATCTCCTCGTGAGAAAGCGATGATAATTCGGAAGTTGGAATCGGAATGGCATGTCGGCCACTCCCCTCCCCCATGCGATTCACATGCTTCGTGAACGGGAATCGACAGAGCCGCTTGGGGTCCCCAGTGGTCTGCTCATCGAGGGTGTTTAGGCCGAGGCTCTGACGAAGATGGTCTTGGGTCTGTTGGAGTATCTGCTTGAGGGCTTCGCTGGACCCATCTCGATAGTCGAACTTGAAGCGGGTGGGAGTATGAACGATGAACAAATGGTAGCCCTTGGACCCGGAGTATTGAACCCAGTGAGCGATGTCCATTTCAGTCAGGAAAGCCGAGAGTCGTTGGGCGTCTGCGAAAGCATTCTCGGGTTTCGTCTCGTGGTCGAAGTCGAAGAAGGTCAGGGTGTGAATCACGGCTCTCGGGACCTGCTTCCCTCCGACCTCGTAGACGAGATTATCATAGCCAGCAGTGCTGATGAAACAGGGGTGGATTCCATTCCAGTCTTGGAAGGACGAGTAGACCTGCTCGGTTGCGAATACGAAGGTCTGCCGAGGATTGCCAATGGCTCGGGGGAACGAGTTGAATCCGAAGTGATGACACATCTCATCGAGATTCTCAATGCCGAACAGCATCGGACTCCCTCAGTCATCTACGAGTTTGCGAAGATTTTCGGCTGCTTCTGTTAGATGGGCCTTGAGTTTCTGCTCGTAGGCCATTTTGATTTGGTCGTCGGTGATGCCAAGGTGAGCGCAAACGAGGTCCACTATGACCACCATTCTGAGACCCATCTTGTCATCCTCTTCCAACCCGAGAGCGGTTTCTGCCTCCTCGATTGAGAATCGTTTGTTAGGGTCGAACATACTCAGACCTCCTTCGTGGTTTCTGCAACCACGCATTCCATGTCCCCGCACTCCATGATGACGAAGGGTGTCGCCTTGTGTTTGTGTAGGATGAAATCGTCTCCCTCAGTCATCGAGAGGACTTGGGTCAGGGTATTGGTCAGACCAATTTCGGTGTTTTTGTGGCCTTCTACCTTGCACTCAATAACAGACTGGGATGAGTTGGTCTTCGACCCCCAGTGACCGGAACCCACAAACGACACCTTCGGAGTGAAAACAAACTGACAGTATGGAGCATTGGCTACCTGCATATCGACCACCCCCTTCACGAGTTCACATCGGGAAATTTCAATTCTTGTCGTGCAGGTCTCCCCTCCTTGTTGGGGAATGGATTTCCACCCGGGCTTGGTGCGACTCTCGGGCATTTGCCATCGGTCGGGAACGATTGCACAGTCATCTTCGTCCGCAGAATGGTAGACGACCCGACCGACAAATTGCTTGGTGGTTTTTTCCTGAATCGTTATGGGTTTGTGAGCCTCGGTGCTGATGCGAACTTGTTGGTCCCTGAACTTGGTCGAGAGTAAGTCTGCGAACTCCTTCGGGTTCACGAGCATGATGCAATCCTCCTTCCGCTTGTAGTCCTCCAAGGGAGCATGGGTCAGGAAAACGTGCATGGTCTTGGTGAGGTCGTGAGTCCACACACTCATGCCCTCCTTGGTGAAGAGAACCCTCACTGGCTGAGATGGTGTGTCGAGCGCGACCCTCGTGAGTTGCTTTGCCAGCGAGTTCGCTCTTACCATAACTTTCACTGTCCGCGAAACGGGGCTATTGGGGGTTGTCATAATTCTCCTGAGAAACTCCCACCGTTATGAATCCGCACTTGGGGAAAAGTCGTCTATGGATGATGATGTTTTTTTCTTGGTTTCATAGACGACCCCAGCGACTTACTGATGTCAGTATGGATTTCGTCGAAACTCGTCGAGGTTTGGCTGATAATTCTCGTTTTTCACTTTGTTATGGTTGGGAACTTGCCAAAATAGGTCATTTCGGACTGACACCAGTAAGTCATTTTGGGGCATTCGATATAACGGCATTTTGAAACATCGCCATAAAGTGAATCAATCGTAGCCATCGGGTCGAGCGAGCCACAACTTCTGCGGATATTTGGTCCGACCATCGAGACCTGCGATTCGGGTTGCGCCCATGTTCACGAACAGGTGGGGCTTCTTGGCGAGATGGTTGGTCAGCCTGTGAATCTCAAAGGGCTGGTTATCCAACTGGACTATCTCGCCAGTCGTGAGAGGAGTGCCGTCAGGGTAGATGGCATCTGCAACCATCATGGCCTTCCACAGACGTTTGACATTTCGACCATCGGTCTTGCCCATGCGTCCGAATCGACGGGACCCATACTTCGATGAGGGAACTTCGCGAGGAGGTTCTGATGGGGGCTTTTTGCGCTCGTTAGGGTCACTTGACATCGGACTTACGGCGAACAGTCAGTGTCCGGTAGGGCTTGACTATTGCGGAGTCCTTGACATCCTGAGCGGTATCAGCAGGGAGGATGGGAAGTGTGCGGTCCACGGCGGCCTTGGTCAGTCTGACCATCTGCCCGAAGACGCTGGGGTTCACTATGCGCTGGACCTCGGAGGGGATATATTCGGTCCTTTTGCGGTCAGTGAACCCAACGGACCAGTGGTCGGTCTCGATGCGCTCTGAGTTGTTGGTCTCGCCTTGGAACCACTCGTCGCGAATCTGACTCTCGACTTGCCTCTGCTTCTTCTCAAGGATGGACTTTGCTGCTTTGATGCCAGCCAGCGTATCGAGCGTGTCGTCCTTGTCCAGCGTGTCGAGGTCATCCCCCACCACCATGTCCCATGAACCGGTGTGGATGAGCCTCTGTGCAGTCGGACAGAGGTCCACATAGGCACACCACTTGCACCCCTCACCGATGGTCGCTGGGGGGCTGTCTGCTGGTATGGATTGGAGCCACTCATACTTCGTCTTGAGCCAGTCCTTGAATCGCTGGATTTTGTCATCCGTCCACACGGTCGTCACAGTCCCGTAGCGGAGGAGGTCGAAGGTGAATCGGAGAGGGGTGTCGGGCCATATCTCTGAGGCCACGGCGAGGTAGATACCGGCTTGGATGTCAGAGTCCGCTTCGGCTTGGAGTATCGGCTTTCGCTGGCTCTTGTAATCCAGCAGTTCGATGGCCCCGTCCTTGTGTCGGAATACGAGGTCGATGAAGCCGAATACGGGGACGCCGTTGTCAAGGATATGGGGAGCCGAGTGGGTCCCGAAAGACCGCTCGACATCGAGGACCTTCATGTGTTGGGAACCACGTTCGCTGAACCATCTGAGAATCATGGATTTACCATCCTCGTAGAAAGCGAAGTTCACCTCGTTCTTGGCGTTCTCGTCATCATAGAGTTCCAATAGTTTGGAGAGCAGAGGACGGCGGGTTCGTCCTGTCTTGGGGTTGGGCCTTCTCCACTCTTCCAAGGCGTTGTGGATGTTGGTCCCGACCTTGGCCGCTTGCATGTTGTGACGATGCTGTGACTTGTGCTTGGCCGTCACATCATCGTGACTCTGTGGGTCGTATTTCTTCCCATACTGAAACACGCAATCCTCGGCCATTCTAAGTCGGGAGGCCGATAGGTAGGGGACCTTCATTACGGTCGCCTCAGTTGTCCTCAACGGCCTTCCAAAAGGTGTTCTGATTCCAGTTGTGGAGTTGGAATGGTTTGCAGTCTCGGGACTTCCGGATGGTGATGATGTGACGGGTCTTCATGTCACCCGTTTTCTTGTTCACCCTCTGTTGGGTGGCGAACTCAAGAATCCAATCGAAGAGGGGGTCCGTCATGTCTGCGCGTCCTGCGGAGGTAATGACCTTCTGCTCTTTGGGGGTCCCGTAGCCCTCGGTGTATTCCCTGAGCAGGACGGTCGAGATGAAGTGGCAATCGAGTGCCTCGGATGCCATCTTGAGTCGTTGGTAGGGAGTGAAGAACAGTTTGTTGATGACCTTGTAGGAATGCATCTGTCCCTCCGCGAATGCGGGTAGCGTCTTCTTCCCTTCTGAGATGGCTTGGGCTTGTCGTGCGAGCATGAGGTCAGCCTCGCTCAGACCGTGGACTTCCAACGAGTAGAAGTCCCTGCATCCGACGTAGAAGGCGGCTTCGTTCTCAATGATGATGACCCTCAGTCCGTCCGGGTATTCGGCATAGTGCTTCTTGTGTTCTCGGATGAATGCCTGTGTCATCTCATTGACTTCTTCGGGGGTCTCGCAGACCTTCCGATAGACCCGAGGTTTGAGTTCGGGGGGGATGATGTCGTCTCGCTTCACGAGCGCGCGGACGCCCTCAAGGTCACAGTCGAGGATGGTGCAGAGAACCTCCTTCGGTTTGAGGTCTCGCCTCTTCGCTTCGTATGCGAGGAACGTGAGTGCGAAGTGGCTCTTGCCACCACCTGAGAATCCCTGCAACTTCATGTGACGTAGAAGGGGTCGTCGCGCCATTTCTTCACCTGTGTCACATGAGTCGAACAAGGCCGCGTAGTGTTGGTCTTGGGATTTCTTGGAGCGCGCCATTTGTATCAGTCCCAGTCATCCCAGTCCCCATCATCGTCGTCGGAGTCGGACGTAGCCTCGGGAGTCACACCGTCGTCACCCTCGGCAACAACCTCCTTCGGCTCGTCCTCCTCCTTGGCCGGTGTGTCGGCACTTGTGTCGGTTGAGTCTGAGTCGGTGTCGTCATCGTCTCCAATGACAGTCAGAGGTTGGTTGGTGGTTCCAGTAGAGAAGTAGTCGGCGGCATCATCCTCGTTCTTGGTGGTGGTGGATTCTGCCTTCGGGGGTTCCACGACAACGATTCCTACGGCGGTCTCGATGTTGGCTGAGAGACCGTATTCCCCAGCGTCCCTGACGGTGCAGAGAGCGAGGATGCGGGAGTATTTCCCGAAGCGGCTGACGATGGCCGTTGAGGTAAGGGCGTTCAAGAGCAGGTTCTCCCCGCTCTCGATGGCCTCCATAGTCATGGTCGAGTCGTCCTTGAGAAGCATCTTCCCGAACTGGTTTCCAGCCTTGGAGTTCTGCACCCCGGAGAAGGAGACCATCGCCTCCACGAGACGGTAGTCCGTAGGAGTCTTGGAATAGTTGCCATCGAGGTCTGCGATGTCCGTCACATCGAACATCTCGTGGAGTAGTTCTGCTCGGTCTCCGTGGTCGAACGTCTCGGGTGTGAAAGTAGTCAGGCCCGAGAGAACGGCGAGGTCAAGAATCTCCTGCTCAAGACTGCGAGTGGTGACGGAGGCGAAGTAATGACCATCGGCCTCGACATCATCTGCGAGAGCGGTGTCGTCATCCCATAGGGCCATGCGGAATATCGCGGTGTCCATGGTCGCTCCGCCATCGTCTTCGATGACAGCCTGACCTATGAGGAAACAGGCAGGTCGCGGGTTCCCCTTGGCGGCTCCAACAGTGCGATGATTGACCTCCCACACATCGAGGTGGGCAGAGTATCGCTTCTTCCGAAGGATGGCTGATAGGTCCACGAGAACCGTGTCTGTGACGAAGTTCTGAGCGACCTCATTCTTGAGACCACCGAGGTCCTTGATGACCTTCTCGTGTTGGGGGTCCTTGGCCTTGGACCTCCATAGGGTGATGACCGGTGAGTCATCAACGAAGATGCCGTTGGCAATTCCTCTCTCGATGAATGGTTTGAGACGACGCATCGCAGTTGTTGGTAGTGCTGACTTTGAGCCAGTAGTTTTCTTGGGCATGAGTCATCTGAGATACCCCCACCGTTATCAAGGCTGGTCAGAGGAGGGGTGAACATCCTCAGAATCCCAATCAAGGTGTTCGGCTGCGATTTGCTCCCACATGTCGTCCGCAGAATCTTCACCGAGGACCTTGGTCAAATTCTTGACTCTACGCTTGACTTCACGCTTCTCTGCCAACTCCTTGGTGGCTTCGTCCTCTATGGTGTCATCAAGCCAAGCCTTCCCACTGAACATCGTATCGTGCTGGTCTCCCTCACCTATGATTGTCGATAGGACAGACCCTACATTGACAGGTCGAAAGTAGGTAGGCAGAAACAAGGCTCGCCACACTTTCGATGCCTTCTTGTTAGCACATCCCAATGACCGGAGGATATTCCCTTCTCCGTGTGTGAGGGCGCGCCCAGTAGAAGGAGGGTCGCATCGAGATAGGACATCATCGAAGGACTCAATGGTGTCAGCGAGGTTGCGTCTTGCAGCCTCGACAAAGAGGGTGGAGAGAGCATGGGTTTCCATGAGTCCTCGACGGGTCTGAACGATGCGGTAGGTCTTCCGTCCTCCCCCTCGTCCTCCGCCTCTTCGGAGAACCTCGATGAGACCCGCATCCTCAAGAGTTGGTAGGTGCTTTTCCCTGAGTGCGTTCTTGGACATCGCGAAGGCATGAAGATGCATCCATTGGAGTATGTTGTCGATGGTCAGAGGTCGTTTGGAATCTGTCATTTCCACCATCTCGGTGAAGAGTAGCCAACTGTCGTCAGGAACTCCCGATAGGGAAGCCCGGAGAACGAGGTCGGCGAGAACCAATCCAATGAGATTGTCTTCTACTGACGCCAGTAGGTAGGTCTGTTCGTCTATCTTCTCGATTGGTCGTTGGTGTTGATGAACCAGTGCGACGGAGTCGATGATGGAGAGGACCTTGTTGATGTCTCTTTGATGGTGGGCGTTTCGGGCTGGGAAAAAATCTCCCATGAGAGGAGCGAAGATGTTGCGAACCCGATGCTTGTCGAGAGAGAGCATGGAGGCTTGGAGAAGAGGTAGGTCGGGATGGATTTGGAATGACTCAGGACGCGCTCTCGCCTTGAGTGAGTTCTGCACCACCTTGGAGACTTTGTGGGTGGTGGTGTCGGGAGTCATCAGGAGTTGTCGAGTGACCTGCTCCTCCTCCTTCGGATTCCGGGTAGTCAAGGTGATGAACGAGGGCTGACCTCGGATGATGAAATCCCGAGATTCAATCTCGCCAGTGAGTTCGTTCTTGATGGGAGTCTTCCAAATCAGTTCGGTGTCATCACCGGACATTAACGGCTTCATCTTCCGGACGAAGGCATACGACTCGTCCTTCTCCAAGACGATGATGCACTTCCCATCCACATGGACGATGTAATTCCCCTTCTCATCCACTTCATCGAAATCGTATTTCAGAGCCTCTCGGGTGGCTCCCGCGAGAACCATGCACATTGACTTCGGGAATCCATTCCGAGCCGTGAGGGTGAGGTAGGTCTTCCCCGATGCGGACTGTCCCACCAACTCAAGGTTGAGGGGAGTGTCGCTCTTGCAGGAGAGCATGACGAGGAATGTGAGGAGGAGGTTGGCATCGTCCCCGATGAAAGGAGCAGTTCGGGATTCATGGAGAATGTCATTGATGCGGTCGAGGAGAAGTGGCTCCTGCAAGAAGTCAGAGATGATACTGGCGTCGATAGCCCCGAGAGTGGAGTCCTGTCCGGTGTAAGTCTCCATCTCGTTTTTGACTTCGGTCTCGGGGGCTTGGGTGTAAGTCCCATCTCGGAGGGCAACTCCCGCTTCCAGCATGTTCGTTTTGAATTCGTCTTTGGCATCGCCGATGATGCCTGCCGCACCAGCGAGCCGAGCGATGCTGTGTTGAGAGAGGACGTTCACCTTGCCCAACGGCTCTCCGTCAATATCAACAGAGAAGTCCATGCGACCTTTGGTGGAGGATAGAAAAATCAGTGTGACTGTCTTCGTACCTATCTCAACTGTGAACTTGCTGGCAGCATCAGATGACTGTTTGACCTCGGCTCCCGACATACTCCCTCCGAGGTTGCCCCACCGTCTTGAAGGGACGCCTATTTTCGATTGCGACGGTAGGTCTTGTAGTAGTTTCTGATGTAGGCCCGACGATGCTCTTTGGCGCAGGGAGGACATCGCTTCTTCCCACGTTCATTCATCCCCTTCGATGATGGAAACTTACCCCCACAATCCTTGCAGATTCTCTGCGGCATTTTCACTCCTCCTCCTCGCGCGCGCCTTGTGCGCGAGGTAAATCCCTGCTACTGGCCTCAGTATCGTCGTCCTCAATATGCAGCCAAATGGTCTCTTTCGGTGGAGAGCCGATGAGAGTCCAATGGATTCCACAACCCTCCGGGCCACAGATGATTGCGATGTTCGGCCATCTGTCCAAGGGTCCGAGTAGGAGAGCATCGAGTGGTCCCTTCTGAGTGCAGTCTCGATTGAGACACTCGGGGAGGACGGAGACGCCGTAGACCGTGGCTGTGCGAGAGTGGAGATTCATGCTCCGATTACTGGGGCAGAGGACTTGTTTCGGAATGGGTTTGCCTTGGAGGAGCCGAGTCATGCAACCCACCGAGATGAGAGGCGGCTGATGACTTCGGTTTGTTTGGTTGTGAGGGTCGTTCCCTCGATGAGTCGATTGCGTATCGACTTACAGAAGTTGGCCTCCCATCCATTCAGGAAACTCGGGTGGTCTACCCACTCTGAGATATTATCGAAGAGGGGGTTGTGAATGACGAGGTCCCCATTCTCCCAAGAGGCTCGTCGTTCCAAGGACTGAACCAATCGAGTCATACCCTTGGTGAGATTGTGACGACCCTTGACTCGGATTTGACGTTCGGCTCTCGATGCTGCCGACCTCTCCCAGTCATCGAGGTGTTTGTTCACCAACTCGATGACCTCTCGGAACTCGTCGGCATCCACCGCGAATTGGGACCTTTGCTTCGCCAGTTGCTCTGCGAACTTCGCGGACCTCACTCGGTTCTTGGCAATCATTTCGTTTCGACTAATCTCCTTCTGTTTCTGCTTCTCATGCCACTCTTCCCACCGTTCATCGGCAGTCAGCAGAAACTCGTTCCACTGCTTCCACAACTTCGGTCCCGGGTAGCCATGAGAAGTGAGTCGCTTGACCATCGCTCGTTGGAGTTTCCTAAGCGCGGGGTCGCGTGGGCGCAGGCGTCCCGCATAGAATGACTTCTCGTTTGCCATGTCGGAATATTTCCCGAGACGGGACATCGCATCAGGGTGTTCGGTGGCGAACTTCTCCTTGTTGAATAGGTGCTTGGCTTTCTTCATGTTCCCACGCAGGAATATTGTCTTCTCGTCGTCATTGAGAATCTTCCCATCAACTGTGATTTCGATGTAGCGATGGACGCAGGTATTACCCACGATGATGGTCGAAGGCAGGCCAGTCTTTGCACGAGCGGAGTCGAGCAGGATGCACTGTTCACGGATGGGATATTTTCCACAGAGAGTGCAGGTTCCCATCGCATGTCCGAAGACCGATTTTTCATAGACCCAGTCCTGCTTGAAATCGTTGTAGGTTCTGAGTTCTCCCTCGTCATTGAAGATGGTGGAATGCTTGGCGAGATTCACCACCTGCCTGCGCTCAATACCCTTAGCGTCTGAGGCTATGCTGTGGTATATCTCGTCAGGCATCTCTCCCCTATCGGCCTGCCTATGCCATCGAGCCGCTTGACGACGGAGTCTCGCGCTGTTCATAGAGAGAAGAGACCGCCCCACCGTTATCAAGCCAAGTGGCGTTGGAGCCAAGGTGGGGGTTCGACGATGGCTTGTCTGAACCACACCGGAAGAAGGTGGGTGTTGTTTCGTGAGAAGCGGCTCCATGACCCGTCGAGGATGAAGAGATGACCCTTGTCCGTAGAGGTCCTAATGATGCGCCCTGCACCCTGCACCAATTTGAGTGCTGTCTGCAACGAATACCATGCCTTGCATGGGGCTGGGCAGGAATAGGACCCACACAGTCCATTGGAGTATTTGTTGGGAGGTTCGTAGGGACAATTGGGAGACCCCTCGTGCTTGGCTCTCCAAGCATGTTCGTCCTCCTGCATTCGTTGTTCGATGACGGGGTCTCCCTTCATGGGCAAGAATGGGATTTTGCAGATGACCAGCCACTCTGCCAACTTCCCTTTGAAATCGAATCCCTCACCGACGTAGGTGCTGATGAGAACGAGGTCATCATCAGGGCTGTCGAAGAACTTCTTGAGGGCCACTTCCCGACCTCTCGGGTCAGGTCCGTGGGTGACTATCCGAGATTCGTGACCCTCCGCAATCAGACCTTCTATGATGGTTCTCCGAATGGCGTGGCTGTGAGGTAGGATGACTCCTCGTTTGTGGGGGAATCGGTCCATGATGGCAGAGATGGCGCGGACTTGTTTTGGAATCGACTTGTCTCGTTTCCCGTAGGACATGGGTCCGCAGGGTGCGTAGTGAATGTTGAAGTTCTCCTTGGGAAATGGGGAGTCGGTGACATTGACGAATAGGTTGCGTTGGTCTTGGAGACCGAGGTTCGTGAGGAACGTATCGACATCGAGGATGGTTGCCGACATCAGGATTCTTTGCTTGGAAATCTCGTCCAATCTTTCACCGGCGAACCTACTGACGCGAGTAGGTCGGACTCTGAGAACCTGTCCGTTTCTGTCGGCGGTGTTTTCGATGACGACTTCGTTCGGCGTTCTCATCAGGTCCACGAGGATGGCGGTCTTGCTGGCGAGTGCGCGATACCGGTCTCGGGCATTCTCATCGCCCATGGCATCAGCGAGTTCGACTCCTTGGATTGCTCCCTCGTGGAGTTTCTTGAGGGGGTCCACCCAATCGGCTGGGTGATAGTGCAGAGGGAAGTTGTGGGTCTCGCCGTTGATGAGGACCCAATCAGCCATGGTGATGTGGATGTCCAGTAGGTCCAACAGGAATGGTTCCAACTGGTGCGCCTCATCAAAAATCGCGAACTCCCTTTGCCCAAAATCGAGGCTCCCTTGGATGACTCGGAATAGGTAGGCGGGATTGCTCAGGACGAGTCGATGGTCAGCCGCCAAGAACTTCTGTTCGTAGTAGGGACAGGGGTCCTCTCGTTTGGTGTGTGGACATACTCTGCCCTTGGGCCAGCAGGGTGCGCCTGCGGCATTCCCCTCGCGCACCCAACAGGGGAAGTTGGCACGACCTTTGACCTCTCTGAGAATGCTCCCGTAGTCCCTTCGATATTGTTGGGTCAATCCCAGCGTCGGCGTCAGGAGGTAGGTGGATTTGAACCACTTCTGAACAGTCATGGCGATGGCAGATTTACCGATTCCGGTGGGGGCTTGAATTACGATGTTGTCGAAGTTGTCGTTGGTCAGGGCGTAGCGTATGACGGACAGTGCTTCTCGTTGGAATGGTCGCGGAGATGGCATCGTGAAGTCAGGTTGAATCTCGCTCCACATATCAGGGAGGGGAGATTTGGATGGAATGTTGATGCGGACAACCGGCACAAACTACGGAGATAGCCCCACCGTATTGAATGGGCGCGTCCTGACGGCCTCTAATGCTCCGGGGGTCTCCATACTCCCCGGAAGGTAAAGACGCGCTCTATGGGCTTCTATTTGAGAAGGGATTCAGGAGGGTCTGAACCCCAGTTTCAGACCCGGGGGGAGTTGTCCCGCCCCCGGGGTTGTGTAAGTCCGGTCAGAGGCCTATTGGCCCCATCAGCAAGTGGCGCGACGGCCTCGGGCGTATGCGTAGGTGGACGCACCGCTCCGTGACCTCGACGCCAGCATCGCGTTTGCTTCTGCTCGTGTCATTTCTGTCTCATCTCCTTTGTTGTCTTGGCATTCGTTCTTGGTTCGTTCAGTCGGACAGGCCGTTCATCATGATGTAGGCTGCCAGCATGTTCACCGAGTCCGTCGCGGAGTTCGTTCCACGGCGGCTGATGGTGGCGTAGAGGTTGTCTCCACACAGGCAGGCGGTGGTGTCCCACCCATCATCATCGGTTCCGGTTGTCGGGCTGTCGTTGTTGTCGCTGTTGTCGTTGTTGTCGTCGCTCATTTTTTCTTGTCTCCTTTCAGTTTTGGAATGGGTTGCTGGGAACTTCCACCCTGCGGCCTCGGCCTCGGTGGGCGCGGGGGTTGCGAGAGTAGGTCACGGTGGCTCGGGTGACTTTGCTGGTGATGGGTTTGGAGAGGATGTCGCCGGTCATGTCCACGAGGGTATCGGTGCGAGTCACACCGAGGGTGAAGGTCTGAGTGGAGCGGCGTAGGTAGATGGTGGCGACTCGACCGTGGCGGACGATGACGACGACCATGTCGCCGTTGGATTTCTGTCCCCATGCCTGTCCCCTCTGTGCGCCGAGGTTGTGAGCGATGATTCCGAGGCTGGAAGTGCCGTAGCGAGCGCAGGCCGAGTTCACTGCCCTGATGGTGGCTGCTGCTTCGCTCCCAGTGAGCCTCTCATCGACCCTCTCAAGGGCGTGGGCGGAGAGGCCGGGTGTCATTACCTGCTGGCTCATAGAGCCAGCAGGGGGGGCCTTCTCTATATCAATGATTCCCTAATCTGACCCCTTTTTGACCTGATTTGATTAATTTCTGACCACGCCGAGGACTTACTGGCGTCGATATTTCGTCCTATTCAAGCCAGTAGGTCATCCAAACGATGCACTACGGTCACTTTTTCTGATTATCACGCTCGTTTCGGCGGATTCTGAGCAAGGCGGAGGACAGATAGAGAATCATGTCGATGGCCTCCTCAAGTGCCATCTCGACCCATGAATCGTCCTCCGTCCCATACTGAGTGGTGTCATCATCCACGCGGAAGCCATGCCCATACTCGTCAATACCCACCTTGAGTCGATTCAGAATCAGAGCGATGACCTCCCTGTTGTCATCGTTGTCAATGACGCTCATATTGTCAGCCTCCGTAGGAACGTCTTGACCGATAGCAGGTCGTCTTGGGAGAGAGCGCACCAGTAGAGAGCCTCACCAAGATTCTGATAGATGACTCGCCTGAGATTGAGAGGAACTCCTTCGTCCTCGCTGACCGTCCGATGGAAGGCATTGAGAATCTCAGCCCCGGAGAGTCCCCTCTGACCTAACTTCTCGATGAGCGTGTCGAGCCGTCGATGAGTCTTGAGCCATTTCGGGTCGTCCTCCTCTAACCTACTGGCGTCGATAACCAATCCGAGAATCTGTCTGAGTTTTTCCGGGGCCATCTCGATTGCGATTTCTTGGACATCCTCGACTTCGACTTCGCCGGGAATCCGAGTTGCGGAGTAGAGCAGGTTCAGAGACGCCCTCATAGAGCCGTCAGAGAGCCGCGCTAAGGCCGTCAAAGCCTCCGGCCCCACCTTGAGACCCTCGGAGGCAACAACACGCGCTATGGCCGTTGAAATGACCTCTTCCGATATGGGTCGAAATCGGGCTGACGAGAAGGCGCATCGGTCCCTGAGTGGAGAGATGATTCGATGAGGGTAATTGCAGGATAGGATGAACCGGGTCTGCTTGGCATATTTCTCCATCACACGCCTGAGCGCGGCCTGCGCGTCGGGGGTTAGATGGTCGGCCTCATCCAAAAAGACCACGTTGAACGGAATCTGAATCTCCCTGTCCCCCACCGCGTAGGAACCAATGACCCCTCGACTTGAGAAGTCCTTGACCTTCGTCCTGATGACTGAGATGCTCCGCTCATCACTCGCATTCAATTCCATGAAGTTGGATTGCCAGTCGTCACCGAAGAGGGTCCTCATCAGAGCGATGGCTGTGCTGGTCTTCCCGGTCCCGGCTGGGCCAGCGAACATCAGATGAGGGAACGCCCCATCGTTCTCATTCGCATGGACGCGCTCGACCATGTAGCGGAGACGGCGAGTGATGTGGTCTTGGCCGACGATGTCATCGAGATGTTGGGGGCGATACGACTCTGTCCACATTGACTCTACGAGTGACCCCCACCGTCTTGAAGTGAACTACGCAGTAGACCAGCGTCCAGCATATATCCGGTTGCCCACCACTCCGAGGACAGTCGGGTAGTAGATGGGGGCGACATCGGCTTGGCGAGAGAATCCTGCGAGGCGGTGGTAGTGGCGGAACTTGTCGGTGTCAATGCTCCCATCGTCGTTCAAGAAGTGGGCGACGGAATCCCCGTTGGAGAAGTCCGCGAGGCGGAAGAAGGCACACATAAGGCTGTAAGCGTCGGTTGCGTTGCGGGAGACCGGCGCACCGTAGTAGGCGTTCATGTAGACCCATGAAGCGTCAGTCCAGTTCGTCTTGGTCTCCCAATCGACCTCGACACTGTGGCGAGTGTCGTTGGCCGGGTCGAGGGTGGGGTCTATCGCATTGTTGTCTACTGTGGTGAAGTCCGAGATTGCTGCTGAGACGAGGGTTGCTGCCTCTGAGATTTGGCCGAACTTCTTCAAGAGGATGGGGGTCTCGACCACTCGGTCGCGGAGGGAGTTTCGGCGTAGGGACTCTGCCTCGGTGATGGTGACGAAGACCACGCGGACCGAGTAGCCTGCGTCGGTGGCCCTGTTCGCGTAGTTGAGGACCTTCTCGTGGTTTGTGCCGGTGGTGTCGTAGGTGATGTTGCCGACCGGGTTGGTGAAGGCGGATTCCAAGAGGCCAGCCTCGATGCCCTTGGACCATGCGTGTAGGAGGCCGGGGTGGTCGGGGTCGTAGTCAGGGTGAGACTTCTTGATTGCGTCACAGTCGATGAAATCGTGGGTCCCATTGAACATCCTGTTAGCGATTGTGGACTTCCCCGAGGCGGGGACTCCCATCATGATTACGAACTCTCTCTCGGAGGTCTCGGGTGTGTTCTCGGTGCGGCTCATGAGCCGCACTGGAGGCCGTCCCTATATCAATGTTTTCTCAAAATCAATGGTTTTTGACCTGATTATGCCATTTTCTGACCACGCCGCGCTTCTGACGCGCGGCGGGTGGAACCCGGGATTTAACCCCCCGTAGGGGGGTTGTCGAAATGTGCCAAGAGGACGGAGACATGGAGTCCCCTTGAACAAAATCGCTCAGGTTGGATTTTTACTTTAGTCTTAATCCATAATTGGACCTACTGGCGTCAGTAAGTGCCTACACTGTGAGACTCGCAGCGAATCGAATCGAGGAGACGAAGTCAGGAGCCTGTCGCCCCACCTCAAGTCTCATCGTAGAACCGGTCGGGCCAATCGACCACGAGATGTCGAATGCCATCTGCCTTCCAACCAATCCACCCTCGACCGATGCGAAGTCGATGATGTCCCCGGGCTTGAGGTCGAACCTCCCCGGGAGTGCCTCCACTATCCAGCGTATTTTGGAGATGCCCTGTTGGTTGAGTATCTGCCGAGCGAACAGGCTGGCTTGGGTTTCATCTGTGACGGACGGCTCGTCGAAGAGTCTGTGAATTGGGTTGGTCGGAATGGTCGATGGCTCCGTTTTGATAATGTCCAATGCGGAGTTCCGGACAGTGACCATATTCACCAAGTCAGTGTCCTCCTCGACCCGGTCGATGTTAGTGGGGTAGAGGTCGAGGGGAGCGGTCGTCCGAGGAATCCGCCCAGCGATGTAGGGCGTGTAGGAGGTAGCATCGACATTGGGGAGTCGTTCCATCCCGATTCCAGCCTTGGTCTGATGCCCATAGATTCGGTAGCGGAGAGGAGTCACATTGACCTGCGACATTAGGTATTGGACTGCCGACAACCGAGTCTTCCCAACGAGGTCCAGCCCCGATGACATCTTCACTCGGGTCTGCCCGATGATGTCGCCCATCTCAATGGAGTAGTTGCTCCCAGCAATTACGTCCTTGATGACACTCGCGACATCACATCCGGTGTTGAGCGATGTCGGGTTCACGAGAATGACTTCGTTCCCCAACAGAGCGAGAGAATCTTCGGCGGTGATTGTGAAGTCATTGAAACTGACATCGACATCTGACACAATGCCGTAGAAGACATATTCGGAAGTGGTGGTTGTTCGGACTTCGGGGAATGCGATGATGCGGATTGTGTCACCTCGACTGACGAGGTCCTGTCTCTCTCCTCCCCCGTTGTTGAGAACCACCGTGGCGATGCTGGGAGCGTTGAACGTATGTCGAACTGCCACACGCTTCACACCAACCATCTCGGTAGTGGTTGCCCCTCGGATGAAATCGACCCTGACGGCGTCTACCATAGACCGGATGATTCAGTTAGGGTCTAAGACCATTCTTCCGTCAGTGAGTTTGCCTTCCCCACTCCGACGAGAAGTGCTTGACGGTAGCAGGCCTTGAATGCCGGGTAGTCCTCCGTGGTCAGCACACCCGCCCGTATGTAGGCATCGAAAACCTCTGACCCAACTTGCTCCGCGTCTTTGATGAACAGTTGGCCCAAGGTCATTTCTTGGAGTGATAGAGACTGAACGAGATGATACATGAGGTCATGGACAAGGGATTCAATTTCAGGCTTCGTCCCGAGGTCCACCGGGCTGTCATCGTCGGGGTTCATGGAACCACTAACGATGACCCCACCGTTATGACTACTCCTCTCGTCTGAATGTTGCCATCCATGGAGTTTCACCATGCTTCCCACCCTCACGGTCGTAATCGAACGATGTCATCCTACCGACGAAGGTCTTGACATCAGCCCCTCCGCCATACGCAGTCTGTTGCCACTTGATTGTCAGGAGTGTCCCAGCATTGAGGTAGGTCTCCATCTGCTCGATGTCCGCAGTCGCCGTTCCCTTGAGGAATGACCCCTCCATGGAGAAGTCATCAATTCTCTGACCGAGGTCCCTGACCTCCGGGTAGGTCCCATCGAGGGTGGGGGTCGCGCTCAGGGATGCGCGCCTCGTCCTGCTGAAAGAGTGTGGTTGGGTGTTGAGATTCGCGAGGAGGTCCGTGGTGGAATCTGTTGCCAAGACTCTGATGACGGCTTTGGATGCTATCGAGACGTTCACCGATGATGCATTGTCATCCACGGTCAGCGTCGCAAGATATTCCCCTGCGGTCGCGTAGGTATTAGTGAAGGTCGCCCCTGCCTGAGAGGTCGTGCCACTCCCATCTCCGGGGTCGAAGTTGTAGGCAGCGATGGTCCTCGCTGGGTCACTTGAGACGATGTAGGAGGACGAGCCGTCGAAGGTCACATCGCTGCCTGCCTGAACCTGTGCTGGGGTCGCTCTGAGAACCGCGACGGGTAGAGTTTCGGCCACTACGATTTGCATGTCCCCTGCGGCGGCTGAGATGTTGTCTGCATCATCCTTGACATAGGCTGTCACATTGAAGGTCCCGGCTTTGGTGTAGACATGGGAGACATCCATCGTGGTTGAGGTGGTGGTGGTATCGGCGAATGTCATGTAGCCAGTCGCCTCATCATCGCCGAAAACAATTTTCGTCGAGGCCAACGTCCTATCGGCGTCAGTAGTTGTTCCCGTAATTCGGAACGAAACCAAGTGACCGACTTTGGTCACAACAGGCGAGGTTATGTCGTTGTTGAGGGTGTTCCCAATGCAGGTTATCGCGGCTGTCGGAACAACATCGTAGGTGACAGTGAAAGCCCGGATTATCGGAAGGGCAGACCAGTTTATCGGGTGCATGTCCGTCTGTGATTTGTCAGGAATGTAGAAGTGGAACCTGACCATGAATCCGTTGGTGATTGCGGCTGTTGGAAGACCACTCAGGTCGATGTTCCCAAAGCCTCCTATGATGTTGGGGTCGAGACTATCGAAGCCAGCGTATGCGGTAGTCGCCTCCTGCTCGATTGTCCCACCGACAAGCGATGGAGGTTGCATGATGGAGACTCTCACCAGCATTCCTTTACTGGAACTGATGTTGTCTGCCTCGATGGTCAGAGAGCGATATTTTGCTGCGGTGTCTACCTTCTGATTCACGGTGTCCACATTGAAGGGAAGCATCGCGTTGGTGGGTATCTGACGTAGGGTCATACTGTCAATCTGCAAGTCCTTCTGACTGGTGTTGTAGTTCGGGTTCTGTGCGAACATCTGCTCGCCATTGAGGTTGTTCACGGAGGTCGTTCCAGTGTTCCCGGGTTCGGCTCCGCCCAGTGAGATTGCATCACAGACCTTGATGACCATACCCCACATGGAAGTCGCTCCGTTTGGGTCAGTTCCAACTGTCGAGCCATCGAGGATATAGGTCATACCGGCGTCAGTAAAGACAGCCCGGATTGTATGGCTTCCCTCGACGAGTGACATCGCAGTCCCATATCCACTTCCCCCACCCAATGTTCCCCATCCATTGTTGGTCGTGATAGTTCCTACTGGGAACGTGTCTTCGCTCGCCTCCCAATCTGTGTTGAACCATCCATCCCCTCTTCCCCAAGCGTAGATGGCAGGTCGGTTGGCTGTTGCTACTGGGGGTTCGTTGGATTTGTAGGCTGAACCCGGGAACGCATTTCCGGGTTGAGTTGCGATGTGCTTCCCGCCGTAGAGCCAGCACCCGGAGGCCGAGGCTTTCCGTTGGTCTCCTGTCCCCTCGTAGAGTGGGTAGAATCCGTGACCCCGTTGGTAGTTGTCCGTCCCTCCGTGAGTGACCAGTGAGTGTCGTCCTGTTCCATCAATCGAGAGGTTGTTGTCGAACTCTATAAGCACGAGTCGGCTGTCTTGAATTGGGATGAAAGCGGTCATCGACAGGTCCAGCCAAACAGGAGAGCAACCCCATTCAGTGAGACCGACTTTGTTCGTGCCACTCGGAGTCGGCATGTAGCCCGTCTTGGTTCCTACGCGCTCCGTTCCGGGCCATGGACGGTTGCGTCCGAACAACCACCCATCCGGTTTGATGTAGTCCCAAGCGTGGCGACCCAAGACCGGGTCCATGGCAGACCAAAACGGAATGTGGATTCCACGGAATCCCCAACGGTCGTTCCCGGCTTGACCGTAGTTGCTATTGGCGGTGATATTGTTAATGTAATCAGGCTTCCCATATTCGGCAGTCCCGTAAATCACATACGGGTCATCAAGATTCTGAGACCCCGAGTAATACTGGAATGCGAGGTCCCAACCAATAGGCGGTGGGATTCTCAGAGAGCCTCCTCCGATATTGGCTACGGTAGGTGCGAGAGTGAAATTACTGCCCCCATCGTTGTGGATGGAGATGCTTCTCATCACTGGATATTGACCCTCCTCGTAGCCATTGGTGGCGGTGTTCTTTATGCCCGGTTTGAAGATGGTCGGCCTACCGGGATAGGTAGAGTCAGACGAACCTCCGACTGGGGTGTTGCAGTCAGGTTGCCCCGGCCCTGCGAAGAAACCAGTACCCGTCCCCGGAATTGACTGGTCGCTGGGTCCGAGTTTGTTTTCCCTCTGAATCCCAATTTGGTAGAGATTCTGTGCTTCCATGGTGAACGCATCTAACGCATCCGCTTTGTTCTCTGCACCCCCAAGTCGCCCTTGGGTGAGGTATGCATCTGTGAGCGCATAGGCCGCCACGTTGTTGCCATCACGAATCCGATAATTGATACTGATGACTACCTTCTGATATGTCGATGGAATCGGACCGGTCCCCCCTGTGGTCACTGCTCCGACAGAGTGGATTATCCACCACCCGTTGTGGTCCACATCACCCGAAGCATCCCAACCTCCTTCGGTGTCGTTGCTGCTCCAAACTGGTTTTCCTGCGACTGTTCTCTGATGTCCGAGATTGACTGCATCAGTTCCCAAATCCCCCGTCATTCCGTAGATGTGAACCGGCATTCCGAAGCCCCCGGTGAAGGTAGTCTCCGATGCATCGAGATAAAGGACCAATTTGGAGTATGCATTCAAACTGGTATCACCATCTTTTCCCTTTGCGACAGCCCCGATTGCGATTCTCTTCGGGTTAGGCCTGACCATGAGTTGCCTCGGGTTGGTTCGACCGTCCGATTGTGATGATTGGTCGTCATAGATAGTAGGGTAGTCAGACCCCTCCAACTCAACGACACAGGAATCGAAGTTGTTGCCTTGGGATGCAGGGGCGATGGGGCCTTGGACGAAGTCGAAGAGGGGGTATATCTGAGCCGAGCAATCGTGTTGATAGGGTTGGCTGTTGCCAACTCCATCCTTCCCATCCCACACCGCGTATTGACTTCTTTCTGCTGGGGTTAATCTCCCATAGAGAGTCTCCGAGTTCACCCCTCCAATAGTTCTCCTTGAGTCGTAGATGTAGGGGATAATGGACCCGCCGTTGGTGACTGTGTAGATTCCATCTTTCAAGAAGCAGGCGAGAGCCATCCTCATTCTGTATTTGGGACCGATGGCCGCAGTGGTGTCGAGGGAGATGTCAGGGTTGCCGAATCCTATCGTATCGAGGAGATGACTTGAGCCAGTGGCACTCGGGGAATAGACCGTCACCGAGGACCCCCCGTCCCCGCTTGTAATCGTCTTGGAGCGTTGAACGCTCCATGCCCCGACCGCACCATGCAGATGGTCCCCGGAATATCCGAGTTCCTTCCAACGTCGGTCGTCATCTGAGGTATCGGGGTCAGTAGGATAGCGAGTTATCCCAGTGTGGTTGTCCCCACTGTGGCTCTCAGCAAATCCGGTGAACTCGTTATCCTCCCCATTGGCAGGCCAAGCGAAGGAGACGCTGGCATTGGTCGTCCGCTTGTCGAACTGGTTGTTGTCGAGCATCATCGGCATGAAGACCGTGGCCCTGAAACGCCAGTCATTTGGGAAGTCCTGAGCGTTGCTCAAGCGAGGGTCGGACTGGAAAGAGGGGAGAGCCGCAGAAGCACTGAAAGTGCGTCCTATCATGCCGTGTGGGAGCCATGCTGGTTTGGTCGAATCCGCCCCCGCCTGATGGCGATAGGTGTCAATCATCTCGGCAAACTCTTGGATGGTCATGAAGACCGGGTAGGGACCCGATGTTCGCAACGAACCCTCCATCCCTGTCTGTGCCTGCATAGGACTCCCAGCCCCCGCCAAATAGTTCGCTGAGTTGGTGGTGGTTATCCCGTAGGCAGACTGGATGGTGTCACCGTCTCCACCCACGCCCTCACCACTGGGAGCGATGAGGTAGAACTCGTAGGTCTTGCCATCCGTGTCCGTGACCTTGCACTTCGGGGAGTAGGTTCCCGAGCCGGAGATTTCGACTGTGCAAACAGCATCCCCGGTAGCGGTCACTGGTCTACCGGTGCTGTATGCCTTGCCCGACGAGTTGATGACAACACCGGTGAGACTCGATGAAACCCCGAAGCCTGTGTAGGTGAAGGTGTCCACTACGCTGTCGTTATTCTCGATGGTCCCTGTACCGCCGTCAGAACTGAACCCAACACGAGATGTGAGAACCAGTGAAGTGGAAGATGAGGTCGCGCTACCCCCCAAGGTTGTAGTCGCATCCTGTTGGGGGGCTGACCCATCATCATCAACGCACTCCACACGCACTCCCGGGGTGTTGGCCTCGTCTTCCAAACTGCCCTCCATAGAGCGTGTGTTCGGACCGAAGTCTGTGAGGTAGAGAATGGGGTCCACCGTGATACCGTTCGTGGTGTCGTTCTTGATGTGAGCAGGCCACCATCGTTGGAGTTCGACCAGCCCGTTCTTGAGACGCGACCATGGGTAGGTGAAAGTCTGTTTGATTGATGCCATCAGAATACCCCTCGCGCGCCTCTTCCATACGATGCCTTGATTATTTTCGGGAACTCTTTGGCGATGATGAAGCGAATAGCCTCTTCATGCATCCCCCCGCCTCCCAGTGAATTGATAGTAATTGCATCGAAGTTGAATACCATTGTGGCTCCACCCATTCCACCTGCACCACCGTCGGTGAGGGGGATGACGGCCTCGGGTCCAGCCTCACCAACGAGGGCAAGAGTGGGCTTCATCACCACACCACCCTCGGCCATCGCAGTGACAGCCCCGGCGACACCTCCCACGATTGCACCACCAACTCCACCAATGATTGTGCCAGCCGGACCAAATGCGGTTCCGGCGGCTGCTCCCAAACCCCCGAGGGTCCATGCACCTGCCGCCGCACCTCCGGCCATGTCTTGTCCCCCCTCTCCTGCGCCCGCGACCTTTGCTATCCAACGTCCTGCGTCGGCAACCGTCTTAAGAATCTGAGCGGCTACCCACAACACCCCTACGAGTGCATACATGACCGTGGCGATGACGCTAATGAGGGGTTTCAAGTCAGACATGAGTCGTGTGAAAGTTCCGATTTGGTCGGGTAGTTTTGCCAACATGGGAAGTATGACATTTGCGAATACCTCCCCAAGTTCGACGAAGTCCTGTTTGTTCTCTCGGATGGCTTGACTAATCAGTGTGAAAGTGTTGATGAACTCGTCACTAACGGCGGCTTCCATGAAGGCCTGTCCAATGACCAGTTGGGTCTCCTCAAAGTCCGCTCTGAGGATGGCTAATTTTCGTCCTGTGGAACCACTGAGAAGTTCTAAGAACTCATCCAATGTGCCTTCGGCTTCTATGTTCGCTTGTGTCAGTTCCCTGAATGCGTCAGCCTGACCCAGTAGAGCCAACATCGCGGTTCCACCACGGACGCTGAATATCTCAAGAATCTCCGAGGTCGTGGCTCCTGCGGCGTTCAGTTGGTCCACCACATCAATGAGCGAAGTGAGGCCTGTGACTTGGTTCCCCATCGTCTCATTAGCAGCAGAAGCAGCCGCCTCCATGTTCACCAATTCCTCGTTCTCCTTCTGTTGCACCTTGGCTAATTCCTGTTGCCGAATGGAGAGTTCCTGTTGCTGAATAGAGAGGTCAGCAGAAGCGGACTCCAATCTCTGAATGGACTTGACCTCCTGAGCATTCAGGTCCCTTCCCTCCTTGGAGGCTCGCTGACGTATCTGAGCGATGGCAAGTTGGTTCCGTTGCTCCTCGATGGACATGTCAGTCATCTGACCGTTGAGTATCTTCATCTCGGCGGTTGTCTTCGCGACATCCACCTTGAGAGAAGTTATCGAAGCCGATAACATGCGGAAGGTAGCCTGTGCCTGTTGCCCTGCCGGAGTGAGCCGCACGAAGTCAAGACCGAGACGGTCCATGGCTCGTCGGGCATCCGTCGTCGGCGAGAGGAGTTTGTTGATGGACATACGCAGACCAGTCCCGGCGATGGTCCCTTGGAGGCCCGCATTACCCAGCGCACCAATGGCAGCAGCAGCCTCCTCAAACGAAACCTGTGCGGCGGCGGCGGTAGGACCGAGGAACTTCATGCCCTGACCAAAGGTCTCAAGGGTGACGAACGACGATGTGAAGGTGTTAGTTGCCACGTTCATGACCCTACCCATCTCTTCTATTTCCATCCCGAAAGCCTTGACGCCAGCGATGCCGATTCCAGCCGCCATCTCGATGTCGCCACCAGCCGCTTCTGCGAATCGCGCGAGGTCGTAGACGGCTCCCTCGGTGGCAGTCCCCATATCATCAAATTGAAGACCCGCGAGGGCAAGAACCCCAGCAGCCTCGGCGACCTCAGTGGCAGTGAATCGAGATTCTGCGGCGATGTCTCTGAGTTGTCTTTCAAATGTTTCAGCATGAGGAAGGAACTCATTCCCCATGATGGCCGTTATTCTGACCATCTGCTCCTCAAATTGAATCCAAGTTTTGATGGAATCTTTGATGAAACGGAAAGTCATCGCTGCTCCAAGAGTGGCGATGCCAAGAGTCAGACCAGCAACGGCTTTCCTAACCGCCTTCATCGACTTTGAGAGTTTGTTTTCAAATGTTTCAGATGACTTCCCAGCCGCCTCCAACTCCTTGGTGAGTTGCTTCGCGTTAGCGGTGATGATGACCTTCATCTTGGAGGTGGCATCTACCATCGGTTCACCTCTTCATCCTCGCCTTCGCTGCCGCCTTTTTGTTGGCCGCGTTCTGCCGAGAGTTCGCCTCGTTGTAGGCGGTCCACAGAAACAATGCATCCCGAGGGTCCAAGTCCCGCCACTCGTCGGGAGTCATCCCGAACTCTTTGAGGAGGTGAAACAAGAATTGGCCCTGTTCGTCCTGAGCAAATGTCAGGATTCCCCCAGCGCACCACCACCGACGGCGGCAGTGACGCGGGTTGAGAGTTCGCCCATGAAGGCAATCGGGAGTTGTTGGAACTTCCCCCAAGTGAGTTTTGAATCACATTTGGCAAGCATCTCAAAGACCATTCGCATCCCGAGATATTCGTTGCGGTCATCACCCGATTTGCCCGTTGCTTCGGGGTGGGTTTTGAGAGTCTGATATTCGTTGGCACTGAGAGGCATGACGTTGATGGCATCCACTCCCATGTCGAGTCCTCGGACATCGACTTCAATCGGTTGGGAGGCTCGGTCAATCGCAGTGTCAATCCATGACATTGGGTATCGAGCCGTTCCGCCGGAGTTTGAAGGTTGTTCTCAGATGTCGAGTCTGACATCAACTCTATCAGGATGCGTCGCGACTCCAAGACAACCCCTCAAATGAGGCGTTAATCATCAGCGCACCTTCGTTCCCCGCCTCAAGGCCCTCAAGGGCGAAGTCCGTCAAGACACAACCGGAAGCAGTGTAGGTGTGAGTCCCAGCAGAGTCAGCATCAAAAGCGATTAGTAATTCTGTGTCGTTCTCAAACCAGTCGTAGATGACCTCGTCGGAGAGTCCCCATGCCTTCTTGAGAGTCCCACTGACGGACTTCAAACCGCGTGTGTTGGCGGTGGGTGTGTTTCCACCCAACGCAACATACTTCCCAGTGGCAGTAGCCATGGTCACATCACCCGAAACCCAGCCGACAATTGTGCCGCTAACGGTTATTTTCCCAGTGACGCCAGTGAATGCATGGACAGCCATGCTCACCTTGCTTCATTCGGTGGTTCTTAACGGTCTCGGGCTGTGTCCCCCGCCGTATTCGTCTTCCGGTGGGCCTTGGGTCCCCTGAGAACCTTGGCGCGCTCTATGCGCTCCTTTTCCAATCGCTCCAACAGAGGTTTGGGTTTGATGTTTCCATCGACTTTGTCTACCTGATACCATCCGGGCCTGCGTCCCTCCTGTCGCTCTCGGTCACAGAGGTCGCAACGGTGGTCACTCTCGACCTCGTGTTGCTCTGCTCCTAACCTCGTCATCTCGGAGACGAACTGGTTCCGGGTGTCGGTGGTGGGAAAAACCACAGGGATGACGCACTTCCGATTGTGGACTAAGCATTTGCACTTCCACTCGTCGTAGCAGGTCAGGATGTCCCGACCTCGTTTTTTCTTCTTACGTCGTGTCATCCAAACGCCACCGTCGAGTTCATTCCGAGAGGGTGTGGAGTCTCGGAGGTGATAGTGAGAATCTCTTCCATGTGGTCAGTGATGAGTTCCCAGTCCAAATGCCTGACGGCCCAGTTCCGACAGACCTTGCTTTTGGAAGCAGTGGCAATTGGGTCCGTAGCCGCAGCGAGCATCGCCTGAGCAAGTCCGTCGATGTCTACGAGACCCATGTTCACTCCCCACCTCGGACCACAGATTTCCTCGGAACAACTCACCAACCAACCACGTTCTGTCTCAATCATCTTACTGGCGTCAGTAGGCCCTCCTCTCGCGCGCGCAGGTGCGCCCGCGTGTGTGAGCGGCGGTCCAACCAACTCGGGTCCGGTAGAATTGTCAGGGAGAATCACCGGGATTCCACAGGCGAGAGCCTCGGCGGTTGGGACTCCGAACCCCTCTCCCCCTGTCGCGAGGACATGGACATTGGCACATCCGTAGAGGAGAGCGAGTTGGTCTCTGTCCAATCCGAATAATGGATTGCCTTTGTCAGTGAATCGGACATTGTTCTCAATACCCATTTGTTTGACCATCAGAGGTAGGTTCCATCCACCCAAGCCAGCCGAGTCTGAGGCATCCCCACAGTGAAACAGAAGACAGTGTTTCGCGGGGTTCTCTACCTGTGTCAATACCTTGGCGAATGCTTGGAGGAGACGGGGGTGTTGTTTTCGATTGGTGTTCTTCCCGACAGAGAGGTAGATGAAGTCAAACGAGTTTAATCCAATATTATGACGGGTCTCCACTCGTTCTTCATCAGTGAGAGGTTTGAACATCTCAGTATCGACTCCATGGTAGAGAATAGGCCCTGCATCCTTGTGATAGCGGTCGAGCATGGGGTCTCGTAGGAGACCCTTGTCCCCGGTTGAAGAATAGGACTCAATGAACTGTGTGAATATTTTGTTCCCATACCGACTCATCCACAAAGGAGTGTGAACCAGTTTCAAAACGTCCTTCCAACCATAGGAAATGGGATGTCCGTCGATGGGAAGATAAGCCACATAGGGAATATTGGCGAGGTTGGTGCTACGCACTGCATGTCCGGTGAACCAAGGGTCACATAGGGAGACGTAGATGTCAGGACGAAGGGTCTTGAGGTGGTAATCGAGGAGGGTGAAGTTATCCCCTAATTTGTCACTCCCGTAGCCATCCAAACCAGCATGAACGAGAGTCCAGCCCTCCTCGTGTTTGAAGTCCTCACCGTTGTAGCCCCAGCCAATAACGAAGACCTCGTGACCTCTCTCACAGAGTCGCTTGATGATGTTCCGAGTGACGACTGCAAAGCCAGTTGGTATCGTGGGGATTTCCGACCCCCAAAGAATCCGGAGTTTGCTCATTAGCCCAAGTCCGAATCTGCGGCTTCTTCATCCTTGTCCTGACTACGCCACTCTCGCTTTTGCTCTCTGAACCTCTGCCGACTTCTCCGTTCTCTCGCGCTGGTGTAGGTGTCGTCGTCTCGTTCGGGTCTTCCCCCTACGTCTTGAAACACAGATGTTCCATTCTCCTTGGACTCCTCGTAGTGGTGTTTCCGATGGCAGTTGGCACAGACTACTTTGCACTTAGCGACCTCTTCCATAATCCGTTTCTTAGCATAGCCCTGCGCGACCATGTAGGAGACGAGGTCCCGCTTGTTTTCGGGGTGAGTGTGATGGAACTCCATGGCCCATGGATTCTCTTTTCCGGTGATGCCACAATCGACACAAATCAGAGTTCGCTTGTAGTCTGTGAACCACTCTCGTAGTTCGCGTTTCCGTTGTCTGACTTTGATTTTGATAATCTCACGCTTCTCGGGATTGGAGTAATATTCACGGAAATATTTCTGCTGGTATCGGCGTTTATCAGCCGGGTCTTTGAACGGCATCCATCCCCCTCAGAGGGATGCATATTCAGCAGAGGCCAAGAGCGACTCACATACCTCTTCCCGAGTCATGGTCTTGTGAAACCATATACAGGCTGAGTAGTGTGTCAAACCAGCCCTGTCTGCTTCTCTTTGGAGGATTCTCTCGTAGGCAAGACTGACGAAGTCATCATCACTCATATCTGCTGCATCGGTTATGATGGCGGCCACATCAACATCAGCAGAATCTCCTGTTGAATCTTCGGCATCCGGGTCGTCCCAATCCACGACTGGTTCCAGTCGGGCTACGAGGTCGGCTTTCGTTCCAGTTGCGGCCACATCATATTGTTTGGCAAGTGCAACCAATTCGGCTTTTTTGAGGTCCATTAGTCCCATAATGCCTACACGATTTCCGAGGGTTCTTAACGATACAGTTCAAGACCTACTCATTCCATCGAATCTGAACTGTGATTTCTGACTGGAAACCAGTGAAGTCGTTCTTCTCCCGGTCAATACCACTGGTTGCCTCGTGGAGCAGAATTGAACGACCTTCCGTAGCGTTCAGGACCCTGACCCAGTGGTAGTCGTCAATACCGTCAGTAGGAATGGTGAGAGTCTGATTGTTGAGGACCTCCATGGTCTTCCGAAAGAGACCCCAATGACCAGTCCGAGTATGGTGGTAGAGGGTGATTTGGTAGTAGGCGGTGCTGATGGCTGGACGGGTTTCCGAGTTGCCTCCTGTGAGGTTGATTGCCTCGTTCTCCGAGTAAATCGAAGTGACGCAGATTTGGTAGGCCTTCTGCTTCTTGAACTCAAGCCATCCTGTATTCACGGTTGGGTCCCAAGTCCCATCAGGAGAGGTCATGTTGTCCTCAAGCAGAGTCGTGAGCATCGCATGTGGGTCCGTGACTGGGACACCGGTGTCGGTTATCGCCACTGGCTCACCCGCCGTAGGCTCCTCTCAATCCATACGAGGCAACGGCTACTGGGTTATCCTGTCTAATTTGACGGAGCCACCAATCGAGTTCGCCCTCGGTGGACTTGAGGAGTCTCGCCCACATCTCCTTGACGCGCTCCATGCAATTTTCATCATTGAGAGTGGCTCTCGCGGCGGCTCTCACGACCCATAGGATTGTCGCCATCTTCGCATCAGCAGGTGCAGCACTCTCACCGGAGATGTAGTCCACTTTGAATGACCCCGCACCGATGTTGTCAGCCCACTGTCCATGGAACCTGATGATGCCAGCCTCTTGGTCTGCGAGCCAGTAGTCATCAGAGTTCCGCGTCCTCCCTTGAGTGAGAACAGTCTCGGTCCCGCTATCAGACACGGTCCATGCGTTCGTGATGGAGGCCACCGGCCTGAGACCACAGACGACATGCCGAAGCCATTGGTTCATGTCGAAATATTCTGACACTGAGAGTTGGCCTGCAATTTGCCTACCGGCGTAGGTATCAATCATCCTCGATGCGTTGGAAATCATCGTGGCGATTTGAGTCTCCGTAGGACCCATGTCACCACTGGCAGTGCCGAAGTCAATTCCCGAATAATTCTCGATGTCGGCGAGGGTGCAATAATCGAGTGCGGTTTGGCTGGACGAGTCAATGATGAGACCGCCCATCGTGAATCCTGCGGATGGCATGGGTCTTCGTCGAACCTCGCGGTTCTTGAGCGATGCGGAGGAATCTCCCCGGACCTTGACCTACTGGTGTCAGTAGGTCCTCGGCGTGGGTAAAAATCGACGAAATAGGGTCAAAAAGTAGTCAGATTTGGAAAGCATTGATATAGGGGAGGTCCCCCCTGCTGGCTCTACGAGCCAGCAGGAGTTGAGGAGAAATGACGATTTGCAGAACCACGCAGAGAGCCGGGAGCAACAACCCGGAGAACCCCAACAAGAACGTCTGCGCCCTCAAAGTGGCACAGGCACTCGGATGCGCTGACAGGGTTCGCTACCTCCACACATGGAACGACCTCAAAAGAGCGGCCAACAAGGGCGGCTGGTCATTCAGGAGCCGCAACTCCAAGGTCAAGGGGAAGACAGTCGGCGGAGCGCGCAAGGCTCTCGCAGCAATCTCCCAGTCCTCACCCTACATCAAGGCCTACGTCATCCATGTCGATGGTCACGTTCTCCTACTGGACAGAGATGGAAACACCCTCGTAGACACCGCCCCCCGCAAGGCAGACCGCCGGAAGATTGTGAACTGCTACGCGGCCATCGACCCATTACAATGGGACATCCACAAGATATGCCAAGAGTATAACTGAGTCTACCACTGATAGACCTACGGCTACTGGTGTCCAAGACTGACTGGGTTCGTATCAGACTGTGCTTAGGTCCAGTATCTTACAGATGGCGGCAGGGTATCTCACGTTGAAGGCCACATCGACCCTCGGGACCAGCACGAACCTGTCCTTGGTCGGCTCGTCGTGGAACTCGATGCTGAATCTCCTGTCGGCGTTCGTCGGGTTGCCGATGAGGGGAGACCTCGTGTGCAGGACCAGTGCCATCGTCTTCGTGCCGTTGTGTCCACTGGGGACGACTCCGGTGTCGTCGAGGTTGTCCGGCATCACTGCGGTCGCGAATACTCGCACCCCGTAGATTTTGCCGACCTCTCCACTGAGGATGGTCGCGGCGGGTCCGTATTTGTCCACGGTCTGCAACTGGGTCAGTCCGAGTATTTGGACCTCCAAGTTGCGGGAGACTATCATGCACAGGTCGTCGCGGTTCTCCGCGTAGACGCCCAAGTTCTTGATGGCAGTTGCCAACGATGTCGCAGCGAAGGAACCGGCTACTGTGACGCTGGTTGCCGTAGCCAACTTCCGTAGGCCGTCGAACATCAGCAGGTAGTCGTTGTTCGTAGCATTGACTCCACCGGTGTTAGTGCTGGTGTGCCACGCGCCATTGATGTTGTCCGCGTAGGAAGTGGTAGTCACTGTGTCACCGTTTAGGAAGCAGCCCTGCTCGTTGTAGGCGAGCCTGTTTCCGATGTCGTCGCGAATGACGCTGAGTAGGCCCTCAACTCCGTAGGCAATCAGGTAGTTGCCGATGGGGATGTTGGCTATCATCGTCTTGAGGGTCAGCACGACCTCGCCAGTGGCGGGGCGGCTCTCACCTGCGGCTGTGCCGCTCTCAGTAGAGGCGAGGGTCTGCTCGTGGAACGAGACGCTGCCAGTCAGAGAGGGGACGTTCAGAGTGCGGTATGTCATGGGGATGGAAGGAAACACACTTCGCATGAAGTTCTTCTCGTAGACTATCTCGATTATTTCGTCTGCGGTCTCCGTAGGGAGCATGGTCGCACCGGTGCTGGAGGCCACTCCAGCCAATGCTGCTTTAACTCGCTCCACGACATCCGTGAATTGTTCTTGGTCTTCCATATTTTCAACTTCCATTTTTTTCTTTCGTTCGACTCTAAGCCCTCTGCTCGATGTTGGCGGATAGCCATGAGGCCAGTCCGTTCATCCCCTTCGTCATATTGGGCTGCGGGTCGAATCTGTTGGCGTCGTCGGAGGTGTCCTCCTCGACGGGTGTAATGCTCTTGCGAGCGGGTGCGGGGGCATCAGTGGCAGCAAGTCTCTCAGCGAGCCTGCGCTCAATCTCTGCTTCCATCTCTGCCTCCTTCGTGCGCGCTTCTTCTGCGGCGCGGAACTCGGCTATCTCTGCCTTGAGTGTGGCGACCTCATCTTCCGGCTCCTCAGATGCGTTCATGCTATCGAGGGTCTCCATGATTGAGTTAAGTGCCTTGGCAACTTCGATTAGAGCCTCTCGGGGGCTGGGCATCTCTACCTCTTTCTCTTCGTGGGCGTCCTTGGTCTCAACGACTGCCTCCACCGGAGTCTCAACTTCCGCAACTTCAACCGAAAGCGTCTCTTCGGCTTCGGTGTCGGCTGTGATGGTGTCCAACTCTTCGGTAGTCATTGAGTCAAAGCCCTCTCCGACGGGGTTCTTAACGGTCTTGGTGTCTGAGTCCCCTGAGTCATAAGCCTCGACTTCCATGGGCGTTCCCGTCGTATCAACATCCGCATCGTCCTTCTCGTAGGTGATGCTGATGAAATCCTCATCCTCTTGGATTCGGACCACACGGTTCTCTGTGGTTCCGGAACAATCCTTGTTGCATCCACATCCACAGTCTTCGGACTTACTGGTGTCAGTAAGTGACTCAGCCCACTGAACAGATTTCGCAACGGAGAACAGAGCGTCCGGAGATGCTGGAACATCGACGATGGAAGTCTCGACCCAGTCGATTTCTGTGAACTTCATGTAGCAGGATTCCTCATTCTCGTCACAGACCTTGACCCCAGCCTTGGCGATGAAGCCGATGGAGAAGGCCTTGAGAAATCCCTTCTTGATTTTGCGAGTGATGTCCTTCTCCCCGCCGTCGATGACAGCAGTGCCGATAGGGACATCCACGCCATTGAACTTCCCCATTTGTAGACCGACCATCCGACCGATGACTCCGTAGGTCTTGGAGTGGTTGTAGAGGATGACTGGGTTGTTTGAGTAGGCTCCCCACGCGCGCATGATGGCGGCAGTGGTGACGAGTTCGTCGTGACGGTCCAGCATATCATCGGACCCGACGTAGACGGGACCTCGGATTTTGACATCACTGAATCCATCAGAGGCCTTCTCGTCGTAGAAGAATGGGCTACTGACTTTGTAGTGAATCTCAACTGGAATCTCTTTCCATGGGATAGCATCGAAATCGGCTTGGTCCTCAATGACGACTGCATTATCCAGTGTGGGCATCGTCTTGCCGTCAGTCATGGTGGTTATTGACGAATCGGGTTGGTCTCCGGATTCTTTACTGGCCTCAGTAGGCGCGTCCTCGCGCGCAGGCGCGCGTGTGTGTGCGCGAGGCTCAGTCAAGTGGAGGCCACCTCCCTCCCTCGGGCCAGTTGGAGATGGATTTCACTTGGAAAGGAACCGAAGAGAGTAGTTCATTCTTGTCGATGGCGGCTTCTCTTGGTCGGTCGATGAATTCCATGTCAGTGATGACTACGTCGATTATGTCCTCTGCCGGAGTTCCCTTCAACCAAATGTGCAGTGTGACGGACATCAGATTGTCCCCCGATAGGTTTTGTTGAGATGTTTGAGATTCTGATTGAGGACCTTCTTCATCGCTCCGCGAGAGGCTCTCATCTCCTTGAGTAGAGCAGGCACAAGGTAGGGTCGAGGAGCCACCGTAGAGCCTCTCTGTAATCCCACTGGGTTGAACCTCCCGAACTCCACTGCCGCCGCATACATGACGCCTGTCCCTACACCTCCGAACGAGACGATGCGAACAGGACCGTGTATGCTGTCGGCCTTCTCGATTCTCCCACTACGCCTGAGCGCGCCTGTACGAACGGGAGCATTCTTCTTGGCCGAGGCAAGGATTCTTCCAGCAACGAGGTCGAGATAGGAGACGGTGGATAATGGGATGCCCCTCCCCGCTTTACGGAGGTCCTGCGCGAATCTCCTAAAAGGGTCAGTCATTGAAGCCAGCCCCCTTACCAACTCCAAGAATCTCTGCACCTTCCACATCGGGCTTGAGGATTTCAGAATCGGGCAGTGGCTTCTGTGGAGTGGTCTCGTCGGACGGCTCGTATGGGATGAAGGTGCATCGGCAGTTCGGATGGGCTGGGATGACCCCACCGGACTTGTCGATGGGGTAGACTTCATTCTCAAAGGGAGCGCACAGGTCGGGGTCGGTCTGTGTGTCTATCTCGACAAGTCGCTGGACGAACTGAAACCCAGTTTTCTTGAGGCCGGAGAGGTGAGCGTTCTCAACAATCCGGGCAGGCTCGGTGCGAGCGATTCGACGGTAGAAGTAGTGGGGGTATCGCTTCCCCGAGGGGTCAATTGCATCGCGCATTCTGCGAGCCGCCCAGTCCCATGACTGGGCTTCGGCGTTCATGCGGGAGAAGACCCCAATGACCTCGCTCCTGTATATCCCCAACGTGCGGCGCAGGGCAGGGAGTTGCCAGCGCGCCGCCCAGTAGGACATGGCCTCCGCGTCCCGCGTCCCGAATGCTATCCCTACGCCAGTGTCCTTGGCGAGTTGAGCGAGTGTTGCATCGAATCCCTTGGTCAAGGTAGTGGAGGTTGAGATGGTCTGCTTGTCGAGCAACTCTGTCAGTTCTCTATCGAGGAGGTCCACTGCCCATGTGATTTCGTCTCTCCCGATGGTCGGTCCGAAAGCCGTCGGAGGCGTTCGGGGGGCCTTCTCGATTAGGGTCCCTTTGTTGATGGTGTAGGAGATGCCACTACGCTGGTCGAGATTCATCAGGGACTTGGAATTGAACCTCTCGTTGTAGCGTCTCATCAATCGGTTTGCGAACTCCTTCTGATTGCGGTCGTAGAGATAGACGAGTTCGTCCGTTCCCTCGTTGATGATGGCATCGAACTCCTCGTGGTCGTCAAGTCTCTTGCGAGAAAGGATGGCCTTCATATCGGCGTCGATACCTTCGTCTATCCAAACATCCCAGCCCGGGAAGTTCCCGGCCTTCTCACCCTCTCCTTCGGGAATCTCGGGTGGGGGGAACAGGTCCTCTAACGAAAGGACCTCGTCTCCATCATCCCCGGGACCGACCTCATCGGGACTTTGGGGTTGGTTGATTTGCAGTTTGGGGCTGATGAAGAACGGGTCGTTCGCATCGTCCATGAGGATGAAGTCGAATCCGAGAATCTCCCGCGCCTCGTTGATGGAGATGGCTCCCTCTTGGCGAAGGGTGGCGACGGCATCGGCGCGAGCCTTGAGAGTCTCTGCTCGCTCCGCTTCTCGGGAGGGTCTGATGCTGACGAACTTCCACACCCAGTCAGTAATTCCCAACAGGGGCATGAGGTTGTTGTTAATCATCGAAGACAGGCGAGAGTGAAAAGAATCCACGACATCATACCAAGCATCGAGTTGTTGTTCGGGGTTCGCCAACTTCCCGGTCTGCACCCAACCAAGTTTCATCGGGGGTATGCCGAAGACGGCGCATATCTCCTCTCGATAGTAGTAGAGCATGTCAAGTTGTGCGCCCTCCCTCGTGGAGTCAATCAGACGGTGTAGGTTGAAGCCCGCACCACCGTTGATGGCGATGAGTCCGAAGGGGGATTTCCCACCAGCCAGTTGTTGCTCGATGAGACCCAACATGGCCTTCATCTCTGAGTTGGAAATGTCCCCTACGTTGAGAATGGTTTTGGGCAGAGTCCCAGTGTAGAGGGCGTTCATGTAATTGGACAGGTTGAGTTGCCCAGTGATGGTCTCAAGCAGGGGAATTAGGGGACTGGCTCCATAGCCATCGCCCTGCTTGAACTTGCAGATGTGAATGATTTTGTTGGAGGTAAATCGACGAGTCTTTCGATTGATTTTCTGAATATAGGCCATGGATGGTGGCTTGGGTGTCTGCCTCGCTGGAATGAGTTTCATGGTCTCGGCGGCGATAGGCCACAACGAGACCAACTCCCCACCGAACACCCAGTCTTGTCCCTCCTCGCGAGAAGAGTCGGCTGACCCATCCAATTCCAAGTAGGCGTTGCCGAACAGGACAAGGTCATAGAGGAGGGACTCTAACCACTCGTCTCCCATGTCATCAGGGTTGGGGCTTGTGAAGAACTGGCGAATACGTTCCAACTGTCTCTCGTCCCCACTCTCCTTCCCCTCGGCGAGAACGAACTCGTAGCCATTGGATAATGTGTCATCGACACACCTCCTGACAATGGCGTTCACCACCTCAGACTTCAAGGAGATTTTTCGGAGGAGTTCAAAGGAGACCTCGGTGTTCAGACCCTTCCCGGCCTTGGATTTCTTCCCACTGGCTACACCGATTTTGGACAGGGAGGCAAGGGCCTTCCCATCCCAGTCTAAACCATCGGAACTCCCAGTGGTCCCAGCCAACATTCGATTCAATTCTGCCGTGTCTGCGGGGTCAGCCCGACCTCGGAGACGTTGCCAAAATCCCCGCTTGCGCTCCGCCATGTCGATGCTCAGATGAGATGCGGTTCTTCACCATAACCGTCAGAACTTCCGACGGCTCTGTTGTCTGTGAGTCTGAAACCAATCCACCACTGCGCCAGCGAAAACCATCAGGAGGAAAAAACAACAGACATCATGTAGACCATGTGGGATGTCCATTACTCCACCAACACCCACCACTCATCGTGAACAACGTCCGCGTGGGTGACTTGGATGCGACTGCGCCAGTTGGCAGTTGGAATGATGCCTTCATCGGTGACATTCGTGAAATCTGCAAATTGGTAATCGACATCGTAGTAGTTGGTTTCGTATGCTACTGACCCCGATAGGTAGAGTGTGGTGTTCATCTCATTCCAAATCTCCACGGTGACAGTGACGTTTGCCATCGTGTCACAACTCCAATCCACATCGAAGTCAGAATAGATGGACGAGTTGTTGTCAGCCCAATAGGAGTAGGCATCGTAGATGGTAGCATAGCAGTCATCGTAGACCTCCTCCTCATACTCGCAGGACCCATCGTTGTCTGTCGCATTCGTATCGTAGTTGGTGGAGTTAGTGTCGGTGCATCCGTAGACCTTCACATCCTCGTCGAATCCATCAGACTCAACCGAATACCACACGGACCCTGCCACGCTCATGTAGGGTGAGGTGTATTCGTAGAGGAACCAGTAGTCGCCGTCTGACAGATTAGAAAACGTATTGGAGAAGACTCCGCTATTCCGAATTGAAGTGTTCTCTATCCATCTGATTCTCCCGTCTGTGGCACTGACCGCGTAGGTCCCGTTGTGTTGGTAGGAGCATAGACTGGCGTCAGCAAACCGGACGTTAAGAGTGACCGCATTCTCGACTAAGTATGAGTCCTCAATCACAGTCCAATCCTCCTGACAGTCGTTCAAGTATGGATTCAGTTCGGGGTCATCCTTCACAATGTCCACGAGTGAATCGACAGCGAAGTCGATGAAACCAATCTCGTTGAGTCCTGCTATCAACATGGCGAGAACTGAACCTATGGTAATCAAGAGACTTCTCAATTCTTGGAACCGAGCATTCAACTCCTCGATGATGTTCTCTTCTGCGTCGTCCATGTTGCTCTACCCCATCTGCACATAGCCCACACCTGCGGTCGCCCCTGCCACGACCATCAGGACGCCCTTCTGAGCATAGGCCTTGATAATACCTTGAATATCTTCTACATGCCTTTCTATTGGCTTGAGTCGTTCCTTGATAACTTCGACATCCGTCACTATCCGAGCCACATCCTCTGACAAATGCAGAAGGTGGTTGTCCCTTAGATTTGCAACTTCGTCTCGCGTCTCCGAGATGAGTGCCAGCAAGGTGTCATTGTTAGCCATCCACCTCACTCGCTTTTCTTTTTCTTGACCTCGCTCAGTGCAGCCGAGACATCCTCTGCATGAGATTCCATAGCGGGGTCTTCGATGGCGGCAATTAACTCAGAGAGTGTGATTTTGCCATCGGCTTTTGCTGCTTGATATTTCTTGAGACCATACACCGCCGCCGCCATGATTACGGTTGCGAGTGCCAACCATGCTTCCAGTTCTACGCCTGCTATTTCCATTCGGGTCTCCCTCGGATGGTCCACGATTTCGGATGGGTGGTTATTGACGAAATCGGAATTGAGAATTTTGCGAAGACCGAGACCCGACCTACTGACACCAGTAAGTCGCAAATGGTGAGAAGTCACCGGTGACGCCGAAACACCATCACAACAGACGGGGTAAAGTGGCAGTTTGAAAGTAGTCAGATTCAGAAGCATTGATATGCAAATTACCGACGGAACCCAAACATGAGCCACGCCTACTACGACAACCACTTCTTGCTGAATGCTTTGATGTCGCTATGGAATGCAGAAATCCGAGCCTACGCAATCGCTCACGGTCAAGTCCAGTGCGCTCTCATTCACCTACTGACATGGGGTCTTCCCGTCCTCGGCAGCCTGTTGCCCTGAGTGCGTCGGCGCAATCACAAACTCGCGTTTTGAGGTCAAAAAGGCGTCAGATTCGGAAAACATTGATAAGGGGGAAGCCTCCAGTGCGGCTCTATGAGCCGCACCGGACACAGCGCGAAAACCTCTGAGACCATCTCTCAGATGGGGACTGAGGCAGAAGATTGGGGAGTCTGCGATTTCACCGTAAGAACAGAGACCCGAGACCTAATGCTCCCCTGCAAGTGTGGGGAGTGCCGAGGCAACGGCTACACCTACGACTACTACACCACCGAGGCCGACTACACCGGGCCAAGGACCGACATGACAGTCTACTCGATTGATGAGATGTGGGAGGCGGCTGGCCTACCTTCGACCAAGGAAATGGGATTTACCGGCTACACCCGAGATGAGAACGGAGAGTATGAGGGAGACACACGCTGGAACGTCCTCAAGAACCGCGACAGGCAACTTGTAGGCAGCATCGGATTCCGCAGCCTCGGACAGTGGCCCTGCCGCAACTGCGCGAACGGTCGCAGGCAATTCAACCGCCGAACTGGAATCTACGCATCCAACTCCACTGGCTACGTCCGCAAGATGCACTACGATGTGATGTGCAACGTCCACTACGCAGCATGGCCCTCCGCCACTGACTTCACTTCCCGCTACCACGGTGCGGACTGCGAAGCCTGCAACAAGAACAACATCAAGACCGGGACCTACCCGGTCCTCGCCCAAAGAGCGGACGGGACCCACGCTGGGATGTGGGTCGGAAACGCCTGTGTCCACAAGTTCGGATTCAAGAAATTCAAGACCACTGACGACCAAGCAAAGTCATGGTATAACCAAGCCTCCAACAAGAGGGGCGACCTCATCGTGGACCTCTACGTCAGGGGCTACGCGACGACCTCGGCGGTTCACACCACCGATGACGACAACTGATTCCGAGCCTCGGGCGCGCGTGTGCGCGAGAGACCCTGACTTACTGACGCCGATAACTCGCAATAGTGATGCACCCTCGGATTTCCGCTTTCGTCAGTGAGTGACCAAATCGAGACCCGACTCTCCATGGCGCAGGCTCGGGAGATTGCCCTCTACCCGGACCGATGGTCCCAGTATTTCCGAACCATCGACGGAAATCCATTCAGCCTTGAGGAGCGGCCCTACCTCATCCCCATCTACCGCGAGATAGACTCACGCCAGCAGAACAGCCAAACCAAGATGATTCTACTCAAGTGCAGTCGGAAGGTGGAGAAAACTGAGACCCTCTGCAATCTCCTGCTCTACGCCCTCCTGAACATACCCTACTTCAATGCGGTCTACACGGCCCCACGCCAGCCGCAGGTGACGAGGTTCGTGGACGAGAGACTCAACGGCGCGCTGATGTCCAGCATCAACAACGGCTGTCTACGGAAGTCCCGAGTGAAGAACTCCATCAGCCATCAGACATTCGATGTCGGAGCCAAATCTCTGAACCACTTCTACGCTTATTCCAACTGGGGTGATGCCCACGGCCTGTTGGGTATCGAGGCTGACATGGTCTGCATTGACGAATATCAGGATTCAGGAGCCGATGTCCTACCGATGCTAACCGAGATGATGGCCCTCTCGGAATACAAATGGGCGGTCATCAGTGGAACCGCCCGAGAGCAGGGTTCGGATTTTTGGAAGTTGTGGGAAAATTCCACCAAGGGAGAATGGGATGGCGACCACTGGGTCCATGGGGAGAGCGAGGACGGGATTCTCGGATTCCATATCCATCAGAAGATGCACCCCAGCATATCCAAGAAGGACATCGCTCAGAAGAAGGCGACCTACACCCCACGCCGATTTGCCAACGAGGTTCTCGGGGAGTTCTTTGCCGGAGCGATGAAACCTCTGACATTTGACGAAGCGATGACAACTACTGACGCCAGTAGGTCAATCCTCTCAGAAGTTCGGATTCCAAACGAGACGGTGATGGGTGTCGATTGGGGAAGTCGGACCACCGTCGTCATCATGACCCCCGATGGAAAAATTGTCAATGCTCTGAAACTGGACAGTCGAGCCGACGATAACATGGATGAGGTCGCTCGGCTCAGAGACTTGATTCTCAGATTCAACTCAACCTCGGTGGTCTGCGACATCGGATTCGGAGCGAGGCAAGTGAAGGAGTTGCAGCGAGAGTTCGGGGAGCGCGTCCGGTCCTGCTACTACTCGTCTCGACCGATGACCCCATTCGACTACAAGAAGCGAGACAACAATCGGAACCTCATCTACATGTGCATCGTGGACCGGACGACCTACATCGAGGAGACTCTCGACGCCATCAAGCGAGGGGAGGTCTCACTGCCATACAACACCCCCGAGTTGGAATGGGTCCTCCATGAATGGTGCGCTCTCAACTCCTCCGCCGAGGAGGATGCGGCTTCGGACCGGAAGGTCAGAGGCCAGCAACTTACCAAGTTCGGAAGGGACGGAGATGACCACGCATTCCACGCTCTCCTCTACGCACGATTGGCTCAGAGATTCATGGATGAAGGCGGCCTGCCAACAATCAAAGTGTTTGGAGCATGAGATTTTACCATTTACGGCCATTCTAAGAGGCCATAGAGCGCGTCTAACCATTTTGGGGTCTCTGACTACCACCGATAGCACAAAGTCGCTTAAACAGAGTTTATTGAGATTCTGATTTCAGACAGATTTTACCGCTTTTTCTTGGCGGCTTTCTTGGCGGCCATGGCGGTCGCCCTCATCTCGTCCCGGCAGGCGGGGCAAGTGACAACCGCGATGCCGGATTTCCGAATCTCGTTTGAGAATCGTTTGTTGCAGATTCGACAATCCAGTTTGCGAGGTATCGACACCAGTATCACCTGAGTCCGTAGTTGCGGAGAAGAGTTTCGTCGGTCGGTCGAAAGTAGAAACCCCACCGATTCTCTTGCCTCGGTGAGTTTGACTTGCGAGCCTCGACCCAGCGCACTCGGAATCCCTTCTTCCGATAGTGGAACGTCGCCCTGTCGCGGAACTCCTTGGTCGCTATGTGAGGAGACCGATGGAAGCAGAGTGCAAATTGGACGCCATCAAAATAACGATAGCGACCAAACCCCATCTGTTTGGAGGTTGCCATACTCATTCCTCTTCGTCGTGATTGGGAATGCCATGCAACTTGTCGAGGCGAGTGATGTGGTCCCCCTCGATTCGATATACCTCGTCTGCGAGGCCAAAGCCATGGTTCGCTAATGGGCCGTTCTTCGTTGGGTCGAAGCAGGACATGTCGTCGCCCCTCGCTACCGAGGCGTCGTAGAGTTTCTGCTTGGCCTGCTCGTGGGCGGCCTGTGCATGGCAGAGGTCCTCGTAGGTGGTGTCCACCACCGCCTCTGCCTTTCGCACACGAGACTCTGCCACAGCCGTTCCTACGCCATCCTCGATGGCCGTCGCGACAAGGCCCACAACGTCCATCCCCGGGGGATTGACGATGATGTAGTCAGTGCCGTTGATGGAGACCTTCCCCAGTTCTGCGGCGTCGAGCCTCGCCTTCTTCATGGCGTTAGACCTGAGAGAGTCGATGCTGCACTTGCCGCCGTTGGCGAGTATCTCATCTCGGACTCCTTGTAGGAAATCCTCCTTCATCATGAGGCTGTGACCGTTCATCACTTTCCTCATGGCGTCTGTCGTTGTGCTTGTTCTTCGGTATATGCTCGGCGTTGTTGTTATCGTCATTTTGTCACTTCCGGAATCTGTTAGTTTGCCCCACCATTATCAATCATTGTCAGGGACGTAGATGACATCCTCGCCCCATTCTACGGTGCAGGCTGCCTCTGCTGCCTCGCGGTTGTCGTAGGTTATCATGACCTCATTGGTGTCGAGGTCGATGACGGCCCACACCCCGGGGCGCATTTGGATGAGTCGGAGTTTGACCTCCTTGTCGATGGAGTCCTCAATCTCGATGGCGGTGTCCTTGGACCACGGCAGGCCGTAGTGCTTGGCGCAGGTCGGGCCGTAGCCGTGGGAGGTCGAGCGGTGGTCGGTCAGGCCCTTGGAGCAGAAGGAGCATCGTCCGCCCTTCTTGCCCAGCCTGACTGTGGCCTCGACGGGGTCCATCCTGAACTGCTCCATGACCGACATGACATCGTCCTTGGACTCGGCCAACTTGGTCGGGTAGAACTTGCAGGTGGTCCTGTCGATGGTCCCGTAAAATCCACCACCGGACTGGGAGATGAGGGGCTTCGGGGGTCGCTTACCGTCCCCGAGCCACGTTCCGAGGCGATAGGAATGGAGGGGTCCCGCTCGGGTCAGTGGCTTCGTCCTCTCAGTGCGGTAGGACCTGTATCGCTTCTTGCCAGTCTTGTGGTAGTCGAAATCCTTGCGGTAGCCAGTGTGCCATGCACCATCCTTGGGGTTCTTGTTCTCGTCCAACTCCCATGTCGCCTGAGCGAAGGGGTCGCCGTTGCCCTTGGCAGTGGCCTCGTCCCTCTGCTCCTGCTTCCACGCCCTGCGTAGGGCAAGGCTGGCATCGCGGTCGAGGACCTTCTTGGTCTCGCCGTAGACGTAGAGGGTGTCTGAGTCCTCGCTGGCCCTGCGCTTGGTCCTGACCACTACCTCGTGCCACGAGGGGGTGTAGACCTTGGCGTATCGGTCATCCCCCTCACCGCGCTCACGAACCGTTTCCTCCGGAGTGATGTTGTCCTTGGAGAACAGGTGAACCTTGGCCTGCTTGAGCGTCGCGCTGGAACGGGAGAAGAACTCGTCCACCCCCTCGTAGCCGTCGATGACGACGGGGGGAGCGGGAGCGGTCTTGGGCGACTTCTTGTGCTTCTTGGCGGCGGCCTTGGACCCGGCTGGGGTAGCCACTGCCTTGTCGGTGAGTTTGACTACCCACGCCCACTGCTTGTCGGACAGGCGGCCCTTCGCGTCCCACTGCCCGAGCAGGCTCCCGGCGAACTTCTTGTCGCGGTCCTCAAGGGTGTCCTTCACGGCCCTGAGTGAGTCGGCGCGGGTCTCGGTCCGCTCCTCCACGACGGCTCCAAGTTTCTCAACCCACATCCACTGCTTCGGAGAGAGATGGCCCTTCCACACGAACTTGCCAATGAGGTCCTTCGCGAAGCCTTCCGACCGGGTGGCGACCCTACCGTCATCGAGGGCGTCTTGGAGTGCTACGATGTCCGGGTGCGCTCTGCGCTCGGACTCCTCTGCTGGGGTCGGCTGCGCCATCAGGCCTCACCGTCCGCCGCCTTCGCCCAACAGTCAGAGCAGACGACCCCAAGTCCATCGTAATGGAATATCTCACCCACCTTGAATGACCGCCTCTTGCACATAGTCCGGTTGCATATCCCCATCACGCCTCACCATCCGAGGTCTTTGTCCCCATGGCGGGGCTGTCGTTCGTGATGAATCCGTGGATGGCGCAGTAGAAGCCGTTGGTCTCACAGGTCTTGCACATCAGCAGGACACCCCATTGGTTGTGTAGACCATGGTCCCATATTCGTCCTCTTCGGAGTCTATGTAGCCCCAAATGGTCAAGGCGGTCGTTGCTATGTCTATCCAAGTGGAGCCGCCAGCGAATGTGCCTGCCAAGGCATCCAAGAGTTCGCTGTCCGTTGCTCCCCCGTCCCACATCAGGCCGTCGATTGCATCGTAGACGAGCCTGTGCATTGGGGTAATTTCGTTCAGTGTTAATGCTTCCATCGACCTGATGAGGTTGCCCCTCAGTTATCAATGCTCCGATTTCTGACCCTCCGGGGTTCTGATTACTTGGTGACTGCCCAAGGGTCGCGCTTGTTGGCATCTCGCTGGACCTTCCGCTCGGCGGCGGCCTTCGTCCTGCGAGCGTCTTCGGCGCGTCTGTGTTGGGTCTTGTCCCACCGGTTCCGACCAGCGCGCACAGCACACTCCACTGCTCCATGAATCAGAGGGTCATCAGGACCATCGAAGTGGACAGCCCACTGGAATCCTCGACGGAAGTCCCCTACGTCTTCGACCCGATGTTTGCTGGGGTCCTTGATGTGACCTCTGAGGTCATCCCACGCGGCCTCCTTGAGCCACACACTTGCGGCCCCACCAAGGGACCCGTAGATGGCGGCAATACGTTGTTTGGAATCAGGGAGGGAGACAGCGAGGTATTTGTTGCCAGCCGTCTTCTCTTCCACAGTGCATCCTTGGGCTTCAAAGAGACCTTGGATTTTCTCCCGAGTCTCAGTTTTCAGTTGGGCTTTCGTCTTCGCCATTATCTGTCCGAGGTCGCCCCACCGTTATCAAGGTGAAGGAATCTGACCACACCCCTGAATTGAGTGTCTTGCAGCATTTGGAGCAGGCAGACTCGGGCTTCATTGGGCGAGCGCGCAGGTAGGTCGCATGACAGTTTGGACAGACATACTTCCACAATCGGCCCTCATCCCTTGCAGCCTCCTCGACAGAACGAACGAAATATCTCCTCTCCTCTTGGTAATTGACATACTGGGACCAGTCACTCTCGATGGTTCGGAAGAATTTGGAATGTCCCATCGACGGACCGAGAACGAAGTGAAGCAATTCGTGATGGAGGAGGCCCTTGAGGAGCAACGGCTTGGACCAGTCGAAAGCATCTCGGTGGATAGCGAGCGTATCGGGCGCGAACTGCGCGAGCGCGAGTGTGCGTATTGTGCCAGCCCGAAGATAGCGAAAGCGAAGCCACCGGGTCCCGAAGGGCAGGCCCCCGAAAATCTCCTGACGTTCGTGCCGGAGTTCTCGGTAGATGGATTGAACTCTGAGTAGATGTTCAACACTGAGGGGATTCCGAAGGGTGGTCTCATTTGACTTGGATGATGATGCGGTCAAATCCACTCCCTCCTCGCTGCATAGAAAATATTTGTCCGGGGTTGGCGAACAGTATGGCTTGGATTTTCATGCCGAGTTCCTTGGGTGGCATCGTCAATGGGAGGTCGTAAGATTCGATGTAGTCCATGAGCCTACGCCACGCGCCCCACCGTAATGAAGTTCGGGGGTGGGGGACAACAAGGGCGAAACAACCCGGGCCAAGGCCCCCACCCCCACGGCTATCCATCCCTCGGTGGCCGCGATGACTTTCCGAGAGTGCTAACCGTTGGATGTTATCCTTGACTTATCCCCTATGAGGTAGCCCCACCGTTATCAACCCCACACTGAAAGAGGTTCGGGGGGAGAGGATGAGTGGGAATTGAGGCCCGGGCCAAACCCTCTCCCCCCCGGACTAAGAACTCTCTACCTGTGACGGTTGGAGATGGGATGTCGTAGTCCGTTGGATGACGTTTGGCTTATTCTGAATGAGGTAGCCCCACCGTTATCAAGTGACCGTCAAACGGTAGGCGTTGATGTCTTCTCCATCGGGGTCGTAATCCACCCGCCACGCGGAGGTGTCCATCTGCGTTCCCATGATTGTGCAGGGAACGATGTCCCCATGGAACCCGAGGATGTTCAGGAAATGGATGAGACTTCCAATGGTGTGCTTCTCACGCGGGAGTAGGAGAACCTCATGGCGATTGTCAATGTTGTCTGTCACAACTTGGAGGAATGGTTGCCCGTCCACTTCGGACTCTCGGAGTAAGAAGGCGGCCACTCCCATTGGAGGGACAGACGATTCGGGCTGGTTCTTGAGCATAGCCCCATCATCTTCCATGCCATTGTCAGCACCCCCACCGAGATTAACCCACCGGGCGGCCCCTCCGACCTCACTGTTTCCGAGAGTATATGAAGTCCGAAACACCCCCTTCGGGAGTTATCGACCTCAGTATCTATGATGATTTGAGACCCGATTTTGGTCGCTATCTGACTACAATCACTTCCAGTTAAATGACAAGCAGATTTTTTGGTCAATTTTGACACTCTTTCACTTACTGGTGTCAGTAGGTGAAAAGTAGCCCGGAGTTGTTATTCCGATTCCAACTTGTTCTGCAAAGATACGAAATGGAACTTCGATACACTGGCGTCAGAGGGAAATCAAATGCGTATCAGGAAAAGGCGATTCGCCTCTTCATTCCTCTTCATCAAGACCATGCAATTTGTTGAATACCGGGTCCAACATTACACGCCCGTCCTCTTCGGTAGCGTAGCGTGACTCTTTGAATCTCACAGGCATGTCGGCATCATCGTGACGAGGAGGTAGGACAGACCTTTCTTCCATGAACTCCAAGAGGTCCTTGAACGAGGTAATACAATCGAGAATTTCTACCGTCACTCGGCCAGCCCTTCCCTTCGTCTCCGGCCCAGTCAAGTCGCGTGAAGTGGGTCCTTCTCGTCTTCCAATGAGTTCCCTCCAATCAGCGAAGAGTGTGTGCATGGCGATGGCCCCGATGTTGTCTTTGAGGGGGCGTTGAGGGAGGTCGTCATGTTCCATGTTCTTGAGGTTGTGATAACTCACCTGAGTTTGGATTCTCCGTGGATTCTCCGGCCTCTTCTCACCCTTGACCTTCTTGAAAACATTGGCCGTAGTCATACCCCTTTGTTGCTCGTGCTTCCCTCGATGTGCGTGTCTCGGAGATGTGCCGTCGGTCTTCTTCCCCAATCCCCGTTGTGTCTCAACGACGTAGTATCGAGGACTCATGCAGTTCATCCAAGCCCAGTCGAGCCAGTGTTCCATCTGCCTCTCGTGGAGATTTTTGCCTGATGGATGAATCGGAGCATGTCGGGATGTTTTGAAATGTTCATCAGCACAAGGCACACATCGCTTCCGCTTGAAGCCACCTTTGAAATCAGTGACCTTGAACTTCTTCCCACAGTCCTCACAATCGTAGTAGTAGTAGCCCTCGTGCCGCGTTTTGTAATGCTTGGAACAGAGGTCATGCTTCGCTCCTGCGCCTGCATATTTACCCAGCCGGACCTTCCGCTTACATCCCTTTACCTTGCACTTGCTCCACGAGGTCTTCATACCATTTTTCTTTGCTCGGAGTTTTCGCAAATACTTCGCATGGTGCAACTTCCTGTGATACTCACATCGCTTTGGAATCTGACCCTTCGGATGCACCGGCAGCATCACCTTGCAGTTGTGAACCTGACATCGAATCTCGGTCGGTCTGACCAAGGGCTTACCTTGTTTGAACCGCTCGTTTTTCTTCACACATACAGGATTGACACACCAATTCCGATTGACTCGTGTCGAGTGGGGAAGACGGTCCCCACAGAAGAGACACGACCGGTCCAAAGACCACCCGGGTCTCTTTCGTCTCATTCTCTCACTGGGGGTGCATAGTGGCCCAAGGCAGTGTTTGTGAGTGGGGTGCAGATGGTCGATGTTGGTTTCCACCCCTATCTCCAAGCACGACTGGCAGAGCCGTGGACCCGCCAACACTCTTGCTTTCGCCTGCTTGACCATGCGTATTGTCTTCTTCCGCATGTCAGAACACGCCTTGTTATGACAGAGGATTCGCGTCGCATGTGCCGAGGCTGCTATGGGGGTCTCGCAGACCACACACTTCCGTTCAACATCATCAGTCATGTAGTCACCCCAGTTGGATTTCTTCCGTCGTCAGCCATGAGATAAGAACCCTTGTGGTTGCCATCGTTCATCTTGATAATGGTCCCATTGGCTACGAAATATCGAAGAGAATGCCGGATGAAATCGTCGGTTGCCCACCGCTTCCGACTGGGGCCTTGGGTCCCGCACAGAGCCAACTCAGGAGTAGCCTCCAACTCCCTGACGGAATATGCAACGGCCTCGGCTGTGAACTCACCATCGCCCATGTGTTGCAGAGCCAGTGTGATGACTGCCCGACGCGAGAACTTCCGCGCCTCTGCCCGAGAGCGATAGCCAGCCTTGACCATCTCTGTTGTGAGAGTTCTCTTCGACATCAGACATCCCTCCACAACACGTTGCAGGAGCGACCCCGAATGATAGTGCATTGGGGCAACTGAGGACGGCGAGTCTGAGGGGCGTTGAAAGACCGTCCACATGCCGTACAAATCCACGGCATCAGGATTCCCTCCGAGCAAGATTGTCACCACTATTGGTGCAGACGAGACAGGGGTAAATCCAGTAAATATTGACTGGCAATTCTCTGCGCTTGAGGGCATCCCACAATCGCTTCCATCTCGGGCCATAAGATTTGGCGATGAGAGCCGATGGGAACATCGTCTTGGACACGCATTTCACCACGAGTTCATGATGGCATTGATGACAAAAACAGCGCGGTATCATACCTCCAACCCCGGACAATCACATGCTGGACATTTGGTGATTCCTCGATGATTGAAGATTCCAGTTTTGAACGTGTGAATCACACAGGACCTACGCGGACAGACCAGTAGTTTGGGCTTGTTTTCTTCCGGCTGGTTGATGTGCATGTCATGGAAAATCTGCTGCAACTCTGCATTGTCCGGGTCCAATCCATCGGTGTAATCGGGGTGTTCATTGGGGTTCCATTCTTCTTCCATCATTCATCTCTCCTTGGTCGTTCGTAGCCGTAGGTAGAATGGAAGTAGCAAAGACCGGTGTGGGACGCTGCATAACTGTGACATCCCACTGCTCGACACTCACGGAAGTTGGTCCCCTTTCGCCAGTGGACGCGGGTCGGTCTCGGACTCATCTGACTGGTGATGCCGCCCCACCGTTATCAACGGTCGGTTATCTTACTGCTTTCATTCGACTATCCAACCGCATTAACCAATCCAACACGGCTTGAATCGACATCGCGTCATCTGTAATCTCAGTGTGTCGAGGGTCAGCCCGGTCGATGAGGTGCAAAATCTTCCCACCAACGATGAAGTTCCACGGACGAATATCTCCATGGAACCTACTGACATCAGTAAGTGAAATCATAGCACACAGTTCTGCTCGGGTAGGCCAAGTTCCGTTGTAGGCTCGGAACGTGGCGAGGTTGATTCCAGCGAACCAATCCCTTCGCTCGTTCTTGTCTGAAAACGAGAGAGTCTTGAAATCGAAATCCGACTTGATTCTGATGGTGGACCGCTCCTCGCATTCCCAGTAGCGACGGTCTAACCTGAACTTGGGTCGGTGAGTCAGATAGATGGTCCTCTCAGAATCGGCGAGGTGAGATTTGCCCTTCCCTATCGCTTGCCAGTCCCTACTGACCTCGATACCTTGGACATTGGTCTGACCACAGGCCTCGCGCTCATCTGCGATTTCAAAAATCGCGTAGTCACCAAGGTCGCGGATGACCTCACAGGTCTCGTTCACGTTGCCCGCGATGTGGTGGACTACTGACAGTGCCAGCACGAGGTCGAAATGCTCGATTTCCGCGAGCGCGCGTAGGCTCTCCTGTGTGCATTGATGGTAGAGAACCACCCCCGAGTCGTTCCGAGCCGTCAGGTCGTGCAGGTGGGGGTGATAGACGGGTCCCTCCATCATCACGGAGATACAGTCGAAGTCCTCCATGAGCCGGAAGGAGTGGTAGCCGAGATTGGCTCCGATGTCGAGGACAGTGAAGGGTCGTTGGAACTGCTTGGCGAACTCGGCGATGACCTCGTAGCGGCTCGCGCAGTCGCGCACACCCGAGGACACGCACTCCCCGCGCACCCACTCGTCTTGGTATTGTTCGGTGCAGGTCCAGCGTCCGTCCTCGTATCGCTCCACGAGGGGAGGCCGGAATTGAGGTGTTTGAAGATTGGTGGGCGACTCCTGTCTCCGAAGGTCGGTGTTCCGGGTGCGGGGGCCGTCGCAGGTCCGCCTGCGGGTTGATGCCCACTTCCGGTTGCGCCCCTCAAGGTGGGAGTTGAACCCACTATCCGCCTTCCCAGTCCTTCACCTTGAACCGGCTTTGCAGTCAGACCCCTCCCCTTTCGTCTGCGTCGCGGCTACGGGTTGCAGCCCATAGGTTCTCGACACGCCCCTCGGGGTATCACTCCCGTCGGCTTCTGTCCCGCCTCTACGCAGACCTACTCCGAGAGGAAGCCTGCAAGTCGCCCGGGACCCAAGTCCCACCGGATTTTTCAGTTCCGGCAAATGGGGCGGCTCGATGCTTGCTTATCAATACTCGCTTTCTGACTATTCCCACTGGGAGATTCTACGATTCAAGCATTTTTCTGTCGAGTTTCCTCATGGCATATTCGGCATCCATTCGGTCGCTCGCCTTCTTCCGGTCATACCATACTTTCCACTCGGGAGACATCACCCAAAATCCCTCGTCGTCCTGAATGAAAATATCCCCATCGGGACGGAAGGACCAATGCAACGAGTTGCTATCCTTCCGGGCTTGATTGAGAAGTCCGCGCATCTGATTGTTGCGACCGGCTTGGACGGATGCATTGACCCTCATGTTGAATACCTTCTCCGCCAACTCTTCCTGTTCAGTTCTGTTGTAGTCAGTCAGAGACAGGAATCCTCCGCATTCTGAACAGAATCCTAAGTCCATCAGGTCGAGGTCAGGACCTTCTGCATCTTCTTTGGAAATCCAACCCCACTTGATTCGGTCTCTCTCCATTTCTTTGTAGGTTGAGATTGAGATTAGTTCGTTGTCACAATAAGCACATCCGAGATGATGTCGGTTGCCAGTTCTGTAATTATTTTTCATTGAGGTTCCTCCATTTCGGGCCGTAGTTAGCCTACGGCACAGTAGCCATCGAGTATTAACCTATCTCAATGTCGTATAATCTGACTAAAATCAAAATTAAAAATTTGACTTAGGTGTTTTGGAGAGTGTGCTGTGACTCCCTCCGCGTGGATGGTGCTGGGTCGATTAGGCGGGGGTGTGGACGGGAATTAATGCGGACTACCGTCTATCTCTCATCACACACACCATGGAGAACTAACATGTGTGTGTCCCTATACCCTCCTTGATTGAATTAATTGTTTGATAGTAGTCAGAGGTGGAGGGGGTAATCTGCGAATGCAGGCAGTCTTGGAATGCTCCGCGTCCCTTACTGGCGTCAGTAATGTTGCAGACCCTTCATCCCAAAGTCGCATCTCTTGACTCACGAGTTGGGATTTGGCGGGTATTCTCCATCGAATTGTTTGGCTGATTTTCGCCTTGGCTGCGGAGCCTGCCGGGGTCCCCACGCTCACACACGCAGGCGGGGGCGCGCTCACACGCGCACACGAGGGCGGGGGGACTGGCGTCAGTAGGTCTCACTCTTCTTCATCTGACTTCGATGCTTCAATCGGTTCGATGTCCACGATGGTTCGGGCCTCGGCTTGGATGACTCCACGGAACTGGTCGAGCGGGTCGTAAGCGATGTTCACCTGCACCTGTGGTGCGGCCTCCTGTGCGCCAGTGAACTTGTCCATCGACTCCTGTGCCTTGGTCAGACCGTTGAGCATGAACGAGACCGTGTTGAGTTTGCTGATGGAGTCGGCTTGGTCCTCTGCCTTTTCGATGACATTCTCCAACTTCCCGATGACCCGACGACGCCGGGTGTAGGAATCCAGCCGAAGCCAGTCCGTCGAACCGAGTTCTGCCCTCGCCACAACCATGCCTCGCATCTCCTCGGCCTCACTTACTGACGCCGATAAGAGGTCAGACCACACCTCGGAGGGGGCAGCAGACTCTAACAGCCTATTCTCGACAAGCGTCCTTCGTATCTCCGACTCTGATTTTCCCTCAACGAGAAGCATGGCTATCCATCGTATCAGAGATTCATCATCAGCCCTGATGGAGAGTTTGTCAGTCAATCGTATGTCACCTGTCTTACACTGGGCTTGGCTCTACGGTGTTATTTTCTGTTTCGCTCCAAATGCTTGAGGTGAAGGGGTAGTGGAACCAGCCTTTCCTTGGCTACCTCGTTGGGGTCGAGGACCCACACAGAGACCTCTCCACGACCGCCTGTTGTGTTGCGGTAGCGAGACCTACCAATGGGCATGAAGAAGGGCGTCCGTCCGAGTATGTTGGACAGTTGATTTCGTGTTGGTGTCATCTTGGTTCGGGTCACGAGATGGTCGTAGATTGCCCTCGTGGATTTGCCCTCGTCGTCCCATCCGATATACTCGGCTATCTGTTTGCAGAGACGGGGTGCATATCTCTTCCCCGAACGGCGTCGCCCCATGGGGTCAGCAGTCCCCTTGAGGGTTCTTGAACCATGGGGTAGTGACTTTGATTCTGAGGGTCAAATGACGACGGCTGGCGTAGGTACAAACTGACGAAATGAGGCCAAAAAATAGTCATATTTGGCAACCATTGATATAGGGACGGCCCTCCCATGCGGCTCTATGAGCCGCGAAGTGACACCGAAGGAATCACCCGGAGTGGACCTACGACTGTCGATAGAGACGCAGATGAAGTGGACTAACGACTGCACCGGAGAGGGGTGGGAGATAATCACTGGCGGTTCCAGTCCCGGCCCATCTCCTGACCACCCCCGGTATGGCGAGAGGCTTCACACAATCCGAGTCGATGAGACCTGCCCCCACCACGCGGAAATCAATGCACGATTCAACAGTGGGAACACCATCGCCGCGCTCGCTTCCGGGTCCGACTGGATGACGAAGGGAATGGTGCAAACATCAGCAGAGGCAATCTACGAGGTTCTACGATATGTGATGGCCGATGGTCGCTACGGCGTTAGTTTCTCAGTCCTCGACAACGATGTGAATGGTGAGGAGGTCAAGAGCCTCGGCCTACCGAAGTCAGTAGCCAAGGACATCAGCAAGAAAGTGTGGATTGGCGAGGGCGACCAGTTCGACGCCGACACGGACGCTTACCTTGACGAGTCGAACTATGACTACATCGACGCCGTCCAAGTGGCCTACAAAGTCAATGAATCCACAGGCGAGAGGAACGAGACTGGCGAGAAGAGAGTCCGACGAGTTTTGGCCGCTCTTGACGCCGACAACTGACACTCATCAACAGTCGTCAGGACCCGGCTTCTTCCAGTCCTTCCACATCCTCATATCCGATGTCGAGCCGTAGGGATTCTTGTCTCCCTTCTTGTAGAACTCGTCATAGTCATACCGACTCTTCTCCCAGCCATACTGGGCATTCTTGTTCTTGAGAGCAATTGAGGACCTGACCCACTTGGCTCCATCCAAGAGCCACTGGTGAATCTTCGTCATGAATGACCAAGCCATCACCTGTTCACACCAGTCCAACCAACCAAAGTCCCTGTCGTTCTGCCACTCTACCCGAGCAATCATCTCACGGTAAGTAGCAGATGGGTCTTGTTCCCCTCGCGGGATTCTGACTAACGCAGGCTCCGCAGCGAGGATAACAGCCAAGGAATGAAATTGTGGAAGTTGAAGGGCTACCAGTTGTTCCTCGGTTATTTTGTTCCCGAGGATGGGGTAGAGTTGAATGCCATACGAATGGTCCGTGAACCCTGACCGTTCCTGTTTCCATCCGAATGACAACTGCTCGATGAGTGAGTATTCTGCCATGTGGCAGTAGGAGCAGACCTTGGTCATGTTGTTGAAAGCCGACTTGTTGGCTGGCTCGTGGCGCAAGGAGGAGTAGCACATGGGGCAGTCCCACTCGGCGTCCCCCAAGACTGACCCGTTCGCGAGTCGCGTCTGCTGGTCGGGGAAGATGATGGGGACTATCTTGTCACGGAGATAGGGCGGACTAACGACTCCTCGATTGTGACCTTTCATGTCCACACCTTCCACAGAATCAGGAGTGCGATGGCGACCTTTATGACACTGGCGACAGTTCTCACGAAGGCCATCCGAGTCATGTAGTCTGTCAGGACTTCTTCCATAGACTTCAACCTCTGACTACTTTTGTTGTTTCCGAGCCTTGGAAGGCCCCATAGAGGCCGTTGTTTGGTTCGGGGGTGTGCTGGTAGCCTCGGCCACCTGCTCATCGTCTGTGCGTCTGTGAGCGACGAGTGCAGATTTGATGTGATGCTCGGTCTCTCGCCACCGATAGTCGGGCCTCCTGACGATTCCTGTCTTGAGGAGGTAGGGCAGGTGGTCCTCGCATGTGTAGGACCTGCCAAAGACCGAGTGGAGCGGAATGATTTGTGCGCCCGCCCTCGTCTTGACCTTGGACTGTTTGCAGTCCCAGCAGTGGGTGGTCATCCAATCGGCCTCCCCTGCACATAGTCCCCCTCGTCGGACCATTCAAACTTCGTGGCATCCGGGTGTTCCCACATGCTCCGCCGTGAGTTGTCGCCCTTGTGATTCCTGTCCATCTCGATGCACTCAAATCCCCATTTCAGAAGAGTCTTCTCGTGCATGTCGAAGAGGCTTGTCGCGTTGGCGAGGGAACCACATGGACACTTCATGTTGCACTCCCCGAACTTCTTGTCGGTAGGGAGCCACATCAGGATGTTCATATCGCAATAGAAGGTCCCCGATTCGTCACCGACGCCAAGTCCGAGGGCGTGGTAGACTTCTACTACCACCCGGGTCATTTCCATGTCCTCCCAATGAAACATCTTTTCCATTTGCTCTTTCATTATCTTCCACATTTCCTTGGAGTCGTTTCCCTCAAACTCCCAGCGTTCTTCTCGACTCACAATTACTCCTCCTCTGACCTACTGGCGTCAGTCATAGTGTAGCCGAGAACTTTCATTCGGGTCATGTTTTGCCCGATTGTCAAATGGTCTTGCCAGTCCCCGTTGAGTCGGGCTTGGGTTTCGACCTCAATGAGTTCGGCATCGAAGAGTGGACCTCGTCTCAACTTCACAGGCATACGCGCACAGGGAGAGCAGTAGAACTGGTAGTCCCTGTTGTTGATGGTGGCTTGGTCAGAGAGGAGTCTGAGCATGTTCCCAACGGGATGGACGGCCCCGCAGTTGTAGCAGGACATTGGGTCCGTGTGGCCCGTCGTCATTTACTCCCCTTCCCACTCGGAATTGGCAGTCAAATCTTCCGTCATGATGTCCGCCATCTGCTTGAGCAACGTGCGCCACGAGCCTTTGATTTCATCTCGGTCGATTTGTCGATAGTCAGTGAGGATGTCGTTCAAATCACCTACCCACGCCGATACCTTGTCCGCTCCTGCCTCGCAGGATTCGGTGGTGTGCATTTCGTCACGACAGGCTCCGCAGTCCGGACAGATTTGGTGGAAGGAGAGAGTAGCGAGGACCCGGTCGAAGGCCATGTTGGTCTCGTCCACTTCGTCCCATGCATCTCGTATCTGATTACGCATGATAATCCGGGTATGCCCCATGTGAGAGAATACCTTCTCGATGTTGCCCAGCATCGCTTGTTGCTCCGGAGAGAAGACCGACATGTCGATGTCGTCCATAGGGTCATCGTCATCGAACATCAGGTCGCCTCCCGTTCTGCCAAGGTGAGTCCCCCAATCACCCTGATGGTCTTGAGAGCCCGAAATACAGAATCATCCCAATGGCAAAGGCACATGTAGCCGCCAAGGGGGTGTTCCGGAGACTTCTTCTTGCCCCATGCCATGACCGTGGTTTCGTAGCCACAGGTCTTGCACATGACGACAACGTCGGCATCCTTGAAACTCATGTCAGGGGCCTCCTGATAATCGACCACTTCCCCAGTGGCTTCCCATGCTTCCGGCAGAAGACGATGGGCGGCTTCTGAGTGACGAGATGAGCCTCGCTCATCCAAGTGTTGCCGACCTCGATGCCGCACTCGTGGCACTTCATCACTGCACCCCCAATAGACGGCGCAGGAGGCCACGCTTAGGCTTCTCCTTGGTAGGGGTAGGTACAGAGTCCGTTTGGACCTTGCCGCGCCATTTCTCCTTGCCTGTGAACTCCTCTCGGAAGTAGCCCATGTGAGTGTTGCATTTCATACAGAACCATCCTCCATCTTGTAGGTGTGAGAATACCCACTCGGAAGGGTCCCAGTCTTCCGGCTCGCACTTGCATACGAGGTCGGTCATAGCGGCATCCCCTTTGCGTCTGTGGTCTCGTAGTAGCCAGCGTCCTCGGGCGGAGACCAGTAGGGGTCGAGTTCGGGGTTGGGCAGCATTTTCCAACTGCGTTTCATCTCGTCCTCGATGTAGACCATCTCGGCGAAATCCGAGTCCTTGAGTAGTTCGCAGCAGGCTATCCAATCACCTGTCTTGATGAGGTCCTTCATCTGCCGGACCCGGTCGGGATTCAGTTCGACCCAGTAGACGGTAGCATGTCGTTGCCTGTTGGCACGAGCGCGCCAGCCCATACCCCGGACAGTCTTCCCTACCTCGTCGCATTCGATAAACGACTCCAAGCCGTGTGCATCGCAGATGCCTGTGTAGACCTTGGTCATGCTCTCCCTCCGCAATCGGGGTTAGCACACTCGGGCCAGCCATAGAGCCAGTGCAGCCAGTCTCGGCAGTAGAGGCATCGTCCGTATGATGGGACCTTGTCCCCTCGCACCTGCCCCGTTGCCCACCACTTCGGGCGTATCGGAACCATTGGGTTCATGGCAGACATCAGTCCTCACCCTCCATGGCATCCACGCCCACCCTGATGGCGGCTCTCGTGAACATCACCAGTGAGTTCAGCATGTGCCTCAATCGGGCAAAGTGCATCTCGATGTTCTCGTGGTCGGGCCAGTTGCACTGAGGTCGTTGATAATGGGTCAGGACCAGTGTTTCCAGTGCGTCCAGTGCGGCTCGTATTTGTTCGCTGTTGTATGTGTCTTGGGGTTTCATTTTCATTCTCCTGTTGCGTTAGTCGTCAGACCTTCGTTCCAGTCAGACTGAGTTTGCACACTGATATGAAGGTTCCTATTAGTAGTTTTGAGCCTACTACTACGGTTTTTCAATGGACCACCTACTCCATCAAGTAGTCTGAGAGCAAACTGCCGATTGCTTTCGCCGTCGCCATGAAGACCGTCACTACACGCACCTGCTCGGGTGTAAGAGTGGGTGTGGCAGAGAAGGGGAAGTCCTGATTGATAATGTGGTTCAGGTCGTGGGCTTGGTCCATCGGGGTGTCCCGTATGACGGTCGTTCCTTCGTAGACTTCGACATGCAGTTTGGAGAGGACCCGATTGGCCTCGTGGAAATCTCCATCGTGGTAAAGGCCGAGGGCCTCCCTCGCAACTTCAATGATGTTCATGCACTGACGTTAGTTGCCGCACCGTTATCAACCATCTGACTCATCAGAACTCTGCGTCTTTCATTGGGGTAGGCTTGGCATTCCCATAGCCAATGATACCAGCGCATGTCATACCGAGGGAGAGGGTCGAAGCAATATGGACACTCGTGATTCATCCCATCAACGAGGTCGGATGGGTTGTATTGAATGAGTTCAGAGGTCATCGTGAATCTGCTCCCGAAATGGGATTTTGAAATGGTGAGTGATGGCTTATCACTGTGTTCCCGGGGGCATTGTTCGGACATACAAAGAAGCCACCAAAACAGATTCATTTCCTATGATTTCACGCAGAATGAAACCTTGCAGATGCAACCAGTCATCTATGTCATCGAGAGTGTCAGAGTGATGATGCATGATGGCAACGAATCGAGTGCAGTTGAACTTGGGTCCCATGCGAATCAGGGAATCCAATGAGTCCTCGTTTGGTTTGGAAATGCACACCAGTTCAGGAGAATGACTTACTGACCCCAGTAGGTCAGAATCTCGCGTGTGCGCGCGCACTCGCGCGTGAGGGGGCGCATTGAAAGTGAATACCGATTTGACAAACAGGCTCCGCAGTTCGTCCACGGTCTGCTTCTGCCAATGACCCATTATCAGGATGGATTCGATGTTGTTCGGTTCGACCGACGCAAGGATGTCAAGGATGGTCCCTGCCACTAACTGAAACCGACTCTCAACTGCTTATCTCACTACCGGATTTGAACTGAACATCCTCATCTGACCAAATCTCAATGCTCAATAACCACCACCTCAATGGTATTGTCGGTGGCACGAAGGAACCACCTTATTCGGACACGGATAGCCCAAGTGCTATCTGATGGTGAATGGCATTCTGTCGATTACATCGTAGACCGGTTTTTGATAGAGGGTTGGTCATTCCTCAACCGTCCTCAACTGGCCCAACTATGTCAGAGAAGCATCGGGATAGAGTCACGACGGAGACAGCAGGGCATCCAAGAATACCGGTTAGTCAGTCCGGCTCAATTCTACGATTGGCTAACGGCCTGCTGACTCAGTCGTCAGAGGTCTCTTCGACATCATTGACATCGACATCGAGGGTCGTCTCTTCCAATGGAATGCTACCATTGTCTACGAGGGCTTGATTGCGAATCCCAATCTGTCGTTGGACCTCCGCAACATCGACCTTGAGGCTATTCACAGCGAGGCTGACCTCGTTCGCGAACTTCTCAAGGACACGCATGAATACTAAGCGGTCGGCGGCAAGTAGGGTTAGGCGGTCCTCAGTAGACATCTCAACAGATTTGTCAGGCATTGGCGTGTTCGCGGTCAGGCGGGTTCTTCAAGGTATTCTCAATCACGCCTCGTCTTCCGGCCATCCCACAATTTGAATCCAACATCGAGCGGCCACGGTTTCACAAGCGTCAGTTTGGTCAGAGTCGGCCTTCTTCCCCCTGATTGATATTACATCACCAGCAAGACATTGAATCCAATAGGAATCCGAGTTGGTCATCTTGGGACCCCAACCCGCCCCTCGGGAGTAGGCCATGTTTTCGGTCTCGACGACTGTATTTCCGTTGCGATGGATGAGGGTCTGAACAACGGCTCTGTTGGTCCCAGTGTTCTCCCATTGAATAGAGTAGTTCACCTCGTAGTAGCCAGCCTTGATAACAGTGATTTCGGAAGTGTCGGTTGTGTTTGAGTGAGTGAAGTAATCCGAGTCCTTGAAGAGTTCCGTACCGAATTCAACAGCGACATAAGAATTGGTGTTCATATTCTCGCCTCCATCAGAGGAGTTCCTGAGATGGATGCGTCTCGGACGGAAACCAACCATTTCCTTTCCTCCACCGGACCCGACGATGTTCCCACCGAAGGTCGTCTTGCTGGACTCGACTTTCAACTCCGAAGTGCCATCAATGAGGACGTTGAGATTACGACCGGAGGCCGCTCGGATGAGAACATCCGCACTGGCATACTGATTCTCGATTTCCAAGTTGTTGCTGGTGTCGAGACCAACCAATGCACCGTCGGTGCTACTGAGGCCAGTAGTATAATTGGTGAACTGGATTTGCACTGGTCCGGTGGGGTCAGACCCACCCTCGTAGTCGGTTCCTTCAATTCTCATCCTGTGACTGGGTTCAGCAGTGGTGGGTCCGAAGTTGATTTTGGAGTCGCCTGCGGCAGTGGTCGTTGAATGGATTCTCATGGTCTGAATATTGTTGCCGTAGAGGGCTATGGGGGTGTCAGAAGCGAAGGTCCCGAGTTTCAGGAGAGCGGTCCCAGTCTTGAAGCCACCACTGACATAGTTGTCCGGGTTGGTTGAGGTATCGTAGTATTCCACTAAGACTTGGGGATAGACGCCAGTGGCTTGACTGGCGACAGTCAGTTGTCCCTGTGCCATCGAGTTCTTGCCTTGCACTGTGGCTGTATCTCCAATGATGACCCCACCATCGCTGGTAATTCGCAGACGCTCGGTCTTGGTTCCACTCATGCCAGTCTCAAACTTGAATGCCATCGGAGCGTAGGAGACGCCACCATCGTCCTTGAACACCATCATGCGCGCATTGGTGTTGGCATCGTTGGTATCGTTGGAAGTGAAAATAATGCTTCCAATCCCATTGTCTCCGGTGACAGTAGTATCGTCCCGCTTGAAAGCCAATGAGGGCGTGAGGTCCGTTCTCTCAATCTTAACTCCGGTTGATTTGTCCTGCCAAATGTGGAGGTTGGTGTTGGCATGGTCCCAGTCGTCGGTGGGTTCAGTTCCGGGGCCGAGGCCCATCCCGATACCACCATCTTTGAAGGCCAAGTAATAGATATGGTTCGTGCTATCCTCAACTCCATGGAGGCAAAGGTACGGCCCCTCGTAGGAGTCGCCTCCCGTTGTTCGATATTCAGTTTGTAGAGTGAAGTAATCAGTGGACGACTGGCCCATCATGAGTCCTTGCTTCTCAGAGGTAGACTCGCCAAGAGAAATGTAGTGGGGGGCAGTTGCGGAAGTGTATGACACGCCAAGGTCATCGCCCACCATCAACGAGATGCCAGTGTCGTTGGTTCCTTTGCCTCCACCAATCCTGACAGTGGAGTCCATCGAGACCCTACCCTCAAAGTAGTTCTCGTCCTCGTTCTCAATATAGACGCCCCACTTGTTCGTGATTTGGGCGGATGTTGCGACTGCATAAGTGCCTCGTAGGAGGTGGCCGTTGGTGATAATGCAATCATCACCAGTGGCTACGTTATGGTCGAAGAGAGCGTGAATCACTCTCGCATCACCAACTGTGATGTCCCCTCCCGTCCGGCTGTTCGCAACGTCTATCTCAGCCAACAGCCCCTTAATGCTGGTCGCACCTGTGCTTCTATTCGCATGGATGAAAGCGTTGGTATGTGCGCCATTCGCATTGTCCACCACGCCCGCGTCTTGGAGGCTGACAGAAGAATACATACCCACCAAGTTTGCTACTTCACAATCGGCAGTCTCATCCGAAACAGCAGTGAACTCACCGGACCTTAAGTTGGTAGTCTGCGTAGTCGGAGTACCACTCCTTTGACTCTCGGTGTAGGACCTCACCCCAACGATGTAATCCGAATCACCAGCAGTGTTCTGCCTCGTGTCTACATACAGGCCATAGACCCTATGCTCGTTGGTCTTGTCGCCACCTGTGGTGGAAGTGTCCACATCAACGAAGATGCCGCCTTGATGTTTGTTTCCTGTGATTGCGGTAGAGCCTGATAAGTTCACATCTACAAATTGGCCGTAGGCTTCGGAAGCATTGAGACTGGGGTCAGTAATGGACCGATAGAGATGCAATTTTGAATTAGGACTTGAAGTGCCTATTCCGACATTACCAACAGAAGAAATTCTCATCCTTTCTGTGGGTGTTCCATTAAACGAAGGCCGGAACATCATATACCCATTATGTGCAAAACCACCTGCGGCATTTCCACTCGCACCATCCATACAAGTGAGCAAATCACCATAGATTCGTTCCACATCAGCATCCCCATCTTCCCCCAATACGAACTCTAAGCCCACACCGTAGTTTGCACCACCCTCATTTGGTCTGTGTAGTCTGAGAGGCATGACTTCGGAAGAAGCACCCCTAACGTGTAGTGTAGTAGAGGGAAGCGTAGTGCCTATTCCGACCCACTTACTGATTCCATCAAGAGTCATCACATCTGCATCTGTTCCGTAGTCGGTCCAAAACCGCAAATCTTCGCTTCCATCGGGAGAATACATCACCCACTTATCTGCTGAATCCGAAAGTAATTCAATCCCTGCTTCGTCATCCGTTGATTCAACACGGATTCTTTGAATCCCTGAACCTTCAATGTGTAAGTGTGCATCGGGACTTGTAGTGCCTATTCCGACATTTGAATTTCCACCTTCAACGAATATAGCAGGTGTTGAAGAGTCTCCGAATATTTGTGTGTTCCAATCGTAGTGGTCTTTGTTAATACTGATAATACCGGATGCATCAGTATCAGGGTCATCAGCAGTAAATATCTGTCTTCTAGTGCTACCTCCACCTGTTATCTCTAATTGCCCATAAGTGTTCTGAGTGAAATCAATCCAAGTATTAGAACCACCGGAAGATTGTAGTCTAATTATGGCATCAGCAGGTGCTTGTGCTTCATCATTCTCTACGATTAAAGACGCTTGACTCGTTGAAGTGCTGTATATGTGAAGTGGTGCGTCGGGACTATCCGTGCCTATTCCGACATTACCAGCAGAATCAATCCTCATCCTCTCAGTGACGCTGCCGCCATTAGGTTGAGTATGGAAAGTCATATCGGCTTGGTCGTTGTTGCTGACCCTGTGCATCTGTATTGCACCGACAGAATCAGTAGCATTCCTAAAGGAAATATCTACTATTGCCCCATCGCTTGTTGCTGTTCCTTGCAGTCTTAACCCTAGTGTTGATGTATCAACCGCAGTAAGTGCTGCTCCACTACCGTCTTGTTTGATATATAGTGCTGCTTGGTCATCGCTTGCATGGTCTTGGTGAATCTCAACCATTGGTTGTGCTGTATAATCTGCATGGATATTACGATAGAATAATGCTGTTCTCCTATTCCCCGAATGCCGATTAACAATACCAGCGTAGTTGTCACTTCCTTCATCTGCATAGATGGCATAGTCGCCGGAGTCATCCGGTGGGCCGGTGACATGGAGTTTGTGGCCGGGACTCGTAGTGCCTATTCCGAAAAGTCCAGCAGAAGAAATCCTAGCAACTTCTCCACTACCGAAGGTTCCATCGTTCACACAGAAACGTATTCCTTTACTTGTACTTGCTCCGAAAGTTAGAGAGTCAGAAGCATATCCAACCATAGCCCTACCACCGGCAATTCTCATGTGAGTGCCAGCGTCATTTCCATCATTGAGTTGTAATACTGCCCCGTTAGTGCCGTTATCGGTGATATCAAGTGGGTAAGCAGGGCTTGTAGTGCCTATTCCGACATTACCAGCAGAATCAATCCTCATCCTTTCTGTACCATTGGTATAGAGCGCAGTAATACCATGCGTCCAATCATTATTATTCTTACTTACCTGTCCTATTTGGAAAACACCTGCCGCAGCACCCGTTGTTCCCGGCGCATAGGCTAGTGAAACTCCTCTATCCCAACTAAGAGCATCAGCAATTACAATATTAGGGTCAGTATCGCTATCAGGGAACATCCAAAATGATGTTGCATTACTATAACTTGAGAGATTAAATGGGGTTTGTGCTGCGGTTCTTGATAATTTGATATTACCTCCATCAACGTGCAATTTTTCGCCGGGACTCGCAGTGCCTATTCCGACATTACCATTCTCGTCAATCACCATCCTCGATGCAGGGCTACTCCCCTCCACGCGAGTATAGAAATTTAGAATACCGCTTCTATCGTCATCTGTATCATTGGCCTTCTCTCCGGCTATCTTCGCCCACCAAGAAGTGCCATTAGTGGAATCATCAATGCCTCCGAATATAACTGCCCCACCGGGGTTTGAGCCATCGTATGCAGTTTCAGTATCAATGAGGCTCAGGTGGGATTTGTAGGCGTCAGTGTATTGCGAGCCAGTTCGTATATCGAGTGAGACGGCGGGACTTGTAGTGCCTATTCCTACACGATTTGTACCCGCATCAGAGAAGAAGTTTGTCGAACCATCGTCTGATTTAATCAACACATCCACGTTTCTCTCGCTGTTGTTGAATGTGATTTGGGTAGAACCAAGTCTCAGATTCTCTCTTGGAGTTCCCATTTCTTGTAGCCAAAATTGTAAAGCACCATTCTCAGTAGTATCAGTCTCATCTTGTATGTATGCTTGAATCTCAGCATAAGTCACCTTTTGGTCTTGGTCATTCTCACCGGAGAACTTGATTGTCCCTATTGCTTCGCTGACGGCAGGGCCGCTATCATTCTTGTATAGGTCAAGAACAGGTGCTTCACCGGAAGTCGCCGTGGATTCTATGAGGACTTCCGCAGTTGCAGATTTTACATGAAGTAGTTTGTCGGGACTATCCGTGCCTATTCCGACCTTACCATCAGGCATTATTCTCATTCGTTCCACAAGAGAAGGGGAAGCATAATTTTCTATGTTTGTATAGAATGCTAATCGGCCTCCTGCTTCG
>Ga0080013_1000190_pt1 | contig 87291 bp, 135 predicted proteins | sample ETNvirenome_6_85_FD_69236 | JGI IMG/M metagenome (GOLD analysis project Ga0080013, IMG submission 69236) | Marine viral communities from the Pacific Ocean - ETNP_6_85 (SPADES assembly) (version 2) | ecosystem: Environmental > Aquatic > Marine > Oceanic | place: Pacific Ocean | collected 2013-06-19
CTAGTTCTTTTCTAAATGCAGTTCTTTCATGTTTCTTAATTTCTTCTCTATAGGCGTCAGCCGATTCTTTAACTGCTTGCATTCTCAGTCTTCTTGAAGCTGGATCGCCTGAACCTGCCATAATGCCTACAGATCCTGCGGCTGATCTAGAAGCACCCCTAGCTCCTATAGGAACAACTCTACCACCTGAACCAAAATGAACAACTCCACTAGAATCAAATCCACTATGAGGACCCATTGGTATGATCATTTCAGGACCACGTTCACCAATCAAAGCTCTAGTTGGTTTTGTTACTATTCCTCCTGTTCCAAAATCTTCAGTTTCTTCCCACTGCTCGAGAAGCTTCTTAATGCCATCAGCAGTTGCTTGTTTGCCTCCGCCTCCACTTCTTTTACTTAGTGCTGGAAGCTTCGTGATGAGCGTATCGAAGTCTGATAAGCCGCGATATGATGCGGTCGATGAGCTGAATGGGTCTTCCATACGCATCATTTGGTCGATCCAAACTTTTTTCGCATCAACAGCTGGTCTCCACAGGCCTTGAAATGGATCGGTAATTTGAAATCCTGTAGTTCTATCTTCTCGATCTTTATCTCGAATTTCACGTATTTTCCTTTCTGCCTTAGTGCCCCCCAATTCTCCACTGGCATACCGCTCACCAACAAACAAACGGCCTAAAGGACTGTCGTCTATTCTATCTAGAAATGCATTTAATACCTTATTGATTCCTGGTGATATTAGACTAGTCCATATTGCTTTTATTCCCGGTGATAGTACGTCAGTCCATAGACCTTTTATTGCAGTAACTGCTACTGGCAAAACATCTTCGACTATGATCTTTACACCTATTTTTAATTTTTTGATTACAGCACTCCATATTGAACTAAGACCATCCCCAACACCCTCCATATTATTTTTATCAGGGAACCAATAATCAATTGCGTCTGAAATCTTCAAAGCCCAAGGATTAATAACTTCGGATAAATAGAGTCCGACATCCATAAGAATTGGCATGAACTTAGATTTAATTGTATTCCATATAAGACCCCAAGATGTTTGTTGCTCTTTTAATTGAGTTTCAATTTTTGAAGCTTCATCTCTTGTTTTGATATAGATAGCTAATTCTTCTCCTTCTAAATCTATTAATTTTCCTTTGTCTATGAGCAGCTTAGCCGTTTCTTCAACTGATATTCCCAATAATGAAGCAAGTTTTATTTGCTGCAACCTGTTCATTTTACCCCATCTATTTTCTTGTATAACTGCATCTAATACTTTTTCCTGAACATCACCGATATCACCAAATATTGCTAATCTATGGAGTGCTTCAGCATTCAGTTGAGTTCCGAATATATTATTAAGTTCCATAGTTTTTGTAGAAGCTTCTTCAAAATCAAGAAATGATGATGATATTTTTTCAGATGTGGCTAATGTTACTCCTAATCTTCTAGCCTGAATTGCTGCATCTTTTAATCCTTCTCCTGTACCTTTCATATATAGAGCTAATAGATTAGCATCTCTTGTTATATCTCTCATAACTAGATTGACTGATACAAAGTTACTTCTAGCTTTGCTATCTAGTGATTCAACAAAGCTATTCATTTCTTTATTTGTTTTTCCTAATACTCTTGTCATTACATCTACAAAACTTGCTATTTCCTCGGCGCCTAGTTGAAAAGTCTTAGACCATTTAGCAGCATTTTGAATCATTTCTTTATTGATCATGTTTATAGAACCAAATTCAGTAACTAGAGCACCTGCAATACCTTCTATTTCAGATAAGCTAATATCAAACTTCATTAGATCCCCATAAGAATCTATTATAGCTCTATTCACTCCTTTCAAATCTTTTCTTAAGAACCCTGTTGATTTAACCATCCTGGACACTACACCTTCAGCTGCCATCAATGATTTGACAATACCTGTAATCGCCATAATAACAGCACCCGCGGCTCCAAGTTTAAGCATAGATAAACCTCCTCCACCAAGCTTGCCACCTCCCATACCACCTTTTCCACCTTTTTTACCAAATATTGACAAACTAACTTTGTCCATTCTATTTTTCCATGCAGAACTAGCAAAGAATTTCGATATTTCTGAAGCTAGTCTTGTGCCTACTAGAGGTATACTTGCAACTAATCCAGAAATAGATGTGCTTAAAGTTCTCGAGTATTTATCAGTCATCGATTGAACTTCTTTTTGAGTTTTCAATATCCGTTGTTGCAATTTTCTTTCTAATTGTTTATCTTTAAGAGCTTGTTTCATCATCACGTGTTGTTCTTTCAAATCTGATGTTTGTTCTTTAACTGCCTTTAAAACTTGTTGCATACCCATCTTATCGAACTTGTCAAGCTTCTTTTCAGCTTCTTCGAATCCTTTAGCAGTTAATCTACCACCTTTAGCTAGATCTTCAAGATCGTCAGTTGTATCTTTCAATACTTTATTCAACAAATTAACAAGACTTAGAGTGGTTTCACCACTTTTAGTCATCCTTTCTTGTTGATCAGCGTATTCTCTTAAGACTTCATTGATGTCATCACTCAATGCCATTTACTATCTCAATATTAATGTCTAAATTTATCTACGTTAACACCCTGCTTTTTCAAATCAGCTGCCATTATTTCTGCATATGTCATTCCCGATCCAGCAGGCTTTTTTTGCATAATATTTTCAATTCCTCTAATAGCTGCTCCATACTCGCTATCAGGATCTATATCAGCTTTGCCAGTAATTAAGGCTTTAAGTACTCCCCACACTTTAGCTTCACTGATCACTTCTTTTAATTTCATATTAAATCTCGCTTTATTTATAATAAATATGCTCCTAAAGGATTTTTCCAATAGGAGCATTATTTTTGTTTCGAGTTTGCCTCTTCTATTTCTTTGTTAGTTCTATCTAGCCACCATCTTCTTAGCCAAATTGGCATATTATAAGCTTCTTGAAACGTCAATTTACAATGATAAACTAAAGAGAATATTTGTTCATAAATGTATTGTTTGTTACTATCATTCAGGCCAAAAAAATTCTACCGTAATTGGTAAATCCACCTCCTGCGAATTTCCGCAAGATGGACAGTTGAACATTTGCTTCATTATAATATCAGGTTCTATTTCATCTACAAAAGTTCTAAATGCTCTTGAATCACTAACTGGCATCATATCTGAATATTTTTGAATTTGAGCTGGCTTTGAATCACCATCTACTGATAAGATTTGGTGTTTAAATCTAGTAGTGACATTTCTATCAACTTCTTGACCTGACATTCTCTTAATTTTTGATTGCGAATCGGCTATAGATTTCTGTTCACCTGAAGTTAATATTTTAAATTCAATATCTCTTCCCGAGGGAGTTTTAAAGTCGAATTTATTATCTCCTTCAGAAACAGGATCTACATCCAATGTTCTCATTTTTAAACTTGACAAATCAAATGCAAAAGTGGTTTCTTCTGAGCAGCTCGGACATGTTGTATCAATACTATAGTCTTTTCCATATCCGCTGACTCTTAGTGCAATCATAATTGCATTTTTATCACCAGCTATAAGATCATCTACATTAACGGATTTATCCATCAAACAATTCTGAATCACTAAGTCAATAGCTTTTCCGCTTCTAATTAAAGATCGTGATGTTAATATATCTTCTTCTGAAGCGGTCATCTGCCTTACTTCTACATCTTCTGCATTGTGTAAACTAGAATTTGGAGGGTATACTTTACCCTTCGAAGGTAGTTTCACAAAATCTCTAGGTACGACAAATCCAGCTTGAGCATCTCTCTTATTACCTTCTTCAAGTGCAACTTGTCTTGCCAAATCTTCACTTGAAACGCTAGGTTCAACGCTCATTTTTACTGGACGTGCTTCACCTTTAGTTTCTTCTGCCATATTTCTCGCCCTCTAAAAGTGTTTTTTACATTCTTATAATTATAATCAAGATACTACAAAGATTAAAATTTTAATATGCAATTGTCCATTCTTATTGTTATTTCAATTTCTGTTGGTTCTGCAGCATCATGACTCAAGTCGCCAAATGTTGCTCCCTGAACCCAAGATCCTTGGATTTCCCAATCTTCAACCACTGCCCCAACTGGGTCTAATGATTTTAGATTAAAATCTTTCTTGTAGAATGCTGCATAACCAGCTCTACCCGAAATAAATTCATGCGAAAGTCTAATCCACTCCATTACTTTCTGCGAAGCCGAAGGAGCAATTGGATCATACAATCCTAATGTTATTTCACCCCAAGAAGGCTTACCAGCAAGGTATCTTCTTGAGTTCATATAATGAATTTCAATTGGGTCCATTGTATAGCTTGGTTTAGAAGCGGATCTTGCTATAAATGTAGGAATAGTGTCATCGTCGAACTGAAATAGCCATCTATTCTGACGTTTTGGTTCATACGCGTCCGTCAACATTTCATTGACGGGAAGAAGATCTTCTGCCATTATGTGTCTCCGTTAATTGTACTTAAATTTCAAAATAAATATCAACATACTCTCATTTTATGTAGATAAAAAACCATGCCATTTAAAAAAAATAAATGGCACTTAGAGGGCGTTCTTGTGAGCTATTTATTCTCTTATTCAGAGAAGACCGCTCCTGTTCTTGTTACACTGAAGTCAAGAATTATGATTTCAGCCGCTGTTGTTGGTTTCAAGAAGATCTTACCCTTAACTATATTTCTATCGATCAAGTCAGGAGTTGTTGTTGTTCCATCCAATACAGCCCTGAATTCCTGCAATCCTTGAGCAGCTTGGACTGTTCCAAGATATGAATTAACTCTACTCAAAAGGTTAGCTCTCATTGTGACTGAATTTGGTTCGAATACAAATGATCTTGAGAATCCAGCAATTGTCTTTCTTACTTCAATAAGCATTCTTCTTACATTAACTCTATCGAGCAATGATGCTTTCTTTTGAAGTGTTTTTTGTCCCCAGATTGCTACACCCATTCCTGGGAATGTTGCAATTGGATTAACATTAGCATTATAAAGATCGTCTCTCTGTGTTTGAGTCAATCTTCTTCTTGCTTCCAATACACTTTCTAATCCACCACGAGTGAATCCAGCAGGAGCGAACCATGCTTGACCAACTCTGTCATTGAATGCGTAAGCACCCATAACTTCTACAGATGGTGGAACCCAAAGTAGTCTATCATTATCAGCATCATTGATTCTGATCCATGGGAAGTAAGTAGCACCATAGTTAGTATCATACTTTTTAGCTTCCGTAATAGCATTAGAAACTGTAAGAGCCAAAGCGTTAGCCGTAGCTGTTCCATTTGAAAGATCAACAATACCGAATGCATCTCCTCTTGATTCAATCATGTCAAGCATCATTTGTGGAATATTTCCACCTGTGGATGTTGAGTGAGCACCAGGAGCTGCAATCAAATTAAAGTCAATTTCATCAGAATTGCCGAGTGTCTTAATAGCAATGTTATAATCTGCTGAAAGTGTTCCATCATTAATATCAACTCGTTTATCAGATCTAGGATCCAAACCATCAAACCCTCTAAACATAGGCACAGTATATCTAATCTTGTTATTAGATGTAAAGTTACCAGAGTTTGATCCAATCATGTCGATATTTGTTAAACCTGCTGCAATTGATCCTGATCCAGAAAGGTCTCCACTTACTGCGAAGTAAATTTGACCAGTTTGTCCAGAAGTACTTCCTGAAGCATATGTAACTGATGTTTTGAGAGTATCATATACTCCACCTGATCCGGCACCAAAGTTGATACCCAAGAATATATTAGGATCTGTATCACTAATTGAATTCAATTGGTTAGCAATAACTGGAGGTTCAGGAACATTAGCAAGAGGAGGAACTATTTTTGTGAATCCTCTATAACCAGAAGGTCTAGCCGAATCGGGAAAACCATCATACACCTCAACTCTAATGTAGTTAGATCTGTTTTGATATTCACCGTCAAATAGAATTTCAGGAGGTGTTGTTCCTAAACTATAAGATGGGTATCTATCACCAATTACTCTTCCAATAAACTGCTTAGAAGCTCTATCCATAACTAGATTTTGGAATGTTTCCAAAACATTAGGAAGATCATCAGTATCATTTGCCGATCTTACTAGCAATGTGAATGCTGGAGCTGAAGTTGTTGAAGTATCTACCTGAGTGATAGATATTTTAATATCTGTGTTGGCAGCATCACCATCTGATCGAGTATAAACTCTGAATAGATCATGAACTGTGCCATTGAAGTTTTGTGAAATTATAGCTGGTGTTCTACCTGGCGCAAATCCACCTGTAACTTGTGTTGAATCAGCTGTACAAGTTACAAAGCCTCCATTAGCTGTTAAGTTTCCTGCAGCGTCAGCCGATACTGTTCCTAAGATAGATCCTACTGCGTGATCAAATACTGCGTCAACATATAAAGCAGTCAAAGAATCGCCGTTTCTAGTTTCCCGTGGTGATGTTCCAAGAACTTTCTTGACATAATTTGAACTTGATTCTGTCAATGAAAGGTTTGTAGCAGTAACACCTTTACCTACAATCGAAATTGCAAAGTTTGTTGGTGTTCCACTCAATTGTACTTCTTCTACATCTCCTCTTAATCTTAATATTCCACCCACCATATTAGAAGCCGACAATGCAGCTGTTGCGGTAGTGTTAGCAATTGGAAATGCCAGCATTACTGCTGTTCCAATACTCGCTGTTGCACGACCCAGCACTCTGACTACATTGAGAGTTCCTGCATTTTTTAAATATGACTTTGCAGCATATGGCGTGTAAAGATCAGGGTCTAAACCACCAAAAATTTCTCTGTATTCGCCAAAGTTTCCAACTTCAACTGGCAAATATGCAGGCCCTTTCTTAGTCAATCCTACAAGAGCTGCTCCAATAGCTCCAGCGCCTGCTGGAACAAAGGATTCATCGATCTCTTTGGTATAAGCACCTGGTGATACAAATACTTGTGCCATTAAAAAATCTCCCAAAAATATACGTTATTTCTATTTAGTTTACAAAGCTTGCTATTAATCGGTTATGTATGAAACTCACAAGCCATTTGGTATAAATATAAACGACTTAGCCCAAAAACAAAAAAGAGCACACGTCAAGTGTACTCTTCTTAATAATCTATTAATATTTTTGTTTAGAGATCTACTTCTTCAACTTCAACTTCTTCAGCATTATCAGCTAACTCTTGCGATACAACTTCTAAATCAGGATCAGCAGTTGGTTCAATATCATCTATATCATCAGGTTGTGATGGAACTTCACTCTCTTCTAGCTGTTGTTTTTTGTCTTCACCCAACAATTGTCTAGTCAATGTTAAAGCACCTAAATTCTGATCTAACTGTCTTTGAAGCTCTTCTACTAAATCATTTGTTTTCTTGAGTCTCAACTCTAAATTCAAAGCTGTTTGATTGAGACCATCTCTTGTTGCTTCTAAATCTTTATGTGATACGTCTGGCATTATACGCCCTCCTTTCTGACATAAATATCACCCATTACTAAAATATCTATGTTTGATTTTTTAAATGTTTTCACTGCATCTGAAGGTGTTTCTACTATTGGTTCTCCATCGATATTAAAAGATGTGTTTAAAAGCATTGGAATGTCTGTTTTTTCGAAAAACATCTTTAACAGCACGTATAATGTTCTATTATCTGATTCACACACAGTCTGTATGCGTGCTGTTCCATCTTCATGAACTATGCCAGGAGCTTTTTCTTTACACATTTCTGTTGCTTTAGCTGAAAATAACATATATGGAGATGATCTTTTCATGTCGAACCATTTAGCTGCTTCTTCATCTATGATTACAGGAGCATATGGTCTCCACCATTCTCTATGCTTTATTTTTTCATTGATATATTTTTTAACATCTGGCATTGCAGGGTTTGCCAATATAGATCTAAATCCTAATGCTCTAGGACCAAACTCTGATCCATTTTGAAACCATCCTACTATTTTATTATCTGCCAAGTCTTGTGCTACCTTTGGAAGTACTTTTCTTATACCTGCTTTGCTATTGATTTCTAGTTTCACTTAATTGCCTCTAACATATCTTCTTTAGAATATATTTTTCCCAACGATCCCAAGTTGAATGGTAGCTCGATAGAAAGCTTGCTATTGAGATCCCTCTCATGCCACTGAACACAATGAATAGCAGCACCAAAGCAGAGCCCGGAATCATTAGCAGCAGGGAATACGAAAATTTCCTTAAAAATCTTTTCATCAAGTAATGCTTTATTCGCGAGAACATTTAGAGCACATCCTCCAGCTAAACAGAGATTTTCCTGAATGACATTAAAAGCATTTAAACCTCTGAAATAATCTATTAATGCGTGAGTAAATTGATGTTGCAACCAGGCAGCTAAATCAGCCGGTTCATATTTCTGCATTTTTTCAAGCGCGGGTAGTTCATTTTGATATATAGAAGGGAAATAGTAACTTTCATCTTTATACTCTCTTATTGTCCTTTTAAATAGTGAAGGTAACTTAACATTGTTTTTATTTCCATAAGCTGATAATCCCATTATTTTACCAGGAGCTACTTCAGAAAATATATAAGGATTAGTTATTTTTTCTGCTTTTTCCGGTTCAATCATCTGATAGATGTTTTTAGACATGTAGTTATAAGTCTCTCCTAATGGAAATTCATTTTTTTTATTAACTCCATTTATGAAGTGTTTAAAAACTACAATACCTGTACAATTTTTCTTTTGCCCAACTCCATAGAAGCCTGTTTCTGATAACATTAATCCCTGATGCTGTGTATCAAATGCATTCCCTGCACCATCAAATGTTAGTATCGAAGCCGATTCAAAGGGAGAAGTCCAAAATACTGCTGAAGCGTGTGCTAAATGATGATCTACAAATCTTATTTCAGCATTTGGAAATTCTCTTTGGAGTATTTTCTTTATATTATCTTCTCTAAACAGACTGTGAATGCTTCTAGTATAGCCTACTACATCAATATCATTTTTCTTTAATTTGCCTTCTTTTAGTACATAACTAATGGACAAGGTTGGATATGTACCATCATGTTTTACTCGAGATAATCTTTCTTCACTTATTGTGCAAATATGCTTTGCGTCTTTGAATAAAGAGGCTCCAGCACTATGCAGCCATGCATCACGGTGGTCCCAGCCTACGCAGCCATACAACCCTATTATATTCTTCAATTGTTTTTCCTGTAATATAAAATCATAGTCACAATTATAAATAAACATGTTCCACTAACAGCATAATTTATAATGTATAAGAGAGGAATTTCATCAGCTAAAGCAGAACCAAACAACATAGCATATCCTAGCAAAACAAGTAACCAGCCCCATATAGAAACATCATCAGATCTTTTACGATGGAACATTCTTATCATATGAGGGAAATTGCTACTAAATAAGAGTAATAATCCTCGTAAATTTCAACGAATGTCATGCAGCCTCTTCGCAATATTTCTTTATAGTAATGTATTTTATGTTCTCAACTTCTTTCGTTTCAAATGAAATACCTTCACCCAATCTATCAGGTTGCATTTCATACTCTTTTATTTTCAGTTCGTCAAATGTATCTAATATATTCTTGAGTTTGTACCAGCTTATGGTAATCTCACAATCTTCACACATATTTACTTCTCCACTAAATAGTACTTATCTCCTGCAGTGAATGCTACAACATCTATCTTAGTTTTCTTGAAGCAATTCAAGGCGTCTTCTGGAGTTTCTACTATAGGTTCACCTTGGACATTGAATGATGTGTTGATTAGAACTGATTTTTTTGTTTGCTTATACAATTCAGTCAATATACCAAATATCACAGGGTTATCTTTTTCATTTGCAGTTTGTATACGAGCAGTATTATCCACATGAATTCCAGAAGGAATTTCGTCGGGAATTAAACATTTTAGATTAAAAAGCATGAAAGGATATTCAGATCTTATCAAATCAAAATACATATCAGCTTCGTCCTCTAATACAACAGGGCCAAACGGTCTAAATTCTTCTCTATGCTTAACTTTTTTATTGAGTATATCTTTCATTTCGGGATTAGAAGCACTAGCTAATATTGATCTATGGCACAAAGCTCTAGGACCTATTTCAGATCCTCCTGTAAATAATCCCACAACCTTATCATCTTTTAATTTTGCAACTATTCTTTTGTTAAATCTTTCTTTGTCTGGACTAGCACGTTGCAATTTAGTATTTTTAATGGCATCATATATTTCCCCGGCCGAATATATTTTTCCACCTTCGAAGATTTCTCTTGTAGAATGAATATGTCTCTTACCAGCAGTTGATTGATGAAGTTCTTTCTTTTTATTGATCTTCATATTGTCGGCTACAAATAATCCTGCACCAATTGTCAATCCATCATCACCACAAGCTGGAGCTGCAAAGAAATTATGATATGAGAATTCCTTCTCCATATTGCCATTCATCGCGCAATTAAGAAAAGTTCCTCCTGCTAAACAAATATTTTGAGTAATCTTCTGTTCTCTAAGTAGTTTGTGTAGCATACTTTTAACTGATTGTTCTAATATATATTGAGTATCTGCTGCTATATTTTTGTGTAAATCATCTTCCCAGTCGGATTTTTTCAGCCAGTATTTGTCTGGTTTTCCACCTTCGCCTTTTAATTGAGGGAAATATCCTCTCGAATTAGGAATCTTTTTTATTTTGTGCTTGCCCATCAAGTGCATGAACTGATCGCCATGATATAAATCGCCCATTTGAACAACTTTTGGCCAAACTATATCACTGTATTTTTTTGGCGCTCCATACGCCGCTAAAGCCATAACCTTACCAGCATCAGTGAGTGAAGGATAGAATCCTAAATAATCACAAACAGAAGAGTAAAATCCTCCAACATTGAAATCTCCACCTCTTCTTATAGCTCTATAGAATTTGTCTTTTTCATTGAAATAATAAACAGCATGATTGGTTCCCATATTATCATTCACATCTAATGAAAAACACATAGCATCATCGAATGGAGACATATACCAGGCATACGCACAGTGAGCAAAATGATGATCAACTAACATGCATGGTTTTGATAAATCTCCAATATGGAAAGTAAAAAATCCTTGAGCTAGTTGATTTTGATCCTGATGAAACTGAACATAATCTTCTATACTATATTCGATGCCATTATCTGTAGTAATAGCGAAACCATCAGCGCTTTTATCAAACAATTCATTGTTTTCATTGTCTCTATCGAAAAACCAATTTACTACTGCAATTAGATTAACATCTTTAAATTTGATTCCTTCTTTATCAAGAAGATATTTTATAACTTTTTTATTTACGCCTCGATCGCATTTATTACGTGTCAATCGCTCTGTTGCAATAAATCCTACTAGTTTTTTATTTTTTATAAGAGCAGCTGATCCATTATGAGAAAAATTCAATCCTAGTATATACATTATATTATCCTCCAAACTCTATTTATGTCATTACCCCATATGTACTCATAACGTCACTCTCCTCTTATTTTTATCTTTCTCTAAAATTGCTTCAAGTCGACTTACTTCTTTCAAGACTTGTTCATGAGTAATAGATCTCATACAACTATAATGATCACATACCCAAAGTTTTCCATTATTATCCATATCATACATTCCTGGTCTCCAGCAAGCTATTGTTGCACAAGAATGAGTATTCCAAACATTGATATTATGTCTCCATCCCCAGACATTGGGAGATACAGAGCCCCATAATACAATTCCTCTTTTCTTTATTGATGATGCTAAATGAGCCAGATAATTATCTATTCCCATAAAAAATTTGCATTTGGGAGACTGTAATAACTGCAATACTGGGTTAAGATTATCAACCTTTATGCTTATAACATCTTTTATTTCAGGGTTAAACTGATTCGCATAAACTTGTACGAACTGATATTTGTGTTTAAGCTTTTGAACTAAATTCTCCCATTCTTCTAACGACCAAACCTTATGGGTTCTGTAGTTTATTCCAGCCATAAACTCATGAGAATTTCTATCAACACCAAGATGCAATAGTATCATTGGTTTGTTAACTTTATTCAACAAAGCAGCTACATCTTTATTTTCATCAGTACATTTCAACATAGGAACTCCTCCATCATAATCCAATCCCATTACTTTGCCATAGAGATTGCCTATGAAAGACTTCCTATCTGTATCATGCTTATGTTTGTGAATTAATTTTGTAAGGCTGAAACCATATTCTACCTGATAAGCTCTACTCCAATTGTTCGAAAGTAAGCTATACATATTACCAGATGAATCATTGTATTGTTGAAAGTTTTTCCTCCAAGATTCTATGAATATAGGATGTTCTAAACTTCCATCAGGTTGAGTCCAGAGGCCGGGATCTTGAGGCCATTGTTGGGGAGATTCAGGAACTTGAATTCCATGAACGTTTTGGTTAGACAATGCTGCAGACACCATATTCCCTATCAACGTATTATCTATTACTAATATGGGCCAGTTGTTGTTTTCTAATTTTCTTTTTCTTATAAGCGAACGAATGAAAACTGTTTGTATAACTCTAGCTCCCAAGCCTCCGAACAAAATCAACAAATAAACCTTATCATCTTCATTTAATTGTAAAGCATTATTCATATCTAAATTATTCTCCACTCTTTGTTTAATTCATCATCCCATATTCTTATTAATCTATATCCATTATTTTTAGCGAGGTCATTCTTTAAAATATCATTTTCAACTCTTTTATCTATATCGTTTAATCTAGAATAATTTTTATCATGCCAATATCTACTATCTATTTCTATTAATATATTATAATCAATTAGATAAAAATCATATAATCTGAATTTTATATCATTGATGAAAATTTTATATTGTTTTTCAAATTTAATGTTTAAACTTTTCAATATATTTTCAAATTGAATTTCTGGAAAAGTTCCTTTTGTTTTTATGTTATTCAAAATATTAAAGATAGGATTCTTTTTCTCTGAAGATATTTTAGCTTTTTTTGATATTAATTCTCTTGTCTTCTTGGTGTGTTTTTTTCCGTAAAAATGATTATTGATGCCTTTATGAATTCCTCTTTCTATCTGAGTTTTAGATGACTTCTTTGATAATCTTAAAATTCTTTCATCGGTTTCTTTTGTTAAGCCTTTATTCCATGCTATAATTCTACCTTCTCTATATGCTTTCTTGCGAGAAATAGATATGTTTTTCTTATGATCATCAGAAAACTTTTTTCCTCGATTAGGAGGGACGATTTTTCCTTCTTCGATACCTTTTCTTCTAGATTTTGATATATTGCTTTTATGTTTATTTGAAAATTTTCTATCAATTCCTACTCTAGTTTGATTCCATTTAATTTTATATTCTTTTACAGTCAAGTTGTGTTTTTTCAAATGTGTTGCTGTTATAGCTTTAAATTTTTTACTACATTCTTTGCATATTATAAAATTCATTGTATATTTTCATACTCGATAGAGGTTTGATTCGCAATATAAATATAAAGCTAATATAAGAAAACACAAATTTACGAATAAAAAATGCAGCCAGGCTGCACTTAATTATATCGAAGAGGTTATTGCTGATTCATTCAAAGCCTTTCATTTTAAAACATTTGTACAGTAGATTATAGATAATTTGTATAGAATATTAAACTACTATTCAGCTTTATTTCCTTTGGCTTCAAATTTTGCTTTTTCTCGTGTTTCTTTCTTTCTTTTCTTATTTTCTTTTCTAGTGACTTCTAATCTAGAATTCAATGCTTCTAATTTAGCGCGCCAGTAATAAGATCATTCATTCCAACTAATAAATTATATGCATCAGCTTTTACTCTACACTGTATATGATCTTCTACAGATTCATGGCTATCGAAAGCTAAGCAGTCATGTTCAATAGCTGCATATTCTAAATCAGTAATTTCTATTGTAATTTTTGGTATTTTTTATCCTTATTTTTTAATTATTTCTTCTACAAGTTTTGATTTTGAATCAGAATCCTTAAAGTCTACTAAATTGTGCTTAGCAATTGATTTCAATTCATCTTTTGTCAACACTTCTAATTCGTCTTTTTTGACCAGTTGTTCAACATCACTTTCCCATTGTTCAACTATCAAGCTTCCATCTGGTCTAGTCTTAGGTTTATTACCTTCACTCAAAACATTTCTAATATGATCATCATTTCTTCTTCCTTCAACTCGCCAGTCAAATTCTTGTTTCTTGTTGCCATCTTTTGTAGTGCAAACCACAAATTGATTGTCTTTCACTCTACATTTTATAACTAATGGAGACCAACCAAACACTGGTGTCAATTGAATTGTATTCAAATCTGGATGAGTTAGTGCAGCATAATAATGAGGTAGTTCAACAATTGCTATACCACAACAAAGCTTAGCAGTTCCTCTTTGATAAACTCCGTGTTCAGGGCCTTCTGATACAGCATGTGTTAATGTCATACTGTTATATTTATTTGGCTTTTCTTTATTTGCTAGTGGGTGGCGGATTAAGAATGATTTAGCAGGACCAACAAAATCTACAGCAGAACAAATTGTTCCTACGGTATTTTGATTACAATAGAAACATACATCGCCGGTAGTTGAAATTCTCATTGCTTCTCTTACTCCAGTTCCACCTTTCGTTACCCAAAACGACGTTTGGCCACAAGCTTGTGCTCCAAAATTACATAATACAATTGCAGCTCCAGGGCCTCCACCAATACAAGAACCAGCACCTATAACTATACATTTATCTGCGTCACCGCCAGTATATATAACTGATCTTCCTGCAGAAGAATTAATTAATTGAGTAGGGCAAGCTGCACACAAGCTAATAGTAGAACCAGTGCCGTCATTGACAACCTGAAAAGCTGGGTTCGTGGATGCGGCATTGTTCTGCCTAAAACGAGCCATCGCTGTTGTGGCACTGTTGTCGCCAGTAGATTCAAACTCAAACGGAATGCCTGTAGCTGTTCCTGTGTGAACCACATACAAAGCAGTATTAGCTGCAGCTGTTCGAATGAAAGCTGCTGTCTGTGCTGTAGAAGCGTTATCAACGAAGAGCTTAGATGATGGCGCGCACGAAGCGCACGTAATCCCTATCCCCACGTTGCCACTATGTGCTCGAAAAACCTCAGATCCCCCTGCATAAAATTTCATCGCATTTGCGGTGTGTTCGTAATTGATGCGGCCGGGCCATGAGTCTTCAGGGTCGGCAAATGCCAAATACCCATTATCGTTGTTGGGTGTCCCAATAGTGATTCCTGCCGCAGCGCTGTTCTCCACGAAAATTTCATCAGCACTGGCATTTGCCGTTGCGCCTGATGAACCAGAGTAAACGTGTAATTTAGTCTCAGGCGTAGTCCCTATCCCTACGTTGCCAGAAGCGTCTATGCGCATGCGCTCGGTAAAGGTGATATTATTTCCAGCCGTTCCCGATGCGGCACTGTAAAATTGGTGCATCCCATCAGCTTGCAGATATCTTGTCGCCTCGTCTGTGCTGATGTAATCAAAATTCCCATCAGTGCCCAATGTTGCATTTTGCAAAATGTTGACTTGATTGCTTGCTCCCGCTGCCGTTTTCCAGTCTATGGTCCCATTACCACCCAAGCGCAGTTCGGTGTAATCAGCGTGAGTGGCTGTTGGCGTAACGCCTATCCCCACATTGCCAGCAGAGTCTATGCGCATACGCTCTGTGGGTGCTTGTGCGCCATCAGCCGTAGTCATTAGTAATATACGCCCTGGCATATCTCCAGCACCGGGGGTTCCATCCACATCAACCCGAATAGCTGCTGCCAGCGAAGCGTAATCAACACCATCATCACCGTACCATCTAATTTCACCTAATTGACGGCCGTCTGTAACTATTGTGTTAGAACCAATTGTATCATTATTACTAGCTAACATTCTTAATTGAGGTGCAACTCCGCCCGACGACCAGGCACCCATTAACATTTCTGAATCGGGTGCACCTGTTCCTAAAATTTGAACTTCTGATATTACACCTGTAGTTTGCTGAGTAACTCCTCCAATAAGTAATCCAGCACCATTAGCTATAAACACATCATTCTGTAAATTAGAACATCCAAGAACACATAGACATTGAGTTGCACAAACATTAGTAGCTGTTATTGGTCCTGATCCCATAGTGATTGAACCACCAGTGACCAAATCTCCGGGAATACATATATCCCCACCAGAAGCTGCACATAACAATATGGCTTCACCAACAGTTTCTCTAATTACGAAAGAATCACCATTGATACCAGATGTTGATAGATGATATTCAGCATTCACATTCTTAATAACAACCGTTGAATCACCACCAGCTGATGATGAATGGAAAAATGCACTAACTGAATTTGATCCAGACATATCAAAGCATCCTCTTGCAGGATTACCTTGATCTTGTCCGATGCTAATAGCGTCAGCTGTTAAGCCTGATACTGTGAATATAGCTGCATTGTCTAATGAAGCATTTGTGACTTCGTTGTTTCGAATATTTAAATGGGTAACAAGGGCCAACTTGTTTATCTCCAATTACTTAAGAAAATTAACTCTATAAGTATATTTTTTACTATTGCAATATTTTTTAGCTGCAATACATTTATTGTTATATTGTATTTTGTTATAAATATGACCTTTAACTTCTTCTAGTACTATATTATTGTCTTTATAGAAAATAAGAAAGTCTGGAAACTCCTTAATTTATATAAATATATTCTCATCCAAGGTTGTTACATCAATATCTTCAACACTTCCAGATTCAACTATCATTTCATCAAATGTGAATCTAGATACTGATCTATCTACATGAACATCTTTTTCTTTATCGATTAAATATGCTTGAACATTCAATTGAAATGAGTGTCTGATAATTCTTTCTTCTGTTGAGAAATCCTCTGTATTACTTTCATTCGAAGATGATTCAAAATTTGAATAGAAAAAGAATCCTTTATACTCTAAATCAGACAGTCTATAATCGTTCCAGATGTTGTGATGGAATTCATTAGCATGTCTAGCGTATGAAGCCCAAAATGTGATTGTATAATCTACATTGACAAATGTTGGAAATGGTAGCTTATAAACAGCATACACAGGATCAGATTCGATATATCTATCATTGCTGAGTTTCCATTTATTGAAAGCTACTCTTCTATCTTTGTCGTTTTTAGATGTTGCAATTTCTTTATGGAATACGATTCCTGGATCGCCATCTGGAGTAGTTTTCATATATCTCTCTTCATTAGGCACTACATCTCCTCTACGAATTGATATTAGAGGCAATCTAACTCTTCCATGCCGATCTCGCATTTCATTTATCTTATCTTCAGTCTTATTACCTTGAATCTGTGCAAATCTTTCCCAAGCTCCAAATATAACCGGCACTCTTCTTTCATTGATTGTAGTAGGGTGCTTTATATTCAGCCAATTGTATATAGCTGAATCTACTTCTAATAGACTAATCTCATCTATGGGAATAGTTGTAACTTCACTATTTTTTTCTGTTGCCATTTATATTCTCTATACGAGTCTAATTATATTTTTTTTAGGTCTTTTCTTTCTTTTTAGATCTGATTGCCATCTACAACTCTCTTTCACTTAATATGGTTCTTGGCTTGATGTTTCAATTTCAACATCATATACATTTTCTGTTCTTGGTGAGAATACATCCTCCGTGACTGATAAGGCTCTTAGCGTTACTCCTATTTTTGTATCTGGTTGTCCTTGGACAAATACAGGAACATCTGAATATTGAATTTCAAAGAATTCATTGTCCCATTCTAAATAATCACCAATCTTTGGATATATCCCTACTTCAGTTAATCTATCTTTATGAGCATATACTTCTATTCTTCTTCTACGATCGGAACCGAATTGTCCCGTAACCATTTCAGGCTCATCCATTAGAATCCAAGCATAAACAAGAACAGGCTCTCTAGTAACCTTTCTTTCTGCTTCTCCATATATATCATTTACGTCTGATTCATCGGCTTCAATTGCCCAATAGTTTAAATTTTGTTTGGCAACCATTTCAAGCAATTCTGTATTCCACCCGTTGAACATATGCTGTTCTTGTGGACCAAAAAATAGACTGTATTTAGAATCAGCTGTAGTGCTATCGAAAGTATTAGGCATTCATTATCTCTTATACATTTTCATTAGTTTAGTTGCTTTAAGCTGAACTCTTTTTAAGTTTGCGGCGGTTCTATCAGTTGTAAATCCGCCTTTGATATAATCTTCAAGATTATCCATTGCTTTGAATACTTTATCAAATTCAGTTCCTAGATACATTCTGGCCATATCATCATTGTGTGCTTCACTTAATTTCATAATATACTCCGTGTTCTTTTTACTGTGTAGTATTTTCCAGTTAATTCAACATTATAATATTTTCTTTCTAGTGCTTTCCAAGTACTCTTCGAATGGTCATTTAATGTTAAAGAGCTTCTAAATTCAACCTCATCATACAATTCAAGTATTCTCTTGATAGTCAATTCATACATCAACAATCCAATTCCTTTGCCTTGATGCCCAGGTTCTAATTCTGAATTGTCTATTTGAAAAACTTTTATACCATCTTTGCTTTTTTCTATGCTACCTGTTATTTCACCTGCCTTCTTTGTTTTCATTACATCTCTCAAAGTAGCAGTCCAACCTCTTTCAGTCCAATCTATATATAAATTTACTTCGAAGAATTGTTTCACCAGTTTCTTTTAGCTTTCATTTTTTTGTATTCATCCCAATTGACTCTAGATCCAATGTATGGTTCTGAATCTTTATCTGTCCATTCATCTTCAGGATAAGTTTTCTTGAGATGTTTTTTCTGTGACTGTGTTTTCTTATTGAATTTACTTTTCTTTTTATATCCTCCCACGATTCCTCTAGCTTTACCAATATATTTTATAATTTCAGCACTATCAACTTCTACATCATCCCAAATACCTCTTTTTATTTTGCCAATTGGTTCTACTTCATAGACGTGCCAATCTTCTTTAACAGCATGTTTTAAAATTGAATGATGAGGGAGAGGCTTTGTAGTAAGGAAAACAGCATGATGCTGCCAACCTTTATCTTTATTGCCTCTACCTGGCGTCAATATAGAACCGAATTTTAAACGCTTAGGAGAAGCATGATAGAATTTTGTTATAGCTTCTATTAACTTCATTACACATCCATTGGGCAATAAGAGCTGAAATTACTACTGTTCCAGAATTTTCTAATTTCAGCATCGTTTACGTTATGTTCTATTGTTTCACTATCTAGATATATCATCTTGCTCTTATCTTTAGAATTTACATATACTACTTCACTAGGTATTAAAGCATATTCATAATCATCTTCATTTTTACCAACTTGATATATACTTCCTGATTTTAAAATCCAATTACCCACTTTTTTATCTAATTTTTTAGTGTCGTGGCACAGCGTCATGCCTCCGTAATTATCGGCACCGAAATCTTTATCCGGCTTCCATTTTTTAGTTTTACCTTTAAAAGAAGGTCTACCTTCTTGTAACAATGTTTTTAATTTCATTTTTTCCTCCGTTATCCTGTGAAAATGATTGGTGCTGCGAAAGGTACTCTTTGGTATTGCAATTCAATAGCTTCAGCCAATTGTGCATCCTGTTCCATCAATCTAAGATTGGATGTTTCTTCTAGATTCTCGACAAGGGTTTCTTTCAATTGTTCTTGTTTTTCCAACCCTTCAGCTACTAAAGCGTCTCCATCTAATGTAACTTCACTATTTGGAATTGGAACTGTTGAGAATTTTCTTCTTATTCTACCCAATGTTTCCATACAAATACCCAGACAAAATTGTCTTATCCATCTTCTACCAAATGAATTTGTATCTTCGTATTTAATATCTTTGAAAGGAACATTTGAGATAGATGAAATTCCTGTTACTGATGGATCGCCTGTGTCTAAAGCATAATCAGGACCGAATGGATCCATATCAACTGTATAGTCTATCCATAGTTTTATATCACGAGTAGGTTTTGGTAGGAATCGAATTCTATCACCAAAAATATTGTATGAGTGATTTGATCTTCTAACTCTATCATTAGTTTCCAACAACCCAGCCCTTAAAATATCAGTCCAAATCGGTAGCACATGGAATACTGTCTCATTCGAAAATGATTCATATTGAAATTCTTGTGATAAAACATTCAACGAAGAATAAGGATCATAATATCTATACATTGTTGCAGGTTCTGTATGCCAAACATCTCTAACTTCAATTCTTGCTCCAGCAACTGAGGCTAGATAGGCAGAAACAGATGACCCTGATTCATTATCTGTAAAATCATCTAGCAAATCATAGTCAGTATCTGTTGCATTGATTGTGATATAAGCTCTTCTCTTATTTTGTACACCTCCAACCCCAGCTTCAGTACCATATGGATTGGCTAATCTTCTAAGATAATCTAATGTTTGATGAGGTAGTTTGTTGGTGAAATCTTGTGTTGATTGGTCTCTCGACAATCCAAGGAAGTTTGCTAACCAGTTCTTTGCTTGAAATCTATTGATCAATGCTGAATATTCTATATTAGCTTCTTCGAATGAAGCATAGATCTGTAAATTATCTAATTCAACTGTAAGCTTGGGTTCACCAAGTCTATATCTAATCCACTTAACTATTTCAGCACCTTCAGCTGAAATTGATGTCAGGTCTGCGGATAGTACTAATGTCGATGCTGTTGTTCCAAATATTCCAGAATATCCAGCATCACTTCCACTGCTTGTTAATCCTGTAAAAAAATTCTCAAAAGACATTCATATTCTCGCAATACGGTACACGCCACTTTTTTTATAAATATACAGTTATATCGATAAAAAAACCCTGCATGGGTTATTAATCTCTCATTCTAACTTACTTTCACTTAGTCTGAATGTTGAAGAGATATACTCTTGCAGGGCTTAAAGCTTCAATATAAATATCTATGAATATTCTAGTTTGACAATAAATTTCTTTCCATCAAATAATAATCATTTCCTGTACCATTTACATGTTTGTCAAGGTAATGTTGAATCTTTTGATTCTTACTTGTTAGATTGATATAATTGGGTGGATTGTAGTTTTTCCTTGGTTTGAAGATATTTGATGCTAGGCCTACATATTCTACTCCACAGAACGATAGAGTACGATGATCTTTTCTTCCCAATATTCTTAACCAAGTCTTGTACAAGACGAGCTTCACAAAAAAGGCTCTGATAATCAATCTATTCAGAGCTTCTGCGTGTGTGATGTTGCTTGGAGCGTATTTTTTTGTTGGAATTAAAGTTTTGACATTAGATATTGGAGTTCCATCATCTTCGAATCCATCTAATGTTGACATTAAATCATCAATTTCACTTTGATCCATTACATCAGGCATGTTTCCTTCCTCAAAAAATTTGCTAGGCCTTCCCGGATTTGAACCAAGTTCCCCTCCAACATTCTCAACAGGTTTCACACTTGTCCCCTGTTTTTTACCATTCGCCACAAATGGTCGAATGCGATGATTGATTGTGGCGATCAAGAGCATCAGGAGTGCTTTAGCCGCCATAAGCTAAAGGCCCATATATTACCACTAATAAATATCAATTTTTAATCTTTGTTGAAACGATTGCATAGACCATATGCTAAATAGCAATGCTAATCCATACCCAAACAGCCACTTTCATTGCTGATTCCATTTCAAAACCTTTATTTTATTGAGCAGTTTATTCTCTAAGGGAGAGTTTGCTCAGGAGAGCCCTATGATTTATACGAATGCTGTTTGAAGAGCTTCAAGAATCTTGGAAGCCTTTACAGACCGAGCCTTTTCATCCGAAGTGGAAACCAATTCCTCAACCAGCCGAACCACAAACTTTTGGGCCTTAGTACGTCGACCATAAGGCTTGTATTCAGAAACCCGAAAGGCCTTTTCAACCTTCTCATTCCAGCCAGGAGCCAAAATGTCCTTCACAAAAGCTGTAGTCTTTGGACCAACCTTTGTTCCAGTAGAAGTTCGAACCACGAACCAGCGATAAGATTCCTTATCCTTGGCCAAAATGTGATCGAAGTAATTAAAATTGGTAGGAACATTCTTGAATTCATCCGGAGTATTAGTCCGGTCATTCAAAACTTCCAATACTCGTGCTCTGGTTGCAGGCTCAACTTCATAAGCCTTTGTGCCATCAGCCTTTACCTTGTCCTTGTACATCTTGATACGAAACCGCTTAGCCATCTTATACCTCCTCAGGTATTGTGTTGTGAAACATTCTATTGACAGTATAATATAACAAATTCTTGATCGATTGTAAACTTAAAACCTCATTTTTTCTCCTTTTTTTCAAATTCGTCCAAAACCTTTGTCAAAATTTTCGCCATTCTTTTAGCGATCTGTTAAAGAAATAGTAATCGTCCTTACTAAGTAGTTCATCATTCTCCATCTCTTGAGCAATCTGACTTAGAAGTTCTAAAGGAAGCTCCATAGCTTCATAAAGTGCATCTCTATAATCTTCTGGAATTTCGATATCTCATATATCCTCTTGAGCTTTAGTCAGCAAATCATAGCATCTCTTTACTGCCGGATCGGTGAATTCCATTAGGCATCCTTCTTTTCGAATAGACTTGGGAATTGCTTGTGAACTTCTCGGACCAGGTTATAAGCCTGAGATCGGTTTTTGTAAGGAATCATGATTGTGAATTTAACTTCTTCACCGGAACCTGAAATCGAAGCCGGGCCATGCCAACGTTCAATTTCATGCTCAGTTCGGATATTTTCAGCAATCTTCTCAGCAGCTTCGCGCCGGTTGTTTCGTTCGGCTCGTTCCTTCTGAAATTTCTTTTCCAGCTCAACTACTTCAACGATCTTTTCAATTACTCGATCGTAATCAAAATTCATTGTAGAAGCTTTGAGAGTAGAAGTTCGATATCCAGAACTTGAAGGCCAGTTAATCTTCATTTTCAAACTGTCATCAGGAAATCGGTTTGTAGCTTCATGCGCGAAGGTCTTCTCAAATTGAATATAAACCCCGACTCCATCAACTCTGCAAATCGAAGGAAGTGAATATATAGATTTTGAAGTCTCAACCTCATATCCCTTTTCCTCCAACAAAATCTGGAAAGCGTTGATGTGAAGTTTGGCGAGGGTAGAATTCGTTGTACTCATTTGCTTCTCCTTAAAAACCGTGATTTTGATTTTCCCAGGTATCATTGCCCTCTGAGGGTCTTATAACCTTGTTTCCTGTCTGGAGGAAAACCGTATGTTTTTGTAACATGTATAATATAACAAATCTAGCTTCGATATGAAACATAAAATCAAATAAAAAACCAAATGAATAAAAAAAAACATCCATTTGGTTCTAAACCGTACCGTTCTAAGGGTTTAACGATTCTGTGCGTATATCTGTATAAGTTATTGTATTATAATAAGTTAGGTATATCATAAGTGTTTGTAAAACAACAACTTAGGAGAGGCGTATAGAGTTGGTGTCAGAACGATTTAGATTCTTTTCTTGATAATTCATACATAACGACCTCCTCACGGCTCTCAGATCGTATTCCCTCAGGAGCTCTGCTTTGTCTTCCTCAGCTTCCCTAGGTCAGCCACAGCTTTGATTTCCATCAGATTCAGGATGAAGGTTTTTCCATCGGTATTCTCAAATTCAAAAAATCCATCCCATTCTGGATTTCCAGAGTTTCGACGAATAGATTCTCGTAATTCACCCAAAAATGCTGAAGCTTCGCTTGGAGATTTCACGTCAAACTCTCCAAAGTAAGTCCAGAATCTTAGTTTAAATTTGTATTCGTTCATTATCTAGATGCATCCAAAACATCTGAATCTGTAAAATTATCATCCAATAACCATTGAATAGCTATATAGTTCTTGAGAATTTCATCTATCGTATTTCTTCTATTGACCAATCTCTTTATTCTTACTTCTCCTTCATTGACAGTGTCAATATACAGAGGATCGGCTCTTAGTCTTGTTATTTCAGTATCTAAAGCATTTTTCAATCTTATAACTTCTTGAATCTTCTTCATTTATTCTCCTTGATAAATTTTTCTATGTCGAGATGATTACATATTCTTGCTGCATTTTTTGCATCGGCTAGAGCTCTATGATTAGTTCCTTCAAATTCCAATCCTAGAAACTTTAGAGCATTCACTACTCCTACTTTTTCTTTGTATTGCCAGTTGAATACTGTTTTTAGATTGATGTGCCTCATTGTAAAATCAGGAAGTTCCCACCATCGACAATCTCTCTTCCACTGTCTTTTATCAAAATCATCCCAAGATGCCCAGGGAGGATAGCCGAACGATGCAAATATATTATACATCGTATTATGTGCATCTATGAATAGTGGAGCACATTCAACTTTTTCTTGAGTTATTCCAGTAAGCTCCATACAAAATTTATCAAGCTCTGGATTTCTAGAAGGTCTTACAAATGTTTCAAATGCACCTGTAGATATTTTGCAACTAGTTTCATGAACAACTAGACCTATCTCAATGATTTCAGTTTCATTCCTAGATTTTTCTGGATGTCCTCGCCAGCAAGTGGCCTCAAAATCTATGATGATTATGTTCATTCGTGATATTCACTTTCGCTTATATTTCCAAATGCTATTTGCCTATGACCATTTCCTTGCTTGTAAGAGAAAACATCATCCTTTTCTTTGTAGTCAATATCGATTATGTTCTTGATGTTCCTTAATACGAGCATGAATCTCTTGCAAGCCCATTTAGTTCCTTCGAACAATTGAATCGAGCTTCTTTCATTTCCTCCATATCCCATAGTATCTTTACTAGCTAGAACATGAAATTCATCTCCGAGTACATTTGGATTTATTCTGATTCTATTAAAATCTGATATATCTACTAATTCGCCATTTGGAATTCTTATCCACTCTTCTGACATTTTTGACATAACCATTTTCTTCTTTCTTCGACATAAGTTGTCGAGTCTAAAGGGAATTCAGTTTGACAGCCTTCACACCACTCGGTCGTTTGTGCAAATTCTGCTGATTTGGGATCATGTCTACCATCATTTGGCATGATCCCTTTTAGCTTTCTAAGATTCATGATCGCTAGGGCCTTCCCAAGCGCGGGGACCTTCCCAGGGATGAGGATGTTTCCATTCTCTGGGCTTAATAAATTCATCATAAGTTTCCTCGTGACGAATAATTTTACCTTCGAGATGTTTGATTCTTTCTTTTATGTCTTTCATATCTGCAAGACACGTCTTCAACTCTTGTAATATTTCAGCATGTTCTGTCATCTCATAACCTTTCATTAGCCGAGGACCTATCCGGCTTCAGCATCCCTCGACTTGCTCCAGAGGTTGGAAATTTCAACGTGACCGGAACAGCTATTTATACAAAAGCATCTTCTAAGTCTTCATCCCCTCTAAGCTTAAGCAATGCTCTATCTTGAGCTTTCTTCAATCCCATTTCAGTATATTTCTTGCCAAACACTGAAGCAGTCAAAGAAGCAGTTTGTGTCAGAGTCTTTCTTTCTTCACCTTTCAACCCATATCTATGGATGATTGTGAATCTTTCGATGGGAGACAATAGATCTTCCTTATCAAGCACGAATTCAATATGCTCAGACAATTCAGTGTCACCATAGATATTCACGGGATCAGCTGTGATTGTGTCCAAAACTTGCTTTTGAATCTTATCTTGATACAGTCTGTTCTCATCACCAGAATCAATTGAATAATTATCCAATGGAATTTCCTTTTGGACAATTCGTGATCTGTTAACATCAAGCTCAACTTTATTCATTTGAATCTGTTCATTGATCTTATTTCGAGGAATGTGAACAACTCTTTTTTCGGCAAGATAGTTCAAAATACCAGCTCTAGCCCAATTGTAGAGATGAGTGGAAGGCTTGGATTTTCCTGCTTCATATGTTTCAGCACCCCTACACATCATAACATGAGCTTCTGATCTCATATCGTCTAAATCGACACCTGAAATATGATAATACTTCTTGATGAGTGCATTAATCACCCAATCATTTTCCAATACGAGCTTGTTTCTTTCTTCTATTGTGAGGCCATTTTCAAAAAGCTTGTTCATTCAGTTTCTCCTAGATTATTTTACACACCACTCCTAATGTCCTACTGTCATATATAAATATAATCAATTTTGAGGCGATTGTAAACAAAAAAGAAAATTATTCTACGCCTCCAAGATAATCTTTCCAGCATTTATCGGAGCACAATCCAGTAAGCCATTGTTCACGATCTATATGAGTTCCAGATTCGAAAGCATCATGCTTATAGGCGAAGTTTGGCTTGTAGTTCTTCTTACATTGGGGACAATAATGTTTATTCTCGTTCAATGCCTCAAGGGCTGTACGCTCTGGGCATTCATCGGGTAGTATGTCGAGTAAAGTCTTTTGTCCTTCGTTCATTAATCAATTTCCTCTGTGATATACTGATGCAACATTGTAGCAAATGGAGCTATCATGTCTTTTTCGTAAGATGGAAGCGTGTTCCCATCTTGTATATATCTAACCAATGCATTTCTGATTGTTTTCACCTGATTTGCTGATAGATTTTGAAGGAAATATCTCTGTTCTCCAGCATATTCTCCTTCACCTGTAAATTCTTCAATGTAAGCCATTTTTTTCTCCTATACTTCCCAATCAGGAAATGGACAATCTTCCCAATACTTTGTCACTCGATTTTCTTTAAGAGTTTTCAGGAATTTTGGTGTTCTCCTGCCAATTCCAAACCAAGCAATATGAAACATTACTGTACAATATGGGTCTGAGAATGATCCACTCCATCTGATGTATGGTTTTGTGAATTTTCTCAGCAATCCAGCATGCCATTTCCTAGTGAAGAATTCAAATATTCCATTCTTCAAATAGTTTCCTCGTCTGAGGAAGACACCAGTAAATCGATATCTTATAAATTGCAATTTCTCAGTCTTGGTGTTCCTTTTAAGATAGAGTCTACCGTACTCAGCTGTAGAAATTCCAGTGTAGTGTCGTTTCCAATTAAGCATCTTATTCCTCAATATAGTGTTTTCGATAATTCACAAAGAAATCCGACAGCCAGGATGCATCACCGAAGTTCAATCTCCACATAGCAAACCGGCCAATGTCTAGCTCATTCTTCTCACCAAACATCATAACCAGATCCATTCGTCCACCTGTAGAAACCATTTTGTAGAATTCACCAAAATCAGCTCTACCATTTGGAGAGATTTTTGCGTCATTCAACAAACCTGAAACTCCTTCGAACCATTCCTCTGGCTCTCCACCACATCCTACCAGAACCAAACCTTCATCTTCCTTGTGTTTCTCTTCGAGTTCAACAAAACTTATGTCTTCAAACATTATAGATACGCAGCCTCCAGTTCGTCCTTCGTCATTATTGCTTTATCTCTTTGGAGTCGATCATAAGGATCCTTTAGATCATCTATAAATTTTTCAAATGTGCTCCAAACATCAATCTTAGCTACATTTGATTTCAAATAAATTCTTGTAGTATCAATTTCTTCCATTTCACAAGTGCGTTCATTCTCCTTCACAGTTGTGCCTAAGATTCTAATTTCATTTTCATTTTCAACGATTGTCTGATCGCCTATAAATGTCTGAGCGAAACCATTGATATGTGTTACTTTTATTACCATTTCTAATATTCCTCCAAGTCGTCTAATGCATCTGAAAGTTTATAATCTACTGCGATGAATGATCTTTCACCCATTGGAGTGAATGGGACGTTATTTCGATTTGCCCATTCAGCAAAAAGGTCGCCTTGCTCTTTATCTCGGCTTCCATCTTCTGACATGAACTTGATGAATACTTCATTTTCGTGATCGTTCCATTCTAGGACCGGTCTGACAATATCTTCTAAATCCAGCATAAAAGCATTCAACAATCTCGTCTCAAACTCCGAGCATTTTTCCATCTACATAGTCTCCACAAATTTGTGATTTACTGCCATCAAAGTGTAACCTCGGTCATTTTCGGGCAATTCAAAAACCATATAACCTTGCTTGCCCCAGTTTGCAGCCCATTCAGGAATTTCACCATTCTTGTCATTAGCTACCGAAACAGGATCTGCTATCAAATCTTCTCGTTCGAATACAGATTCTCGTTTGGTGAAAGTAGGTTCGAAACCAGTATTCCATAATGCTCCATCCAATTCAGGATTGTAAGCTTTGATTTCAGTTGCGATAGGAACTCGGAATAACTTCATTTGATTCTCCTAAGCTGTGGCTGTGATTGTTTATTAATCATATATATAATATAACAAATCTAGAAGCGATATGAAACATAAAACCAAAAAAAAAGCACATAATAAACCATTGAATTATAATAAGTTATAACCTTTATTCAATGATTCATTATATGCATAAGGTGTTGAAAACATTAGGTTTAACGACCTCGTCTGCTTCGTATCTGAGCGATGTTAACTAGAGTGCGTATATCAGGATTCGTTTTCGCTATCTTTCAATTTTTTAGTAACATCAGAAAACATCTGCTCTATATCATCAGCAATTGGAATATCAGCATCTGAGATTCGTTGAAACTCTTGATCTGTGATAGAACCATCGAGTAAATCTGGGATGTGTTTTCTATAGAATGCTATGTTATTCACAATCTTATTCAATAGAGTTTTCGATGCAAATCTGTAATTATCTGTCATATTATGGACATGACTCAGAGCTGATTTGTGGTTTTTCCCTGCCTGTTCTCTTCGTCTAGGATCTTCTGTGAGTGATAGATCCCACTTGAGCTTACTATCATAGAATTCTGATCTTTCATTTTCATATTTATCTAATACGACGATGGTTTCATCATAGCAGCTTTGAACGAGGCCCAAGATATTAGTACAGGTTTGAGTTATCATGCTACAAGCAAATGACATTCGATCATTGTTTTCGTTGTTATTATCTGGATCAAAACTTGGCTGTGCATCGGGGTCAAAATTATCATTTCCCATCTTTCACCTCTCCTAAGATCATTTAAAATATAATGATGTGAGACTATAGCTTGAATGATTCATCCAATGAAATCTCATAACAATATAAATATCACTAAGTTCTTGTGTTTCATTTCCATTCAGCTCCGTCAGGAGTATTAACTTCTTCTACTACCACAACATCTCCTACGATAGTCTGGCCAGCTAAGAATGAAGCACTATTATTAGGAGGATATTGTTTCAACAATCCTTCTTCATCTACAATCATGACCCCAGCTTCAACTCCAGGCTTGGCGCTATACACAACCCTTTCAATATATCCTCCCACCAAATCCTGTAATTCTTTCAAAGTAAAGAATTCACCTTCCGGATTAATCTCATTTGCAGCTCCACCATCCGCGAAAATTAAATGCGCCATATTTCTCCTTTATTTTGGTCCTAACAATATTCCAATAGCTGCGATTACGTAATAAGCCAAGAAAAGTGTGAGTGCTAATCCAGCTACATTAAAAGCTGTTTTGCATTCTTTCCATATTCGATTAAGCATTTTCATGCTGATCTCCCCACTTTTCTGTCGAGTCTATTATCCCCGTCTGTTGGAATGTAGAAATTATTTGAAACTTCTGATTGGACTCCCAAGCCTGCTCCAACAAGCAATATATTGTAAACATATTTCTGTGCTTCAATAATACCTGGTGAATTTACAATATTGCTGATCATTTGGTCGAGCTTGTCTATAGAGATATTGACTCCTTTTTCTATAGCTTCATTGAACTTTTCTATCAAATCTTCTTGAGACATTCTTCCAATTTCTTCTTGGAATGATTCAATATATTTTGTCAGAGTATAAGCTTTCGTGTTACCCGTTGAGCTTAAATTAACTCTACCCATATCAGCTCGACCTACTAATCGCCTAGACATTTAATCCTCCGTTGATTGTTTGGTTAAATCAATATCATCAAAATTCTCTGGAATTCCCGAACCCCAAGACATTCCCTCATCTTCAATTTCGTAATTCAAGTCTCCCCACTTCTCTGAATGTCTTCCATAAACCTCTTCAATTTCTGTTCCTGAAGCTTTTAATCCTTCCAAATACCCCTCTACTTTTGATCCAATGTTGTCGTGATATTCATCACCCTCCATAACCAATTTTCCATCTAAATAGAGTGCCTGATAATAATCTCCACCTGATTCTGCTACAAAATTTACGATAGTTGCTTTCATACTAATTCCTCCATAACTTTACATCGATTTAAGAGTGTTTGCTTTACTCCGTTGTACGTATCGTGTTTCTTCACCGTTCCGAGAATCCTATAATCCTTTTCAACTTCCATTTCGTCCTTAGAAGCGAACCAGGTTAGATGATTTCCTTCAGTATCAATCATTTTGTAGAGATAGGAGATTCCAGAATCATAATAGCTATATGATTGCCTTTCAATTTCCTTCATAAAAATGATATTGACATCGAACTGGAGTCTGTCTTTAACATTTCCAACATGCTGAGATTCAGGAGCATCAGGTTTCTTCGCCTTATCTTCAGCTTTAGCTTCAATTTCTCTCCAATACCAAGGACTCATTGAAGCAGCCAAGCCGTAAGACCTTCGATCTACAAACCCAGCCTTAAGAATTGTGGAGAGATTGTGAAAATAATCTCCATCATTTACCATATCGTGGAATTTAGGAGCCCATTCCATAATATTCTCAGACCGCTCCAGAGCTTCCTCAGAAGGATCCCAGTAATCGTTGTCCTTAGGATTCCGTTTGAAGAAATTTTCTTCAGCATCCCACGTAGTAGGAGTTAGATTAGAATGTCCTTCCCGATCCAGAGATTCCTGATATTTCTTTTTCGAAATCCAACCGTGTCGAATAATAGATTCGCAAACATAACCCATAAAATCTGTCAGACCAATGTTTGGAATAGGCTTTCGACCTACAGATTTTGGACCATCATAATCCTCGTCCTGAAATTCCTTGACATCTTTGTAGAATCTATCTAGCCAAGAAGCCCATTGGGCAAAAAGCTTAGGATCTGTGTGACCAAGGAAATCCTTTATACAGCCGGATCCAACTGCTTTGTAATCAACCGAATCTTCATTATAAACCACAAATGTATTTTTTCGGTTGATATTTCTGTGACAATGTTCACACAAATACCGGCCAGTTGTGCGATACTTATCTGGAACGGTTTCTCCGGGAACTGTTTTTACCAAAGTTTCTTCAGTTCCATCTAGATGTTCTAGTACCGCAGCTAATTTCCAGCCGTTAATTACAGGAGCTTCTCCAACTATCTCAACCAATTTGTAGAATTTCTCTACTGGCTTTGATTGAGTATTTGATTTCCAACCTTCGTATAGCGATCTGTATTTTCGCCATTCTTTCCTGACGATTTGTGCCGATTGCTTTATGACGATAGGATCGGAGCCAATTTTGATAGCTTTCTTGTTGAGCTTCTCAATCTTGTCTTCGAGATACATCATATTGTGAGATGGGATTATGAAAAATCCATCTTTAAGATCTATATCGAAGAATGGTTTCGAGTTTTCATATGATTCTTTAACTTCTCTGGCCCATTCTTGTTCTTTGCTATGTAGCAAATCCATCAATCAACCTCCAGCATATAATTCAGAGTAGTGGGACTTGACATTGAGAATTTGTTTTGTCGGCCAAATTCATGAAACTGAATTGACTTAGAATTGTGTTTCGTAACTTGGTAATAGTAAACCGTTTCCTTATACATTCCCAGAGGAAAATATTGTTTGACAGTTGCTCCAACCGGAAGTCGGTTTTTGTGATCCTGAAGAGTTTTGCAGGACATTCTTAAGCCTCCAAATAATCATGAGGGTTCCGAGAAATTATGTATTCCTCAGCTTCTTCAAAATTTACCAGCTCGATATCATTTTCCTCGAGCCATTCCGGACCGGCAAACATAACCGGGCACCAGCGTCCAGTTGCTCCCCGGCAAAGGACATAAGCTCCATCCACCGGTTCGTCATACTTGATATTCTTAAAATCGCATTCTGGAACTTTGTGCTTGAGATACATTTAGAATTTCTCCATTTTGATGTTGAAAACCTTTTCAGGAATTCCGTATCCAATTTTGTAACATGTATAATATAACAAATCTAGCCGCGATATGAAACATAAAACCAAAAAAAAGTACCTATTTTCGATAAAAAGGTACAAGTATTTGATTATATTGAAGTTATATCATATATTTTATTTTGGCATGTCCAGGACGATCTGAGCGATATGATTGCCTATTATGATAAAGTATATTGGTTTATGTATAACATCGCTCAGATCGTTGGAAAGAGTGTCGCTTCTAGCATTCAATATCATACGCCTCTAACTCATTGAGACATATAAAGTTAGTACGATTGATTTTGACTTTCTTCGATTGATGATGGTGTGCGAAAAACCATCTTCGAGGCTGGTGGATTTTCCACATTTCCTGGAGCATCTTGCAGGTGTGTGAAGGTATTATCTTCCGATCGTCTGTCAGCACATACGGTAGAATCTCTGCAGGACAGTCATGAGATAGCACAGTTTCTGGTTTTGAATTTGCAAAAGTTTCTAGCGCTTTATTCGCTTCGTTGTGATTGAGCTCTTCATCTCTCCACCAGTCAATTCCTTCTCTTCTCAATCTATGATCTACTGAAAAAGCTCCTCGAACCCAAAACATTTCTGAATTGTGATCGTATGTGTGATCTTCTCTATAGAATTTTAAAGTTCCAAAATCTCCTAAAGCATACTCTGGAAGATTATCATAATCATCATGATTTCCTGGAATAAAAAAATGTTTGTTTTTATCATATTCCATTCTATCTAGAAAATTATAATGCTTTTTAAATCCCACATCGCCTAGTTGAATCGAGTAATCACAATCCTTAGTAAGAGGCAGATATTGATATACTTTTCCGTGCACATCACCTATGATTCTGATTTTCATTTAAATATCCATTGCTTTCCAAATTGCAATACAGACAGCCGTGAGTATAAATATATCACCTCAGTCTGTATAGACATTTACATCAGCAACTTTCTTTCCATTGCCTGTTTCGTTTAGAGTTTCTTCGTAGGTGTTTCCAACTTTTTTGCAAACTTGAATGAATTCAGTAACTGATCCTCCAAAATTTCTCGATTCGAGGGGAGGAAGTTTGATGCTTTCATCTCTGAGTCCATCACAAAGATTAATCAATTCTTGTTTTTCGGGCCAGGTGCCTTCAATCAATTCGGCTCGGTAAGAATTCATAGTCATTCCTCTTCGAGTCAATTTATATCGAATTGTACCGGAAGTATTTTCACCAACAAAATCAGTCTTAGTCCAATTGTCGCCCATTTTAACTAACTCCCCATTCCAAATTTATAAACTTTTACCGCATTGTTGCAAGAAACATCTTTATCTTGATAAACACTTTCTAGAAACACATGATGAAAATCATGTGTTCTGTAAATCATATCATTAGCGAATTTAGCAACCTCAAACCAAGTTGGATTTTCAACAACTGGGGATTCATAATTACCACCTTCGTCTGAATCACCTTCCCAGAATGCATCATGAGTCTGGAAAAATTTAACTTTACCTTCTACAGCTACATCTTCAAGAATATCAACTGGAAGACCTTTGTCGTCGTATGGAGATGCTGACCAGATTACTGAAACTTTTTCTATGAAAAGAGATTCAAAATAATCTTCCAATCTTTTGTCGATAGCATCACTAGCTTTTCTGTACAATCGATTGTGAGTATCGAATTTCTCTTTGTGACAATCGCGACAAACAGCTTGTCCTGTCCAATCATCAAAATCTAAGATGTAAAGTTCTCCGTAAGATTTTGGAAGCTCTATCAATCCCCATTCTTTTAATTGCTCTTGAGAGTGAGATGTAGTTATCGCATTCGGAGCCTCACAAGAATCTCTACATAATTGACATAATTGAATATTGAAACAAGAAGCATAGGGTTCGGGCTTTCCATTACGTCCATATTTTTCGTACATTACAAAAAACTTACCGAGTACTTTTACAGCTGTGGGATATACACTTTCATCATAGTTTTTCATTCTTCTGCCTTTATATCTATTCTAGCTTCAAACTGTTGTGTGACAATACCTGAAGGTGAACCTTTCTTATAACTTAGCATCACTGGTTCAAATTTATCAATAGTTTTGCCCGATCGTTCTCTTGCATAATTTCTAACAGCCATTTTTATATCGTCAGTAGTTAAAACTAATTCTTTATGCATTATTTTGTTTTCCCTTAAAATTTATAGTTGCAACAGCGCGTGCTTCTTCAGTATCAAAAAACACTCTATGGTCACCAACAGGAACATCTATTCGATTTTCAACATACTCGAGAACAGCTTGTTCAAGTTCGATCTGATTCAGCTTAATTGTTATAATTGATGAGAAAGTCCTGCATATCATTTTCATTGTCGATTAGATCCATCATTTCGTTTTCCTTACTGTAATTTCATATTCGCTTTGATCGGGAAGAGTTAGAACTAATCCTTTTGCTTCAGTTCCATAAATCGTGTCGAAATCCAAAACCGAAACATAATTTCCCTCATCTTCACAATTCAATCCCTGTTGAAGATTCCATTCTTCAATCATATTGATGAGAAAGTCCTGCATATCATTTTCATTGTCGATTAGAATAGACATAATTTTCTCCTTTGATCCTATTAATCAATTTCTTTTCCTTTTTAAACTACGTATACATTCCTTTAGAAACCGCCAGGAGAGCATTATATTCTCCACTCAATCTTGATGCTTGATCTTTGAGTTCTTTGAATAAATCAGAATCATTGTTTCCAAAAATATTTTTTCCATTCTTTTTGCTATCTCGGTCTGGCTAGTTATGATTTCTCCCATTCGGAATGTAACTTTATTCACATTAACAATCATTATATCACTCTCATCTTTCCTACTAGTCGTTGTCCAAAATCAATGTCGCAATCTACTTTGCAATCTTCAGGCTTTCCAATTTTCACCCATTCGTCGTAGACCTTTTCAAATATACTGTCTATCATCAAGTGAGCTTCATCAGTAATTCCAGTTACATTTTTGTCGAATAATTCTTGAACCTGGTCTTGTCTGATTCTCATTCTATAAATCCTTATCTAGAATTTTCTTTACATTATCGTATGACTTGCTAATGCGATGTTTGACCTTCATAATAGAATATCCATTATCTCCTGTTGGTAAGTCTTCTATCAGAGCGTCTACATGTCTTCGAATATATTTTTTTCTATTTTTTGAACTAGGGTGAGTCGATGTCCATTCGACCAATTTGTTCATATCATTTTCGATTTTATCGAGAAATGTTAGAAACGCCCAAGGATAGTAGTTGTGTCGCGAAAGGTTGTCTACTCCATAATAATCAGCTTCTTTCTCAGATTCTCTGCTATTTTTGAGTAATATTAACGTTGAGCCTATAAGGATTTTATCTTTTATAGAAGGTTTTTTGTGAAATATTGCTTCACCTGCGATTTGTAAGCCAGTGTGTGAAGTTATAGCTTTAGCCGAGTGCTTTTTTTCTATGTGACCTATTTCGTGGCTAATTACACTGGCAAGTTCATCTTCAGAATCAGAAGCTAATATTAAGCTTGAGGTTACATATATCCAGCCTCCCAGGACAGCGAACGCATTGATACTTTTATCCAAAATTACTTTAAATTTATAAGTCACGTTGCTTCTTTTAGAATTACTGGTTAGCGATTGGCCTAAACTGTCGATATATGAATTGACAATTTCATTACGGCACATCTCTAGTTTTTTCTCTATATAACTTGAATACTCTTCTCCCATTTTAATTTCGTCTGATGTAGAAACTAAATTGATATTTCTAAGTGATGCGCAAGAATTTAGCGAAGAAATAATCAAGATTGTCGTTATTAATAATTTCATTTTTGTTACCTCGTTTCGTATGCTAGCTTTGCTTCTTTGTAAACTTCTTCTTCCTGTCCTTCACCATACATTTTCTTCGGGAAATAGTGTCCCCAATACAAGCTTCCATCTTTTGAATTTTCATGGTGAACGATGTAATCATCTTCATTTTCCCAAAGGACGATATTGACTATTGGATCCGGGGTAATTCCCATAAACTTAGTTCGTCGTGCAATTAGCTTTTTCATTCTAATTTCCTTTATTACTGAGTTACCATATATTCGGCCAATTCGGCCCATTCAGATTTCTTGGCTTTTACGTGATAAGCTTTCCGAATTCGAATTACTCGAAGCAAGGATCGGATGTTAAAATCAACCGCATCGTCCTGCAATTCGGCGAGTAAATCCAAAGCTTCTTCTTTAGAAGAAAGGGCACAATCATCTTCCAAGTCAGGAAGAATTTTCCGCATCCGTTCGATCTTCTCTTTCTTGGTCATTGAAACATCAACCAAAATTGACCGACTTACGATAGCAGAATCCATCTTGTCTCCAGGAATGTTGGAGATAAAAATGATTTGACCTTTGAATTCGAAAGAAGAAGGAAGCGTATCATCTGATTTTTCTGTTCGCCAGTGAACAATTCGCTTGTCAAAAGAATCCAGAGCAGCTTTAAGAATCCCTCGAGCGATCAGGTCTTTCAAAACATCATCACAATCATCATAAACCACTATTCGATCTTGGTTTTCATAGAGTGATCGGAACATTGCTTTGGGAGTTGAGTGACCTTTGATAATGACAAAATCTCGGTTTTCTTTGAGATCGTTTTCATGAAGCTTTTTGATAACGCCGTAGGTTTTTCCAGTTCCAGGTTCGCCGGTAATTACCAAAGATTTCATATCACCATCAACAACCATCTGAGTAAGTTGGCTCATAAAATCCATTCGCTTGTGAATATCGAACCGGCTAGCTTTCTTTCCAGAAGCCATAGAAACATCAGTCTCACCAGTTTTATCTACGAAGTCCGTTATTCCAGCCTTATTGACTTTAGCAACTTTTCCGTGGTTAAAACGAACCCGAATTGTCTCCTTAGATCCTGATTTCATGAGAACGATTCCGGCATATGTGAGATGATATTTTTCACCAACTTTGATGATTTCAGCTGTCTTACTCATTGAATCTCCTAAGCTTGTTTTGGTTAGTTATTTGTAACATGTATAATATAACAAATCTAGAAGCGATATGAAACATAAAACCAAAAAAAAAGACGATTATCTACGAATTCTATTACTTTTTTGCTAAACTATTGTGTCGCATACACTTAGTCCTGCATAAACATTTGTTTTTTATGCGATTAGTTTTTGGGCTCAGAGACTACGATCTGAACGATTTGAATTCCCATCTTGATAATTCATACATAACGCAGATTTACGCCTCTCTGTGCGAATTGTAGGTCCTAACTGTTTAAAACTAACAACTTAGGAGCCAAAGATCGGCTAATCTATTAATGGTTGGAATGTAGAAAACGTATAGCTGATCAGCTTTTTACGCTAAAAAATGGACCCCATTTCTGAGGCCCATAATTTACGCTACCAGCTCTATCGTGATACTGGCTCTATCGTGATACTGATAGTCCTGTTGTGAACTGTACAGAATTTAACCTATCGGAAAAATCCTTCTCAAAAACAGTATTGAATCTAGCATCAACGAACAGTCCTACACCCCACTGCTGGAGTCTTGCTCCTACAGCACCAGCCAAAAGCCTCTTGATGCCAGTGTTTGTAAACCCTGTATTCTGTAGACCAGCACCAGCTTCAGCGTATGGAGTTACACCAAGAACATTTCTAAAATGATGCCTGAAATTTCCTGTGATTCCATAAACGGCTTGATGTGCATCTGTAATAGCAACTCTCAAACCTAACTGAGTTGTATCTCCAAATCTAAGTGAAGTTACACTTAATCTATCTCCATCTAATGAAGTACTAAAATCATCATTAACAGTTGCAGTAACTCCACCTCCAGTTTCCAACTCAAGAGCTTGAGCTATCATTGGAAGTGAAAATACTCCTGCCAATAATACAATAAGCAATTTTCTCATTCTTTCACCACCTCTCTATCTTTAGTTAGTCCTTCTAAGTAAGTCATTAATTTATTGTGTTTCTCTTCGAAATATTCCCAAGAACCTTTCAATTTGATTGAATACTAATATCAATCTATAATAAAAAAAGACCAACGGTTTTTAAACCGAAGGCCTTTAATATTTTCTACTTAACCCCAAGGATTAGTATGATGCAGGAGATCCAATTACATTAAGATCAACAACCGTAATTGTTCCGTAGTATTCTGGACGGACCATCTGTGTAGCTGCTCTGTGCATAACACCCTTACGTGGAGTAAAGTCGTTAGGTTCAAAGATAGTTGGTGTAACTACCAATGGAACATATGGAGCATATACAAATCCGGAATCCAAGAATCCAGCTCCCTTATAACCCATCAACAATCTATGATGAGGGAAATAAGGATCCTTATAAACAGTAAACCTGTTTGTAAGTGAACCAGTCTTTTCAATACCCAAAGAGTACTGAACTTCTGTTGGATCGAAGACTGCATTTGGTTTGAATGTAGCAATTGATTCAATGACTGAAGCAATTTCAGGACTGCAGATCAACCAGTTAGCACCCGATCTAAGATTTCTCTTATGGATTTCATTCGAAACAGTTGTGATTGTTTCACCAAGAGTCTGGTACCAATCTTGCTGTGTTCCGTGGAAGTCCTGTGTTGATTCGGATGTGTTGGCCAATGATACTGTAGAAACAACATCATTTGCACCCCAAGATACATAACGTCCAATCATTCTTGACCAAGCAGCTCTAACGGAAGCACCTGAAAGAAGCTGACCAAGAATATCTCTGTCAATTTCTGTTGAGATGATTTCAGAAAGAATTGTTGTCAATTCAACTTCAGCATCAAGAGCATGATAAGCGTTAAGATCCTGAGCAAGCTCTGGTGTCCATGTAGCTTTCAACTTTCTTGTTTGAGCTGTAACAGCAACCGAACTAACCGATAGGTTAATTTCTGGAATAGCTGATGTAGATTCAAAATCGCCAAGGTTGTTTGTTCCACTATCTGAGGATACGTTAGATCTTGCAGGTCCAACTAAAACTGTTGCCGAAACACCAGCGACCCATGAACTATCATATCCAGCAGATCCAATAGCACCAACACCTGCCTGAGTTGTAAAGACCTGAACAACACCAGCTGTAACAACTGTCATTGTATGATCAAATTTACCCCAAAGGGAAGTACCAGATACAGAGTGGAGTGCCCACAAAGTTCTAAATGTTTTGGTTGAATCGCGATTCAATTCACCAGAAGTCGAAGGTCTGATTTCATGAAGTGAAGCAAGGTCTGTAGAACCAGATGCGACCAGTGTGAAGTTGTAACCTGAAACTGTAGCACCACCAAGTAGTTCAGATGTTGCTGTAACGCCTGAGTATGTTGGAGCTGCATTTGACAATCTGAAGATTCTCTTGGAATATCCGGATTGCATGTTGTAAAATCCACCAGATGCTGTTTGTTCACCAACTGCATCTAGCTGAGGATTGTTATTTGGTGGAGCATTGTCAAGTATTCCATAAACTGATCCACCACTTGTTACACCTGACTTATTTCTATCAAACTTGAAGTCAAGGAAAAAAAGCAAACCAGATGGAAGGCTCATTGGCTGAACTGAAACGATTTCATTAGCAAGCAACTGTCCAAAAACTCTACGGACAAGAGGAAAGGCAATCTTGTTAAAGTTTGCAACGTTTCCTGTCTGAGTTGCCTCATTCATGTTACGCTTAAGTTCGATTGCCTGATTTTCTAGCAATCTTGCCACGACAGAGCTCTTACCTTCGTCGAGTTTCTTAAGAAGACCAGTGCGACCCCATTTTTCTGCGAGTTTCTTCATTTCAACACGAAGGTCTCTTTCAGAGTGGTCCTTGGTCATTTGTTCAATAATATTTTCCATTCTATTCGTCTCCCATAGCGAATGGTTTCGTATGTGTTATTTTAAAGTCCTGCAATTTCAGACATTCTAGAGAATTCTGATCCTGCGGATTCGTTAAGTGTACTGCGTACTGAAGGAACATTAGGTCTAGAAACACGGTGTTTTCTAACTCTATTTGAGGATCTATAAGCTTCTTTAAGAGCCTTATAAGTTCTCTTAACTTCATTGACAGATTCACAATCATCAAACTTATCAATAAGTCTATCCTTTTCAAACTTTGTCATTGTTACTTCACCCATGATTCTTGATACACCGGCTAGACGTGCATTAAAGAGGTTGACTTCCTTAATATGATCACGCATTGTTCCAAGTGCTGTTTCAAGCTGAGTGATACGGCTGGACTGTTTCTTAGCGTAAGCCTTGAGACGCTTGTTTTCCCGAGTAAGAGCAGCTTCTTCAAAGTCATCTTCTGGTTCATCATCACCAAAATCAATGTCTTCTTCATCATCACCCATTTCAGTTATATCATCTTCAACGATTTCGATAACATCATCTTCTTCATCGTCAATATCCATGTCGACATCATCTTCTTCTTCATAACCCATATCCAAATCGTCATCATCCTCATAGTCCATATCATCATCATCGAGGAAATCATCTTCTTCAAGCCCAGCTTCAATTACTGCTGGTCCATCACCTTCATCTGAAAGATCATCACCTGTATCACCTACTGCAGGTTGGTTATCACCTGATCTCTTCTGTTCACCATCTTCATCGTAATCAGAAGGAGGGTCGCCCCCTGCACCAAGTTCTTCATTGATAGCTCTTGATACGGTTTCTTTGAGTCGATTAGACATAGCATCAGCAATAACTCCCTTTGCTGATTCCAAAGCTGTTGCCTTAACCTTATGGGCTTCTTCAACAGCTTCTTCAATAATATCTTTCTTTTTTGCCATTTCTAAAATTCTCCGTTAATAAAATTAATTAGCTTTTGAACATGCTAATTTAATATAAATATATGTCTAAATTGTTTAAATACATTATCTAACTCAAATCCTGCATATCCCTACCGTCAGATAACTTTTTACGTCTTCTTTTTAATCTTTTCTTTGCAGATGGTTTAATGAAATAATCATGCCGCCTCATCTCTACAAATCTGTCATCCCTTTTCAACTTTTGCTTGAACCTTCTTAAAGCATATTCTATATCTTCGCCCGGCTTTACTTCTACCGAGAGTGGGCCATTACTATTCATGTCTCCCTCTTTCTGTTTTATTGTACGGATCTATTAGGTCTTCCGCGGGGTCCTCTTCTACCATCAGCTGGGCCTGGTCTTCCTCTTCTTGGCATTTCAATATCATGTTTTTCTAGAAGAGCTCTAAGTTCTTCTGTTAATTTTGCTTGTTGTTCTCTAAGTTTCGCTAATTCATCTAATTTTCTTACGATAGGTTCTCTATCTTTAACATCAAGCTTTTCTATTTGATCTCTCATCATTCTATCTCCACCTCTCATTCTATTTTGAAGTGGTTGAGCATCAATACTAAGAGCTCCAGCAAAACAAATTATCAATGCAATCATTGTATATTTTCTCATGTTAATCTCCCTTTTCTATTTCAGATCGACTGAGTGTTATGGTATCAGATTTTTGTGGTGTAGTAATAGGTCTAACTGAATAATATCCATCATTTGCTAATCTGACTATTTTGAATTTTGTATTCTTATTTATACGTTTCTTTTGAGCTCTTAAATGGCCAGTGATGGCTATTATTGCTTTTATATCTGGAACCATAACTATGTCTGTCTCCTTTCTTAAATTCTTCTTTGACAATCTCAAGGCCTGCTTTTCTTGATTCTCTTCTGTCATTTACTCTAATTCCTTTATCTACTAGATACTTTAGAAACTCTTTGAACCCAACCATATGATCGCCTGATCTGTATACATCTTTAAGGAAATTTCTTACGGTTTCTTTGTCTGTAACTCTGTTGTTTTTAATGCCAATGTTTATGTCTTTGAATACAAGAAAAGCTGATTCAGGATCATCATATCTTTCTTTATCATAAGCCAACTGATCATGTGTATACTCTGTGAATACATTACAATGAATATACATTTCTGAAAGTTCTCTTACTATTCTATCAACTCTTGAATCCTTCAATTGGTTAATCAGACTAGCATCATAATCACTTTCTAATTTATTCAATGCCAATTTGATTTCTGATAGTTTGTTCTCATTCTTTTCAGTATTCAATCTAGACTTTAGCAATGCGTACTGATCCCATATAGTATTCGATTCTTCAATAGCATTTTCAAAGGCTTTCTTTCTTAACATTTCTAGTTCGGCTCTCTTATCAGCATCTGTGTAACCTTTCTTGCCATATTTCTTTTCTTGTTTTTCTAATCTCTTCTGAGCTGCAACTCTTTCATCATCTTTTCTTCTATCATCCTTAGATTCAGTAACTATCCAGGCAGCTTCAACATCATACGTTCCATCTCTGCCATCAAATTCTATTTTGAAAGGATTTTCACTAACCATCCAGGCTGTTCCATCTTGAGAAATTGATTTCAAATCATCAGGAGCAGCAGAAGTCAAATACACCTTAACACTTCCAGATCTTCTTTGTTGATCTTCCCTCGGCCTGGCGATGATTTCAGCTAATTCTCTGTCTAAATCCATCTCATTTACCTCAGTTTCATCATTGTCTTCAGGGTCATAATCACCTTTAGACTGATCGGCTCCCACATATCCAGTATCACCCTGCAAATCATTGTAGAATGTACTTCCTGGTTTCATTCTTCTTTTACGTTTGCCATTCATTGATTTACTTCTGACCTCTTAATCTTCATTCGTCGTCTCCAAGGACTCTGTCGATATGAGCAGAAAAATCCATATTCGCAGGGTCTGTATCATTTATAGTTGTTTCATGCGCTGGTGTTAGTTCTTCTGTCATAAAATTATGATCTACCGATCCATCTTCTGGAGTTTCGGCTGTTTCTAATAGATCATCCATCGATTGAGGATTGAGTGCTCTTTCATACATTTCTCTTGCTTTAGCTTTTGCCGAAGCATTAGATCTAGCAGCTACAGCTTTTTTAGCAATGCTAGTAGATCCATTTGAATGTCTAACAAGAGCACTTTCGTTTAGCATTGTAGCTCTGAATAATTCATTAACTTCTTCATGAACTACTTTTTTAGTGCGGGACAATACTTTTTTATGATGCTCATTCATAAATTTCTGCATGTGGGGTATCAGTTGTCTTATAACTTCCTTTGCTATACCTCTCGTAAGCTCACTAGTGTTAACTTCTTTCATCTTCTAATTCCCTTATTCTTTTAATTAAAGTTTTTGTGTTCAACAGTGAAGCTCTTGCTAATCTCTCTAAATCTCTTTTGTGGCTCGGTTCAAATCTTCTTAGATCTATCCTAACTGCAGCTCTATAACATGCTTCAGCCTTTTTCAATACTGCTTTTAAATTCATTTAACCTCAACCCCATCGCGTAATTGGTAGAATATCAATTGCCTTTTTCATATCTTCATATGGCACTTGTACTCTACCATTTTGAATTCTAGTTTCTAATCCATGTTTTTGTAACAACTTAGCAGCCTTTTCGAGCTTCAAATTGCCTAGCTGGTATTGTCTCCAACCAACCCATTTTTTAGTTTCGCTAAATGCTTCTCGTAGTTTCATATTTATTTCTCCTAGTATAGCTAGTGTAGCCCGAATCAACTCAACTTTTAAAGTGTGCTTTTAAGATAACCTGCACCTGTATTGCTCATGTATTTCTTGAGTACTCTTCCTAATTCGAACCAAAACAATCTTTGAACTCCAGGGCCCTTTAGATTTCCCGCTTTCTTTTCTATATCGGAGAATTTCTTCATGGCCATTTCTATTTTTTTAATTATAGCTCGACCTGCTTGAGCTCCACCTTTAGCATCACCATATTTGAGATCATCTGGTTCATAATTTTTGTTGATGTAGTAATCTAAATTTGTTGCTTCTTCACCAACTTCAAGTTCACTGAGAATTTCTCTAACAACATCTTTAATTTCTGATTTCTTGATTTTCATTTTCTGCTCCACTTTTATTTTTCTTTTCTTGAGAGATTTTATAAATTGCTTTATTGTTATTAGATCATTGACCTCACCGGATGTAACTTTTCCAATAAGCATATTGATGTGGTGTCTTCTAATCGTTTTGTCTTGAATCAAATTTGGATGTTCATTAAATAGAATATCAATAGCTCTGTCTATAAGCTGTTGTTCTATATGGGGATCGACTTTGGATTCTGGTCCATAAGGATCACCCTTCTTATTAGCCTTAGGATCTGTGTCTCTTTGATAACCTTTATTTGTCCAAGTCGTAAAGGTTCCAATCTTTAGATCACCTCCACCTCCTGGATGTCTAAAACCTGTTGTTGTACTAGTAAACTGTGGAGAAGTGTGAATTTGTTCACCGGCTTCTTTTAGTTTCATATCATTTTGCTCAAGTAATAAATAACTTTTGATAGTTTAACATTTTTAATATGTGAATGTTGGATCTTAGATGAAATCCACTTTTCAAATTCAGGCGCTAAGACTTCAGCTGCTTCTTCTTTTGTGAAGCCTTCTTTTAGTTGCCTGAGTTTCATTCATTATCTCGATGCTTTACGCAAAGCCTCACATGCTTTATCTAATTGTTTCCCAGCAGCCCATATAGCTTTAGCTCTTTTAGGATCATCACCTTGCATCATATCTACCAAATCTTGTATGTCCATAAGATCTTCTACACACGATTCATATGCTTGATTTACAATATCTCTCCAACCATCACCAGTAATTTCTTCAGTTATTCCCAATCGTCTAGTTTCATCATTAACTCTGTCATTGACTAGAGAATCATATCTTTCTTTCTCTACTGCATCATCATCAGGTTGAATAGCATTAGGATCATTTTCTTTTTTGAATTTAAGCTGATCAGATCTAACATAATCGTGTATATCTTTGACAGCATCTTCAACGATAGGTCTGATAATATCCTTAAGGTCTTTTCTGTTAATTTTCATTTATTATCTCTTTATGATTTTTGCACGGGCTGCTAATATTCTCATTCTGTTCTGATTTTTTTATTTTCATTATCTATTCTCCAACTCGGCCCAAAGGTCTTTGAATATTTTAGCACCCGCATTGACTTTCTTTTTTTGTGCGGCAGATAATTCTTTATCAAATGCTAATTCTCCAGCCTGATCAAATAGTTTAGATACCTTTGTTATTGTAGCTTTCTTAACAGTGATAGGCTCTCTTGCTTCACTGATTACTTCTTGTACTATTTCTTTAAGTTCTGATTTCTTAATCTTCATTATTCAATCCCCAAGCTTAATATTTCATCAAGTATGTCATCAAGGAGAATAAGTCTATTATTTTCAGTAAGAGCTCTGTAATCTTGATGTTCTTTTAAATGCATAAATGCATTATTTGTAGAAGGATTAGAAACCATGTCATAGCAAACTAGACTGAAATCATCTTCAACCATATCATGTCCTTCATTAGTCCTGCTAGTAGAACCCAAACCTCTTGAAGAGATACCTAGCTTGATATTTCTCTTTACGAGTGCTTCAAGAATCTTTCCCTTTGGTGTATCTAATACTTCAATTTCACCCATAAGGGCTTCACCATCCCACCATGATTTTGAAAGTAGATGTGATGTATTTTCTAACTGAACAATTGGAGAGTCTGGATGATCTAATTCGCCCAATGCTCTACGTTCAGATATAGAAGCTTGCATATTCTTATCTTCTCTTTCAAGAATTGCTCTTGGATATATTCTATTGTTTGCATTTGGTGAATTAGCTCTTTGAATTATGCCTTTCATTCTGACTATACCATCACTATTGGGATCAGTAATGGGTTCGATAGCATCATATTCGAAGAGGAGGAACTCAGTTAATAATTGCTTTTCCATCTTGTCTATCCTCTTTTAAAATCTTTTATTCTGGGTTTTTTTTATATCTTATCATACAGCTTTGCTGCTTTATTAGAATTTTTACTTAAAAATATTGAACCAATTTTCTGTTCAGATTTACTATCGTATGCTACAGCAAAAAATTCTTCATTGTCTTTTTGCTTTTCACTGATCATCACCTGTTATAAAATAAAGCATATCATCAATTGCATCTCTCAATGCATTTGTCATTTGACTAGGCATAGAGCCTCCAATTCCTTTGATAAGCTTATCAGCTCTCTTTTTAAGATCTTTAAGAGCGGCTACATCAGTACCTTCATTCAATACTTCTTCAACAATTTGTTTTATTTCTGATCTTTTGATTTTCATATTCCTCTCCTTTCTGATCTTTTGATTTTCATATTCCTCTCCTACGAGGTGCCTGTCTAATTCCTTGTTTCATATCTCCAGGACCACATTCTTCTTGATCTTTCTTTTCATCTGGAATTACATTAAGCTCAGCATACTCATCATCTTGAGATTGCTTATCCATTTCTAGTTGTTCCTGACCTTTTCTATGACAATCGTATACATTAACAGTCATTTTATCAACATCTTGAACTAGCTTTTGAATTCTAGAAATTTCAGCTTTAGCTCTTTTCATATGATAATCCAATGCATGATCACCCATCTTCATCCCATCAGATAGAAACATACGGACATAGGTGAGAGACAATCCAATCATCTTGCTTATGTTATCCATAAGATTAATGACTTCCTTTGGATCATTTTGTTCTATTATCATTTCAAACATCTGATCTTTTATATATTCTCTGAGAGCTTCATCAGAGATCTTTTTATTTTCAAGCTGTTTGAAATGCTTATCTTTCTGTTTACCGAGTTTGTTCATCTTTTTTCTCGCCATATTCCTTTGTTTAGTATGCTTTGGAGACAGATCACTTGTTACACCTAAACCTCCACCGCTGTAATTAGCGACTGCTCCTGTCATCGAGGCTTCTTTTTTATTTTTTCTATTCATCGATCACAACACTAGACGTATCGCTTCTAGCTTTTTCAGTTTTTGCGATAAACTCATCCCTGTTAATAACTCTTAGATTTTTAGGATTCACTTTCTTGAACTTATCGAGAAAGTCTCCAAACAACACTGATAAAGCTGTGCGTTGGCCTATTTCACTTCCAGGCGTCGCGTCTTTGGCAATTTGCAAATAATCCTGTCCGGCATGCCGACGGTCGCCGAGATCATATTGATCAGTGATATCATACTCGTTAATGAAGGCGTGAGGTTTAGGATTTCTACCAGGAGTTCCCTTAGAGAAGGCTCTTTTTTCCGCAGTAGCTTTGTCGCCTTCTAAATTGCTTTTTCCATAAATATTCTGTTCATCTGCTATTGACATTATTTATTCTCCTTAAAATAATTTGAGACAATTGAATAGATCAAATCCAAGAAGTATGTCAGTCATTCCTGTTTCGTCTACTTTTCTTTTATTTAAAATTGATTCAAATCTTTCTTTTACGAGTGATAGCTTTTCTTCTATTTTTTCATCTTCAACATTGTCCATCTTGTTATCGATTTCTTTGACAATATTCTTAAGTTTCTTTTCTACCCATCTGTAAAATGGTTTTTCCTGTGTGGTTAGATATCTGTTCATGAAATCATTCTGTTCGGTCGTTAAACTAACATTATATTTTTCCTTGAACTTTTTGACAGCAATGAATGAAGTTAGTTGTTGCTCTTCCATTTCTTCCAATGGTTTTCTACTGCTAGTAATGGTTGCGCTACTTTCATTAATGCGCTTTACTTCCTCATTGTTAATAAGATGCTCCATAACTGTCTGTTCACATCTTAATCTTTCTTGAGGAGTTAATTTTACTCTATTGCAAGCTGAATCAGCTAATACTTTAAAACTTGCCAAAACCTTATATGTGTTGATTTTTGTATTTAAAATCTGCTTTGAAGAAAGCTTGGCAAAGCTATCCAATTCAGATATAAGAGATTTAACTTCTTTATGCAATCTATTTTCATCTATGCCCTTGTATTCTTCAATCATATATTGAAGATACTTAGAAGCATAGTAGTGATTATTAGTTTGTCCATAAATTATTGGAGAGTAGATTTCCTTATATATCTCATGCATATAAGTGCTACTATCCAAGAAGTATTTTCTTATGACTGAAAATACCTTAGCACCTTCGCTAATCTTATCTTTTGAAGAGTAATAAGTCACACACTTATTTAACGCTTCAAAGATAATACCAATATTACTCAATTTTCTATGTCGCATACAATCTCTCTTTTTATTAGCTAGCACTAATATGATATAAATATATCACTTTATATAAATATATCTATCGTCTGTTGTTGTTCCGATTTTTGAATGCAGCTTTGAATTCTTTATCTTCTGACAAACTTTTTGTAGGTCTATTATTCTGTAATGTCTCAAATATCTTATCAATCTTTCTATCATGTCGCATAACATCTGATATACTTTTGTTGAATGGATCTTTTCTGCTCTTACCCTTTCGAATCAAATCTCCGCTTTGATGATCAGTCCCCAAGGAATCTTCATTTGGAACACCTGGAAGGTCCTTAGTACCAAATGGATCTGGAACAGCTGAAGGTCCTGTATCTGTTTGATTTTCCTTAGGAGGATCTTTTCTTTCTGGTTCTTCTGTTTCAGCAGGAGGTTCTTCACCACTTTCAATCGATTGGAGTATATACTTTCTTCTTGCTTCGTCCAATAGAAGCTCATTACCTTTAACAATTTCATTATCAGTTAACCTCAATACTTCTTTCTGCGTGTATAAATCTGATACTAGGTGTGAATCAGCCATAGTATTGGCTATATCAAATCTCTTTTCGACAAGCTCTAACTGCATCATTTCCATAACAGTAGAAGGATTTGTCAGTTTAAGATCAAAATTATATATCTTTTCTTCATCAAATCCTCTTAAGAATAAGTGAATTAATCCAATTTTAGCTAATTCAGAAACAATAATCTTCTGAATTCTCTGAATTGTTCTAGCAAACTTAATATCTTCCTGTGCCAATGTAGCTTTACCAGCAAGATCTTCTTCAGCTGTAAGGTATGATTTTGGTACACCTAGTGAAATGAATAGCTTATTCTGAATGTATTCAATATCTTCTATATCGCCCTGGTTAGTTCCACCTGGTAGAGTCTCAATATCAGATCCTCTATCACCTCTAACTGGAAGGAAGAAATCCTCATCAATTGACATAGGATTGAATCTATAATCCAACTGTCCTGTTGATTCTGTTACCAAAGGTGTTCTTTTGAGCTTGTCTCTTGTCTGTATAATGTATTGTTCTACTTGGTTGGGTGGAATATTTGCAACATCAATCTTAAAAACTCTTCTTTCAGGAGCTCTTGTCATTCTGTAAATAAGCATTGCATCTTCAGCTAAAGATAACTGCTTCCATATTTTTCTTGCAGGATCTAAGATTGATCTTCCATAAGGCAGGAATCTGTCATCACCTAGAATTCTCATATGTGATATTTGGTATGGATCAAATGTGGTGTTACCTTGAGCAGTCCATCTGAATCTTAATGAGTTAGGGTCACCATCATAACCTTCTTCTCTTTCTATTTCTAATACTGGCAATGATATTAATCCTAGGACACCTTCTTTATCGACAACATCCAATAATCCAAAGTTGTCACCATTTTTGCACATGTTTCTTATCCAATTCCATAAATGGAATTCAATATCTAATCTTTCAAAGAATAGCTCTTCTAATTCTCCTGTAATTCTCTCATCATCAGATTCTATGTTGAGTACGATCCCTTCTTCAGAATAAGTACAAGCATCATCAGCATATATATCTAACGCCTTAGAAATTTCAGGAGTAGCATCCATTTCTTCATAATCTTTTACTCGTTCATGTCTTTCAACACCACCCGCTAAAGCTTGGTTGTATATAGATGTAGCAGCTCTACTAAAAGTATCGAAAGCTCGTTTCTGAGCTCTTTGGCCCGGGCGTTCTGTGGGAACTTTATACCCTGCTTTTCTACCTGTAACTAGCCTCTTAAGAACATCAAATTTATCCATTATCCTTATACCTTTCTATCCTTTTATGAGTATGTTTGCAATTATTGCTACAATAGGCCCTGCAACTGCTGCTGCCAATGCGCCCCACATTGCTGCTTTAACTTTTAGTGTTGCTATTTCTACTTTTGTTTTTGTGAGTTCTTCATCAACGTGTTTGGCGAATGATTCTGACCATTTGTTTAATCTTTCTAATTCATTTAATACTAATTTTTCGTATTCACCCCACCCATTACTTCTCTGATTCGAATTATTCATTAACTCCTCACCTTATTTTATCCCTCTCGCGGTTAGCAATCTCCTGAGTCATTTTTCTAATCTTCTTCATATTACCATTAGCTTTGACATCAGGACGGGGTTTAAATTCTGTTTTTGAAAGCTTTCTCGCGATTTCTTCTACGAATTTCATTAGTTTAGCTCCACTATAACAGCCAAAGAAGATTTTCTTCACTCTGTCGAGTCTTCATTGTATATTGCTCGGGTACTTTATTATAATCTTCTGGCTTTATAACACCAAGTTCATAAGGATTGTTAACAGAGGAGATGTTATTCAACATTGTTCTCTGCATTTCTCCGCCCAATTCATGAATCTTGAGATTTGTATTTCTGACAAACATCCCAATAGCTAGAGCCATAATTAAATCATCATTATAGCCTTGCATGTGATCGGGCTTGCCATTTTCAAAAATATATGTCTCAAATTCTTTAAGCAACCTCATCGAATGTAGCTCTATTTCATGATTCCTAATATCTTCTTCCATTCTAGCAATCATTGTTGGTCTAGTTCTCGATGAAGTTGTGAAACCAGGAACTAAACTCTTTTTATTCTTATCGTATGGATCATAAATGTCTGTAGTTCTAGTAACATCTACATACATTTTTGTTTTATCTGTCCAATACAAGTTGCTATAATTCAAATCAATAATCTTCTGTATTGTAGCCCATCCAATAGAGTTATTTTCGGGTACTAACAACGCATTATTATATTGAACAGCAATTTGCACTAACAAATGTCCAAATGCATCGGTAGGAACTTTACCTTTATATTCTGCAACCTGCTCATAGTTTTCAACATCTATGACCTGGCAAGTAGAATAATCTGATCCGTCTCCTCTTGATACATCTGCTGAAACTAAATACTGTCTTGTGTAATCAGGATATTTCCAAATCCAAAATCCTTTATCGAAACCTGTTTTTTCAATTGGCTCTCTAACATGAGGACATTCAGTTATATCATGCCCGTCGGCTGTTGTTGGATTTTCTTCATACCACTTTAAATCATTTACATCTATTACATTATTACCAGATTGTAGAAAGTCACAGTCATGCTCCTGTGCAAACGCTCTCTGTCCAATCTTAGTTCTCATATCATCAGCCCATTTTTGATTTCTATCTGGATGTAAACTCCAGTGCAATCTAATGGAATTGAAATTGACCATTTTACCAGCCATTTCAAATTTCTGTCCTACTTGGGCATCAGCGTATGTTCTATGGAACCAATTTCCCATACCATTTGGAGTTGATAATGCAATACAATCTCCCCCAGTTGATAGAGTTGGCTGAGCTGCAATCCATATATCATCCATATTTTTAATGAATGCAGCTTCATCAATGATTAGCAATGACAAAGCTTCCGATCTTGCTGAATCGGCGGTGGATGTAGCGGCTTTGACCTTTGAACCATTGCTTAATTCTATACTTCTTCTATTATCTATGTCTAACTTTGGTTGCATCCAATCAGGCATATTTTCTAAGAACACTTTAATTTTTGAAACCAAGTTAGTAGCTGTATCAGCTTTAGTAGCAATGATGTATATTTCTTTATTCTTGAAGAATGTCATCATCCAAGACACATACCCAGCACATAGAGTTGATAAGCCTAATTGTCTAGCTTTGAGTATGACATTATAAGAATGTGACAAAAAATCTGAAACGCATTCTTCCTGGAAATTCCATAGTGCAAAAGTCAAGAGACCTTTCGTTGGATGTCTTACTTTTCCGTACGTCTTCAAGTAATAAGTCGGATCTCTTCTGCACTTGATATATTCTTCTGTCTGTTCTGCTGTCATAGATTTTTTAATTTGTTATAACTATACAATTTATTATAAATATTACGCAAAACTAATAGAGTGCATTTAGCACTACATTATGTATATCTGGCTGGCATTCTCTCATGTGGAGCAGGAATAACTCTCATTGATAAGAATTGATCGATAATCCACCTCTTAATGTGTTTTTCTCTATGGCCTGCAGATCTTTCATAGGCATATAGATATGTGACAGTTTTCAAATAGCCATAATCATCTACGTGTTGTTCGGTTTTGATTTCGGCTGGTTTGACCTGTCTTCTAACAACATTCTTGTCTTTCTTTCTATACGTGATTTCAAGAAGCTCATCTTTTACAACGGCTTCAGTAGCCACTCTTCTTACTGTTGTTTTAGGTAGCATTAACTTATCTTTCCGAATAATTTTTTAATAAGATTCATTTCTTTCTTGTCAAAATCTAAAAATTTAGCTATAGCTTCTCTTAGTCTCATTACATTCCTCCATCCCTTATTTTGCCATTTATAATTTCTTCACAACTTACTAGTTCATATCTTGGCTCGATGACATTAAAAATTTCGTCACGCTCCATCTTAGTTTTGATGATCATATCAAGATCAACATCCATAACTGTATTATCAGCTACTTTGAAAGGAGATGTTGATTTAGATTTTGCTTTAATTACTTTGATTCCCTTCTCCTTCAAAAACGAAACTAATTCTTTAGAATCAGCTTTAGCAGCATCTTTTTCTATCAATGGAATGGATATCTGAACTTTGTACATATTAGTTTCATCAGTAGGAGAATATTCATCAAGAGTATATTTTCTATCGAAGAGGTTATACTTAGTCATTAACTTATACACATCAGATCCATCACCAGCAGCAGCTAGTTCATCTAGAAATCTTTTAGTTGCAGCTTTGTCCCAACCTTTACCAGCTAATTGCGCTGCCATTAAGCCTTCAACATTTTGCATTTCACCTTGATCACCATCTTCAAATGCGTTAGCATATTGATCGGCAAGATCTTGTATATCACCTGTCGCTACTGCTTCTCTTAGTTTCATTTATTTCCTCTTTCTATGATCCCATTCACCTATGCACCAAGTGGTGAGAGTTGTCATCCATGTTATAAATATCTCGTGACTTATAATGGCTTTAATTGCCATATAAGATCTTCCACCTATAAATTCACCTAGTGGGAATTGACCAATCATTGTTATAATACCAGCCGCGGAGGCTGAATGTCCTTTAGTTCTAAAAGCTGGAGATAATCTCTTCTTATCTTTCTTATGTTTGTTACTTATATGTCTTTTTCTAGCTTTATACGCCTTAGTATCTGATTGAATCCTTTGCGCATTAGCTTCAGTATAGTCTAAGTAGAGATCTTTGAAGGCTTCTCTTTTTCCTGCTACAGATAATTTGTCAAAATATCCAAGTTCAGTATTTAGTTCTCTTTGTGACTGTGATTCTGTTTTTCTTCTGTTCAATTCCTTTCTCGGTTAGATGTTTCCTCATATTACAAAACAAAATAACCGTTTTACTTTCTTACAATCTCCTTACCATTGAATTTATACCAAGTTGTCCGTTCATTCGTATTGACTACAATGAAATGAAACTTTGGTTTAATGGCATTCCATACTTTTCTTATATTGCTCTGTGATTCCTTCCAAGCTGAAATTAAATAATCTTGATCTACTTGTCTATCTGCTTTAGCATTTCTATCAAGAGCTGTTTTCAATGGAGCAAAAACACTTATGACGATAATATTATATCCATTGCTAGAACCTTTATCGGATATTGTCTTCATTCGAGAAGTATCAGTGCCTGTTGAATCATACAAAAAATCAGCCTTATCTTTTCTTGCTTTAGCAAAGAAATTAGTAGATGATTTTATAGATAGATGTGTGGCACCTCTCTTATGAACATTAGGATCTTTTGTAAACATAGTAGAGATGTCATCAGGATTGACAATCTTTAGATTCTTTGATCTCGGTCTAATATAATTAGTAACAACTGTGCTCTTTCCGCTTCTTGGGTGACCGGTTAATATAAATAACTTGTTGGATAATCTAGATGCTATTCTATTGAAATCATTTTCAGCTCTTTCTAGAACAAGTTCTGAATATTCAGCTATTATGTTTTCTATTATAAGTGTTTGTAATTTCATATTATACGCTTCTTTAAGAATGCTATATGATCTCCGTGGAATACATCCACTCCTCCCTTATACAGCTCGGCATATACATTCAAGTCAAAAGTATTTAAAGCTATATAGCCTTTATGTTCTATGACGATTTCATGATTTTTCTTGCTCATTTGAGCAAACTTATTATTAGAATTAGTGAAATATTTATCAAGCTCTTCATCTGCTCTGTCTTTAGACTTCTTGACTTTGCTAAAAGCCGATTCTTTATTTCCTGTAAGATCAGGCTCATTACCACTGAGAAAAACACCTCTACTCTTAAATTCAAGATATTCTTCCACCATACTATACGGCCATGAATTCAAAAAGTCAGGCACTTTCAAAGACTGAAAATATTTTGAACCGTTCAATGGAAATACTACGTATATATTTCTGCCATAACTTCTAGCATATTCATTCATTCCAGCTTTGCTATTCCCTCGAGTCCAATTAGTCAAGAAACAGTAGACTGATTTTCTTCTTGATGGAATACTACCATAATTTTTAGCTCTAAATTGCTCTACATATTCATCTATATCTCTTCTAGAATCAACTGGTTTTCTTTCAGTTGTTCTCTTCGAATGAGAAAATACAGGAGAACCTTTAGCATCTGTTCCTCTTACCAAGCATATTCTTTTCATTGTCATATCCTTGACTACATTACTAGCACCATTAGAAATAGCTACAATATGCTGCAACATTTTCTTATAACCTTTGCCTGCAACTCTTTCTTGTATGTAATCAACATGCTTTTCCACCTCATCAAATGGAACACTCTTAAATATAGCTTCTCTTAGCTTCACTTAATTTTCCTAATAGCACCATTCAAAGCCTTGACATATTCTGGTTCTAATATTCTCAATGGAGGTATTCTCATTTGCTTTATATAAGCTTCCCATATCTTTACAGAGAATGCAAAATAACCTTTGTGTTCTATTACGACTTCAAATTTATGACTCCCAGTAATCAATTGAGAAATTTTCCAATTGATCTGATTAAAATATCTGTCCATTGATTTTTCTATTTTCTTCGGATCTTGCATCTGCTTAGCTGCAATATATTCATCGTGAGTGGATTCTAAATCCATTTCTGCCCATGCTACTCTTCGCTTAGCCATTTTAATTTCATCTTGCATCAAAGCCATTTTTCCATATTGTTTTTGTGTGTTGAAAAGATCTATTTTTCTATTTTCTAAATCTTCTTCAGCATCTTTAAGAGCATTTTTCAATCGATCTATACTTTCTAATGATACATGATCTCTAATATCATTAGATAATGTTGAATCAAAAAAATCTTTTATATATTTTGACTGAAAATATTTGGTACCATTTTTTGGTATCACTACCAATAGCTGTGAACCATAGCCGGAGTCGCTCACCTCATAAGCATCTAAACTTCTGCTTGTTACTTTAGCAGAAAACGAGAATGTAGCTTTTCTTCTTGATGGAATATCAGGCCAGTATTTCTTTCTGTATTTTTCAAAAAAATCATCTGTGCTCTGATTAGAATCTACTGGTTTTCTATTTCTAGAAGGCCCTCTATAATAGCTATGAGCTTTATTGTTTGAATTCCTTACAAGAACTTTACCGCTCTTCAACATTTCTTTTACGGCATCAGAGCATACAGTAGAAGCTTTGATTATATTTCTAAAAAAAGGATCTGACGATGTAATAAGGTCGGATCCTTTTTCTATAATTTCCTTCTGGTAATCAATTTTTTCTACCAATACATCTCTTATATACATTAACCTTCTCTAATTTTTTGGTGGAGCAGGCCGGGTTTGAACCGGCGTGTTGCTAACCTAGCATATAAGTCATTCACATCTATATCTTATTTGAATCGCAATCATAAAATAATAAGCAAAATTTATGACAGTGTAGCAAAGGTATTACTTTTAACATTCCGAAACGTTTACGTGAAATCCTTAAATATCGGAGTCCCTAAGGCACACGTAGCTGATTAAGCAGCTAAAGAGTATTCGTTGTCGAATATTTTTGTTGTTTAGATGCACTCGTATGATCAATTAACAGTCGAATCCAGATTCTGCCCCAATTATTCAAATTCATATGTATCATAAATATCACTGGGTTTTGGTTCTATACTCGATTTTGAAACAGTTGTTTGAGCTCCTCTATTAGTGTACGTGTATTTACCATTTTTGTTTGTCAGTTCCAATTGAACAGGCTTCTTCCATAGAGCCTGTATATTTTTAACAACTTCTTTGGCTTCACCTTCTTCAAATACATAGTCAGATTCAGTAGAATGAACCAATTTCAATGTTCCATTACCCTGAAAATCAGTTTCAGTGGCAGTGATTGCAGGCAAACCATGATTAGATAGGCTGAATAACAGTCGCTGTTTTATCTTAGCAAACTCTCTATCAGTTAAGATATAAACCTTTCCAATATTTCCAGGAAGATCTCTCTTATCATAATTATAAAGCTGTAGCTTTTCACACAATTCTTTAGTAAAAAATTCATCAATAAATTCAACATCGTTATGAGTTCTTCTTACATCAAAAATCTTTTCCCTGCCCTTACCCACCTTTTTGTCCCAATTTTCCAACTCTTGTAGATTTTCACAATCTTCCCATTCTTTGCCAAACTTACCTTTGTTCCATCTATCTTCTATGTCTTTGAATATTTCTAATCCTAACTTGTAGGGATTCAATTGCTTACTAGATCCCATTGTTCCAGCATGTTGTTCTGCATATTCTATTAATTCATCATCACAAAGAATCCGTCTCTTTGTCATAATATGTTCGTGCCAGTAAGAAGCCCAACCTTCATTCATAATCTTTGTCATAGCTTGAGGAGCAAAATAATAAGATTCTTCTCTAAGCAATGATAGAATATGTCGCTGCCAGTGTTTCATAGGAGCTCTATTAATTAGCAACAATAGAATATCCTTTTCAGGCAATCCTTTATCTCTTTCATCTTCTTCTTTTTTATCGTCTCTGGCTTCTTTTCTTAGCTTCTCAATATCTTCTTTTTTATTTATGAATTCATCCATGTATTGCTTTTCAGGATCAATATCAAAAATATCAATAGCATCATCTATGTTTTCTATTTTTTCATCAAGAGGTGAAGCCATTTTTCTAACCGGTGTTGACTTTCTCTGAATAAAGATAGAATGCTTATCAACCAGCGAATCTATACTCAAGCAAATATCTAAGAAGCTCTCTACTGATTCTTCACCATATCGATCGACATACATATTGACAATTTTAGAATGATTGCCCATTGTATCGAGCATCTTTCTATCTGTTTTGCTAAACCACATGTTATTTAAGAAGAAATCTGCATGTCCATAGACATGGGCGATGACCATTTTTTGATCGGCCAAACTATTACTTGTCATTAGATAAGCATAACAAGGATCTGTATTTATAACCATTTCTGAAATTTTCATGACACCGAATGAGTGTTGCTTACTCATATGATCATAGTCTTGACCAAAACTCCAGTGAGGATATCGTTCGGGAAATCCTCCTCTACCTGCTATTTGATACAAAGAATCCCAATCAACCATCTCAAAAATAGTATCGAAAAAGCTTAAACCCTCTTCAAGAGCAATTTTCTCTATATCATATTTCCAATCTTTCAATTCGGTTGGAAAATCTACAATATAGTTGAATTTGTCTTTCATCGTTAACAAAATCTCCATTTTTTGTGAATTTCATCTTCCCATATCCTGACGAGTTTAAACTCTCTGTCTTTTGCTAATTTGTTTTTATATTCATCGTTGTTTTTTATCTTTTTCCAGTATTTTGGTCTATTATTTTCATTTCTAGCATGCCAATATATGCCATCAACTTCAATCAATATATTATAATCAGGTAAGTAAAAATCATATAATTTGTTTTTTATTCTAAAAAGAGCAAAGAAAGAACGTTAGTTTCCTTTCCCTAAGAATTCTTTTATAGCATCGTAAACACCGTTTATACTTTGTATAGTAGTTATGCTTAATTTCTTTGCCAACTCTTCATCATGCTGCATTTTTTCTTGCAATTGAGTTCCGAAATTACCAACTGATTGCCAGGCACTTTCGATTATTCCAATACTCAATTGATTGCAAATAGGAACCAAATCTTCAGTCACCATTTTAATAGCTATGTCTGAATCTTCACCCCAGTTATCTCCATCCCCAAAATAGAAAGGATAGATATTCCAATCATCTACAGGATATGATAGCTTGATTCTTTCAAGCATCTTTTGAAATGCTGTTGAAATCATAGTTCCACCACCTGGAGAATAAGCATAGAATTGTTCTTGTGTAACCTCACCTGCTATCGTATCGTGCATGATATATCTAATATCGACGTTATCATATTCTTTTGATAGCCAAGCTTCAATCCAGAAACAAATAGTTCTAACTAATACTAGTTGTTCTCTACTCATTGAAGCTGATATGTCTTGCATATAAAATACAACAGCATTGTTCATTGGAGAAGGTCTGCGAGTCCAAGATTTATACTTGAAATCATTTACATAAGGAACCAAATCTGGTCTACCTCTTTTGATTGTGTTCTTTAGTGTTCGCTTCTTATGTCTTAAGCTTCTGGGACCGGAGTCAGATACTGTGTTATACTTATCTTTTTCTCCTTCAATTACTTTCTGTCCCTTTGGCACAATATTTGGTAGATGAAGTTCTTCACCTAGAATTTCAGCGGCTTCTTCGAGTGAAATATCAGCATAGACTGAATGTTGGCCTTTTTCATTGCCAGCTTGTTGCTGTCCTTCACCATCGCCTTCATCAATTCCAAGCACTTCTCCTTCTTCACCTTCTCCTCTACCAACCCCACCTTCATTTTCTACCGTATATCTGATCCGAGGAATGTGAATGCTATCAATGGGAACCTTCACGGATTTTCCACCCTTTACAGATTGAAATTCCCCATTGATAATATTCTTAATGTTCTTTTTTACATTCTCTCTAATCTTCTTTTTAAATCGAGATTGATCTTTTTTGACAGTTGCCATAATTAATTCTCATCTTTAGAATCTGACCTTGCATAAATTGAAGATACATATTCGAGAACATCTTGAGCTGATTGATCATCGTAACCATAATTTTCAATCATTCTTGTCTTGACAATATCAATTTTTCCTTGAGTATCATCATCGACCGTGCCATGTACGAGCTGATGAATCTTGATTGTATCCTTCTGATCTTCAAACAACTTTCTTTCAAGTGCCTGAAGCAGTCGTTCATTGGATTTATAATCATACTTCTTTCCATCAACAGCCAAAGCACCAATATAATTCATGATTTGCTGTCTAAAATCATCCTTCCTATCTGCAGGAATTCTGGCTTTCTCTTCTATTGATCTCATCAAAGATTCATTTGGTTCTTCATCTTTCTGAGTCAACTTGTTTTTCACCTTTTCACTGCTTGTGTAAGCCTTAACATTATCAATGTAATTAGCAAACAACTTTTGAAGTGCTTCCTCATCAGCTGCGATTGCTCTTTGAACTTCATTCTTAATAATGTCTTCATATTCAGTCTTAACATCTTCCAGCAAAGCTCTGAATTCCTTTCTCCTATCTTCACTTTCGATTAGAGAATATCCATCAAGGCCCGAATCAAGTTCATTCAAAACCATAAATGGATTAACATTTACAACTTCTGGATGATTCACAATTGCATTTGAGATTTTGTCCTGAATATATCTTGGAGAAATTCCGTCCATTCCTTCTCGAACTGCTTTTTCCTGAAGCTCTTTAACATTCTCTTCATTGAATCCTGGAAGAGCTCTTCCATTGTATAACTTCATCTTCTGAACGTATGTAATATTTCCAACAGGAGGTTCGAGCCTTGTCAAAATAGCCCACATTGCTGCAATTTCGAGAGTATGAGGAGCAATAAACTTTCCTACTGTATCAGACTTGAACAGTTTCTCATAGATCTTAATTTCATCATCGAGCTTCAATACATAAGGAATATTTACCTTAACGATTCTATCTCTCAGAGCTTCCTGCAACTTATCCTTTTGAAGTTTAATGAATTCTGGCTCATTGGTATGTGAAAGAATAACTTCATCAATGTCAACATGAGCAAACTTCTTAGGCTTAATCTTATGTTCTTGAGATGCTGTAAGCAAATCGTAAAGAAATGCAGTATCAAGCTTGAGCATCTCAATCATTTCAATAAAACCTCGATTAGCACAGTTGAGCTCACCATCGAAATTAAATGCTCTAGGGTCAGAATCTTTTCCATATTCAGCAATCTTTCGGTAATCAATATCGCCTGTTAGCTCTGTTGAATCCTGATTCTTTTCATCTTTAGGCTGGAATGTAGTGATACCCATTCTATTATCTTCTGAAAATACAAACCTGAAAACTTGAATATGATTTTTGATAACTTTTTCAAAGTCACCTTCATGAGTATCCATCAACTTTATATAAAAATGTCTGCACAATGGACAGATATTACCTTTGACATGATCGAAACCAAGGTCTTTTCTATGTCTAGCAGGAATCAAATGAATTGGATCTTCATGCATTGGACAATCAACAATCTTATCTCCAACACCAGATTCATCGTGATCATCTACTTTTATCCAACGATAAGTATAGAGTGCACCTTCGGGCTTTCGTGTATAATCTTCCAAACCCTTCTTGATTACTCTAGCAATAGAAGATTTTGAAGAACCAACAGGGCCGTGGAGCAATAAGATTCTTCTATCAACTCCAAAACTTTCTGATGCAGCTTCTAACAGCCTGACAAAATCCATCAGCGACTTATCTAATCCTCGGATAGCATCTACACCGTCTTCAAATGGATCATCGAAGAGCTTGTAATGAATAATCTTTTCTTTAAGCTCTGTATGCTCTGTAGTTCCATAGTGAAGAATTGCAGCATGCAATCTTTGATAAGCATTATGAGTAATTCTAGGATCTTCTTTGGCCATTTTGAGATATTCCTCAAATGAACCTTCCCAGTTTTCACTTTCATGTCTAGATTGTTCAGCTTTTGCTAGCTCCTTAAGATTCATATCTTATTGCTCCTTAAAGACAAATTATAAAATGGTGGAGAGCACGAGATTTGAACTCGTAAGCCACTTTTGAATGACTACAGTTTAGCAAACTGCTTAGCTCACCCTTGCCAGGCTCTCCTCAGCGATACAGCTTTTTTATTTGATTATATTAATTCTTTTTAAGTCTTTTTTATGCCACACTGATAATTTTTCTTCAACCGGAAATTGTCTCCATTTACACTCATCTAATTCTGTTTTATATCCTTTTATTTCTATATGCTCGTTCCAGTCGTATACAAAAAAAACTGGACAATAGGTAGATTCTCTATTTTTTAGATTAATATATGGAAACCTTGGCTTGTTTCTTTCCCATCTAACACCTAATTCATCTAGATATTCTGCGAAGATAAGTTCCCACTTTCTGTCTACTTTTATGTGCCCAGCTCTAGAGCTATAATATTCGTATTTAGGACATGTCCACATATTATTTTCCTTTATTATAATAAAAGAAAACAATCAGACGCACCCATTACCATTCTAGCAGTCTACCGCATCGATTTACTTATTCAATTATTGTATTAAGTATTGATATATTAATACAATTTTATTAACTTTTAAACAATTTCAAGCAAGAGTTCCTTGTTTTTATTATCGCTCTCATTGTTCTCGTTTTTCTTTACAACTTGTCCTGTTCCTTGACAAGAAGGGCATACTATAACCTCTTGTAAAGTCTTCAACAGCTTCTTACCTTCACATACATGACAAATTAACATCTTTATTTCTCCTAGTGTAGCCCGAATTGTTTTCTACGTTTCATCGATTTTTTTCTCTTCTTTGAAATTCTACTTTGCTTTCCTTTCTTCTTTAAAGCAGCATGTCGAGAACCTCTTTTTCTGTTAACCTTTTCGGCTGCACCCATTCTAACGGCTTTCCCACCTTTCATCTTTTGTCCAGTGTCAGCTGTAAACTTTTTTACTCTCTTTCCACCTCTAACAACAATGTTTTTACGCTTGCCTTCTTCTATTCCATATTTCGCCATAACTTCTTTGATGATTTCTCGAAGTCGTGCACTAAAGTTTTCCAATTCTTGTCTCCATTAAGCTTTATTAATTGCTTCTTCAATCACATCATCCATTCTATGAGAAATGGCTACATAATGTTGCTTTGTTGAATGAGAAAATGTATGACCAGATCCTACTGCATTATATATGAATTGAAGTGATTCTCCATCTATATCTTCAGGAAGAACAAGCATAGTTTCATTCACACCTATATCTGCTAATACCCAATTAATATCTAGATGACCTGCAGTTCCTTCTCTTCTTACATTAAATAAATCGTCCCACAATTTAATCTCAGCCATTTGATTTTATCCATAGTTTTTAGCGATGCGGTTAACTTCGTTTTCCTCATGTTCTTCAGCTTTTTCTAATAGAAAGAATATCCTATCTTCAGCATTTTCATTCATATCGTAATAGTCACAAGTGAATTTAGCAATTGGATCAATTACTTTCTTCACATACTCTCTATCTTCTTCGAATTTCTTTACCCAATATTCAACAGCTTCTGTCCATCTCTTTGGCATCATTGAATCAATGGCCAGGTATTTGTGCTGAATATTCTTAGGAACTATATCATGCCAGTAATCTTTGTAGCCCCCATAATGGCTAAATATGGGAACTGCATTATATCTTAGCGATTCGATAACCTTGATTTCTGACTTACAAGAATTAAATGCATTGTGTTCAATATAAGCTAATGAAATATCAAACAATGAATAGAATTTTCCATATTCCTCTAAAGGAAGAGCATCAAATATTGCCAGTCTATTAGAATCAAAATCACCATAGAGATTCTTTACTCTATTCTTGTATAGAAGATTTTCATCTTCTATTTCTTTTGATTTGAATTCAGGCTCGCCTTTGTCATTGTATTGTACTTCAACAGCTGAATCTTTTAATGCCATTCCTGCTAAAACAAAATGCGTATTCGGGTATTTATCATGAATAACCTTTAACGATCTATGCATTCTCTTTAAGTCTTCGAAATGAGATGTGAGACCTGCCCAACCAACTATTATTTTGTCTTGAACATTCTTCCATTGAGGAAGCATCTCATTTCTTACATCATCATGTTTGAGATTCCATTGTGGCAAATCCCAATCAAACATATTTCTAACTATGTGTACATCATTATTCATTAGCTTGAATGTTTTCCTAAGCTTTTGACCTGTCGTCATAACAAAATCGGATTGCTTAAGAGCCTGGATAGACATTTTATCTTTACCAGACATATACCATAAGTCTCTCATTGGATGAGTTCTTGGCAAGTTGAATTCATTATCATCTACATCGTGAGCAATCAAAGGCTTGGTTTCGGTCTTTGGCCACATCTGTGAAACAGATAAGAAATGTGAATGTAAATTACCAGCTCTATGCTGAATTGTGAGGTCAGCTAATTTCAAATGATTGGGTTGAATTCCCTCGGTGTAAATGAAATTTGCTTCATCCCTATGGTGTTTCCACATAACCCTCATGGGTTCAAAAACTCTAAAGAAACTTGTTCCTGTTTCTGAAGGTGTGCTAAATACTATAGTTTTCTTTGTTCTATCTACTTGTGATGGATTTGTAAAATACTGCTTTACTACATCCCTTTCTTCTGCATTCTTATAGTTAAGACAACGTTCTACGTTCTCAATACTTAAATCCACAATATGCCCTCTCTTTATCGTTTTGTCCATCTTTCGGATATTTCACTAGCTTTTTTTATATGTTTTAATATTTCGTATAAATTTTTTTACATCGGGTGTATAACCATCCCGGCCTATTGATCTTTGAAGATATTCAATTTCTGATTTCAATTTCCCAATATCGGTGTGCACTTTACGCAATGCAATTCCTCTTTTCATTGCTTTCATTTCATCAGGATTCTTAGATTTAAGATATATTCTATCTTTATCAGCTTCTCTTAATCGCATTTTATTCTCTCATAAACCCTAGATCGTCTAAGGCTTGAAATGATCTTTCTAAATTATATTTGTCAGTCTTTATAACCACTTTTATTCCTGCATTTCCTACATTTGGTCCTAGTTCATCTTGTAATGCTGCTGTATCTTTTGATGTTGCTCCATAGACTATGATTTTATCATTACTTCCTGCAGCTAATCTATAAGAACGCTTCATAGATTCTCTTAACTTCATCTAACTAGTCGTTCAAGTTCTGGCAACACATAAGACTTAAGAATATTTTTAGGATTTTTTCCTGATCGGTTTAACGAATTAATATAATCAGTTAAATTTCTGATAGCTTCATCTAACTTGTTCATTTCATTAGCTTCGTTTAATTTCATTCTTTATCTCTCTTAATAACGTCTGTCAAGATGACTAGGGCCTGGATCATTTTTTAAATCATCTATCATACTAGCCAAAGCCAATCGCACTAATCCATCCATACCTAATTCTAAGCCAAACTTCTCAGAAACTTGGTTTGCATATTCCTCTGAAGCCATTGATCCTTTTCGTTCTATACTTTTCTTTACTAGATTTATGGCTTTTTGCATATTTGTTTCTTTTCTAATACCCATCTTCTTTAGAAGAGTATCTACAATTCCTTCTTCGATTACATTAGTATCTTTTAGTTTCATTCTTTATCTCTCATTATTCGGAATGTAGCTGCTTTTCTACCATTGATCACAGGCATTCCGTGTTCATCAGTTGAAATTGTTTTGATCACAGTTTTCTTGTTCTTAAATTTTCCTGTAAGAATAGTATCGCCAACTTTGACATTGATAGTGATGGCTTCTCTTAGTTTCACTTTATTGCTCTAGCTGAATATTTCATTTTGTAATATTTCTTTTCACCAGGCGATAATGACTTAGTCATTCTTTTGGCTTTAGCCTGCATATCTTCTTTACTTCCAGTTGCAATTGGCTTGCCACCACTTTTATTCCCAATCGATCCGCCAGATGAGAAAACTCCCCACTCTTCTTCATTCATTGCTGATTTCAATTTCATATTTTATCTCATTTTAGCCATATATTTTTTTAATATCTTAGCTTCAACTTGTGGTCTATTTGCAGTTGATCCTTTTGCAAACTGCTTTCCTTTGAATGTAGCTTCCCAACCACTGTAGTTGTAAAAGTTTATTATTACTGGTTCATTGGGATCGATATCATCTATATAAAATTCCCAGACTTGTGTATGGCTATCATCTTTCATTTTAGACATATCACTAGCATCTAGATAATTACCAAATTGGTGAATCCATTTATCATCTGCTATGTCTTCTGTTAGTATGTTTTTTAGTTTCATTCCTTTATTCTCCATCAATGGCTGTATAATCGGTGCTACCTTGTTCATTATTTGTGTGATCACATAAGGAGGCACTTTTAAATGCAATGCGTATAGCATTGCTTTTATACTTTTTATCAATAGCGCATCAGTCAAATGCTTTCTCTAAAGTTTTACTGAATAATCATAAGTTGCTTTAACTGTATAAAGCACTGGTCTTCCTGAATTGATTCCAGAATGAACACCTGAACCCCATCCCATTGGAGTTAAATCGAAGTAGCCACCTGTATCAAAATCTGATTTACCATCACCATGATCTTCAGCTGGTTTGACACTTACGCTTTTGAAATCTTCATCTCTGAGATAAGTTTCTAAATTCTTTGCAATCGTATCCATCTCTTCTTGACAATTAGCGGAGAATAAATGGTCATTTACTGCTCCATACTTTTGTGTCGATAGAGTGAATGAGTCAGCAATGAAGTTAACATTCATTTCAGGGATCAGATTTATATAGTTAGCAATACATTCCATTGCATTTCTAACTCTTGTGTTTTGATCCACCCTATTTGGTGAAAGTGTATATACATCTGACATTTATTGTCTCCATTATTTCATGCTTGTTGTTCTATTTTTTACTATGATCTTGTTGTCCTGGATACCTTTTTCCCGCCACGTTCCCATCCCCGTTGCAACGGCGACTCTGGATTCAGTAGTACCAGGAGTAACAACTACCCAAGTCTCACCTTCGTGATTAAAATAATCACCTTTCTTTACCTTAGCTTCCATTTCTTGCAATACTTCTTTAACAACAGCTTCAATATCTGATCTTTTAATTTTCATTCAGTTTCTCTGTGATTACAATCTGTTATAAGCAATTGAGTTAGCTTATTAAACTTCCTCATTTTTATTGTCCAGCTCTTCTTCAATCTCTTTAAGCTGTGGATTATACTTGAGATAGCATTTTTCACACATTCCATACTGCATATAGAACATATCATCCCATGTTCTCATCATACCTCCACATTCTTCACCAGTTTCTGGATCTTTACAATCACAAAAGAAGGGCCTAAGAGGCTTAAACTCCTGCTTGACCGGTCCTGATGATTTTGGTTTAACCCATTTATGTTTTGCTCTTACCAAAGGAATTCCTGTTTCTGGATGAACTCCTACATGCTTACTAGGGTTATACAAACTTTCTTCTTCTGCCATATTACCTCGCTTTATATTTAACTAGGCCAATCTGAAGTTATATCTTGAAGTTTATAAAACACTTCATCTAAATCTTTATCGATTCTCCGCAATCTCTTCAAAATGTCCTTTGCATTTTTTCCCTTCGCATCAAATCTATAGCTGATCGAATAGGATCCATACAGTCCTCGACATGTTTCATAGCATTGCCGGGGATTGTATCTCTCTCATTAAGTCTTGCTTCTTTAATTTTCATTCATAAACTCTTATATTATTTAGAATCGTGATGTCTAGAAACATAAGCTTCAAATGTTTGTTGTAACCATTCATCCGCATCAGCTGCAGCCAATCTCATCCATCTAAATCTTCCTGTTCCTTCATAAGCTGATGAAGTTAAATTACTTAATACGACCCATTTATCATTGAAGTCAGGATCTAATACATCTGCAGATATTGAACTATCTTTAGCTGCGGCAATTGATTTGAGTGCAAAATCTCGTGGTAGCAATCTTCTATTGGCCGAGGAGGGATCAATTGCTCTATGGTTGTTAACTTGTATGTTTATCTCACTAGCTGTAAAACCAATCGGCACTGTTATAGACCAGGCGTTTGAGTCAAGAGCAACGCGGTTGGTAACTGCAGCGGTTGTTCCGCCCGTTGCACCTAGTGAGACATGTTCGTAATCAGGTAGTGCCATTCATTTTCTCCACATTTAACTACACATTTATTAATAAATATACTTAGAAATTCTTTGCTGTTAATCTATTACGATATCTTCTCTTATTCTAACGACGCTATCTTTCTCTTCATTGTACTCGTAGCAGTCAACCAATCTCTTATAGTTAACGTCTACGTTCATGTGGAAAAAGTTTCTAGCAGTAAGTCTATCTGCAATAGGTTTCCTTCTATCTTCTAATCTTATTTCTTTGGGCCAAATGAAACTTGAACCATTTATTTTTAAGAAGAATGCTGATAAGAACCTTTCATCTAATACGCCTGACCGCGTTCTTCCTGATAATTTCTTCTTAACGGATTCTCCATCGATGAATTTTATAGCATAATCCATCAATTTGTCATCGCTTCTAGTCAATATGACTACGCCTGCATTAACTCCGTTTTGCTTTAAATTTTCTAATGTAATGCTTGAACCCATTATTTCATTCAAATCATCTAAGATATACGAATCCTTTTCTGGTAAGGCACACTTTCTTCCCATACAGGTAATACAGTTATCGTATTTGTTGTACATTTCTCTGATATTCTTTATGAATAGAACATCATCATCGATGTACATGAATTTACTTAAGCCCGGCATTTTGTTGAAATACCCTAACAGTAACGGTTTGATGAGAACACATTTTGTTTTTTCTATTAGTTTTTCCGCCTCTTCGCTCAATCCATAGCGATGTTTGTACATTGTGATTATATTGCTAATAGTATGAATAGACCAGTGCTTTATTCTATCTTGTTCTTTCAATATTTTTTTAAGTCTGTCACCAAAATCAAATTTGTTATCATCAGTAACCATATAGAAATGACAATCATCAAAATTTTCATCTGGCATCCATTTTATAAACGATTTTAATCTAAACTCATCATTGGACAACATCACTATATTCACAGTATGCCTTTCTAGAAATGTTTTTTAGTTATATCAATATATTCAATCGTTACTTTATTGCCATCCATTATTGCTTGAGCAATTCTTGGATAGATTCTCTTGTAGGCTTTAACAGAATCTTGTACAAATCCTGCTGTTGTTACATTCTGAACTAGTTTATCGCCCACTAATAAGCAGCCGGCTGTATCTTCATCATCATTTCCTGTATGGATTAAAACATATTCGAATCCAGGAACATCTTGAAGCCATAACATACCTTTATGCATAGAACTGTATTTAGCTGAATATTTCTGATGGAATCCACCTTCATTTCTAAGACGAATCGTATATGTGCCTTCGGGAATTCTTGTTTCACCATAAACCTTTATGGTTCTAGCTTCATCTTCTATTGTGAAACTTAGTAATTCTTTATGATAACCCTTGTGTATGTATACTTTTTCATACAGAACACCAAGTGTTGAATCACCATTGTCAGCTATACGCTCTACTAACAGATTCATTTAACTGACCTCAATAGTGAGTTTATCTCCCACCTCGAAAGATCCAAATCCATCTGTAATAGCTGCTTCAATTAATTTCATTTAGTTTCTCTTAGTTTATCTCTAACTATGATTAGTGCCTGACGTTTAGTCAACTTCGGATTCTCGTCAATCGCATCTTGAACAGCGTTCAACAAGTCCTTATAAATAGGACCCGGCTTAAGTTTAAAGCTATTTTTAATGTCATTTCCTGAAATAGGTAGGCTAGATAGATCTTTTGGTGTATCTTGGGATAGCTTATCCAATCTACCTCTAATTCCTTTTATCTGATCAGGCATAGAGGAGCTTGGACCGTGTGCTCTATTGTCGGAATCCATTAGATGCAATAGATCTTCTAAATGATCACCCATTACTCTCTTTAGTTTTCTGAGCTGTTTGCTTGTTGCCTTTTCACCCTTTCTGCCAGTTTGTTTCAATCTCATATGATTAGCAACAAGAATCTTTATCCTATCGATAACAGCATTGGGATATTTCAGACGTTTCATTATTTCACCAGCAATCTCTGATCCTATATCTTCATGACCAAAGAACCTGGCTTCATTATCGATAACCTTTTTAACCGTTGGTTTACCAATATCATGAAATAGAGCTGCCAATCTTCTTGGTAGTTCGGGAGGCACTCCTTGAACTACATCCAGAATATGATTGAATACATCCTTATCGTGATGTTTGTTTTGCCACACACCAACCGTAGCCTGAAGTTCTGGCATAACATATTTCAATAATCCTGTAACCTTTAGAATCTTTATGGCTTGCTTAGGACTTTTTGTTGTAATCATTTTGTCTAGCTCTTCCCTTACTCTTTCATCTGAAATGTTGTTGATCTTAGCTGCATTCTTCTTCATAGCTTTGATCATAAACAAGGGAAGTTGCCATCCATATTTTGCTGTAAAACGCACAGCTCTAAGCATTCTAAGAGGATCTTCTGTAAAAATGACATCAGGATCTAATGGTGTCTTGATAACACCCTTCTTTAGATCTGCTCTGCCTTGTCCTGTTAGATCTACTATTTCACCTGTCGAGAGATTTTTCAATAAACTATTGACTGTGAAATCTCTTCTTTCTACATCTTGTTTCAATGTTCCTGATTGTACTTTGGGCTTTCTTGACCCTTTAGAGTATTGTTCTGATCTTGACATTACTGATTCTATTTCTATATCGCCAAGGTCAAATCCTTTATATGTTCCAGCTAGGTTGAATTTAGCAGTACCGAATCTTTTGTATACGACTGGGTTTGATCCTTTTTTATAGTTCCCCATCTTCTTAGTAGCCCACTCGGCAAACTTGATACCTCCATCTGGCAATTCAATAACCAAATCGATATCTTTGGGATCTATTCCCATCAATTCATCTCTAACATAACCTCCTGCTATGAAAACCTTTCCTTTAAATGGAGATCGGTTAATCATGTCAGATAGAAATTTTTCAGCTGCCTTTTCTCTGGCACCTTCACCTAACATTCTAACCGCTTCCTTTAGTTTCATTATTTAGCTCCGTTTTTGCCGCCTTTTGAATCGGCAGTAGATTGTACTACGCCTTTACTTTGCATTCTTTGTAATTTTGTTTTTAATTCATTCAACATTTTCATCAAATCAGCTTTCTTTCTGCCCACTTGCCATCCTTCAGCACTTGTTCCTTCTTCAACTTGAGTTGAATTCATGCCTTCAACAAAAGTGCCAATCGTATATTCATATTCTGCTATGTCTGTATAAATTCCAACACTGAAACCAGTATTCTTTTTCTTGTCTTCATAGACGTAAAAACTAGCCCGAGCTCTTTTGCCTGTTTCTACTTCAATTTTTGTACTACCCTTTATGCTTTGAATGAATTTTTTGACAGTACCCATGTCTGCACGCCACTGACCGTCAGTTCCTCTGTGCAATTGTGTTCTTTTTCTTCTGGCTTCTCTTAACTTCATAGTTTATCTCGTATGTTTGATAAAATTTCTCATTTTATGTTCTATGTTTTTACTTCCAACCTTTAACTTCTATAACATCAGTTATTCTACCCTCATTCATTAATCTTCTTCAATAATTATAAATTTACAGTTTAAATGATCAGTTATTGCTTTTTGTCTCTTTATATCTCTTTTTGTTTGATTTCGATGATGTTGTTCATAGTACTCTATAACTACATTTTTATCTTTATCATACCCATCTACAAAATATCCCAATACTTTAAACTCTCCACCTCTCATAGCATGTTGAAAGCTATAGTCATATTTTTTACCATATTCATCAATTATTTTGCAAGCATTAGGGTTATAATTCGGTAGAGCTATACCCTTTTCTTTTATTTCTTTTATTCTTGCTTCTCGTTTTTTTAACCTAGTAGATTGTTTGTTAGCTCCTATTTTAAAATTTTCCTTGGCAATTTCTGTATGTTTTCTTCCTAGATTTAATTTTCCATTTCTAGACAATATAGCTTTTCCGGTTGCAGTATTAGCTCTCACTATAGATGAACAACTTCTACACAAACCAGATTTGTTTCTAAAATACAACTTAGAATTGCACTCAGAACAATATAAAATAGTTTTAATTTTTCTGGGTCTGTTTAAATTTCTTATAGTTGTAGCACAACTCATGCATCTTCTAGCTCCAGATGAAATAATCGAGTTGCAGTTTTCTTCTATACATACATTCATATATTTTAATTATTTCCCTTCCAAGCTTTAATTGCAGATTCTATAAGAGGCATGATATTCTTAATAGTTCTTTCACCAAATAGAAATGTTAATACGATTAAATTAATTGCCATCAATAGATACATTAATATTACAGCTGATTGAGCTGCAAACATTGTTGTCATTCCTCCTCCTAAAAATGCACCTACGACTTTAAAATCTAAAATAAGTGTTGCAAATCCCCAAACAGGTCTTTGTATTCCTCGAAGTCCTAATAAAATTTTTCCTAACCAGCCTAATTGAGCTAAATCAGAAGCAGTTCCTTCGTGCTGACTGATAAATAGTCTATGACTCTCTGATTCTTCATTCCATTTATCTAACATTTCTACTTCTTGTTGATGAACAATTTGTTGAATCTTAACTTCAAGAGCAGCCTTTTCGGCTTCACTCATTTTTTCAGGAAATTGACCTGAAACAGTTTCTATGATTTTACCAGGCAATCCTGATAATCCACCTGTTATGATACCTGCTGCGCCTTTAAGCAAACCTCCTAAACCCATAATCTACCTCTCTTTATTATAAATATACACTAATTCTACTTGATGTCTATTTGTGAAAATCCTTCTTCATCTTTGTTGATCGATATGTTATAATCTATAATATCTTGAAGATAATCAACATGCGATATTATTAATACGATCTTGAACATTGATTTCAATTGACCCAAGAACATATTCATACTATTAAGATTATCAGAATCCAAGGTTCCAAATCCTTCATCTATAACAAATAGATTGCATCTTGGAATTAGAGATACATTAGCCAAGGCTGCTCTAATCGCAATAGCACCAATGGTCTTCTCCATACCAGAACCAAGATCTATCTGCCTCTTACTACTTCCATCATTTATGTATATTTCTATATCTCTAGTTTCATCATCAACCTCAATTGCTATATCGAATTCAGTTACATTAGATAGTATCTTCCTAATTTCCATATTGATTCTAGGAACCACTTTCTTGATAATTTGAAGCTGTATGCCATCCTTAGACAGTGCGTCCTTGAGCATTGAAGCTAATCTAAATGATTCTTCAATATCATTCAATTGTTGAATTGAATTACCTAGATCTTCTATCTTCTGCTTTATTCCACCAAGTGCCACATTCTGCTCTGATATAGCTCTATCCAATTTTGTTAGCTTCTTTTCGAAATCCTTGCTACTTGCTTCAAGCTTTGTTATTTCATTTTTTATTCCTTCATTGTGCTTAATAGCAGCTTCATTGTTATTGTACTGATCTAACAAAGCTTTCTGATTATTTCGTGTTAATTTGCAATTCTTAATACTAGCTTTGATTTTATCTCTTTGAACAAGACTCATCTTGTATTGATATTCTAACCCGCTTAATTCCTTGTCGAGATTATTTGCTTTTTCATGTTCGAAAGCACTTTCTTTTAGGCCTTCGATATCACTAGATAATCCATTCATCTCTTTAATTATAGTATCATACTCTATATTCAAATTTTCTAATGAATTTTTAGACTGGAAAGCATCGGATAAAAACACACACTTCTTACAATTTGGATCAGTTTCGAACCAATCATGTTTCTTCAGATTTTCAGTCAATCTTTTAGCCGACGATATATCTTTCTTTAATAATAAGCTCTTATTTTTTAATGTTCCTATTTCAGTAATCTTTGCTTGATACTCCTCCATCTGTGCTTTTAATTTTTCAATGTCGAATTTCTTCAACTGCCTGAAGACTTTTCTAGATGTAGTTTTTGTTTTGCCTATTTCAACCGATAATTCAGCTTCCTTGTGAACTAACTCTTCTATTCTTTTATCAGTCTTATAGATTTGGAGTTTTATTTCTTCAGGATCTATAACACCACTATCAATATTCTTAAGCAATTTATTCAAATCAGAAATTCTAGTCTTTATAGAACTACACTCGGCAGAAATCCTCTCTTTCAATTTATGACCCTTGTCTAATTCTTTTTGCGTATTATCTCTTGTTTCAACATACCCTTTGTAAATAGATTTGAAATCATGCTCCTTGTATTGTTTTATCAATCTTTTCAAACCATCACATTCACCCTTAACAGCTAGATATATAGCTTCCACGATATCTAATCCGAGGAACTTAGACAAATACTGAATTCTACCAGCATCACACTCATCAATGAAATCAGTTAACTTGCCTTGCATTCCAAACGTGGTCATGCTATGGTCCATATAGTTTCCAACCAATGACCGTATTATTCTTTCTGTTTCATTTTTTGTAGCTTCACCAGATAGAGCTATTTCTTCACCAGCCATTATTTCCCAGAGATTTACAGTTGATAATCCCCTTTCTCGATCTTTCTTTTGCCTAGTTACTTGTCTCCTTAATACAAATTCTCTATTATCGACGGAAAAATAAAGCTCAATATCAGCTTGCTCCTTTTGCTTGTTAATCAAATCTCCAATGTTATTCCTTGAGACTCTATCAGACATATTGAATATTCCAGTCATAATAGTAGTCAACAATGCAGATTTACCTGAAGCATTTGGAGAGAATATTCCTACCAATCCATTAAGCGCTTCAAAATCTACAGAATTATCTTCACCATAGGAGAATGCATTTGAAAAATTGATCTTCTTTACTGCCCAATTATTTCCCATACTACCAATATCGTCAGTCACTATAGTTGTGAACAGCTCAGTATGGATTCTAATTATCTTGTCTAATTCTTTCTTAGTAATGTTTGTATTTTCAAACCATCTTCTTATGAGCTTATGCTGAACGGGCAACTGAGATACATTATCAATTTCCAAATCTTCAATATTCAGATCATTAGATCCTGCTATCAAATCTACATCTACTGAAATTGAGAGCGGATTATATCTCTCTTTGATTTGTGATGCTAAATTTTGAAGCATGATCTGATTGTAAGAAGATCCTTCTACCAATACTCTAACGTATGGCTTGACAGGCATATCTTTGAATTTCTTTTGATCAAAATTCTCTATATCTTTTTCTTTTAATCGTATAGTATAGAAACCATACTTGTTATACAAATCTACAAACTGGCTAGTACCTTCTTCAGTATCCCAAAGCAAATATCCCTTTTGTATTTCTTCACCAAAGTTCTGTTGTATTAATGATCCTGGGTAAGCCATCCCTGGTCCCATACTCTGTCGTTTATGTATATCTCCAAGCAATGCATAATCATATTCTTTGAACATGTTTATATTATTGTCTGTCCTTAACACATAGTTCACATCAGTTTTAGCTGAATTTATAGCACCATGAAACAAAGCTATGTAAGTATATCCTTCTCTTTTTGTTCCTATATGAAATGGATAATTGGCTTCATCATTAACTGCAAATGTTCCAAAAGCAACTTTGTGTTCTGGAAGATAATCAAAACCACTTTTTCTAAATAGACTTATTCTATTTTTATATTTGTATTTTAGTAATGGACTAATAGCATCTTTTCTACCAGGTTGATTAACTATACAATCGTGATTTCCAACTATCAAATAAGCAGGGCATGAATCAGATATTATCTCTAAAAACTCTCTACCTATCTCAACAGCTTCTGGTGAAAGATTAACTTTATTATGAAATATATCACCAGCAACTACAACAGCATCAGGTCGAGTTCTACTTAATGATGCTTTCAAATCTTCAAATACTTCTCTATATTCTTTATGTCGTTTTAATAATCTAATGTGTACATCTGCAATGTGAACGATTTTCATAGAATCTCCAATTCTCCCTCAATTCTTGATCTCAGATCGTAGTTCTTGCTATTGTGTGTTAATATGTTCTCAAAGCCTTCTGGGCCCAGGTCTGCTATATCTTTATCTGTACTTCTCATGTCAACAAATAGTACCTCTATGTTATTATTAATAAATGTGTTAGCTATTTTAATTTGCTTGTCAAAAGCATCTGGATCCAAAGCTATGATAATTGGCGTCTGAAACTTAACCACTTGTTTATATAATTTGTGTTGTTCTCGTATTATCGATCCTAAAATAGGAACGGAATTCATATTCGAGAGTATTGAATCGAAGACGCCCTCTACTAGCAACAACCGTTTAGTCCAATCGATCAAGTGCTCATTAAATATGAATTCCGTCTTTGGTATTTTTGCGTTTAGATATTTGTAGGGTACCTCGTCAATAGCTCTAGTTAGGTAATAATTCAGCTTGAAATTTGAATCGTAGGATGGGAAGAGTACTCGCCTGGCTGATACATTATACAGTATGTTGTGGCGAAGTATATCTCTATCAGTCAATCCTCTGTTTATTAGATAATCATAACCCATGTTATATTGAAAGCAATTTTGCTTCAAATATATTTGTTTATATCCCTCTGGAATAGCTATGGAATAATCTGTTCTATCCTCTACATCACCTCTCAACATTTGCTTTACATTATCTATAGTTCTAGATAAGTCATAGACTTCTGTTGAAAACCTCTGAGCTTCTTTTGGAAGATGCAATTTAAGGAGCATCTTCTTGATACCTCGACCACCGAACTCGCAAATCCAACAATGATATTTTTCATTATTGATATTGATTACTAGATGAGGAGTTGTGTGATTGCAATTTAAACACAAAAAAGCTGCGTCTCCTTTACCATCGGGCAGCTTCTTCGGTTCTCCTAAAATTGTTCTTAATTTTTCAAAAACACTATTTGCTCTCATCATATATTAAAGTCGCCAAGGCTATTACTATAGCATCTGCTATGTCATATGCATCTTTCGATAAAACATCTTTCCTTTTCATTCTAGGAAGTTCTATATTTGGATAGAGCTCTTGTATAAATTTTAATACATATTCCTTTTGTTTTATACTCCTCGGAATTTTACCTAAGACTAATTTTCTAGCTGTTAGAACATTTATATGCAATGGTCTTTCGCCTTTTAGCTGATAACATTTATAACTTACTAATGCGTTAAATCTTGCAAGAGCGATTACTACTTTTGCACTAGAATGTCCTGCATTGAATCTACTAAGTATTTCTTCTATTCCGATTCTGTCAAAACAAAACTCTCCAACTAATTGCTCTAATTGGAGAGTAAATATTTCTGCTTTATCGAAATAATCTTTTTGTTTGGATGTGTCTATAATACCATACTTTAGTAGTTCTTTTTTTTCATTTACAACGGCATAACCTGTAGTATTAGTTGCAACATCAATGCCTAATACTGTCAATCTATTTAAACCTTTCTAGATTTTCCTCATCATCTAATTCAAGCTTGAAAAAGCTATCGATTTGTCCTGGATTTGTTTTTTTCATACTTCTTATAGCATCCTTGCCAACTTCAATTGCAGTATCTAGAGCTTCATCTGATACAAATTCAAAATTGGATTCAGGCTCTTCTACTTCTTCTGCTGCTTCAACTCTCTTGTGTCTATCTCTTAATTCATCTGGAATCTGATCTAATCTTTCAAGTATATCGTGAATATCATCAGCATTAACTCCATCTTTTCCTTGAACAGCATCCAACTCCAATAGGCGTTGTGCAGCCGTTAGCATTTTTGTAAGGTTGTCTGTAGATTTTTGTGCAATATCAAGATACCTATCGGCCTTATCACCGATCATGAAAATATCTTCATCAGTTTTCATTTCAGCTGTAATCATATCATATGTATCTAATGCTTTCTTTCTATCTTCAGTTGATCGATCATAAATTTCTTTGAATATAAGATCCAAAGTCATATCATCAAATAATTCAACTTCCTTCAGGGTGTTCATTCCCATCTTCAGTCTCCAGAGGAGGGTTTCCTGTTGGATCCTCTACCTCTATGTTTTCATCATTCAATTCTAAATCAAATGTGTAAAAGTTTTCTATCTGTAATAAATATACATGAAGGCCCGCTAATTGCTCTAATAATGTCATAAGCATTGGTTCATTAGAATAACGTGAAGAATTCAGAACTACTTCACATGTTTTAGTGAAAACACCAAACTCCTCATACATTTCTCCAAATATATTTTCTAACTCTACAATTCTATCAGCACTACGATTGACCAGAACATACATGAGACCTGCTCCGGCCAATAAGCCCAAAATAAACAAAAATATTTCCATTAAATATTCTCTATTAACGCCACATAAGAATCAGCCATATGAGTGATTCTCATAAGCTTATCTTCTGAACCTTTCATTGAGTATGAATCATTTTCTTTCACATATAATCCATCGTGGAACAAGATTGAAATATACTCACTATCTGTGAGATCCAATCCAAGCTTAGTCAAAATTCTGATAGATCTTTGAGATGTTGTTAACCCATCGTTAAGCTCTTCATTATACTTGTAATACTGCCCAAGTGTTTCTCTATGCCAGTCTGAATTTTGTGTCAAGTAATGAGGTATTCCATCGTATGATCCTATTTTGCCTATGTCGTGGAATATTCCTACTATAACTTTGCTTTCATGAGGAACTTCATCATTTTTTAATCCTAGCCCATTACAAATATCAAATATTCTCTGAGTTACTCTCATTGAATGGACAATCAATCCACCTTTATAAGCTGAATGATGATCTTCTTTTGTCGAAGCTGGAGCTAAAAACATCCTCTCTCCAAAGTTTTCTAACAAGCGATCTACTTGGTCTTTTCTATCTGTATCTGTTACATACTTCTTTATGATTCTCATACAATGATCTATTGCTTGCTCTGCTCTCTCTGCATCTGTCATTTCTTAGTGCTCCTCTTTTTCCTTAGTTTGATTGGTTCGTAGTTTCCGCAACAATATAGATCCATTATTCTCGGTTGTTTGCATGTAAGCTTGCACCTCATACACTTAGTATTATATTTTAACCTAGATTTCCACAAATATAAACTTTCACTTACTTCATCATTTATTTCTTGCATTTCAATCTCACCTAAGACTCTAGGAAATTTCTTTTTATCTGGTTTCTGAATTACCTTCCATTGACCTTCACTAATCTTTTCGATCATGTAACCATTCCCTTTGCTCATCTTTTCTTTTCTATAGACAGCATTGGGAACAAAGCAAAACTTGTTATTCAATACATCGAATACAATCTTGCCTTTTTCTACTTTAGCATGCTTGTGAACAAAATCATGAGGGATTGATAGAATCACTACTGAATTTAGAGCAAAACCTTCAACTTCTTTTAACCCTAGACGCCTTAAGGACCGGTCGTCTCTTCCAAACTCCTCCTTGATGAGAGTTTTGTATTCCTTCTTTGTTCTGATTTTCTTGAACTTTTTATTTTCTTTTTTGAAGAAGCTCCTATCTTCAATTCTGCTTAGTGCTTTACCATTGATCTTTTCGAACTTGTTTCTTGTTAAGCTGAAATAATACCCTGGAACGTGGCCACCCTTGGCATTCAAAGGTCTAGCCTTAAAAAAAATCTCCATATATCCTCCTATTTTACTCTGGTCAGTGGAGTTATAATCCAAAACTTGTTAGATTTAAAATTGTCAATGTTAGCAAATCGTGTAGCCATCAGCTTGAACTCTCTTTCTAATCCTTTTTTATCTTGATTTTGATGATACTCATCTGGAGCTAATACATAAAATTCACATTGAAATGCTGCCTTCTTTACTCTATAGTTAAACACTTTAGCATTGTGCTCATGAGAATATCTCATTCCGTACCACATCCAAGGTGGGGGAACTACCTTTTCTGCTGCTTTTTCCAAGGGCATTATTCCTAGAACATCTCTTGCTAGTAAAGCTTTGAAATCATGTTCACTCATACTCTCTTTACAATAGTCTGTTGGCTCTAAATTAAAACCTACCAAATATATGATAGTCCAAGGTTCTAATTTCCACTCATAACTTCCACCTATTGTAACATTTTTAAACTTGATTTGTTTTAATGTCTTAAATTGAACTGCACTCTTTGGCACTATCCGTCTCCCATTAATAATTCAAGCCCTTCTTTGCTTATTGTAATTGCTTTGGCATCTTTTTTTGTTTTTGATATATTCCCAAGGATGTGTTGCGAATGAGTTTGGATTAGTCATAGATCCTCGAGGGCCATATTCATGCATCAAATATAGATCATCAAATATTTCATCCCAAGGCATTCCACTCTCTTTACACTCTCTAATATAACCTGTTAATCCCTGATATTTTAATTTACTTTGCTTTGGAGGAGGAGCTGATAACTCCTTTGATCCTTCAGTTATAGTTTTTTCACATGTGTCGCATACTAAATTTTTTAATGTATCAATATAGAATTTAGGAATTCCAGGATCTATATCGCTAAATTCAAAAAAGTCATGTTCAAAATGCCATCTTCGATGTTGATCTCTAAGTTGATGAATCGATTTCATTAATTGCTTCCATTATTCTCTCTTCCACCAATTCTTTATCATTTTCTATAGTTGAGGCCCAGAATCTTATCAAAGTATACCCTCTTTTTTCACACAACCATTGCTTGATCTTATCATTCTGTTTATTTTTGAGGTGCATTGCAGTACGAGGACCTTTTTGAGTTTCATTGTTATAATGGATATAATCTCCATCCACTTCTATGAGTAGTTTTTCTCCAACTCGAAAATCATAAACTCTAAAAGTATTAGCAAATGGAATGGAAAATTCCTCTTCGTATTCTAATCCCAATGTTCTTAAGATGGACATCATATCCTTTTCAGGCTTAGTCCGCCTCTGCCCTTTTCTATAATCACCAGGATCGGCAAATTTTCTTTTAGAGCCTCTCAATGCTGTTTTATAGAGCTTCTTTTTCATATCAGTAACTCTAGTGCCCCATCTAGAACTACTCGGTCTCCTCGGTCTCATTCGTTTTCTCTACTAGCAAGTACATTTACAGGTATATATGCATTAATTTTATCCTTATTATTATGTAATATCATAGATGCTCTATGTCTACCATCAACTATAGTCCCGTTAGATAAGACAACTATACTACCTTTACTAAAATCAGCATAACTTTTATCAACATCTAGATCATTCACACCAATTAGATTAGAAATACTGATAATAGATTCAGTCCAATACTTTGATTCTTTATTTAAAATTTTCTTAATTTTTCTAACATTTACAAGAGAATCAGAATTTCTATCTATAATTTCTGCAAGCTTATTAGCGGATATTAACTTCATGTTTTTTTATATTTAATTGATAAGTCAATCTCTAACAAAATTATTACATCATTCAGTCGCATCTATCTTCTCCTGTAACATCTGACATTCAACCTCAATATTATATAATCTTGTTCTAACTGCTGAGAATTCTCTTTCAAGGAATTGAACCCTTCTTGCCAATGCTTGCATAACTTCTAATGGCTCAACTTCAGAAGGTTTTATTCCTGTTGTATTCAATTGGTTTGGTGTAATTATTTTACTTTCTTGCACCGCGAGTCCTTTTCTTTCTACCTGATTTCATAAATTCTATTATAGTTCCCTTCTGTGCTCTTACTTCTTCATCCCGGTGGAGTATAACACTGTCATAAGGGAAAGTCTTGAACGAACTATCTCTTGTAGTTACTAAAATATTATTGCCTTCATCTACTTCCATTATTCTGAAATATCCATCTTTCCTTTGCTTCCCTGCAACCTCGGCTAATTTTCCAACATCTTCTTTTGTTGGCTTCAAATTCTTGGGAGCATCTACATAAACCTTGTATTCCATCCCATAATTATTCGTCAGAATCTTGTCTTTGATCCTTACTATCACAGGCTTTTTCTTCTTCGTCTTCCTTTTTGCCATTTTTTTCTCCCTTTATATCATCAATTCCACTACGAATATTCTCATCTATGTAAAACAAAGCATTCAACAACTGCTGATTTTCACTAGATAAGTTTGCCTTTTCTTCTTCTGCTACTTCAATCTTAGAAGGACCTCTCATAGGTTCTTCTTCTGCTACAACCTTCTCAATAGACAATCCCGATTCCTTTGAAACAGTAATTATGTTGTCTAGAATTTTTTCATATATTCTGCTTAAAACTATTTTGATATCTGAAATATTACTAATAGCTTCATTGCTTAACTTTATGAGCTTGAAATAATCATCAGAACTATCAGCATATTTTGAACTAAATAGTAAGTTTTCGGATAATGCGTCTATCTTTATTTCTACAGATCCAATTCCATTTCTAGCTATGCTTGCTTCTTTAAGCATAACATCAATGTTGCTGGCAAAAAAGTTCAATTTTTCTAATTCATTTCTAGCTTTCTTTTTATTCATTTCTATTCTTCCGGTTCGTTTATCAATAGTTCGAATGAATAATTTTCATCATCCATTGATATTTTTAAATCATATTGAAGCAGTAGTTCATATATATTTCCTTTACAAACTTCAAACATGTAGTACAATAATCTCTTAAATTCCTCATCATGTTCTGATCTTTCTATGATGAGATTTGCAATTATCCATTTTTGAAATGTTTCATCCTCTAATAAATCTTTTTCTTCTCTTGTTGAATCCACACCTTGTCTGAGTAAATTTGAAGCTTCTGTCAAATTTTCTAATATTATTTTTAATCTGCCATCAAGTGCTTCATCTGTAATTTCTAAAACCTTTTCTAGATCCAATTCTGATTCATCTTCTTCAACGATCAATATATTTTCTTTCTCCATTATACCCTCATAATTTAAACGGGTTAGCTACTTACACATCCAAATTCTGCTGAAAATTCCTTGGGAGACATGTCAGCGTTGGTCATATAAATGGCTAACCCTATTTTGATTTCAATATAAATATCATTCTATTTCAGAAGATTCAAAATCTTCTTCTAAATATTTCTTTTCTTCCTTATCGTAAGTAAACATTCCTACATCGATTTCGGCTATATTATCTTTACCTAACAATTCAGCATCCAAGTAATCATGAGTTTCTTTAAAAAAGAACATTGACAAAGGAGTAAAAAAGCCGTTTGGATTGGGATTAATTAATAAAGTGCCCAATACTTTTGCATTATGTTCGTTCAGAATGCTCTGCAGATAATACAGAGACATATTAGCTATTGATATGTGATGTCCATAAACTCTAAGCAAACTAGTTTTCACATCTATTCCATTTACATAAACTTCTGCCAATTCTTTACTAGTCCAAGCTATGGTGCCGCCATAATCACCTTCACCTATTTTAGAATAATGAAGACTCGTGCCATCCTCATTTCCTATAAACCATAATCGGTAGTTGTTTTTAATCAATGTGTTATAAACAATCTGAGCAGTAAGTACACCTTTTTTCTCACCAATTATTTCTTTACGATCTAATTTTGTGTCATCAAACTTTAGCATCTAAAAATTCTCTCTCATACCTCTCAATTACTTTATCAGTTTTATATTCAAAAGTTATGAATAATTCATCGGGTTTTATGTCTAGCAATATACAGAGATTGAACCAATATTTCATTACATCTATTAGCTCTTCTCTTATTCTATATTTGTTGATTGCTTTACTATTATCATCTTTTCTGTGTTTCTTAAAATCCACCTCATCAAGAACCTCAGCCACTTCCTTGATCATGAGCAATACATTTTCTTTGAAAACTGCTACAACATCAGGATTATTTGGTAATGCAGCACTATCAGCTGCTCCGTTATCTCTGAAGAATTCTTGAGTCATTTTTTGTAACTCATACATTCTCGCAAAAGGATCTAATACCATTTAAATTCTCCTGTTTTTCTTGGCTTGGGATGATGCGAGCATCCAGAACAATAGACAAAAACCATTGAAAATCCTGATATAGACCGACTGCATTCTTTGTAAGGAGTGGCGCAGTAATTGCAACGGCCGAATTTGGTTTTCTTCAACTTTCGCAGAATGCTTGATTGCAATTTGCCGTTCGGCCTGCGAGTAGAATTTAATACTTCGGTTTTGGTCATTTCCGTCTCCACATTTTCTTTCTCCTTTTAAATTGCTCCAACTCCCTGCTTTTTTGTGCCATCCAATGATTCTTAAAGGAAAGAAGCGAGCTTCTCTTCCAAATCCTTTTTGTTTGCGGATCCGACAACCTGGTCAGCAACCTTACCATCCTTGAAAATCAACAAGGTTGGAATACTTCGAATTCCAAATTCTCCAGCTGTTTTCTGTGCAGTATCTACATCAACCTTTCCGAATTTTATTTTCCCGTCATATTCGTTCGCCAATTCATCCACAATGGGGGCAACCATTTTGCACGGACCGCACCACGTAGCCCAGAAATCTACGAGAACGGGTAAACTTGAATCAACGACTTCGGTTTGGAAATTCTCATCTGTGAGGTCAATTGGGCTTGTCATGTTATCAGATTACCTAAACCTAGAACAGCCCAGAGTATTGTTAGTACTAACATATCATAGCCTTTCCATAGCTTTAACAATTGATTCATAATTATCTCTTAAGAATGCTGACATTCCTTTGCCTGCCTTCATTCTTTCAATTGTCGATTTAACTACTAATTTTGTATATTGATCTTTACTGGTTTGTAAAATTTCTAACAATCCTGCTTCAGCTGCTGCTATTGTATTTTCTAATTCTGTAATTCTTGATGCATCGGCGGTGTGCCAAATTCTGTATAGATATTCTGAATATCTATTTCGAAATTTTTCATAAATATCAGGTTCTTCACTCATCTACCTTCTCCACTAGGAATGGATTTTCCCCTATTATTGTCAAACATATGCTAGCAACTCCTGCTGTAATCATCGTGAGTATTATTGAAAATGTATAGAGCTCGATTACAAATATTCCAGAATCAATTATGAAATATTTAACAAACCTAGACATCAGCTTCCTGTATCACCATTTTGTGTTCGTAGTCACTCATTGGAATTATTATGCCAAGCTGTTCTGAAATTTGTTCTGGTGTAGAACAAGATTCATTGAATGTTGCAAAATCTGTTTCGCTCTTCCATCTTCCGCATGATGCAAACAAGCATCCAAACATATTGCTTAGGTAATCAGCTGATGAATAATCACATTTCTTAATTTTATCACATCCTGGAACAAGCTCTTTTGCTGGAATAACCCCTCCTTCGACTAATTCATCTCTAAGTCTCCAGTGTAAACCTACAATAAACTCTTCTTCACAAAACTTTAGCCTTCTCATCATTTGACCAAATAGTGAAGGCCAGGTTTGTTCAACGGCATATGAACATCTTCTAGACATTAAATTAAACGTAGCTTTGTTGCTAGCTTCTTCTCTTCTCTTTTCGAGCTCTTCTAGATTTACAAAAGTTCTTGTTCTGAAATCTTTATCGTTCTCTAACATATCATATACATGAGAATAGAAAACATATCTAGGTTCTTCCGAAACCTTATAATTCAGAAATTTAGCACCAATTCTTGCTCTTGAATGCTGATCATATTGACAAATCGGTAATCCCATTACTGAATATTGAATTAAATCTGGAACTTTCTTCTTTGCTCCATTCACTATCAATATGAGTTTAAGATCTTCTATGCCTTTTACTATCTCTACACCTCTATCAACCATCTTGTGTTCCATGATTCCCATTAGCTTTTGTCCTCCAATCTCAATTTGTCCCATATTGAGAGATCTTCATATTTCATATTAGATATTTTATCAAAAACCTCATCATTATCTTTCCATAAAATTTGTAAATATTGTTGCAACAAAGGAGAATCAATTCCAATTTGACTCACTATCATTCTATATAGATCAGACATTTGCTCATTCAGAAATTTCATTGAAGATATCGATAATAGATTCTGTCCAAAATGATAAGCATGCTGATAACCTTGAGGCAAGAATGTTCTGGCTGATTGCCAACTTCCCTCGCCTATTGTTAATACGTTTGCATACAAATCTTTCATTCCTTCTAGAGCTCTCATCTCTTCTTCCGTGAATACTCCATCATTTTCAGTAGTAATGAAATCACAATCTATTTTATTGTTGTCTCTACATCCAATACTCATGAATGAAGTAAACGGTGTTTGAGTATGCTGATCAAACAACCATCTTGGAACTCCATTGACTCTGAAAATAAAGTTTATCATTTCTCTGGCTTGAGGAAGTGTGTTGTGTGTCAACACTGCCTTGATAACTTCGAACTTTCCTTCTACAGTAGTCCGTGGCCATTTATCTTCATAATCGTTATCTCCCCAAGTAGCAGTGCTAGTACAAAACATTGCTCTCAAAGGATTCAAATTCTGATCTATTATTGCAACTTCACAACCCGAAGGAAAAACTTTGAAATTAGTTTTCCTAATGGGTTTTTCAGAAGGAAGTGTTCCGGCTGTCTTCCTAATGTCTTCTATATCTTTATACTTATTCATTCTTCCTCCACTGTCTGCAATACTTTTAGTATATTAACAAATTCATTGCTCTTTTTAAACAGCCCTACAAACTCATCACCTTTCTTAATCGATGAATTCAGTTCACTTGACCAAGACATGATGGGATAGAATATATCATACAAATTAGCAACTTTGTAGAGTGAATATTTTCTATTGTTTTTGCTAACCCTATCTTTCTTTTCTATAACTTCAACATAATCAGCTATAGCGTCCATAGTTCTTGGTGATCCTGATTCGTAGAAAGATCTTAAATCATCAGTTAGTATCTCTTCTACTGCTTCTCTAATCTTTGGTAGTCGCTGCAGCTTGTCAAATGAAACTCCACAATAATCATTTTCAGTTTCTTCAACACCCTTCTTGCCAGTTATTCTTTTGACTGTAGATTTATGCTTTTCGTTATACATATCAATCATTTCGTTTCTATCAAGATAGAAATAATCTAATGCTCCTGAATATACTAATGATTGAAATACCTTCTTGCCTAGCACTAATGATCTATTGATATTACCTGTTCTTCCCGGCTTATCATATTTCTTACTTATTAATGTATCAAAATCATAAGTATCTTTTGGAGTCAAATTACTTTCTAGAACATCGAATGAATCTTGTGATAGAAATTTGATCTTACCAATTCCATAATCTATACTTTTTCTGAATCTGCATATTTGAAAATCATAATTCATTTTCCTCAAATCAGGCTTGTTGAGTGTGATGCTAAATTCTGAAGTTATTTTGTTGTTTTTTAAATCCATAGTTTCAAGATCATGAAGGTCTCTTTCGAATCTTCTTGCTGGAAACAATATCATATTTCTGATAATCATTGGAATATGATCGATGGGTTCTACATTCAACATTGCACAATAGAACTCAACTGGATAGAAATATTTCTGATATAACTGTCTCCAGGATAGAACTCCATAGGAGTGACAATGTGAATAGTTGAATCCATACCTAGCAAATGATTCAATCAAACTCCATAGCTCATGAGCTTCTTTCAAAGTCATATGATCTTCTAATCCAGCAACTAGTTTATCTGCAAATGATTTTACTTTAGCTCTTCTAACTTTTTCATGTGATTCAGATTTTTCATACTTGACTAATGCTTTTCTGAATACATTGTTTTCTTCAGCAGTAAAGCCAGCCAACTCAGCACAGATTCTCATGATTTGTTCCTGATATACAATTACTCCGAATGTCGGTCCTAGTATATCTTTTAGCGCAGGGTGAATCTTGTATCTCTTTTTCTTGTTCAATCTATCTGAATATTCAGTATGCATATTCTGATCTAGTGGGCCAGGTCTCAATAATCCAGAAGCGGCAATGAACTCATTGAATGTAGTTGGCTGCATTTTCTTAAGAAAGTCAACGGCTAATGAAGATGAGTATTGAAATATTCCATACGAATCACCCTTATGAGTTAGAGCATAGATTTCAGCATGATCATCTTCATGATCTTCCATTTTATCCCAGTCAATTTTTGTTCCCGTGTAAAGTTCTATAAGTTTGTTAGTTTCATTGATAAGGGATATGCAAGATAAACTCAAAAAATCATACTTAACAAATCCCATTTCAGATAACTCATGATAATCTCCACCCTCAGTATTTGCGGTAACAAACTTCTTAGATGAAGTTCTAGAAAGAGGAACATTCTCAATCAAGTTAATACCGGAAAGTACTATCCCAGCTGCATGAGTCCCGATACTACGGATTTGATCTCGAATGCCCTCAATAATATAATGAGAATCTGGATGTAGCTTTATTAGAGCATCAATCTTTGGGTGTCTGTCTCTAATATCACTTAGAGTTTTATTCTCAACATCTTTGTCTCCGTCTAAACTTTTTGTAGCATTCAATACGTCT